>JAESGJ010000629.1_pt1 | contig 11104 bp, 10 predicted proteins | sample 9266241 | NCBI WGS metagenome assembly JAESGJ01 (sample SAMN14514841, study PRJNA621669) | algae metagenome | isolation source: Brasilonema octagenarum HA4186-MV1 and co-occurring heterotrophs from wet... | place: USA: Manoa Valley, Hawaii | collected 2009-07-20 | reverse complement strand
ACTGGCGCGTGCGCTCTTCCCGAGGATCGGTCAACACCGTTGTGGGCGGCCCGGATTCGACGATCCTGCCGCCGTCGAGGAAGCACACCGTGTCGGCCACCTCCTTGGCGAACGCCATCTCGTGGGTCGCCATCACGATGGTGCGCCCGGCGCCCGCCAGTTCGCCGACGAGAGTCAGGACCTCGCCGACCAGTTCGGGATCCAGCGCGCTGGTGATCTCGTCGAGCAGCAGCAGTCGGGGGTCGTGCGCCAGCGCCCTGGCGATCGCGACGCGCTGCTGCTGACCGCCGGACAGCCTGTCGGGGTAGGCATCCGCGTGCCCCGACATGCCCACCCTGGCCAGCAGTTCGCGGCCTCGGTCGTCGGCGTCGCGTCGCGTCGCCCCGTGCACGACGCGCGACGCCAGCGTCACATTGGCCAGTGCGGTCATGTGGGGGAAGAGGTTGAACGACTGGAACACCATGCCCATGGCCTGGCGCGCCTCGTCGGCGTCGATGCGGGGATCGCTGATGTCGCGACCGTCGAGCAGGATCTGGCCGTCGTCGACCTCCTCGAGCAGGTCGATGCACCGCAACAGCGTCGACTTCCCCGATCCGGAGGCACCGATCAGCACCACCACCTCGTGCTCGCCCACGTCGAGCGAGACGCCGTCGAGCACGGTCCTGTCGTGGTAGGCCTTGACCACGCCGCGGATCGAGAGGACCTGGGCGGGGACGGTCACAGGGCGCCCTGTCGAACCGCCGAGCGCTTGGCGGCCCAGTCGGCCAGGCGCGCCGACGGCACGGCCAGCGCGACGAACAGCAGACCGGCCACCACGTACGGGGTGAAGTTGTACGTCGTGGCGACCTGGATCTGAGCCGCCCGGACCGCGTCGACCGCGCCGAGCACGGAGATCAACCCGCAGTCCTTCTGCAGTGCCACGAAGTCGTTGAGCAGGGCAGGGGTGACCCGGCGCGTCGCCTGCGGCAGGACCACCAGCCGCATCGTGCGGCGGTAGTTCAACCCGAGCGACTTAGCGGCGGCCAACTGGGACGGGTGTACCGATTCGATGCCCGCGCGGAACACCTCGGCCACGTAGGCCGAGTAGATGAGCACCAGGGCCAGGCCGCCGAGGATCACCGGGTTGGTCGGCAGTCCGGTCAGGCGCAGCCCGGGCAGGCCGAACCCGACGAGGTACAGACAGATCAGCAGAGGCAGCCCGCGGAACAGGTCGACGTAGCCGGTTGCCAACGCGCGCAACGGAAACCACACCGGACCGCGGAGCGTGCGCACGGCGGCCAGCCCGAGCCCGAAGATCATGATGAGGATCTGGCAGACCACCAGCACGCGGACGTTGAGCCACAACCCCTCCAGCAGGGCGGGCAGGCTCTCCCATCCGATGCGCAGGTTGAAGAACGAATCGCGCACGCGCGGCCAGCCCGGTGACGAGGTCACCGCGACTAGCAGCACCGCGGCGAACACCACGGTCGACACCAGCGCGACCAGGGTGGACCGACGGGCTCGCGACTGCCGGTAGGCCACCCGGTCAAGGGCGGCCGTGGTCACGACAGGACGGGCGCGTTGCCCGCGCCTGCAAGCCAGGTCTTCTGCAGCTTGAACAGCGCGCTCTCGCTGCCGAGTTCGTCGACCGCCTTGGACACGCACGCGGTCAGCGGACTGTCCTTGTCGAGCACGATGCCGAACTGCTCCGCCTTCTCGGTGCCCTGCGGCAGTTGGCCGACGATGAGCCCGTCGGTCAGCTCACTCTGGACCTCGAAGGCGGTCGGTAGGTCGAGCACCAGGGCGTCGATCTGGCCGTTGGACAGAGCTGCCTTGGCGTCGTCGTTGTTGTTGAACACCGCCACGCCGGGATCGATGGCCTTGGCGGCGGTGTAGCTCGTGGTGCCGACCTGCGCGCCCAGCTTCAGGCCCTTGAGCCCGGCCAGGTCCTTGACCCCGGCGGCGGGGGAGGACTTGACCGTGACGACGGCCTGCGTGACGTCGAAGTAGGGCGACGAGAAGTCGACGGCCTGCTTGCGATCATCGGTGATGGAGAACTCGTTCAGGTTGGCGTCGAACGTCTTCGGACCCGGTGCGATGGCCGCGTTGAACGGCACCCGCACCCACTTCACGTCCTCCTTGGCGTAGCCGAGCTTGCCGGCGACGGCGTAGGCGACCGCCGACTCGAAGCCCTTGCCGTTGGACGGGTCGTCGTCGACGAACCACGGCGGGTAGGCGGGCTGGTCGGTGCCGAACGTGATGGTGCCCTTGGTCAGGGTGGCCATCGAGTCCTTGGTGCATGCGGCGGCCGCCGAGGACGACGACGTGCCCGACGCCGTCTGATCCGCAGGGGCGCAGGCCGCCGTCACGCCGATGAGCGCCAGCAGGGACATCAGAGTCGTGAGGTTGCGCATGAGCGGCATCATTGCGCACCGCGTCACGGCCCGCCAACGTTCTGCTCATCGAGACTGTGTGACTTGTCCGCCCTGAAGTCGCTCGATGGGCGTCTCGCCGGGCACCCGATGCCCTCCGAGCAGTGCGATCTCGGCGTCGAGGTCGTCGGCCACGGCCGGACGCTCGTTGGCGGGACCGATTGTTGGGATCGGTAGCCGACGCCGCGCCGTGTACTCGTCCCATGCGCCGCCACCGGGTGACGCTCTCAACGAAAGGCACGGCATCCCATGAACATCGTCCCGACCGCCATCGAGGAACAGGTCAACCGCATCGACCGGCAGAAGAGCCGCGTCATCGGCATCAGCAGCGCCGTCGTGGCGGCCTGGTGCGCCTACCGACTGATCTGGCTGGTGTACCTGATGGCGACGTTCGGCGGGTTCGTCGGCGGCTCGCTGGTCTTCTCCTTCGTGCTGTGGGGCGTCATCGGCGTCGTCGCCGCGACGTCGGCCGTTGCGTTCCTGCTCCGCGCCAGACGCCCCTGAGACCGCGGGGCCGCGACGAGCGCGTCGGGAAGTCCGGGCCTACCCTGTGAGGCTGTGTCCGACAGTCGCGCCTACGGGCACCCTCCTGACGTCCTGACCAGACTCGCCGCGAAGCTGGCGGCGCGTCGGTTCGAACTGGAACCAGCAACCACGCGCTTCGTGATCACCGAGGGCGTGCCGGTGCCGATGCGTGACGGGGTTCGGCTGTTGGCCGACCACTACGCCCCGGTCACCGGCACGGCGGTGGGCACGCTGCTGCTGCGCGGGCCGTACACGCGGAATGCCTTGCCCACCAGGGTCATTCTCGCGTTGTACGCCGAGCGCGGCTATCACGTCGTATTGCAGAGCACGCGAGGAAGTTTCGGCTCGGGCGGCGTGTTCGACCCAGGCAGGGGCGAGGTGGAGGACGGCGCGGACACCGTCGAATGGCTGCGTCGGCAGCCGTGGTTCACGGGCTCCTTCGTCACCGTCGGCGGCTCCTACCTCGGATTCACGCAGTTGGCACTGCTGGCCGATCCGCAGCCCGAACACTCCACTGCCGTGGTGACGTTCGGGCCGCACGACATCGGTCACGCGGCATGGGGCACCGGTACGTTCGCGCTGTCCGACTGCCTGACGTGGGCCTACCAGATGGCATTCCACGAGCGCGGTGGCTTCCTGCGTCACACCATCAGGACGGCGCTGACGCCGCGACGGCTGGCGGCGGTCTTCGGCACCCTGCCGCTGGAGGACGGTAGTGCCGTCACCGCAGGAGGCTCGTCCTACTACGACCCGTGGCTGCACGAGACCGACCCGACGGGCGAGTACTGGCGTGCACGCGCGGTGAACTTCGAGGCGATACGGCAACCGATCCTGCTGATCGGCGGTTGGCAGGACCTGTTCTTCGACCAGACCCTGACGCAGTACCGCACGTTGCTGGACAACGGCATCGACGTCGCGTTGATCATCGGGCCGTGGACGCACGGCGAGGGCGGTGGTGCCGCGATCCGCGAGGGACTCGACTGGCTCGGCGGTCGCCGTCGGGCCCAACCGGTGCGGATCTTCGTCACCGGCGACGGCGGGTGGCGGGATCTGCCGCACTGGCCACCGGGGACGGTCGACACGGTGCTCTACCCGCAGCGCGGTCGGGCGCTGGCCGACACTCCCTGCGCCGTGAGCGCGCCCGAGCGCTTCGTCTACGACCCAGCAGCGCCGACGCCGACCATCGGCGGCCGGCTGCTGCTCGCGTCGCAGGCCGGATACCGCGATGACAGTGCACTCGCCGAGCGTGCCGACGTGCTGACGTTCACCGGCGCCGAGCTCACCGACGACCTCGAGATCATGGGCGCGCCGTACGTCGAGCTGGCCCACGCGGTGGACGCGGTGCGCGCCGACGTCGCCATCCGCCTCAGTGACGTCGACCGGGAAGGCAAGTCCCGCAACGTCTCCGACGGCTTCGTCGGCGCGATCTCAGGCTCTTCCTCAGGCGCTCCGACCGGACTGCACGTCGACCTCGACCCGATCGCCCACCGGTTTCGCGCGGGCCACCGGATCCGGCTGACCATCGCAGGGGGATCGTTCCCACGGTTCGCGCGCAGCCTCGGCACGGGTGAACCGCTCGCGACGGGCACCGTCATGACCCGCGCCACCCACGAAATCGACTGCGCGCGTACTCGACTGGTGCTGCCGCGCGCGTCCTAGCGGACCGCGACGACGACCTTGCCCCTCGCGGTGCGGTCCTCCAGCGATGCGATCGCCTCGCCCGCCTTCTCGAACGGATGCACCACGGGCTCGGGCGCCGACACCGCACCCGAGGCCAGCAGCGGTTCCAGCTCCGCCCACTGCTCGGCGAGGTACCCGGGATGGGTGGCGGCCCACGCGCCCCAGCCCACGCCGACCGCGTCGACGTTGTTGAGCAGCAGCCGGTTGACCTTCACCGTCGGGATGTCGCCGCCGGTGAAGCCGACCACCAGCAGCCTGCCGCCAGGCGCCAGTGACCGCAGCGAGTCGGTGAACCGGTCGCCGCCCACGGGATCCACCACGATGTCGACGCCCCGGCCGCCGGTGAGTTCCTTGACCGCGTCCTTGAAGCCGTCCGCGAGCACGACGTCCGTGGCGCCTGCCGCGCGGGCGACGTCGGCCTTGGCCTCGGTGCTGACCACGGCGATGGTGCGCGAGGCACCCCATGCCGAGGCCAGGCGCAGCGTCGAGGTGCCGATCCCGCCCGCCGCGCCGTGCACCAGCACGGACTCCCCGGCGGCCAGCCGACCGCGCGTGCGGAGCGCGCAGTGCACGGTCAGATCGTTGAAGAGCAGGCCAGCGCCCGCCTCGAACGACACCGCGTCGGGCAGCTTGAACACCCGATCGGCCGGTAGCGCAACGACTTCCGCCATTGCCCCCGACAGCATCGTCAGCGCGGCGACCCGGTCGCCCGCGGCGACGTGCGCGCCGTCGGGTGCGCTGCGGACGACCCCGGCGATCTCGGCGCCGGGGATGTAGGGCAGCTCCGGTTTGTGCTGGTAGAGGCCACGGGTCTGGAGGGCGTCGGGAAAGGCGACGCCCGCCGCGTGGACGTCGATCAGGACGTCGTCACCGGGGAGGGGCTCGTCGATCTCGACGAGCTCCGCAGCCTGCGGACCGTCGAGCCGGGCAATCTGAATGGCGCGCATCGTCCCCATTTAACAGCCCCGGGTCCGGCGTGCGGTTGACAGGCGTCAACTGCGGCTAGTTAAGATTCGGCAGCCGTCGGCAAGGGTGCCGCGGCGGATCGGAGCGCACATGTCGACGAGTTCGCGACGACTGGCCGTGCTGGACGCGATGCCCGCGGGTCGTGCGGTGCCCGTCCGGTCCGCAGACGGCACCAGGATCCACACCGAGGTCTTCGGACCCGACGACGGCTACCCGATCGTGCTGGCGCACGGCATCACGTGCGCGATCCGGGTGTGGGCCAACCAGATCGCGGACCTGTCGGGCGACTACCGGGTGATCGCGTACGACCACCGCGGTCATGGCCGCAGCGGGGTGCCCAAGCGCCGCGGCAATTACAGCCTGGACTTCCTGGCCGCCGATCTCGACGCGGTTCTGGATGCCACCCTGGCGCCGGGGGAGCGGGCCGTGTTGGCGGGGCACTCGATGGGCGGCATCGCGATCACGTCGTGGTCGCAGCGCTACCCGCAGCGGGTCAGGCAGTGCGCCGACGCCGTCGCGCTGATCAACACCACGACCGGTGACCTGCTGCGCAACGTGAAGTTCCTGCCCGTGCCGCGTCCGCTGGTGGGCGGTCGGGTGCGGGCGGCGGGACAGCTGCTCAAGACCTTCGGTGCGGCCCCGCTGCTGCCTGGCTCGGTGCAGCAGAGCAGGCGCTTCGTCGCGGCGCTGGCGGTCGGCCGCGACGCCGATCCCGCGATCGCCGACTTCGTCTTCGACCTTTTCGCTGCGACGCCGCCCGCAGGCCGGGGCGGCTGGGCCAGGGTGCTCGTCGATTCGCTTGGGCCCAAACACATCTCGCTGCGCAACCTCACGGTGCCGACGCTGGTCATCGGCAGCCGTTACGACCGGCTGCTGCCCATCAATTCGTCGGTGCGCATCGCAGGCGACGCCCCGAACCTGGTGTCCTTCGTCGAGATGCCCGGCGGGCACTGCGCCATCCTGGAACGACCCGAGGACGTCAACCGGCAGCTGCGTGGGCTGGCCGAGTCGGTCCGGGTGAAGCGCAGGATCAGCTCGTAGAGGCCAGGTGTGCGGCGACCTCCGTCGCCACGCGTTGGCCGGACCGGACGGCACCGTCGAGGAAGCCCGTCCACTGGTCGGCCGTCTCGGTGCCCGCCCAGAAGATGCCGCCGACGGGCGCGCGCAGGGCCCGTCCGTAGGTCGTCCACGATCCCGGAGGCACGGCGGCCGTCGGACCGCCGGGAGCGAACGGCTCTGCGCCCCAACAGTGGTCGATGTAGTCGATCGGATACCGCGCGTCGTCGCCGAACAACGCGGCGAAGCACTCGAGGGCGCGGGCCTTGCGGGCGTCCGGTGCGAGGGGGTCGAACGAGCGCGAGTCGGTGAAACCGAGCAGGATCCCGGGGCCGTCGTCTCCCGGACTGACGTCGAACGTGATGAACACCGGACCGTCGTCGGACAGCGCCTCACCCGACTGCCCGTCGGCGCGCCAGAACGGTGTCTCGTACGCGGCGTAGGCCTTGCTCAGGTGGCCCTGCGGCCAGTGCTTCGCCAACTCGGCGTGGTCGGCCGGCAGCCCGGGTTCGAAGGCGATGGCGCCGCGGTGTTCGGGCGGGATGGCGAGGACGACGGCCCGCGCGGTCACGCCACCGGCGGCGGTGTGCACGGTCACGCCGTCCTGATCGCGGTCGATGCGTTCGACCACGCTGTCGAGGAGCACCCGGTCGCCGAGTTCCTCGGCCATCCGCAGGGCGATCTGCTGGGTGCCCGCGGGGAAGCGGTCCTGCTGGGCGCCGCCCTCGACGTCGAGCATCGGGCCGATCCCGCCCGCCGCCTTGACGTAGTGCACGGCGTGCAGCATCGACACCGCGTCGGGCTCACAGCCCCACGTGACCCGCGCCATGATGGCCATCAGATCGCGGGTGCTCTTGCCTGCGTGCACCGACCGCAGCCAGCTCTCCAGGGTCTGCTCGTCAAGGCGGTAGGCGACCGGCGAGGCCCACGGTTCACCGAGCGGTACCTGCCTGCTGAGCCGCTCGAACCTCCACTGGATGCGCGAAACGTCAACCAGCTCAAGGATGGACAACTTCGGGATGGTGCTGCGATACGACCTGACCCGACCTCGCCAGCGGATCAGGTTCTTGCCGCGGTTGTACGTCGGCACGGTCTCGCAGCCGAGTTCGGCCGCGAGCTTGAGCACCTCGGTCTGCGTCGGCCCCACGAACGTGCCGCCGAGATCCACCGGGACCCCGGCGAGCGTGGTGGTGTGGGACCGGCCGCCGACGCGGTCCCGGCCCTCCAGCACGACGACGTCGTATCCACGTCGGGTGAGGCTGCGCGCCGCCGTCAACCCGGCGAATCCAGCGCCCACGACGACGACGTCGGAGCCTGCGGGAACGGTCACCCGTTTAGGCTCTCACGCGTGAAGGTCATGACGGCGTTGTTCGGGCCGACGGATGCGATCGAGCGGGCCACGGCGTTACGCGAGGCGGGCGCCAGTGGCGTCTTCACGTTCGAGGGGCCGCACGACGTGTTCGCGCCGCTGACGCTGGCGTCGACGGTCGGCGGACTCGACCTCATGACCAACGTCGCGATTGCGTTCCCGCGCAACCCGATTCACCTCGCCCACCAGGCGATCGATCACCAGCTGCTGGCCGACGGACGGTTCGTACTCGGGCTCGGCACGCAGATCCGCACCCAGATCGAGAAGCGGTTCGGCGCCGAATTCGAGAAGCCGGTGGCCAGGATGACCGAGCTCATCGCGGCGTTGCGCGCCATCTTCGCCGCGTGGACCACCGGCGAGCGGCTGAGCTTCCACGGCGAGTACTACCGCCACACGCTGATGACCCCGAACTTCGCGCCGAAGTCGATCCCGCACGGTCCGCCGCCGATCTACGTCGGCGCACTCGGGCCGCGGCTGACGCGCGCGACGGCCGAGCACGCCGACGGTCTGCTCGTCATGCCGTTCGGCTCGAAGCGCTTCCTGCACGACCACACCATGGCCAGGGTCGACGAGGGTCTGGCGGCCTCGGGACGCACCCGCGACCAGTTCGCCGTCGTGCCCGAGATCATCGTGTCGGTCGACGAGGCGGACCCGACGCACGCGTCGACCAGGCAGCTGCTCGCCTTCTACGGCTCGACGCCGGCGTACCGCCCGGTGCTCGACGCCCATGGCTGGGGCGACCTGCAGCCGGAGTTGCATGCGCTGTCCAAGCAGGGCCGCTGGCAGGAGATGGGCGGGCTGATCGACGACGACGTGCTGCACACCATCGCGGCGTGCGGCACTCCCGAGGAGATCGCCGCGCACGTCCGCGACCGGGTGGCTGGCGTCGGCGATCGGGTGTGCGTCTACCAGCCCGCGCCGATCGCGGTCGACGCAATGGCCCGGATCGTTGACGCGCTGCGGGAGTGACGCCCTATCGTGGGGTTGGTACGGGCCAGGACCACAGGAGGTTCTCGATGGATGACCAGGCGGAATACGCAGATGTGCTGATCATCGGCGCGGGCATTTCCGGACTCGGCGCGGCGTACCGCATTCGCGAGAAGAACCCCACGCTCGACTACGTGATCCTCGAGCGCCGCGAGCGCATCGGCGGCACCTGGGACCTGTTCCGCTATCCGGGCATCCGCTCCGACAGCGACATCTTCACGCTCAGCCTGCCGTTCGAGCCGTGGACCAGGCCCGAGAACGTCGCCGACGGCGGGGACATCCGCACCTATCTCACCGACGCGGCCCGGCACCACGGCATCGACCCGCACATCCGCTTCGAGACGTACGTGAGGACGGCTGAGTGGGATTCGACCACCGACACGTGGACGGTCCGCACCACCGGCCCGGACGGCGCCGAGAAGGTCTACCGCGGGCGCTTCCTGTTCTGTGGCACGGGCTACTACGACTACGACAACCCGTACACCCCGGAGTTCCCGGGCATCGAGGACTTCGCCGGTGACGTGGTGCACCCGCAGTTTTGGCCGGAGTCCCTGGACTACTCGGGCAAGCGGGTGGTCGTGATCGGCAGCGGCGCGACCGCCATCAGCCTGGTGCCCGCCATGGCCGAGACCGCCGCCCACGTCACGATGCTGCAGCGCTCGCCGACCTACATGATGTCGATGGCGCGGATCGACCCGATGGTGCAGGCGATGCGGAAGGTGTTGCCGCTCAAGCTAGCCAACTCGCTGGTGCGGTTCCGTAACGCGTTCATCCACGTGGCGACGTACTTCATGTTCCGCAAGCTGCCCACGTTCGGCAGGTGGCTGATCCGCAACCGGACCATCGCGGCGCTCCCCGAGGGCTACGACGTCGACGTCCACTTCAAGCCGCGGTACAACCCGTGGGACCAGCGGATGTGCCTGGTGCTCGACGGCGACATCTTCGAGCACATCAGCGACGGCAGGGCCGAGGTGGTGACCGATACCGTCGACCACGTCGACTCGAGCGGCATCGTGCTGGCGTCGGGCAGACACCTCGACGCCGACGTCATCGTCACCGCCACCGGCCTGCAGCTGCAGGCGCTCGGTGGGATCGAGGTGATCGTCGACGGCACGAAGATCGACCCCACCGACCGCTTCGTCTACAAGGAGTACCTGCTCGAGGACGTGCCGAACATGGCGTGGTGCATCGGCTACACCAACGCGTCGTGGACGTTGCGTGCCGACATGACGGCCAAGGCGGTCGCGAAACTGTTGGCGTACATGGGGTCTCACGGCTACACGCACGCCTACCCGCATCTCGGTGGCGTGGCGATGAAGGAGAAGCCGACGTTCGACCTGCAGTCGGGATACATCAAGCGCGCCCCGCACGCGCTACCGAAGTCGGGCATCCGGCGGCCGTGGAACGTGCGGCACAACTACCCGCTGGATGTCATCGACCATCGCTTCGACCGCATCGAGGAGTCCATGGTGTTCGGTCGTGCGCCTGCCGTCGTGAAGCGGGTGGAGAAGGCGCAGACCGCGTAGTTCTCGCGCGGGCGAGGCGCTCGCCGATCGATTCCTGCCAACCGTCGATCAATCCCTGCCATCGGAAATCAAACCCCTGACCTGCGCCGTTACCCCACTCAGAAGGGCGGAACCACTCGCCCGCGAGGAGGGAACATCATGAAGAGGTTCGGATTCGCCGGAATCGTCGCCACCGGTTTTGCGGCCGCTCTGTTCGGCCTGGCCGCGCCCGCCAGAGCGGACATCGACCACCACCAGTGGATCAACGACATCCAGCAGCGTGCGACGGTCGGCACGGTCACGCCGGTCTTCGGCGACGGCCGCTGACCCAGGCAAACGCGACGAGGGGCACCCGGAAACGGGTGCCCCTCGTCGTTGTTCTCGCTGGGGGTTGCGGCCGACTTAGCATGTGGCTCTGACGTTTTCGGGGGTCTGTCCACAGTTGGTGGTTGATCCACAGATCGGGTCCATGGGTCGTCGTGGGGCGGGTCGGGGTCGGTGCGGGTTCGTAGATTCGAAGACATGTTCGACTCGTTGATGGCCGGGACCGTTGGTGCCGCTCAGGCTGGGGCGGTGGATGCCTGGCGGCGGGTGGAGAACGCCGC
>JAESGJ010000628.1_pt1 | contig 11149 bp, 7 predicted proteins | sample 9266241 | NCBI WGS metagenome assembly JAESGJ01 (sample SAMN14514841, study PRJNA621669) | algae metagenome | isolation source: Brasilonema octagenarum HA4186-MV1 and co-occurring heterotrophs from wet... | place: USA: Manoa Valley, Hawaii | collected 2009-07-20 | reverse complement strand
CGGCCGACAGCCCGGCCTGGGCGAGCTGCTCGGCGACGATGAAGCGGGACTCGGCCGCCGCGATCACGCAGGCGCGGGCGAACAGGCCGGGCTCGGCCACGCGCTGGGCCGTGGCCTGGAAGGTGGAATGCTCCGGATCGACCAGCCGGGCGAACTGCTTGGGCATGCTCGCGCGCGAGGCCGGCCACAGCCGCGTGCCGGAGCCCCCGCACAGGATCACCGGGTGGACGGCGGACGACGTCGATTCGGGCATCGTGACATTCTCCTTGTGGCGGTTGGGTCGGTCGGCCTGAAGGCCCGGGCGCTCCCCCCTCACCGGGGGGCCTTGGACCGGGGAGCGTTGGCGGCGCCGGTCAGTGCGGCGAGCGGGGCGAGCAGCCGGGAACCGATGCCGCGCGCCCGGTCCACGTCCTCGGGCAGGATGCATCCGAAGAGCTTCAGCGCGACGGCGTAGACCAGGGCGCCGACGACGATCGCGGGCGCCAGCGCGAGGGGCCCCGGGAAGGCGCGCAGCAGGGCGAAGGCGGCCAGCCCGCACAGGGCGGCGGCGCCGACGATGCGCACGACCTGCCCGAGCGGGGCCGGTGCCTGCAGGTGGCGGTGCACGTACCAGATCGAGGCCGCGGCAGTGAGCACCTGCACCGTCGTGCGCGTCGCCGCCGCCGCCATCAGGCCGTAGGCCGGGATGACGAGGAGGCCCGACGCGATGATGCTCGCCGCGCCCACGATCCCGACCACGATGTTGAAGCGGTTGCGCTCCGCCGCGTTCATGTAGATCTGCGTCACCGCCGTCAGGGCGTAGAAGGCGGCGGCGACCACCAGCATCACGGCCGGCGCCACGGCCTTGGCGAAGGCCTCGCCGTAGACGAGCGGCACGAAGACCGAGGCGATCGCGGCCAGCCCGAAGCAGGCCGGGAAGACGAGCATCGCGAGGTAGCGCATGCCGCTCCGGTAGATCCCGACCGCGGCCGCGTGCTGTTTGGCGGCGATGTTCTGCGCCAGGACCGGCAGCAGCGGCCCGGTGAGGAGGAGCGGGGCCTGGACGGCGAGGTTGGCGAGCGTCAGCCCCACCGAGAAGAAGGCCACCGCCTCGCTGCCCCAGCTCCGCTCGAGGAACAGGATCTCGGTGCGCGCCCAGGTGACGGCGGAGAGCAGGTAGGCGAGCCAGATCGCGCCGCAGTAGCGCACGAGCCGGGTGCGCAGCTCCGGCGCGACCGCGCGGCCGCCGCGCAGGTCCCGCATCAGGAAGACCGAGGGCGCGAGCCCGACGACGACCGCCGCGCTCAGCGCGCCCACGAGGCCAAGCGCGACCGAGCCCAGGACCGTGACGCCGATCTGGGCGGCCGCCGAGACGAGCATGATGCGCGCCATCCGGCCGAAATCCTGCTGCCCCCGCAGAAGGCCGACCGCGAAGGCAGAGCTGCTCTGGGCGAGGACGGCAGCGGCCACGAGCGTCCAGAAGAGCGGGGAGGTCTTGTAGCTCCCCGGCTCGATGTGGAGCGCGAAGGTCGATCCGGCCGCCCGGTGCCAGAGGGCGAGGCCGAGGAGCGCGCAGGCCGCGAGCCCGACCACGAGGATGAAGCGCTTGTAGAGGTAGAGCGCGAGGCCGTGGCCGGCGCTCGCGTCCCCGGCGCCGCGCAGCTCCGGCAGGTAGCGGGCGAGCGATCCCGGGATGCCGAGGTCGGCCACCATCAAGGTGATGCTCACCACCCAGGCGGCGTAGGTGACGACCCCGAGGTCGGCCGGGCCGAGCAGGCGCGCGACGATGATCGTGCTGAGCGCGCCGCTGATCAGGATGGAGCCGGTGGCGAGCGCGTTGGCGGCCGACTGCCGCGCGAGGCCGCCGCTCACCGGGAGACCTCGCGCGGCAGGAGCGGTCCGATGGACGGCCGCGCGGCCGCGCGGGTCGAAGGGAACACCATCGCTGACGTCGCAATCCTCGGCTGGACCGTGCTGGCGGCTCCGGGGCTCACAGGTATTCCCGCAGGAGCGCCATCTGCGGCTTGTCGCCGGCCTTGTCCGGCTCGATGCTGAAGGCGTAGTCCCCCCACCACGGCCCGCCCGCCCAGTAGGCGTAGGCCCGCCAGACGTCCGCGTTGGCCTTGAGGTAGGCGAGCATGGCGCCGGCCTCGGTCCGCCCGGCCGGCAGCGCGAAGCCGAACTCGCCCAGGAAGGCCCGGCACGCCCGCGCCCGGGCCCAGTCCGTGAAGGCGCGCAGGCGATCCTCTCCGGCTCCCGGCACGTAGGTCTGCAGGTCGGTGCCCGAACTGTTGGCGTCGAGGTACTGGTGCACCTCGAACATGAAGTTCCGGTCCTCGAAGCCCTCGAAGGCCGCGGCGTTGCCCTCGGAGACCCAGGAATGCGCGCCGGTCCAGCCGGCGCCCGGCACCATGATCAGCTGGTCCGAGCCGAGGTCGCGGATCGTGGCGACCACCCGATCGACGATCGGGCGCCATTCGGCCGGCTTGTAGGCGACCGGCTCATTCATCAGGCCGTAGGCGATCCCGGGCGCGTCCCGGAACGGGGTGGCGAGGCGTTTCCAGAAGTCGGCGAGGTCGGCGGCCTCCATCGGGCGGTCGTCGCGCTTGCCGTAATTGTGCGGGTCGAGCACCAGCACGAGGCCGTGCCGCCGGGCGCTCGCCGCGCAGCGCCGCAGCTCCGCGAGGTCCCGCTCCGCCAGCGCCCCGAACGGCTCGGGCTGCAGGCGCTCGATCCGGAAGGGCAGCCGCACGAGCCTGAGGCCGCGGCTCGCGTAGTAGGCGAAGGCCTGGTCCGGCGGGTAGATGTAGCCCTGGCCCAGCGGACGGCCGAGGTCGCCGAACTCCCCGCCCGACAGGTTGACCCCCGGATAAGTCAGCTCCGCGGACCGCGCTGGGGCGGGTGACAGGCCCGCGGCCCCGCCGACGGCGAGGCCCGAGACGGCGAGACCCGAAAGTGCTTGTCGTCGCGTGAGATTCACGTGCATCGAACCTGTGGTCTGTCCATCGTCCGGTGGCGGAGGCGCGTCTCTCCGGATCAGAGCGCGTTCGGATCCTTCACGAGCCGGATCGGCGTCTGGAGAACGATCGACGCGTCGAGGGCGAGCGACCAGCGCCGGATGTAGGCGCGGTCGCGGCTGATCCGCCGCGCGATCTTGTCGTAGGTGTCGGTAGGGCCGCGGTAGCCCGTGATCTGGGCGAGCCCGGTCAGGCCCGGCCGCACCAGGAAGCGGTCGTCGTAGTCCGAGACCATGTCGGCGAAGGTGTCGTCCATCGCGATGGCGTGCGGGCGCGGACCGACGAGCGACATGTGCCCGGCCACGACGTTGATGAGCTGGGGCATCTCGTCGAGGCTGGACCGGCGCAGGAAGCGCCCGATCTGGGTCACGCGCCGGTCGTTGGCGCTGGCCTGCTCGAAGGCCCCGCTCGATTCGAGGACCGTCATCGTGCGGAACTTCAGGATCTCGAAGGGCTGCCGGTTCAGGCCGTAGCGCTTCTGCCGGAAGAAGACGGGCCCCTTCGTCTCGGCCTTGATCAGGAGCGCGACCGCCAGGAAGAGCGGGATCAGGAAGAGGAGCGCGGTGAGCGCGACCGCGACGTCCGCCACCCGCTTCACGGCGGCGCCGTTGGCGGCGCGGGCGCGGCGGGCGATCGGCCGCTCGGCCCTGCCCCGGCGCGCGGGCGCGCGCCCCTCTTGGGTCCGGGGGAGCAGCCGGTCCTCGCGCTGGAACTTAACTGCTATTCCCTGCTGCATTCCCAAAACTCCAAATGCGGCGTGACGACGGGGACGGGATCCGCGGGCCGGCGGCGCCGGCCCGGGCGGCGGTACGGGTGCCCGGCTCGGGCACCCCGATCAGGTGCGGCGGCCGATGCCGCGCGCGGCGCGGCTGTGGGCCGGCTGGGCCGGGCGGGCGAGATCGCGGGCGACGAGCCAGAGGAACTGCCAGGAATCCACGAGGTAGCGCCGGTAGAGGCGCCGCGGCTCCGAGGCGACGCGCCAGGCCCATTCGAGGCCGATGCGACGGATCAGGACCGGCGCGCGGCGCTTGACGCCGGCGGCGAAATCGAGGGCCGCGCCCACGTTCAGCACGTAGCAGTCGCCGAGCGCGTCGTGGTAGCGGTCGGTCCAGATGTCGGATTTCGGTGCGCCCAGGCCCATGAACAGGTGCGTCGGCGCGTGCGCCCGGATGCGCGCGGCCAGCGCGTCCGAGTAGGCTGCGTCGCGCTCGAAGGCGTGCGGCGGCACGCAGAAGGCCAGCGCGTCGCGCCGGAAGCCGCGCCGCAGGAGGCGCTGCTCCAGGCGCTCGGCGACCTCGGCGGTGCTGCAGACGAAGAAGCAGCGGTGGCGGCCCGGATCGAGGACCTCGATGAGGCGCGCGAAGAGGTCGGCGCCCGTGACGCGGCCGGGCAGCCCGACGTTGCGCAGGCGGGCATAGAGGTAGACCGGCATGCCGTCGGCCGTGATCGTCCAGGCGCGGTCGTAGGCCCGGCGGAAGGCGGAGTTGCGCGCCATCTGGACGATGTGGTCGAGGTTGGCCGTGGCCAGCCGCTTCGGGCCCGAGCCCGAGGGGACCGCCTGCGTCATCTGCGCGACGAGCGCCTGCTCGTCGAGGGCCGAGAACGGCAGACCGAAGATCCGCCCCGCCTCGGCCGTCGCGCAACGGTCGGGCTGGGGGGCGTCCGGCTGGTAGGAAGCGAGTGACTGGGCCAATGTGCGCGTCCTCAAGGTGAAGGGCCTGCTCTGTGCGTGGTCGTGGTCGGGGCTCCGAGGCCGGAGGTCCCCTCAGGGCCGGGCGGCGTCCCGGCCGAGGGCCTCGGGCACGCCCGCCGGCATCCGGGCGGCGATCTCGCCGAGGGCGCCCCGGTAGTCGTGCCGCGCCAGGTACTCGGCGAGCCAGGTCCGCAGGGCGCGGGCGCGGGCCCGGGCCTCGGCCGGCGCGGCGCGGATCCGCCGGAGCTGCTCGGCCGCGTGCGCGACGTCGGGCTCGGCCCAGCGCGCCCGCCTCAGGCCCGCATAGGCCGGGTGGGGATCATTGAACGGCACCAGCGCGTGATCGACCGGGTAGCAGAGTTCCGGCGGGCAGATGTCGGTGCTGCCGGACCAGTTGGTCGCCACGACCGGGATGCCCGCGAGCGCCGCCTCGGCGAGCGTCAGGCCGAACCCCTCCGAGCGGTGCAGCGACAGATAGGCGTCGGCCGAGGCCAGGAGCCCCTGCAGCGCGGCGCGGTCCCAGACCGCGTCGATCAGGCGGATGTTGCGCGCGCCCGCGATCGCCGCGTGGATCCGGTCGCGCTCGGCCGGGTAGCGGGCGCCGTCGCTGATCTTGAGCACCAGCTCCGCCTCTTCCGACTCGCCGAAGGCGGCGCGGAAGGCCGTGATCGCCGCGACCGGGTTCTTGCGCAGGAAGGACGAGCCGAGGTTGAAGATGCTGACCACGCGGAAGCGCGCGTCCGCGCCGCGGGCGGCCGGGTCGGCGACCGGGGTCGGCCGTTCGACCGGGTGCGGGACGACGACGACGGGCTTGCTCGTGTAGGCCTGCACGGCCTCCTGGCAGAACCGGCTCGGCACCATGACGGCGTCCACGAACCGGAGGGCGCCGACCCATTCCGGGGGCAGCGTCTCGAGCTCCCAGGCCCAGTAGCCGATGCTGTAGGTGCGCAGGTGCTGCGGCAGTCCCGCCCGGAGGATGCTGGGCAGGAGCATGGTCGGGTTGAGGTGGTAGATCGCCACGTCGGCCGGGGGCCCCGAGTCCCGCCGCGGGTAGGCGACGCCGTCGTCGCTGTCGAAGAGCGCGGCGACATCGGCGGTCGTGACCCCGCAGCCCGCCCGCGTCAGCGAGTCGATGCAGAGGCGCGCGGATTCGCCGAGCCCCGACGAGGAGGAGAGCAGGCCGACGACCCGCACGTTGCGCACCGCCTCCGGGAAGGGGTGGCGCATGGTGGGCATGACCCGCGGCAGGATGTGCCGCCGGACCGCCCGCGCGACCGGGCGCGCGGCGAGCCGCGCCGTGCGGATCAGGGGTGAGGATGCCATCAGGCGGCTCCCAGGAGGTAGGAGGGGGCGGCGCCGGCCGGGGCGGGGCGCTCGGCGGTCTTCGTGCCGTTCATCACGACGCCGACGATGCGGTCGGCGATGCCCGGGCAGGTGGTGAAGGCGTGCTCGACCGCGTCGCGCCGGGTCCGGCCGCCGCGCACCACCAGCACGAAGGCGTCGATCAGCTCGGAGACGACCCGCGCATCGACGGCCGTGACCACGGGCGGGACCTCGACGAGCACGTAGTCGTAGTGCTGGCGCGCCTCGGCGAGGAGCTGCCGCAGGACGGGCGAGCCGAGGATCTCGACCGGGTGGTTGGGAACCGCGCCCACGGTGCCGGGCAGCAGGTGGAAGCCCAGGCGGCTCGCCACGACGCACTCGGCGAGCGGGCGACGCTCCGTGACCGCGCGCGCCAGGCCCGGGCCGGGATCGCCCTCGGCGAGGTCGGCGAGCCCGGCCCCGTGCAGGTTGGCGTCGATGACGAGGACCCGGGCGCGCATCTCGACGAGGAGCACCGCGAGGTTCGTCGCGAGCGTGGTCTTGCCGTCCTGGGCGTTGGCCGAGACGATCCCGACGACGCGGGAGGTCTCGCGATGCAGCGCCTGGTCGATCGAGACCTTCGTGGTGCAGAGCGTTTCCAGCACGCTCGGCGAGCCGGACCCGTTCGCGATGAAGAGCGGCACGGGCAGGCGCCGGCCGCGCCCTCCTGAGCTGTCCGTCCCGTGCCGGAACGCGCGCCCGCGGGCCGGGCAGCCGGCCAGGGAGCCGAGGAACGGCTGGCCGAGATCGTGCGTGACCTGCTGGGCCCAGCGGATCCGCCGGTCGGATGCGTCCCGCAGGAAGGCGGCCGCGACCCCCGCGCCGAGCCCGCCGATCAGCCCGAGCAGCAGGATCAGCGCGGATTTCGGCCCGCTCTTGGTGAGCGGCGGCAGCGCGGTCGTGACGATGCGCGCCTCGGTCACCGGCATCGACTGCTGCTGCAGGAAGGCGCTCACGCGCGTGACGCGGTTCTGGAGCGCCTCGTAGTTGCCCTGCGCCTCCTGGGCGGCGCGCTCGAGCGTGCGCTCCCGGTCGGAGGCCGGCCCGGGGGCCGCGCCCTCCGCGTCCTGGCCCTGGAGATCCTGGATCTGCTTGTCGATGAGCGTTGCCCTGAGCGCGGAGGCGGCGACCTCCTTGCGGCGCGCCTCGATGCGCTGGTCCAGCCGCTCGCCGAGCGCGCGCAGCACGCCCGCTCCCGGTGCAGGCCCGCGCTGCTCCGCCACGAGGCGGGACAGGTCCGCGTCGCCGAGGCGATCGATCCGGGCGAGGGTGTCGGCGTCGGGGTTGCCCTGCGCGAGGGCGGCGGCGAGCTGCGTCATGCGCTCGAGATCCGCCCGGGCACGGGCCAGCGCCTCGGCGGCGCCCGGCCGCGATCCCTCGCGCTCGGCGCGCTCGGCGCTGCGCGCCGCGTTCCTGTCGCCCCCGCCGGCCCGGAAGGCCGCCAGGGCGGCGTTGGCGGCGTCCAGCCGCTCGCGAACCTCCGCGAGACGGCGCTGCATCCAGTCCGTCGTGCGCTGGCTGGCCTCCATGCGGCCGCTGAGCTGGTCTTGGATGTAGGCCTCGGCCACGGCGTTCGCGATCGCGGCCGCCTTGACCGGATCGAGGCTCGTCGCCGTGATTTCCGCCAGGATGCTGCGCCCGGCCCGCGCGACCTTGACCTTCCGGCCGAGCGCGGCCGCAGCGGCCTGCCGCTTGTCCGTCCGCACGGCGCCCTGCGGGCTCGGGTCGAAGACCGACACCAGGCGATCGATCGTGGCGCGGAGGAAGGACGGCTCCGATCCGACGAACTCGGGATCGCCCGTGAGATTGAGCCGATCGACGACGTCGAGGGCGATCTTGTCGGACTTGAGGATCTCGACCTGGCTGTCGACGACGGCGGGATCGATCGTCATCTCGGACGCGACCGTCCCCGGCGAGGGCGGCGTCAGCTTGGTGTCCAGGACGACGCTTGCCATCGAGGTGTAGGTCGGCGCGGTCAGGCTCGCGTAGGCGGCGGCGATCGCGAAGACGATCACGGCGACGAGACCCACCGTCCGGCGGCGGCGCAGCGTCGCATCGACGATGTGCGCGATCGTCCACGAGCGCGGCCGCGGCTCCGGCAACGGGCTCGGCCTCGCGCCGGTTTGGAAGGCGAAGCGGTCAGGATTGATGTTCATCGGACGTCTCAGATCCTCCGAGCGGCATGACCGGACGAGCGTGTGCGGTCCGGCCGACGGCCGGACCGCGTGAAATCTCAAAGCTTCGCCACGCGGCCAGCAAGGATTGCGGACCTGACGATGAGGCAACGATTTTCCTACCGGCGTCGCGTTCGATCGCGATCCGGGTGCATGTCTAACGCTGTTCAAGCACTGACTAGCGAAAGCAGAGGTTGTTTCCCCTGACGATGCGCGCAGCTCGATCGAAGATCGACTAGGTTGTCGTGTGCACCTGCACAGCTGCTGTGACTGGAAACTGACGGACTCCAGCGGACAGCGCAAGTGGATGACGAACGAACCCGAGTAATGAGCCGGACTAGTCATAATCGCAGCAGAGGCGCGACGATTTTTTTTGGAACGCTTTGGTTACAAGCTGAAGTGGCGCTGGCCGCCGACCGCCTCCCGAGGGCAGGAGGCTTTTTGCTGCGGTGCAAGGCATTTGGATCCCCTGCGGCGTCGCGCGATCCGGGTTCCTGACCCTCGCCGCCGACCGCGAGCGCGCGGTTTCGGGCCGACCACCCGACCGCGAGCGGCGCTCGAGCCATGCATAAAATGCAAATCAGATTTTCACTTTATGCATGGCAAAACTGATTTCCAAGTTAACGTTTTTCTGCGCCATGCTCGCCATCCTGCAAGATCGTTCCGGTTGGGGCACGAGATAACCGAGGTTTGGCAGTGAGTTCACGTCTCGTTGATCGCTCCAGACGACGGTGCCGGCACCGGGTCGGCGCTCCAGGGTAGGGATTTCACTGTGCCCACGACGGCGCCAGACAGGCTGGCCTGATGCGCCAGGAGGCAGGCCGCCGAGGCGGCCGATTCGGGCGTACCGCTACCGGCGGAACGGACGGCGCAGGCGTCGTCCACGCGGATGGGTTACGGCCTTCGCGCTTACGCAGGTGCGAGGTGAAACCCAGCGACCCGGCGGCGCCGACGCCATACTCAGCAACCTGAAATTGATCGAACGCGCGCACGAGGGCGTCTTTTTCTGGACTGGACAAATCGTGCGCGTGCCACACTATAGTTGCGTGACCGGAGCGCGATCGCTGGCGGTCGCGCATGAATAGCTTCCTGACGCAGCGACGGCTTTCGAGGAAGACCGTAGCCCGTTCACCATTCCGATGGTGACCGCCCGCGATGCGCCGGGCGCTGGCGGACGCACACCACGGGGTCGAGCGGGGCGAGGCGGGAACCTGGGACGGGCCCGAAGCGGACGCGGCGGTCCGGGACACCGGCGCGCCGTGCGCCGGAGCCGGGCCGGACGCCCGTCCGGGACATGTGGCTGACTGAGGAGCCGGAAACGATGAGTGACGTCGAGAGCAATCGCCCGGTCGGCCGCCGGCCCCTTCGGACGGGTGTCCTGCGCCTCGCGCTGGCCGCCGCCGTCGGCCTCGCGCCGCAGGCCGGGCAGGCGGCCTACCGCCTCGCGCCGGGCGACAGCCTGGCGGTCGAGGCGGTATCGGTGCCGGAGATGAAGGCCACCAGCGTGATCAGCATGGACGGCCAGGTCTCGATGCCGCTCGTGGGTCAGGTGCAGGTCGCGGGCCTCACCCTGGCCGAGGCCCAGGCCAAGATCCAGGCCCTCCTGCCGACGAAGGAGTTCCGGCGCCGCACGAACGAGGGGCGCGAGTTCCCGGTGATCCTGTCGCCCTCCGAGATCACCGTCACGGTCGACGAGTACCGGCCCGTCTACCTGAACGGCGACGTCGCCCAGCCGGGCGAGCAGAAGTTCAAGCCCGGCATGACGGTCCGGCAGGCGATCTCGCTGGCCGGCGGCTTCGACCTGCTGCGCTTCAAGATGGACAACCCCTTCCTGCAGCTCTCGGAACTGCGCGAGAAGCACAACCGGGCCTGGGTGCAGTACGCGCGCCAGCAGGCGGTGATCGCCCGGCTCCGGGCCGAGCTCGACGGCAAGAAGGATGTCGATGACCGCGCGCTGAAGGACACGCCGCTCGCCCCCTCGATGACGGCGGAACTGCTCGACGTCGAGCGCGGCATCCTCAAGTCGAAGAACCAGGAGGCGTCCAAGGAGAAGGCCTACCTCACCGCGGCCTCCCAGAAGGAGGGGGACCGCGTCCGCGTGCTGACCGAGCAGGAGAGCCGCGAGAAGGAGGGCGTCCAGGCCGACGCGGACGAGTTCAAGCGCAGCCAGGACCTCTACGAGCGCGGGACGATCCCGACGAACCGGCTGACGGATTCGCGCCGCTCCCTCCTCTTGTCATCGACGCGGGCCCTGCAGACGACCGCGACGCGCGCGGCCACCGAGCGCGAGAAGGACACCTTCGACTACCGCCTGCAGCGCGTGGACGAGGCGCGCCGGCTGGAGGTGATGAAGGAACTGCAGGACGCCAACGTCCGGTTGGCCGAGATCCGCGGCACGCTCCAGAACACCAGCGAGCAGCTCCGTTACACCGGCATGGTCAAGTCGCAGCTCGTGCGCGGCCTCGACGGCGACCCGGCCCTCGTGATCGTCCGCAAGGACGGCAAGCAGGCCCAGCGCATCACCGCGTCGAACGACACCGAGCTTCAGCCCGGCGACGTGGTGGAAGTCGCCCTGCAGTTCGGCGAGGCCGCCGAGGTGCCGACCCGCTGAGGGCGCCGGGCCGCGACGACCCGCCGGCCCGGCATCCCGACACCCTGCATCCCGATACCTCCCGCACCCCACGATCGATCAAGACCGGAGAGACGACCCGCGATGTTTCCGACGCCGCAAGCTGCGCTTTTGCCCAACACGTTCGGGTTCGAGCAGGCGCCCCTGGTCATGCCGACCGGCTTTCGTGAGTACGACGCGCGCTGGCTGTTTCCCGACGAGATCAACCTGATGGGCGTCCAGGCGCTCGGGCTGGGGATCGGCACCCTCGTGCACGAGCGCGGCGTGCGCCCCGACATCGTCACCGGCCACGACT
>JAESGJ010000627.1_pt1 | contig 11174 bp, 7 predicted proteins | sample 9266241 | NCBI WGS metagenome assembly JAESGJ01 (sample SAMN14514841, study PRJNA621669) | algae metagenome | isolation source: Brasilonema octagenarum HA4186-MV1 and co-occurring heterotrophs from wet... | place: USA: Manoa Valley, Hawaii | collected 2009-07-20 | reverse complement strand
AAAGTCTGGGCCGGCCGGCACGTCGAGCGAGGCGGCCATGGCCGTGTAGTAATCGCGGTGGCGCGTCCGTACGGCGTCGGCTTCGCTTGATTCACCGAGCTTCTCCAGTGCGTACTGGCGGACCGTCTCCAACACCCGGTACCGGGTCATGGTCCCCCTGGTATCGGTCACTACCAGCGACTTGTCCACCAGCAAGCTGACAAGGTCGAGCACCTGGTAACGCTGCATCACGTCGCCGTCGCTGGCGACGGCTTGGGCAGCCTCGACGTCGAATCCACCCGCGAACACCGCCAGCCGGCGAAACAACACCCGCTCGGGGTCGGTCAGCAAGGCGTGCGACCAATCCACCGAGGCGCGCAGAGTCTGTTGACGGCGCACCGCCGTCCGTGCGCCGCCGGTCAATAGCCGGAACCGGTCGTGAAGGCTGTCGAGGATCTCGGATAGCGACAGCGCCCGCACCCGCGCCGCTGCCAGCTCGATTGCGAGCGGGACCCCGTCCAGACGCGCGCAGATCTCGGCCACTGCGGCGGCGTCGTCCTCGCCAAGCGTGAAATCGGGCCGAGCGTGACGGGCCCGGTCGGTGAACAACCCGATAGCCTCGTCACCCAATGACAGGGATGGCACCCTCCAGCTGGCCTCGCCAGCCACCCCGATCGCTTCCCGGCTGGTCGCGAGCACAGTCAGCTCCTCGGCGCCGCGCAAGACTGCCAGCACCAGCTGCGCGCTGGCATCGAGTAGGTGCTCGCAGTTGTCCAGCACGATCAGCATCTGACGCTCACGAAGGAAACGGAGCAGCGTGTCCATGATGGAGCGGCCCGGTTGGTCGGGCAGCCCGAGAGCACGCGCGACCGTCACGGGAATCAGCTCTGGGTCGGTGAGGGGCGCCAAATCCACGTACCGCAACCCGCTACGGAACGCCTCGGCGAGGGAAGCGGCGACCTCGATCGCGAGTCGGGTCTTGCCCACCCCGCCCGCACCGGTCAGCGTCACCAGCCGGTTGTCGGCGAGCAGCCGGCGCACCTGAGCCAACTCCGCATCTCGGCCAACGAAACTCGTCAGCTGCACCGGAAGATTTTGGGAGACAACGCTGCCGGTGACCCTTAGCGGTGGGAACTCGTTCACGGTGTCGGGGTGGTGTAGCTGCACCACCCGCTCGGGGCGGGGCAGGTCACGCAACGGGTGGGTGCCCAGCTCCGTCAGCCACGCGCCCGCCGGTAGGCGATCGACCACCAGCGGCTCGGTGGCCCCCGACAGCACGGTCTGCCCGCCGTGGCCCAGATCGCGCAGCCTCGCCGCACGGTTGATCGTCGGACCGATGTAGTTGACGTCGTCGCGCAGCTGGATCTCCCCGGTGTGCACCCCGATGCGGAGCCGGATCGGCGCCAGTGGGGCGAGCTGCAACTCCAGCGCACAGGCCACGGCGTCAGACGCGCGAGCGAAGGCCACCACGAAACTGTCACCCTCACCCTGTTCGACCGGTCGCACACCGTGGTGCTCGGCGATGACCTCGGAGAGTGCCGAGTCCAGACGCGCCACTGCGGCCGCCATTGCCTCGGGTTGGGTCTCCCACAGCCGTGTCGAGCCCTCGACGTCGGCCAAGAGCAACGTGACCGTTCCGGTCGGCAGGTCGCTCACGCCCAGCTCGCTCCAGTTCACCACCGGCGTCCCCGCGCCCGGTTCAATGTCGCTCATGGTAGCCAGCGTGCGCTTCTCGCGTAGCGCAAACATCAGCACAAATGCGCAGTTCGACACCAGCCGCGTGCGTACCTACGATCCCCGACCGCACGGCTCTACGCGTTCTGGCCGATGGTCTTGGCTCCGCGGCTCGGCATAGTCGAGACCGAATCGGCAGAGGAGGCCACCATGACCGTCGACGCGATCAGCATCGCACGCGATGCCGGTCTGCCCGCGATCGCCTACGAGCACGCAAGCGATCCGGATCAGGCGCACCGGCTCATCGAGCAGGCCCGGCTCCAGGGGCCGATCGCGTTGGGGCCGCACGGATTGGAAGTACTTAGTTACGACCTTGCGCGAACCATATTGCGCGATAACCGGTTTCGCGTGCCGAAGGGAGTCGTGCTTGCAGCACAGGGCATTACTTCCGGACGGCTGTGGGACAGGGCCACCGCGGGTCTGCTGAGCCGTGACGGCGCCGACCATCGCCGACTGCGCGGACTGGTGTGCAAGGCGTTCACCCCGCGTTCGACTGCGCGGTTACAGAGCACGATCGTCGACGTCATCAACGAGCTGGTCGACCAGGTGACGACCACGGGGCACTGCGACGTGGTTGACGACATCGCCCGCCACTATCCGATTCCGATCATCTGCGGGTTGCTCGGCGCCCCTCGGTGCGACTGGCAATTGTTCTCCGACTGGGCCGAGGACATCTTCAAGATCTTCGATTGGAACGTGGCCAACGACGAGCTGGCAATCCTGGCCGCCAGCGACGAACTCGACGCCTACCTCAACGACATGATCGCCCAACGGCGCGACGAACTCAGCGACGACCTGATCTCCGAACTGATCCGCTCAGAGGACGACGGCGACAGACTCGATGCCGACGAGCTCACCATGCTCGCGGCAACCTTGCTGATGGCAGGCACCGACACCACTCGCAATCAACTGGCCGCCGCCGTGGGTGAGCTGTGCGATCACCCAGCGCAATGGGCCCAACTGGCCGAACGTCCCGAACTCGCATCGCGGGCGGTCGAGGAGCTCATGCGCCACAGCCCCGTCGTCTTCGCCATCATGCGCACCGCTACCGAGGACGTCCGGCTCGGGGCGATCACCGTCCCTGCCGGCACGACCGTGTTGGTAAACACGGCGGCAGCCAACCGCGACCCCGCCGTCTACGACGACCCTGGCTCCCTTGACATCACTCGGGAGGGGCCCGCGGCGATGCTCAGCTTCGGCGGAGGCGCTCATTACTGTCTGGGCACACATCTTGCCAGAGCCGAACTCGCTCAAGCACTGTCCGTCATCACGCGCCGCATGCCCAACGCACGTCGAAGCGGTCCCGCTCCGTGGAAGCCCCTGGTCGGGATCACCGGACCGGCCACCATGCCGATTGAATTCGACTCCGCACGCTGAAACCACCGCCGCTTCTGCACAACTGAATGAAAGCAAGATGAATTCTGCTGTACTGCAGGCACAATTGCACCTGCTTCGAGCCGCGCTACTGCAGCGGCGTCAACTCCTGCAGCATCGTCGGCACCAGTTCGCTGACCGTGGGGTGGATGTGCATGGTGCGCGAGATCGCCGTGTACGGCAGCTTGGCGGTCATCACGTCGAGGATGTCCTGCACCACCTCGTCACCACCGACGCCGAGGATGGACGCACCGAGAATTTCGTGCGTCTCGGCGTCGACGACGACCTTCATGAACCCCTGCGTCTCACCCTTCTCGACCGCACGCCCGACCTTGGTCATGGGACGCTTGCCCACCAACGCCTTTCGGCCGGAGGCGAGCACCTCGGTGGCCGTCAGCCCGGCCCTGCCGAGCGGCGGATCGATGTAGAGCGCATAGGTGGGCACGCGGTCGCTGACCCGGCGCGGGTCGTCGTCGAGCAGGTTGGCGGCCACGATCTCGAAGTCGTTGTACGACGTGTGGGTGAACGCGCCCTTGCCGTTGCAGTCTCCCATGGCCCAGACGCCGTCGACGTTGGTGCGCAACTGGTCGTCGACCGTGACGTAGCCGCGCGCGTCGGTCGCGATCCCGGCCGCGTCGAGACCGAGGTCGTCGGTGTTGGGCCGCCTCCCGGTCGCGACCAGGAGGTGGCTGCCGGCGACGGGTTCGGCGCCGTCGCGCGGATACAGGTCGAATCCACCAGAACCATTGGTGTGCTTGACGATTCGCATGCCCGTCGCACCGAGATGGAACTCGATGCCCTCCGCCTCCAGGATCTCCTGCACGGTAGCCGAGACGTCCTCGTCCTCGCGGGACGTGACGCGCGGGCCCCGCTCGACGACGCTGACCCTGGCGCCGAAGCGTCGGTACATCTGCGCGAACTCGAGGCCGATGTAGCTGGCGCCGATGATCACCAGGTGTTCGGGGAGCTCGTCGAGATCGAGGATGCCGACGTTGGTGAGGTAGTCGACGTCGGCGAGGCCCGGGATGTCGGGCACCGTCGCGCGGCCGCCGACGTTGAGGAACACGTGTTCGGCCTCGAGGAGTTCGTCGTCGACGCGGATGGTGTGCGGCCCCTCGAAGCGCGCGTGGCCGCGGATCAGCGTGCATCCGTCCATGCCTTCGAGCCAGGACTCGACGCCGTGACGGTCGCCGAGCATGACATCGTCCTTGCGCGCCTTGACCTTTGCCATGTCGACCGTGATCTCACCGGTGCCGATCCCGTAGTCGGCACCGCGGCGCGCGGTGTGGGCCGTGTGCGCGCTGGCCACCAGAGTCTTGGTCGGAATGCAGCCGTAGTTGACGCACGTCCCCCCGACCAGCTTGCGTTCGATGACCGCGACCTTCCGGCCCGCGGCGGAGAGCCGGCCCGCCAACGGCGGCCCGGCCTGCCCGGCGCCGACGATGATGGCGTCGTACTTCGAAGCGTCCGCCACGTCAGAGCGCGGCGGCCAGCGCGACGATGGCGAAGCCGCCGAGCACGGCGATGGCATCCTCCGTCAGCGCGACCGGCAGATCGTGTCCACCGTTGGCGGCGACCAGTCGATGGCGGGCCTGGAAGCCACCCAGCGTGCCGAGCACCGCACCGATGACGCCGCCACCGATGCCGAGCAGGGTGTGGTGCGTTCCTGCCCCGATGACCGCACCGGCGAACGCGCCGGTGACCAGACGGGCGACGAACTGGGGCGGGACGGTACGGGGCGGGGTCGACGGCAGTTGATCGGTGACGTACTCCACCACCAGCAGGATCGTGAGCACGGTGACGGTGATGGGGTGCCCCACCCAGTGGGCCCAGGTGCCGTCGACGGGAAGCCAGCCGAGCATGGCACCCCACGCGACCACCGCAGGAGGCGTCAGCGCCCGCAGACCTGCCACGACACCGATGAGTAGGGCGAACACGATCACCAGGACTTGCGTCATGGCAGGAAAGCTAACACTGAATGCTCAGAAGCGGCAGAACCTGATGTCGGAGGCCAGAATGGCCTTCGCTCCGATGGCCGCGAGCTCGTCCATGATGGCGTTGACGGTCCGGCGCGGCACCAGCGCGCGCACCGCCACCCACTCCGGATCGGCCAGCGGGGCGATGGTGGGCGACTCCAGGCCGGGGGTGACCGCGGTCGCCCGGTCCAGAACCGTTCGCGGGCAGTCGTAGTCGAGCATCAGGTACTGCTGCCCGAACACCACGCCCTGCACGCGCGCCGCCAGCTGGTCGCGGGGCGCCGCGGTGTCTGCGTCGGGTTCGGCCCGCTCGATGAGGACGGCCTCGGAATCGCAGAGCGGCTCGCCGAAGGCGATCAGTCCGTGCAGGCCGAGGGTACGACCGGTGCCGACGATGTCGGCGATGACGTCGGCGAGCCCGAGCTGCACGGAGATCTCGACGGCGCCGTCGAGCCGGATGACGGTGGCCGCAATCCCCTTCGCGGCCAGATCCTTTCGCACCAGGTTCGGATACGCGGTGGCGATCCGTCTGCCCGCGAGATCGGCGACCGTCCAGGCCCGCCCTGCGGGCGCCGCATAGCGGAACGTCGACGAACCGAAGCCGAGCGCCAGCCGCTCCCGCACCGGCGCCTCGGACTCGGCGGCCAGGTCGCGGCCGGTGATCCCGAAGTCCAACTCCCCCGACCCCACGTAGATGGCGATGTCCTTGGGGCGCAGGAAGAAGAACTCGACGTTGTTGTCGGGGTCGACGACCGTCAGATCCTTGGCGTCGCGCCTGCGCCGGTAGCCCGCCTCGGACAGGATCTCCGCGGCGGACTCGCTGAGCGCGCCCTTGTTGGGGACCGCGACACGGAGCATCGGGGAGCTGCTCGTCATAGCTTGGCGTAGACGTCGTCGAGGGTCAGGCCGCGGGAGATCATCAACACCTGCGTCCAGTACAGGAGCTGACTGATCTCGCCCGCCAGTGCGTCGTCGCCCTCGTGCTCGGCGGCGATCCACACCTCGCCCGCCTCTTCGAGGATCTTCTTGCCCAGCCCGTGCACGCCACCGTCCAGCGCCTCGACGGTGCCACTGCCTGCCGGTCTGGTGCGCGCGCGCTCGCTGAGTTCCGCGAACAGCGCGTCGAAGGTCTTCACGGCAGGCGATTGTTCCACGCCCACTGCGACGAAGTCACGGCGGTTTCACCAGGGGCGAGCCGCCCGGTCTGCTCAGCTGGTCTTGGCGACCGGTTTGGGGCTCGCCACCACGGCGCCGTGCATGTCCTCCAGCGACACGCCCTTGGTCTCCTGCACCCAACGCCAGACGAAGGCGGCCGACAGGATCGCGCACAGCCCGTAGAAGCCGTAGGCGATGCCGAGGTGATCACGCAGCCCGGGGAAGGTGACGGTGATGAGCCAGTTGGCCGCCCACTGTCCGGCTGCGGCCAGACCCAGCGCGGCGGCGCGGATGCGGTTCGGGAACATCTCGCCGAGCAGCACCCAGACCACCGGACCCCACGACATGCCGAACGCGATGACGAACACGTTGGCGGCGACCAGGGCGATCGGTCCGGCGGCTCCGTCGAGGAACGGCTTGCCGTCGGCGCCCACCCCGGCGGTGCCGAAGATGACCGCCATCGTGACGAGCGAGACCGCCATGCCCGTGGAACCGATCAGCAGCAGCGGCTTGCGTCCGATCTTGTCGATCAGGGCGATGGCGATCAACGTGGTGGCGATGTTCACCACCGAGGTGATCACCGTGATGACGAACGAGTCGCCCTCCGAGAAGCCGACGGCCTCCCACAGCACGTTGGAGTAGTAGAAGATCACGTTGATGCCGACGAACTGTTGGAAGACGGACAGCCCGAGACCGACCCACACGATGCCGTAGAAGCTGAGGAAACCGCCGCCCGGTTTGCGCATGTCCTTCCACGACGGCTTGTCCTCGCGCTCCAGCGTCTCCCTGATCCGGTTGATGGTGATCTCGAGGTTCTTCTCGCCGAGAAGCATCGTCAGCACCTTGCGGGCTTCCGGAATCTTGTGGCTGGCAACGAGATAACGCGGCGACTCGGGGATGGTGAAGGCGAGCGAACCGTAGACGATGGCCGGGATGGCCATCACCAGGAACATCCAGCGCCAGGCCTCCATGCCGAACCACAGCTCCTTGTTCGCCCCGCCCGCGAGCTGTGCCAGCCCGTAGTCGATGGCCAACGAGAGGAAGATGCCCGACACGATGGCGAGCTGCTGCAGGGAGCCCAGCCTGCCGCGGATGCTCGGGGGTGACGTCTCCGCGATGTAAGCGGGCGCGATGACCGACGCGATGCCGACGCCGATGCCGCCGACGACGCGGAACAGCACCACGATCTCGACGTTCGGTGCGAGGGCCGTCCCGATCGCACTGATGAAGAACAGCACCGCGGCGATCTTCATGACCGCGATGCGGCCGATGCGGTCGGCGATCCGGCCCGCGGTCATGGCGCCCACCGCCGCGCCGAGAAGTGCTGAGGCGACCGCGAAACCGAGTGAGGCGTTGCCGATCCCGAAGTCCTCCTGGATCGACGCCACCGCACCGTTGATGACGGCACTGTCGTAACCGAAGAGCAGGCCGCCGAGGGCGGCTACCGAGGCGATTCGGACGGCCGTGCCGCCCGAGGAGAAGTCTTCGTCGGTGATAGCCGACGGACCGTCCGAGACGGGGGGTCCCTGACCAGCCATGAGGCGTCCTTTCCGCAGCGCTGCGTGATGCGAGTCACACAACCTTCGCACAGTCGAGCAGCGGAGATAGCCATATCTCGCGTGACATTTGGAAGCCGTCGGAGGGGGCAGTCGCTGGCGAATCGATCGGGTCGCCGAACTTACTGGTGGTGGCTGGATGCCGCTCCACGAGCAACCCACATCAGCTGTTCGTGGATCGCGCGCAGCGCGTCGAGGTCCACCTCGGCCAGCGACGCGACGTGACGTCTTCTCGGGCCGGCGGGCACGTCGACGTCGTTGGGCACCACCAGGACGGGACACCCCGCCGCCTCGGCCGCCTGCGATCCCGTCACCGAGTCCTCGATGGCCAGGCACTGAGCCGGGGCGAAGCCCAGCAACTGGGCGGCCCGCCGGTAGATGTCGGGCGCCGGCTTGGCGTGCTCGACCTCGTCGCCGCACACCGACGCCGAGAAGTAGTGGCTGCCAATGCTCTTCAGCGCGCGCTCGGTGAGAACACGCTTGGTGTTGGTCACCAGCGCCATGGGAACGCCGGCGGCCTTCAGCGCGTCCAACGTCTCCCGCGCGCCGGGCAGCCACGTCAGGCCCTGCTCGAAGAGCACGCCCGTGTAGTCGTGCAGCCAGTCCGACGACTCCGCCATCGCCGTCGGGTCCTGCTCGAGACCGAGGTCGGAGTAGACGATCCGCATCAGGCCGTGCGCCGAGCTGCCGACCGTCGTCTCCCGCACCTCGGGCGTGAGGACTCCGCCCAGCCGCTCGTACAGCGCCTGAAGCGAAATGTCCCACAGCTTTTCGGAGTCGACGAGAGTGCCGTCCATGTCCCACAGGACGGCCTTCATGCCATCTTCGCTCAAGGGTGCTCAGTCCTCCGGGTTGTAGCCGAGATTGGGGGCGAGCCAGCGCTCGGCCTCGGCCAGCGTCCAGCCCTTGCGCTTGGCGTAGTCGGCGACCTGGTCCTGGGCCAGCCGACCGACGACGAAGTACTGCGACTGCGGATGCGAGAAGTACCAGCCGCTGACGGCGGCACCGGGCCACATCGCCATCGACTCGGTCAGCTCGATGCCTGCGCGCTCCGTGACGTCCATCAACTCGAACAGCGTCGCCTTCTCGGTGTGCTCCGGGCAGGCCGGGTAGCCGGGAGCCGGGCGGATGCCCGTGTACTTCTCCGCGATGAGCGCCTCGTTGTCGAGTTGCTCGTCGGGCTGAAATCCCCAGAACTCCTTGCGAACCCGTTGATGCATCCGCTCGGCGAACGCCTCGGCCAGCCGGTCGGCGAGCGACTCGAGCAGGATCGCGCTGTAATCGTCGTTCGCCGCCTTGAACTCGTCGATCTTGACGTGACCGCCGAGTCCCGCGGTGACGGCGAAGGCGCCGACGTGGTCAGCCAGGCCGGTGTCCTTCGGCGCGACGAAGTCACCGAGCGACCGGTTGGGGATGCCGTCGCGGTGCTCGCCCTGCTGACGCAGGTTGCGCAGTGTGGCCAGCACCTCGCCGCGACTCTCGTCGGCGTACACCTCGATGTCGTCGCCGACCGCATTGGCCGCGAAGAACCCGATCACCCCGTTGGCGGTCAGCCACTTCTCCTTGATCAGGGTGTCGAGCATCTCCTGGGCGTCTTCGTACAGCTTGCGGGCGGCCTCACCCGAGACCGGGTTGTTGAGGATGTCGGGGAACCGGCCCTTCATCTCCCAGGCGTTGAAGAACGGCTGCCAGTCGATGTATTCGCGCAATTCGGCGAGGTCGTAGTCGGCGAACTCCCGCACGCCGAGACCCTGCGCGGGCACCGGCGGCACGTAACCGTCCCACTCGATCGGCGTCCGGTTGGCCCTGGCCTTCTCCAGCGTCAGCATCGGCCGTTCGTTCTTCTGCGCGTGCCGCTCCCGAAGCGAGGCGTAGTCCTTCTCGGTGGCCTCCAGCAGGGCAGGCCGCTGCTTGTCGTCCAGCAGGGCGGCGGCGACCGGCACCGAGCGGGACGCGTCCTTGACCCAGACCACGGGACCGCTACGACGCGGCGACACCTTGACGGCCGTGTGGGCGCGCGACGTGGTCGCGCCGCCGATCAGCAGCGGGATCTCCAAGCCCTCGCGTTCCATCTCGACCGCGAAGTTGACCATCTCGTCCAAGGACGGGGTGATCAGACCGGACAGCCCGATGATGTCGGCGCCGTGCTCCTTGGCCGCATCGAGGATCTTCTGGGCGGGAACCATCACACCGAGGTCGATCACCTCGAAGTTGTTGCACTGCAACACGACTCCGACGATGTTCTTGCCGATGTCGTGAACGTCACCCTTGACCGTCGCCATGATGATCGTGCCGTTGGTGTCCTTCTTCGCCGCTTCCCCAGGCAGCGGTTCGGCCTTCTCGGCCTCGATGTACGGCAGCAGATACGCGACGGCCTTCTTCATCACCCGGGCCGACTTCACGACCTGGGGCAGGAACATCTTGCCCGCACCGAAGAGGTCGCCGACGACGTTCATGCCGTCCATCAGCGGGCCCTCGATGACCTCGATCGGCCGTCCTCCGGCGGCAGCGATCTCTGACCGCAGTTCCTCGGTGTCGGCGTCGACGTGGGCGTCGATCCCCTTGACCAACGCGTGGGTGATCCGCTCGCGGACCGGCAGAGATCGCCATTCGGCGGCCTTCGGATCGTCGGCCTTCTCGGACTTGTTGTACCGCTCGGCGATCTCCAGCAGCCGCTCGGCCGCGTCCTCGCGACGGTTGAGCACCACGTCCTCGATGCGGTCGCGCAGCTCGGGGTCGATCGAGTCGTACGGCACCAGCGCGCCGGCGTTGACGATGCCCATGTCCAGACCGGCCTTGATCGCGTGGAACAGGAACACCGCGTGGATCGCCTCACGGACCGGGTTGTTGCCGCGGAACGAGAACGACACGTTCGAGATGCCGCCGGAGATGTGTACCCCGGGCAGGTTCTCCTTGATCCACGCGCAGGACTCGATGAAGTCGATGCCGTAGGTGGCGTGTTCCTCGATGCCGGTAGCCAGCGCGAAGCAGTTCGGGTCGAAGATGATGTCCTCGGCCGGGAACCCGACGTCCTCGGTCAAGATCCGGTAGGCGCGCCCGCAAATCTCCTTGCGGCGCTCCAGGTTGTCGGCCTGGCCCTGCTCGTCGAAGGCCATCACGACGACGGCGGCGCCGTACTTGCGGCACAGCTTCGCCTCGCGGACGAACTTCTCCTCGCCCTCCTTCATGGAGATCGAGTTGACGATCGGCTTGCCCTGCACGTTCTTCAGGCCCGCCTCGATGACCTCGAACTTGGAGGAGTCGATCATCACCGGGACCCGGCTGATGTCCGGTTCGGCCGCGATCAGCTTGGTGAACCGGTCCATCGCGGCGACGCCGTCGATCATGCCCTCGTCCATGTTGATGTCGATGACCTGGGCACCGACCTCGACCTGCTGCA
>JAESGJ010000625.1_pt1 | contig 11228 bp, 11 predicted proteins | sample 9266241 | NCBI WGS metagenome assembly JAESGJ01 (sample SAMN14514841, study PRJNA621669) | algae metagenome | isolation source: Brasilonema octagenarum HA4186-MV1 and co-occurring heterotrophs from wet... | place: USA: Manoa Valley, Hawaii | collected 2009-07-20 | reverse complement strand
ATGTCGGCGTCTCGCCAAAGATTGGGAGGCGTCCGTCGCCTCCGCCGAAGCCTGGCTCATCATCGCTTCCATCAGGCGCATGACACGCCGTATCGCAAAACTCGAATTATGAGTCGGGCTCTTAGACAACTTGACGAGGTGCCCGGATTGACGGGGAAGGCCGACGATGGTCGCGCCGCGTTGACGGTGGGTGACGCCTGAGAATGCGCCGCTAGGCCTTCTTCTCGCCGGCGAGCTCTTCGAGCATCTGAACGAGCGCGCGCGCGCCGGCGAGGGCCTCTTCGGCGCGCCCGTGAACTTCACCCAAATTGTCGACGTCGTGGTTCTGACGCATCGCGACGAGCTTGGCATAGGCCTGATCGAGTGCCGCCTGCGTCTCCTCAATCTCCTTGAACGTGTCCATCGGTAGTCTCCCGTGAGCCGCCAGCAAGCCGGCTTCTGCTGGCAACGCAATGGGGTCAGACCAGAGCGGAGGCATCTCCTGGAGGTCGTCTGTAGGTCGTTGGAACGTGCGCAGTCTGGCTAGCGCCGCAGCGCCGGGATTGCCGACAGGGAGGCGTGACCACGCCGACCGCACCCGCGGCAACGTAGCCGGATCATCTTGTCCGTGATGTCGCCGTCGCCCTTGAAGCGCTCGAGGATACGCTCGGCCGGAAAGTTGATGGTACGGCCGCACGCGCAGACGATCCGCATGTCGGCCCGGTCGGCCGCCCACTCGCCAAGCGTTCGGTAGGAGGTGTCGTTCGTCGGCCGGCTGCTCACAGCGGCGAAACGTCCTCGTAGCGACCTGCTTTCCGCAGCTGCCGCACGATCCCGTTAAAGGCCGCCGTCACGCCCTGGGCGCGCCCGATCTCGTTGGTTTGCGAGGCGGCGTCCCAGTAGAGCTCGAGCGGCCAGCGCTCAGGGCAGTGCGGCAGCAGACAGCGCAGTGCGAGGCGCACCTCAATCCCGTCGACCGTCGTCTCCGAGCATTTCGCCACGCCGGCGCGCAGAATGTGTACCGACAGCGCGATCACGACGCGCTGGTGCCGAGGCAGCGTCGCCACGGATCAGTGAAAGTCGTGCGACTTGAAGCGCACGACGTCCTCAGGATCCATGCCCTCGGCATGCGGCGGCCAGTAGCAGTTGCGCGGCTCCGGGCTCCACTCCTTGTCGCCGCGGTCGGGCGAGCCAGGGTGCTGGGCGGCATCGCCGCGGCCGGTCCGGTGCGGGAACGACATGTCGCCGACGCGGTGGAGAAGGTCGCCGTGGTCGACGATGCGATCGCAGATGACGTGGATGACCTCGCCCTCCTTCTGCACGCGCCCCTTCAGACCGACCATGGACGCCGACATTATGGTGCGACGCTGCGCCTCGAAACGGTCGGGCCACAGGATGCCATTGGCGATGCCGGTCTCGTCCTCGATTGTTATGAACAGCACACCCTTCGCCGATCCGGGCTTCTGACGGACCAGGATGATGCCGGCGACCTCGACGTGGCGGCCGTCGCGCACGCTGGCGAGATCCGCGCACCGCGTCACGCCGCGGCGGGCCAGTTCGTCGCGCACGAACGACAGCGGGTGCGCGCGGAGCGACAGCTGCAGGTTGCGGTAATCCTCGATGACCTCACGCCCGTCGGTGAGCGAGCGGAGCTGCACCTCGGGCTCAATCCCCTCGGCGCTCTGCGTTTCGGCCGCTCGGTCGGCCGCAGCGAACAGCGGTAGCGGTGCCTCGCCAAGCCCCCTCACCTTCCAGAGTCCCTGCCGGCGATCGGCACCGAAGCTGTGGAAGGCGTCGCCGTCCGCCAGCTTCTCGATGGCAGCGCGCTGCGCCCCCGAGCGGCGCCACACGTCCTCCACGCTCTCGTAGGCGGTGGTGCTACGAGCAGCGACGATCTTGGCGCCGTCCGCATTGGAAAGGCCGCGGATCTGCCTGAGACCGAGCCGCACAGCCAGGTAGCGCCCGCCTGTCCGCTCGAGCGTGCAGTCCCAGCGGCTGGCGTTGACGCAGGGCGGCCGCACCTCGACGCCATGCTCGCGCGCGTCGCGGACGATCTGCGCCGGCGCGTAGAAGCCCATCGGCTGCGCGTTCATCAGCGCGGCGCAGAACACGTCGGGATGGTGGTGCTTCATCCAGCTGCTCGCGTAGGAGATTTTGGCGAAGCTGGCGGCGTGGCTCTCAGGGAAGCCGTAGGAGCCGAAGCCTTCGAGCTGGCGGAAGGTTCGCTCGGCGAACTCGCGCGGATAGCCGCGCGCGACCATGCCCTCGATCAGCTTCTCGCTGAAGTGGCTGACCCCGCCGGTAAACTTGAAGGTCGCCATGGCGCGGCGCAGCTGGTCCGCCTCGGCCGGCGTGAAGCCGGCGCCGACGATCGCGACCTTCATGGCTTGCTCCTGGAACAGCGGCACGCCGAGCGTCTTCTCGAGCACCGCACGCAGCTCAGGCCGCGGGTACTCCGGCCGCTCCAGCCCCTCACGCCGACGCAGGTACGGGTGGACCATGTCGCCCTGGATCGGGCCCGGGCGCACGATCGCGACCTGGATCACGAGGTCGTAGAAGCGCCGCGGCTTCATGCGCGGCAGCATGCTCATCTGCGCGCGGCTCTCGATCTGGAAGGTGCCGAGCGTGTCTGCCTTCTGGATCATGGCGTAGACGTCGGGGTCGTCGTCCTGCAGGTCGGCCAGCCCGACGCGGATGCCCTTGTCCTGCTCAAGCAGGTTGAAGGCGCGGTTCATGCAGCCGAGCATGCCGAGGCCGAGGACGTCGACCTTCATGAACTTGAGGCTGTCGATGTCGTCCTTGTCCCACTCGATGATCTGGCGATCCTCCATGGCGGCGGGCTCGATCGGAACCAGGTTGTCGAGGCGGTCATGCGTCAGCACGAAGCCCCCCGGGTGCTGCGACATGTGGCGCGGCACGCCGATCAGCTTTCGCGCGAGGTCGAGCGTCAGGCGCAGCCGGCGATCGGCGATGTCGAGGTTGAGCTCGTCGACCTGCTTCTCGCCGACACCCTCGGCCGACCAGCCCCACACGAGGCCGGCGAGCGACGAGGTCAGGTCCTCAGGGAGCCCGAGCGCCTTACCGACGTCGCGTACCGCACCGCGTGCGCGGTAGCGCGTCACGACTGCGGTCAGCGCAGCCCGGTCACGTCCATAGGTCTCGTAGATCCACTGGATGATCTCCTCGCGGCGCTCATGCTCGAAGTCGACATCGATGTCGGGCGGCTCGCGGCGCTCGCCCGACACGAAGCGCTCGAAGAGCAGCTCGTGCTTGATCGGGTCAATCGAGGTGACGCCGAGCACGAAGCACACGCAGCTGTTCGCGGCCGAGCCGCGGCCCTGGCAGAGGATCCCGCGCCGGCGTGCCTCGCGCACGATCGCGTAGACGGTAAGGAAGTAGGGAGCATAGCCGAGCTCGCCGATCAGCCGCATCTCGTGCGCGATCTGCGTGGTGTAGGTCTCCGGCACGTTGCCGTCGAACATGCGCTCGACCGCCTCCGTCGCCAGCTTCTGCAAGGCCTCCTGAGCCGTCAGGCCCTCGATCAGCCGCTCGTGCGGGTACTGGTAGGCCAGCTCGCCGAGGTCAAAGGTGCAGAGCTTGGCGATGTCGACGCTCGCCTGCAGCGCGTCGGGGTAGGCGCGGAAGCGGCGCACCATCTCGTCCGGCGATTTGAGCGCGCGATCGGCGTTCACCTCGCGGCGGTAGCCGAGCTCGTCGACGGTGCATTTCTCGCGCACCGCGGTGACCACGTCCTGCAGGAGGCGCGCCTCGGGCGCGTGGTAGAGCACGTCCCCGGTGACCACAGCACGCACGCCGGCGCCGCCCGCCTGTCGTGCGAGCGCATCGATGCGGACCGCGTCGCCCGGCCGGCGCCGCTGATAGAGCGCCATGTAGCCGCGACGCCCATAAACCGCCTTGAGGTCCTTCAGCGCCGCCAGGTTCTCCTCGTCTGCCTCATGCGGCAGCAGAATGGCGATGACGCCCTCGGACCATGGCTCGAGGTCGTGCCAGTGGAGCAGACATGCGCCCTTCCCTGCCCGCTTCTTGCCGACCGTGAGAAGCCGCGTGATCCGCGACCAGGCGGGACGATCGGTTGGGTAGAGCAGCAGACGCCGCCCGCAGGAGAGATCCACGCGCGTGCCGGCAATCGAGCGCACGCCGGTCGCCTTCTGTGCCTCCCATGCGCGCACGACGCCCCCGACCGTGCCGATGTCACTGACCCCGATAGCGGGATAGCCGAGCAGCGCCGCGGCCGCGAACAGCTCCTCAGGGCTGGACGCACCGCGCAGCAGCGAGAAGTGGGTGAGCACCTGCAGCTCGACATAGTGGGTCATCCGAAGACCCCGTGCATCCACCAGCTGAGGTCGCCGGTATCCTCCTCGAAGCCGTCGCCGCGGCGGAACACCCAATAGCGGCCGCCCTCCTCGTCTTCGACGCGGTAATAGTCGCGCACCGCCCACACCTCGGCGTCGCGGCGCCACCACTCGCCATGGACGCGCTCGGGACCGTCGCCGGCGACGATCTTGTAGGTCTTGCCACGCCACTCGAAGCGGCGCGGTGGCTGGTCGGGCATTAGCGCCATGACGCGCGCGAGCGGCTCCGGCCGCGCAAAAAGGCGAATGGGTCGTGGCCACTTTGGCCAAGGTCCGGGCGTTTCGTTCGGGTCGGAGCGGGCGACGGCTCGCTCCGGCACATGGCTCTCGACCGGCGCGACACGAAAGACCGCGCGCGGGCCGATCCTTCCGGCGATGACGTCGACGAGGCGCGCCGGGTCGCGCACCAGCGTCTCGCCGGCGAGCACCGCGCCGAGGTCGACCGCGTCAAGCGGCTCGGTGTGCGGGGCGACGAGCCAGAACTGCTCCAGCCCCATGCCTGGGTCGATCCGCTCGATCTTGAGCTTCAGCAGCCGCAGCAGGTGCGGCACCTCGCGCGTCGGCCGGGACGTGCCGACGGCGACCACCTGCTCGGTGCCGTCGACGCGAAGGCCGGTGAGCCGCAGCGCGCGCGCACCGAGTCCGCGCTCCTGCAGCACGCCAGCGAGATCGCGTAGCAGGTCGCCCATGACCTGCTCGATCGCCTCGGCCGTGCCGATCGGCTCGAGCAGCCGGCGCTCGACTAGCGGCACCTCGGCGTCCTCGCGCGGCGTGATCGGCTCTGCGACTGCGCCCAGCGCCTGGTCGAGCCGCGTAATCGCCGGCAGGCCGAGCCGGCGCGCGAGCGGACCACGCGCGACTGGCAGCAGATCCGCGATCGTCTCGAATCCGAAGCGGCGCGCAGCGCTAAGCGCATTCGGAGCGAGGCGCAGCGCCACGATCGGCAGCGGGGCGAGCGCGCTGGCCGTTGCGCCGGGCTCGGCGCGGATCAGGTCGCCGCGGCCGAAGCGCGCCAGCGCATGCGCTGCCCCGGGCGTGTCTGCGACCGCAACGCGTGCGGTAAAGCCTGCCCGCCTGCAGAAGGCGATCAGACGCCGGCAAAAGCGCTCCTCACCGCCGTGCAGGTGCTCGCAGCCGGCGAGATCGATCCAGAGACCATCGCTTGGGCTGACAGCCGCGATCGGCGACCAGCGCCGCACCGCCAACAGCGCCAGCCGATCGAGCAGCGCGGCGTCGGCCTCCGGCTCGGCCGGACGGAAGTCGAGATCGGACACGAGCGCGCGCGCGTGGGTCGCCGCCATGCCAGGATGCACGCCCAGCGCACGCGCGCCGTCACACGCAGCAACGACCTCCTCGCGTCGGCCGACCTTGTCGATCAGCGCCAGCGGCGCGTGCTCGAGCGGCTTGGCGGCGGGCACGCTAATGCGCGGCGCGGGCGTTGCCGCCTTGTAGGGGTGGCTGGCTGCCTCAGAGCGCCGGCCGAGCTCGCGCATCGGTGGCTGCGCGTGCGTCGGAAGCGTCGCGATCTGTGCCTCGACGTCGCCGCGCGACGGCATGCCTTCTCGCGCCCACCGCGCACCTGGCCGCCATCCTCCGCCCCGCGGCACCGAACAGGCGCCGGGGTCGTCGTCTACCGGCAGCTCGAGGACTTGTCCGTCAGGCTGCCGCAAAGCGGACCGTTCCAACCGTCTCAACCGCTCCACGGCCAAGCTCGGCAGGAACAGCGAGACGACCCGTCTCATCGCTGCCCTCCACAATCAGGGAGAAGCTCTCACCCCCACGCTGTCGGACGCACTCCACCGACCATCTCGCTCTTCCCACACCCGCGACACCCAACCGCTCGGACGGCGCGGCACCGATCCGCCAGCGCGTCCATGCGGCGGACGGCTCGGCGAACACGTCCTGGCCCAGCCCGCGCGCGCGGCGCAGCAGCAGCACGGGCATGTCGGCGTCGGCCGCGACCAGCTGCAGGCGGCGGGTGGCTACCATCGAGACCTTGCTCGCCTCTGCCACGATCGCAGCCGGCGTGCCGTCCCGCACCGCATCCTCGACGACGGCCAACAACGCGGCGTCGTCGCGTGGCTGAGCGTAGATCACGTTCGCCGATGGCAAGCCGGCCTGCTCGAGCGCGGGAGCGTAGAGGTCGGCGCGGCAGCTGGCCCACAGCACCGGCCCGCCCGCCCCTGCCGCCTCGCGCGCGGCGATGCCGGCGAGGAAAAGCGTGGTGGCGGCATCGTCGACCAGCGCGGCGCTCCGAGACGTCGCCTCGTGCAACGCGCCAGCGCGCAATCCTCCTGCCCCGAGCCGCCCATCGAGCGCGTCGATGCCGAACGGCATAACGCGATAGTCAGCGGCAGGCGTAGCGATCGTCCGCAGATGCGCTATGCTGGTCGGCAGGGAATCAAGGGCGGCGGACATAAGGGACTAGACTCTACTCGTTCCCTTTATGTTCCGTTAAGGGGCCTCATCCGTCAACCCGATTTCCGGCTGCCCCCCGTCAGCTCGTCGCAGATAGCCCGACCATTCTACTTTCGATCGCGACCGGCCCGGCACCCGGTTGCTTGGCTCGTCGGAGCTGCGCCTGAGCGGCTTCCACCAGTTCCTGCGCTGCCCGGCTGCGGCTCGCCGCCACCCCGGCAGACAGCGATATGCGACCAAGCGGCTCGTCGCTCTCGCGCACTTTCATCTCGCGGGCGCCGACCGCCTCGCAGACGTCGGCGACGAGCTCGCCGGCCGCGTGGAGGTCCATCGATTCGAGCAGAAGGGCGAACGTGCCGCCATCCCAGCGCGACACCAGATGGCTGCGGCAGTGGTCGGTTATCGCTCGGGCGACGACCTTGAGCAGGCGGTCACCAACGGCCGGTGAGTGGCTCTCGTTGACGCGGCGCAGGCCATCGACGTCGATAAGCGCGAGGCATGCTGGCTCGGCTCGGGCCGAGGTGAGCCGCTCCTCGAGGCCCTTCCTGTTGGTGACGCCGGTCAGCGGGTCGTGTTGGCCCGCGGTCTGAAGGTCGGCCAATTCTGCGCGGATCTGCCGCGCGCGCTGCGCGGCCTGAGCGAAGCTGACCTCGGCGCTCTCTGCTCGCTGAAGCATGGTGGCGAGGAGCGGGCCAACGCTCGAGCCGGGTTCGTCGAGGAGCGCAGCGGACGCGGTCACCAGTTCCCGGCTGAGATCGCTGGTGATCGTCATCGCATCGCCGACGACATCGAGAACGCGAAGCGTAATGTGGTCTAGCTCGGGCGCGACGTTCGCCGGCGCGCGAGGCCGCAGCTGTGCGACCTGATCCTCGGTGAGCCGGATACCGCCGTCGATCGCGCCGTCGACGCGTTCGCGCAGCTGGAGGTCGTCGCCGCTCAGGTACTCGTGTGCGAAGGCGTAGTGGTCCGGCGTGTGAGCGAGGCGATGCTGATCGAGGAAGACGAGGACCTCTGCTCCGCCCTGCGGCCGCTTACGTCGATCTACCATCATCACCCTCCGTCGTGGTGCGCGATCCCTCCCCCTGCCTGCCGGATAAGGTAGCGATTACAAATCTATGTTGCGATCCTTCATCGCCTCCGCGGCCAGGTCGCCGATCGGACCGACGCCTCCGACCATCTCGAAAACGACCGTGACGTCGTGATCGTCGAGCTTCGACAGCATCAGCTTGACGGCCCTGGTGCCCGCCTCGTCCAGCACAGTCGTTGTGTCGTCGCTCGCCATCGGTAAGGTCCCCGCGCTTTCAAAGGGAGTATGACTAGCATGAACGTTGGTGAGCTGGCCAAGGGCGTCGCGGCTGCGACGGGTACGAGCGAGGCGGATGCCAAGAAGACGATCAACGCGGTGTTCGACCAGATTGCGGCCGCGGCCGCGAAGGGCGAAGAGGTCTCGATCAATGGCTTCGGCAAGTTCGCCGTCAAGGACCGTCCGGAGCGTGAGGGCCGCAATCCGTCGACTGGCGAGACGATGACGATCGCGGCCTCAAAGAAGGTCTCGTTCACGGCTGCCAAGGGCCTGAAGGACAAGCTCTGAGGCATGCGCGCCGGCGAGGTAGCTCGCCGGCGCCGACAGGAGGCGCGGATGTGTAATCGATATCGACTTACGGCCAAGCAGGCTGAGGTGATGGCGACCTTCGGCATCCGCCCGCCCTACGAGCCGGACGAGACCTTCCCCGCCGGCGACATCTTTCCAACGGGTAAGAAGACGCCTTTCTATGGCGCTGTGATCGTCAAGGATGGCGACGATCGCCGGCTTGAGCGCATGGAGTGGGGCGTACCGACGCAGGTGCCCAGCAAGCGCGATCCAGCGGTGAAGCTGACCAAGTACGTAACCAACGTGCGCAATCTCAGCTCGAGCTTCTGGCGATCGATGCTGACGACGCCTGCCCGGCGGTGCCTAGTGCCGGTCACGTCATTTTCCGAATATGGCCTTGTTCCAGGTGAGGACGGCAAGAAGCCACTGCACTGGTTTGATGTACCAAGCCGCCCCGTCTTTGCTTTTGCCGGCATCTGGAGGCCTACTGATCGGCACAACGCTTATGGATTCCTGACCACGGAACCCAACTCAATCGTCGCTCCGATCCATCCAAAGGCAATGCCAGTTGTACTTCATGATGAGGACTACGAAAGATGGCTGTCAGGAGATTGGGAGGATGTTAAGGCTTTGGTGGCGCCCTACCCATCACAATTGATGCGGGCATCTGTTTAGAGGCCTACGCAACTTGGCGAGGAACACTAAAAATGGCAACAGAGACCAGCGTGAGCCCCGCGACACCGCCTAACTCTGCTATAGAAGTTTCTCCAGATCCGGCAGCGCCAGCCATTACACCGGCTTCTCCCGATCCCGCAACGACAGCTGTCACAGTAGAAGAACCCAATCGGAGGCCTCTCTCAGGAGCGGCGTTAGCGATCGGATGGGTTGCTGCGGCCTTCGCTAATGCTGTAACGTTCACGCCCCTACTAGCCGCATGGTTTCGATCTACTGGCTCGAAATATGCCACTGAGTTAGCGGAAGGCAGCTTACTTCCAGTAGGTTATCTTGATATTGACAGCTGGACGCTCTCTCTTATGGGCTTTGAGATCGTCCTCCGAAGCATCAATCTTTCCGTACTGCTCAGTCTCTTTGCGGCAGGAGCTGGGGTACTTATTGGGCTCGTTGGTATACCACTGGCTGCATTCTTTGGGCTGGTACGAAGGTGGCTACGCTATCCACCATTCGAAGCGAGTGATGGCCTTAAGTCATTCGCCGCTTGGGGGATCGTTGCATGGGGCGGAGCCATCCTTTTATCCGCTGCTAGCGTTTGTTATGCCGCCGTCTTCGTCACCCCCGACCGCGCCGTTTGCGTCGCTGAACAGCGCTTTGAAAGCATCCGTCTTAACGTCGCCGGGTCGTGTACCATCTGTGGCCGTTTCGGGGAAAAGAAGCTCGTCGGTTACCCACTTATCTCGGGCAAAGATCGGTCGATTTTGATTGGCAGGGACGGCGCCCGGTTCGTCGGGAACGATAGCCTGTCACCCGCCGTACCTTTACAGGGCACATTTGCTAAGGTCAGAGAAGAACCCGCCTCTATCGCTGCTGCTGTCGATATGTGTTCGAACGACGGCAAGTTCAATACCTTGATGACCAAAGTGGTCGGCTTATTGTACGGAGGGTAATTCCTACTATCCCGCTGCAGACTGAGTAATAGCCTAGCCTTGAGGCTCGGGTCCGTTTCACACGATGATCGGAGCGTAGCGAGTACCCGGGATGGTGAGTGTTAGGGGCCACATTGGAGCCGTCGCGCGTCACTCCTTTCATCGAGAGCCGAAACTTGCGGCATGTGACAGCAAGGCTAGCCTACTGGCATCACCGCTGTTGCGGACGCTACAAAGGTCGTGATGATCCGGTAGGCTAGATACGTGCACACTGAACCACCCCCCTCTTCCACCCTTCAGGCATGGCTTGACGCCTATGGCACGGTTGAGGATCGCTATGGGCATCTGCTCCTCGAGCAGGTTCAACCGATCGACCAGTCGCTGATCGATGCGCTGCGCCCGTATTTTGAATCCGCTCACCTCGACGCGCGCGAGCATTTCCATAACCAGGTCGGGATAGACCTTCATCCAGACGCTGGAGCACCTGGGGAACACGCCTGCTATCCGGACTGCCTTCCCTCGGTTGCACGCCGTGGCCTCTTTGGAGAAGTAATCGCTGGGCTCGTAACTCAAGCGTATGCCGATGACCTCGTCGGCGAACATCCCTGGTCGGTTCCGATTTTTCTCTTCCGGTTTCACTCCGACGTCGAAAGCTATCTGTGGGACCTCCGCTACGACCCAACGCGCAAGCGGCAGGTATTCGGTCGGTTCGGGTCCGACTTCGTCGGCATCCGGCTTGATGCGGCTGGACGCGTCGTTCGGGTGATCGTCGGCGAGGCGAAATGGCGGGCAACGTTGACGGACTCCGCTGTGGCAGCGCTGCTCCACGGCGAGAAGGATGCCACCTGCCCTACGTCGGGCAAGAAGGTTCACAACGGGAGGGGCATCTGGTTTGAAGTCAATCGCGACAGCGTCGTGCCCAAGGGCCTCCGGCAGCTGCAACGTCTTCTTGAGCTACGTGACCCGGTCAATCATGCCAATGCGATCGCGTCGATGGATGCGGCGATCACCGCAGCAACGCCAACGCTGGCGCGCACCAACCTCGTCGTCATCGCGGGCAACGGCGCCAAAACACGCAAGAAGGCAAGCGTGCTAGTGCCATGGGAGCAGGCTCCTGGTGAGTATAAGTCCGCGCATGATGTCAATCGGCGTCCAAAAAGGACCCCCTATCGGCGTGCAAAAGGGACCCCCTTCGTCGAGCAGCGTGACGGGTATGACGGGCGCTTTGTTCGCGCTGGTTGCGGCGTAGGGCGGGCGTAGCCCGAC
>JAESGJ010000624.1_pt1 | contig 11252 bp, 14 predicted proteins | sample 9266241 | NCBI WGS metagenome assembly JAESGJ01 (sample SAMN14514841, study PRJNA621669) | algae metagenome | isolation source: Brasilonema octagenarum HA4186-MV1 and co-occurring heterotrophs from wet... | place: USA: Manoa Valley, Hawaii | collected 2009-07-20 | reverse complement strand
AGCCGGGTGAGGGGTATGAGGCTTCCAGGTAGGGCTCGACCTGAACGCGCGTCGATGGCGTGCTCAGATCTGAAAGGTCATACCCCTCACCCCAACCCTCTCCCTATGGGAGAGGGGGCGCGGCACGGTTCCCCAACGCGATCTAGGAGACGACCCCCGCCATATGCGATCGCCCTGCCCTCTGGGAGAGGGGGCGCGGCGCGGTTCACCGCACACGGCCGAACCCATCGACCGGAGCCCGTATGAGAGCACGGATCAGGCTGCTTCAGCGCACGGATATGACGACGTGCGGAGACGCCGTGTTTCCCTGACGTCGGGAGGGTGCGCACGTCCCTACCGAGCACAGACCCCGGCGCCCCCCTCCGGTACGCCGCCCGCGGCTGCGTCGTCCTGGCGGATGCGCGCGGCCGCAGTGGCGGTGCCGGGCCCGCGATCGTGCCGCCCGGTGGGGGCGCGCTCCGGCGACAGGGGCCGGTTCGTTGGAATCTGCAGGCCGTCGATGGTCGGAGCGGCACGGCCTTTGCTGCCGACGACGGCGCGGGCGGCCATCACGGCCCCGCGGGAGCCTTCCGGATGCGCGTGAAACCGGCCGGCCTCGGCCTCCCCCTCCTCGCCTGGTTCGTCGCGGTCGCCTGTCTCGGCAGCGGCATCGTGGTGGCGCCCGGCGCCCGGGCACAGGGCACGGTGACGCCGCCCGCCGGCCAGCCGCGCGTCACCGCCCCGGGCGGGCGGCGCGGAAAGGCCATCCGCTCCCACGGAGGGCGGCATCGGTGAGCCGCGTCTCCGGATCCCCGCGCGACGACACCCCCTCCCACATCCGCAACCGGAAAGACCGTCCCATGCGCACCCTCACGACAGCCACGCTCGCCCTGTGCGCCCTCGCGGGCTTGGCCGGCGCCGCGTTCGCCCAAGGATCGGTCGGCGCCCCGGCCGGCACCCCCGGGGCGACCGCACCGGGCGGCACCGAGGGGATGGCCGCCGTCCCGAACGAGCGGAATGCGATCCGCTCGGGCGACGCCATCCCGGCCGCACCCGGCGTCGGCGTCCCGGTGGAGGGGGCCCCGCCGCCCGCCGAGGAGCCCGGTCTGCCGCCCCCGCCGCGTCCCTGAGCGGCATCGAGAGGCGAGGCGGCGCCGCCGGAGCGATCCGGCGCCGCCGCCCGGGGACCCCGCGCGCCTACTGGGTCAGCCGATCGTCGATCCCCTTCACGTACCAGTTCATGCCGAGGATCATCGGGTCGGGGGCGCGCTCGCCCGCCTTGACGGCGACCGAGCCGTCCTGCTTGAGCACCGGCCCCTCGAACGGGTGGATCCTGCCCGCGACGATCCCCTGCTTGGTCTCCTCGGCCAGCGCCTTCACGTCGTCGGGCATGTTGGTGAAGGGCGCCAGCACGACCATGCCGTCCTTGATGCCGCCCCAGCTGTCATGGCTCTTCCACGTGCCGTCGAGGACGGCCCTGGCCTCCTGGATCACGTAGCCGTTCCAGTCATCGACGATCGAGGTGAGCTGCGCCTTCGGGGCGAAGCGGTACTGGTCCGAGGACTGGCCGAAGGCGAGCTTGCCGGCCTTCTCGGCCTCCTGCAGCGGCGCCGCGGAATCGGTGTGCTGGGTCAGGATGTCGGCGCCCTGGGCGAGGAGCGCCTTGGCGGCCTCCGCCTCCTTGCCGGGATCGAACCACGTGTTGACCCAGACGATCTTGAGCTTGATGTCCGGGTTGACCGACTGCGCGCCGAGCATGAAGGCGTTGATGCCGCTGACGACCTCGGGGATCGGGAAGGAGGCGATGTAGCCGACGGTCCCCGATTTCGATAGCTTGCCCGCGATCTTCCCGCAGACGTAGCGGCCCTCGTAGAAACGGGCCGAGTAGGTGGAGACGTTGCCGGCGCGCTTGTATCCGGTGGCGTGCTCGAACTTCACCGTCGGGAATTTCTTGGCGACCTTCAGCGTCGGCTCCATGAAGCCGAAGGAGGTCGTGAAGATCAGGCCGGCGCCCGAGCGGGCGAGCTTCTCGATGGCGCGCTCGCTGTCGGCCTCCGGCACGTTCTCGAGGAAGGTCGTCTCGACCGCGCCGGGCAGCGCCTCGGCCAGCGCCTTCCGGCTGAGGTCGTGCTGGTAGGAGTACCCGTAGTCGGCGACCGGGCCGACATAGACGAAGCCGACCTTGAGCTTGTCCGCCGCCCGCGCCGGACCCGCCGCGACGGCCGCGCACAGGAGCGCGCCGGCCACGCGCGTGACGATGCTGCCCATCATGAATCCCCACCCCTTTTCGACGGCGTCGTCCGCCGCGGCTCGCGGGCGCCGCATCGGGGCGCCCCGGGGCGTTTCTGAGCAAGACCAGGGCCAGGATGGAGCGCGCGGGCGCCGCGAGCGCCTGCCCGGTCCCGGCGGTGTCCGGCCCTGCGGCGGCCGGTCCCCCGCGCCGCCGGGCGGATGTCGGCGGGAGACCGTCCCGCGCGGCGGCGCCCCTCAACGGCTCGGGGCGAAGACCCGGCCGAGCGCCGCGGGCGCCAGCGAACCGCCCCGGCGCCGGCCGAGCGACAGCAGGACGAGCGCCAGGATGGTGGCGAGGTAGGGGACGGCCGAGAGCAGCTGCCCCGGCAGGCCGAGACCCGCGGCCTGGGCGTGGAGCTGGAGCACGGTCGCCCCGCCGAAGAGCAGCGCCCCGGCGGCCACCCGCAGCGGCCGCCAGGAGGCGAAGACCACGAGCGCCAGGGCGATCCAGCCGCGTCCCGCGGTCATCGCGGGCGCCCAGAACGGGGTGTAGGCCAGCGACAGGTAGGCGCCCGCGAGTCCCGCGCAGGCGCCCCCGAACAGCACCGCGAGGAAGCGGACCTTGCGCACCTTGAGCCCGAGGGCGTGGGTCGCGGCGTGATCGTCGCCGATGGCGCGCAGGGTCAACCCGGCGCGGGTGCGCCACAGGAACCACCACACCCCCGCGACGAGGAGGAGGGCCGCGTACACGAAGGCGTCGTGCCCGAACAGCAGCCGGCCGATGCCGGGCAGGTCGGTGAGGCCGGGAAGGTCGAGATGGGGAGCCGGATCGCGCTTCATCCCGACATAGCCGGCGCCGACGAGGCCGGAGAGTCCGAGCCCCAGGATGGTCAGCGCCAACCCGGAGGCGACTTGGTTGGCCGCCAGAACCACGGTGAGCAGGCCGAAGAGGGCGGCGAGCAGCAGGCCCGCGCCGGCCCCGCCGAGGGCACCGAGCCCGGTCGATCCGGTCCGGGCGGCGACGGCGAAGCCGGCGGCCGCGCCAAGCACCATCATGCCCTCGACGCCGAGATTGAGCACGCCGGAGCGCTCCACGACGAGTTCGCCGATGCCGGCGAGGATCAGCGGCGTCGCCGCCGCCAGCACCGTGACGAGGACCATCTGGACGATGTCGAGGCTCATGGGATCCCCTTGGCGCCCGCACCGCCCGGCACGATCCGGACGTGGTAGCGCGTCAGCACGTCGGCCCCGAGCACGAGGCAGAGCAGCAGCCCCTGGAAGGCACGGGTCAGGTCGAGGGGCAGCTTCAGGTCGATCTGCGCCCCCTCCCCGCCGATCGTCGTCAGGGCGATGACGAGCGCCGCGAGCAGGATGCCCGGCGGGCTGAGGCGCCCGAGGAAGGCGACGATGATCGCGGTGAAGCCGTAGCCCGGGGAAATCTCCGGCTGAAGCTGACCGATCCGTCCGGCCACCTCGCAGATGCCGGCCAGCCCCGCGGCCCCGCCGGAGATCGCGAAGAGCGCGAGCGTCAGGCGCGCGTCCGAGAAGCCGGCGAAGCGCGCCGCCCGCGGGCTCGCGCCGACGGTGCGGACCTCGAAGCCGAACAGGGTCCGCGTCAGGACGAGGGCCGCCAGCCCGATGCCGACGAGGCCGATCAGCACGCCCGCGTGGAGCGACTCGCCCGCCATCAGCAGGGGCAGCCGGGCGGCATCGTCGAAGCTGACGCTCTGCGGGAAGTTGTAGCCCTGCGGATCGCGCAAGGGCCCGCGCACCATGTAGTCGAGCAGCAGCTGCGCGACGTAGACGAGCATCAGGCTGGTCAGGATCTCCGACACGCCGAGCCTGACCCGCAGCAGCGCCGGGATCATCGCGTAGGCGATGCCCGCACACGTGCAGGCGAGCAGCATCGCGGGCAGGATCCAGGCGGTCGGCCCCTGCGAACCGTGCGCGGCGACGGCGACCCAGCCGCCCGCGAGGCCACCGGCCACGTACTGGCCCTCCGCCCCGATGTTCCACAGGTTGGCGCGGTAGCAGAAGGCGAGCCCGGTCGCGATCAGCGCGAGCGGCGCCGCCTTCAGCGCGACCTCCTGCAGCGACCAGACCTCGCTCAAGGGGGCGACGAAGTAGGTGAGGAAGGCCTGCCCCGGCGGGACGCCGAGGGCCGCCACCGCGATCCCGCCGATCAGGACCGCGGCGAGGAAGGCGAGCGCGGGCGCGAGCAGATCGAGCCGGCGCGACCGGCGCGCGCGGGGGAGGAGATCAAGGCGCATCGCGCATCCCGTTCAGTCCTGGCGTCTGGCGCGCATGGGGGGATCGGGTCCGGCAGGGGTTCATCGCACCGGCGCGACCGTTCCGATCGCGGGGGCCACCGCGGGCTCGCCGCCCCGCGGGTCCGGCTCGCCGGCCCCGCCCATCAGCAGCCCCAGGGCGGCGCGGCCGGTCGCGCCGGTCGGGACGGGCCGCGAGAGCGCGCCCGCATGCAGGACGGCGATGGAATCGGCGATCTCGAACAGCTCGTCGAGATCCTGGCTGATCACCACCACCGCGCTTCCCCGTCCGGCGAGATCGAGCACGGCCTGCCGGATATGGGCGGCGGCGGCGGCATCGACGCCCCAGGTCGGCTGGTTGATGACGAGGATGCCGGGCTCCGCGAGGATCTCGCGCCCGACCACGAATTTCTGGAGGTTGCCGCCGGAGAGCGTGCCGGCGGCCGGGTCCGGGCCGGCGCCGCGCACGTCGAAGGCGTCGATCACCCGCCGGGCGAGGGCCCGGGCCGCGCCGAGCCGCAGGAGGCCGAGCCGCGTGAGCGGCGCGGTGGCGTGGCGGGACAGGAGCGCGTTCTCCGACAGGCTCATGGGCGGGACGGCGGCGTGGCCGTTGCGCTCCTCGGGAACGAAGGCCGCCCCGAGCCGGCGCCGTGCATTGATGCCGAGGTGGCCCGCCGCCCGGCCGTCGAGGCGCACGGCCCCGGGTGCGGGCGCCCGGCTCTCGCCCGACAGGGCGTCGAACAGCTCCGCCTGCCCGTTGCCGGCGATCCCGGCGATGCCGAGGATCTCGCCGCCCGCGACGCGGAGCGCGATGTCCCGCAGCGGCGTCCCGTGCAGGCCGGGCGCGGGCAGCGACAGGCGGTCGAGCACGAGGCGCTCCGCGCGGGTCCCGCGGGCCGTCTTCGGCCGGACCTCGCCCACCTGCGTGCCGACCATCATCGCGGCGAGGGAGCGGGCGGATTCCGCTTGCGGATCGCACGCGCCGACGACCCGGCCGCCGCGCAGGATCGTGGCCCGGGTGCAGAGGCGGCGCACCTCGTCGAGCCGGTGGGAGATGTAGAGCAGGGCGCGGCCCTCGTCGCGCAGGCGTTCCAGCACCGCGAACAGCACCTCCGCCTCGCCCGGCGTCAGCACCGAGGTCGGCTCGTCGAGGATCACGAGTTTCGGGTCCTGGAGCAGGCAGCGCACGATCTCGATCCGCTGGCGCTCGCCGGCCGAGAGGGACCAGACCGGCCGCGCGGGGTCGAGATGCAGGCCGTAATCCTCGCCCAGCCGGGCGATCCGCTCCGCGAGCGCCCGGCCCGTCAGCGCGGCGGGCATGACGAGGGCGATGTTCTCGGCGACCGTCAGGTTGTCGCAGAGCGAGAAGTGCTGGAAGACCATGCCGATGCCGAGCGCCCGCGCGGCTTCCGGGTTCGCCAGCCGCACGACGTCGCCTCGATGCGTGACGACGCCCTCGGTCGGCTCCAGGAGGCCGTAGAGGATCTTCATCAGGGTCGATTTCCCGGCGCCGTTCTCGCCGAGCAGGGCGTGGATCTCCCCGGCGCGGATCTCGAGATCGACGCCGTCGTTCGCCGTGAAGGCGCCGAAGCGCTTGACGATGCCGTAGGCCCCGAAGAGCGGGGTCGGGCCTCCGGGCGGACCCGGTGCGAGGGATGCGGGCGCCATCACGCCGGTCCGAACAGGCTGCGTGCCGGCCGGGCGCGGTCCCCGGTCGGGCGGGCGGTCGCGATCGGGACGGGCGGCCCGCCGATCGCGCGCCGCGCGCGACCGGGGACCGCCGCGAGCCCGCCGCCGGCCTCGTCCGCGGGGAGCGCCGGCCGTTCGCGAAGCCGGGGAGCGCGGGTGCGGGGGCTCGATTCCATCATGCGGCGTCGCGTTCCCATCGGGACTCAGAAGACGTGGACGGCGACGCCGGCGAGGAAGCTCTTCTCCTCGGTGCCCTTGAAGGTCGCGGTCTCCTGGTTGCCGAACTTGTTCCGCCAGTACTGGAAGCCGACGAAGACATCGATCTTGTTGGGCTGATCGTAGACGAGCTTGCCGAGATCGAGAACGAGGTTGGTGCGCGACAGGAATTCCAGCCCGCGCGCCGGGTTGAACGCGAAGGCGGCCGGGTTGTCGCTGATGCCGCGCCCCTTGGGCAGGACGATGTTGTTGAAGCCGACGAGCGACAGCGGCAGGCCGGTGAAGGTGAGCGGCAGGCTGTAGACGATCTCGAACTCGGGGACCGTGTTGAAGCTCTGGTCACGGTCGGGCTGCGTGTTGAAGCCGTTGCGGTTCCATTCCTTGTAGGCGTGGACCGACAGGTTCAGGAAGCCGGTCGGCACGTCGAAGGCGAAGTTCAGGCCGCCGACGACATCGCGCTTCTTCGAGCCGAAGGCGTCGTTCTGCGAGTTGGCGTCGAAGCCGAAGGCGAGCGAGATCTCCTTGACGATGCCCGGGACCGTGAAGGCCTTGGTGCCGGTCAGGGCGTTCAGGCTGAGCGTGCCGCGGTAGAGGCCGTAGGCTTCGGTGTTGCCGTAATCGGAGACGGCCGGAATGCCGCCGGGCGTGTTGGTGGTGCCGGCCGGGAACTGCGAACCGGACTTCAGGATATCGAGGGAGAAGAAGTTCGTGCCGTAGGCCCACGCATCCGCGTGCGAGATGTTGAGGATGTGCTTGGGCGCCTCGCGCGAGCGGAAGCTGCCGTCCGGCCTCTCGATCTGGATGCCGGGGGTGACGGTCGGAAACTGGTAGCGGTAGCTGATCTGCGTATCCGCGAAGAGGAAGAACGGCGCTTCCTTGGCGGCCGCCGCCTTCTCCGTGGGGGCCTTCTTCTCGTCGAGATCCGCCGCGATGGCCGTCCCGACCGCGAACAGCGACAGCGCGACCGCCGCAAACCCCCGAACCGACATCTTGCATCCCCCGGTCTTCCGTATAGCCGGGCGGCAGCAACGGAGGTGCCAAAACAGTTAATCCGGCCGGGAACGCCGCTTTATCGTCCGATAAAGTCACATATGTGCAACACTTTGCGGCTGTACCGGGCACGATCGCCAGTTTTCCAGCCGGTCCTGCCCTCTCGAAGATCATTCGGGATCCAAGTACAATTATAAATTGCAAATCTTAGAGCCGCGAGAACTTGCTGCCGATCGCCTTCCGCTCGGTCACGCTGCTTCGTTCATGGACATGCTGCCGACGGGTCCGGCAGCGAGAGAGATTCGCGAGCACGATCGCCACGGGACGCAGGCACGGGCCGGCGCCGGATCGACACCGCTTGGTGCACCCGAGATCATGATGGGGCACGATTCCTCGCGCGCCGATCATCGCCTCGGCCCGGACGTTCGCCGGGCCACGGCCTCGCGGGCTCGCTCCGCGGCAGCCGATATGCGCGCGCCGCGGCCCGTTCCTTCCGCTCAGGCCCGGGCGATGCCGGCTCCGACGAGCGGCCGAGATGGACACCGCGCGCGGCATGCCGGACACCGGAGCGGTCGCGTGCTACAGCGCGCTTCGGGCGATGCGTGTCGAGGAGCCGATGGAACGTCCACGCCGTGTCGGCATGGCCTGGTACGAGGCGGACGATTACAGCCGCCTGCGCGCCATGATGCAGGATGCCGACCGCCTACCCGCGCGCCATGAAGGCTGGCTCATCTCCGCCGAGCAGCTCGAACGGGAAGTGGCGAGAAGTGGCGTCGCGGTCGTGCGGGTGCGGATCACGCCGGACGCGTTTCTGGCCTGGTGCGAGGCCAGGGACCTGCCCGCCGACGGCGCCGCCCGCGCGCGCTATGCCAGCGAGGCCGTCGCTCAGGCCGAGACGGGATAGCCCGCCGCGTCGAACCGCCGGGGTCAGTGGTCCGGCCCGCAGGGCTCTTCATCCCGCTCGGCCGGCTCGTAGGCACACCACGCACACGTCCCCTTGGCGGCCATCCGGTCGCCGTTGCGCTGGGAGCAGAGCGGGCAGACGAGAAGCGTGAGCCGGGACTGCGACCGCAGGCCGAGTCCGCGGCCCAGGAAGGTGACCTTCCGGCCGACGCCATCGGTGCTGTCGCGGTCCTGGCCCATCGCCCCTCCGGTGCCGTCTCGGCGTCGTCCGCCCGATCGAGGGACCAACGATCTCGTACGGTCGAGGTTGCCGGCCCGGGCATGGCCGGGCCGTCCGGCCTCATAGTCGCCGCCTGCGCCGCCTGCGCCGGGCGCGATCCCGGGCGTTTGACACCTGCCGTCGGCAAGGCGCATCTCGTCCCGTGAAGTTGTATCAGGACGAGGCTTGGATGGATCATTCCGAACGTGGGACGAAGCGGGTCTGCCCGACGACAGGACGCAAATTCTACGACCTCAACCGTGATCCCGTGATCTCGCCCTACACCGGTGACGTCGTGCCGACGTCGGTCGCAACGAGCTACACCCGCAGCGCCCCACCGGCCTTCTCGCGCAAACCGGTCGTCGAGGACGAGGAGCGCGAGACGGACGGCCCCGAGCTCGTCTCGCTCGACGAGGTCGAGGCCGAGGAAGCCGACGCGGCCGGCGACGACGCCGGAAACGACGACGACCTCACGATCGAGGACGACAGCGGGAGCGACGGCGACGACACGCTGATCGAGGACGAGGACGACGACAGCGCCACGGATCTCGTGGACGTCGAGGGCGACGACGAGGATTAGCGGCGCGTCAGCCTCGCCGCACGCGGGTGCCCGCGAGCGGGCCGGCGAGCCGGGCACCCGGGATCGGGTCGACCCGGGATCGCGCCGCAGGCGGGAACCCTCGGGCCCGACGCAGATGCGGCCACGACGGCCGGGAAGGGTGCGCGTACATCCGGCGTCACCGTTCCCGGCATCGTGGCCGCTTCCAGTCCGACGGCGGAGCCGCGGCCGGGATGACCCGGTATGGCAGCCGTATGGTTAAGGAACGGTGAAGGTCGGCGGCGCATGGCGCGCGGCCCGCACCGGTCCGCGTCAGGCGCTCTGAAGCTGGCCTGCCGATTCCTTGCCGGACTTGCGATCCGTCTCGACCTCGTACGAGATCTTCTGCCCCTCAACCAGGGTCCGCATGTTCGCTCGCTCGACCGCCGAGATGTGAACGAACACGTCCTTGCCGCCGTCGTCGGGCTGGATGAAACCGTAGCCCTTGGTCTCGTTGAACCACTTCACCGTGCCGGTACTCATGAAAAGTCCTCCCATTCTCGGCTGACCAAGCGGGTACATAACCGTGTGGCCGGCTCTATGATCCCGAACCCGGTGATTTGATGGGCTGCGATGCGCGCATCGGGTCTGCCCGATCCGTTGCGCCCGCCTGCCGGCCGCGGCCGACCGCTCCACGCACGGTCCCGGGGGAGCGCAGCCGACCCCTTGGGCCGGCCCGGCACCGGAGACAGGCCGGCGGACGCGCCGCCAGGCGGCCGGGGGTGTCATACGGCCTCCGTCGATCGGTTCGGGCGCGTGCGGTGAACCGCGCCGCGCCCCCTCTCCCATAGGGAGAGGGTTGGGGTGAGGGGTATGACGGATCAGGACTGAGCGCGCCATCGACGCGCGTTCAGGCCCTCGCCTCTTTCGGAGGCCTCATACCCCTCACCCGGCTTTCTGCGAAAGCAGACCTCTCCCTATGGGAGAGGGGACCCGCGCCTCGTTCCAGGACGATGCGTTGGACCGAACCCACCAACCGGAAACCGTGTTATCCACCGTTTCCACAGGCTTTATCCCCAGCGTTGACCCGCGCTCCCGCATAGCGTGTTCATGCTTTGTTCGAAACACGGCGGAGTTGAGGATGGTGGATCGTGCGACCGAGACCGAGCCGACGGAGGCCGAGCGCATCGCGCACGCGTATCGGGTCGCCAGCGGCGGCAACGCCTGGGCCGCGCTCGTGCGCGCGGTCGAGGATGCCCTCGCGGATCTGGCCGAGGCCGAGCGGCGCACGCTGCGCCGTGACCGGCTGATCTCGCACGGCTACGTTCGCGGCCGCCTCGATGGCGGTCGCTAGAGGGAACGGCTCTGCGACCTCCGGGGGCGCCAAGGCGCGCGTCCACGACCATCGCCCGCGCCCGGGACGGGCGTCCTCCCGTGCCGGGGCGCTTCGGGCCGAAGCCTCTTCGGGCGATCGGGCCGCGGGCGCGGCCGATACCGAACCCCTCGCCTCCGGCGGGCTCTCGCCGGCATCCGGGCGGAATCGGCTCTCCGTGCCGCAATCCGGGACCGAACGCGAGGGCGCTCGACACGTCGTCCCGCCCCCGGACCGCGGGCCGGCCGCCGCGGCGGGCGGTCCCGTGCCCCGCGCTCCGAAAACGGGCGGGACCCGGACACCCGCCGCAGCATTCGAGTTTAAAATTACTCTTATTACAGTAGATTGCCTCGGAAAATCGTCTCTCTCCGCATAGATCCGGCTGACGGGCCCGGGGGATTCCGCTATGCCCTGCTCATGGGCAAGCTGAAGCCGGTCTATCTCTATCGTCTGCGGCTCCTCTACGCTGCCCCGCGCTACTACGCGCCGCAGAGCATCAATCATTACCTGGAGAAGCGCGGCCTGATCCGCCGCACCGGGCGCGCGCTGCCGGCCCGGCGGCACGAGGAGTACGAGATCACGGAGGCCGGCCGCACGGCCTTCGACGCGGCGCTCGCGGCGCCCGAATGAGGCGCGCTCAGACGGCCGGGGGCTGGCGCCCGGAGAGCGAGCGGAAGATCCGGGCGAGTTCCTCGGCGGAGTAGGGCTTGCGCACGAGCTCGAAGCCGTGGGCGTCGTCCTGGGCGAGCACGTGGCTGTAGCCGGAGGTCAGCACCACCGGCAGGTCCGGCCGGCTCGCCCGCAGCC
>JAESGJ010000622.1_pt1 | contig 11374 bp, 11 predicted proteins | sample 9266241 | NCBI WGS metagenome assembly JAESGJ01 (sample SAMN14514841, study PRJNA621669) | algae metagenome | isolation source: Brasilonema octagenarum HA4186-MV1 and co-occurring heterotrophs from wet... | place: USA: Manoa Valley, Hawaii | collected 2009-07-20 | reverse complement strand
GCACCATGAATTCCTTGACGGAATCATTGCCGTTGGAGTCGCTCGCCGCAGTCCGAGCCGCCTTCATCAGCAGCGGAACGACGCTGAACTTGTTCAGCGGGAAGAACCCCACGTGTGGCGGGCGCGCCTGCACAGCGAGCGGCGCTTCCAGCTTCAGCAGGTTCAGCAGGTCGTTCTGCGAAAGCCCGCCGCTTGACGTCAGACCGAGCAACTGTGCGGGGTCGGCACCCGGCTTCAGCAGCGGAGACGGCGGGAGCGCGTCGAGCGCGAACGCTCCGGGCACGCTGGGTAAACTGTCGAAGAGCTGGCGACGCAGCGCGTTTTGCAATTCGCCGAAAATGAAGTCGTTCGCTTCGTCGACACCGATCTGCCGAGAGCTCTCATCGAAATAGCGGCTGTTTAAATCGGCTACGGTATTCGCGGGCCAACCCGACATCTCCTCGTCCAGCAGACGAGGCGACCAGCCGCCCCAATAGAGCGATCTGCCTCCGAGCGTATACGCCAGTCCCTTGAAGGGAATGGTCGACTTCCATGGAATTCCCCAGACCTCGTTGCGTGGGGGCTCCGGCTGCGGCAGGTTTTCGTTCAGAAAGAACGGATTGGCCGGATCAGCAAACCCTTGGATGCCGGTGTTCTGAACGTGCTCAGGAACGGTGAACAGCCCGGCATCGACGACCAGCGTCCGCAATCCGCCGCCCGTCTGTTTCTGCCGGAACCACAAATGCTCTGCGATCGCCGAACCGAACGTCCCGCCTCCTACGATGATGAAATCGAATGGACGCCCGCCTGCTAATTTCCAGGCGTCTACCTCCGCGAGATTGTTGCAGAGATAGCGGCCTTGAATGTCTTTGGTGAACGAGGTCGTTTCCGTAGTGATCGGCATTGCCCGTCTCCTGGTGCAATCCTCGGACTCGCCTGCGTGTTAAGCCACGATCTCCTTCAACCTAAAATGAGCTAGTTCACAGATTGCTCTTCTTTCAGAGCCGCACCGAGAAGGCCCGCTGCGGCGACCGGTTCTTAGACCGTCGAGTTCCAATCCTCGCACAAGAGCCCGAAACCTGTTCGGGTCAAAAATCCAACCTGTCACGGATGGCATCGATACCGGCCCTTGCACATGCCTCGTCAGCGTCGCCACCCGGAGCCCCGGAGACACCTACCGCTGCGACCAGCGAACCGTTGGCTTCGACCACCAGACCTCCCCCTATGATGACCACTCCAGGAAGGTCGCGAATGCCCGACTGCATTGTGCCGGGTTGACTGATCGCATTGAGCTCTGTCGTGCTGGTCCTGAACGACGCAGCCGTCCAAGCCTTGCCTGTCGCCGTTGGCGGGGTGTGAGGACCTGCAAAGCGATCACGCAGCATCACCTGCGTCACGCCGAAGCGATCGACCACAGCGACTGCTACTTGGAACCCCCGGGAGCGGCAACTGTTCAACGCGGCGCGCGCGAGATCGAATGCCAACTCCGGAGTTAGTGATTTGTAGGCGACCAAGTTTTCTTCCGCCCGCAGCGGGCAGATGGACGCGATCACCAAGGCCGTCGCGACCGTCAGGCGCCGAAAGTTCATGGTTATCTCCGGCAAGGGAGGGCAGAGACCTATTTGACCTCACCATATGTCAGATCATCAAACAGGGTCACGCTATCCGCCTTAGTCCACAGGCCGATCATACCCGATTGAGCAATCGTGGCGTCCTCAACGTCGAACAACTGGCGTCCGTCATACGTCACCCTGAACCGCGTTCCTGCGAAATCGCAGCGCAGCACGTGCCACTGGCCGGACGCCACGGGCGCATTGACGCCATATCCGCCCTTGCGACCCACGATATTCAGAGACATTCGAACGCCTTTGATCGTCTTGTAAAGCACGACATTGTCCTCCAAAGCGTTTGCCCGGACGACGTAGTAGTTGTCAGCATCCTTTGCGCGCCAGATGACCCCCGCAGCGCGATCCTCAGAGCCGGTGATCGCTTTGAATTTTACCTCGACGAAGCCGTCGCGGATGTCGGTATCTCTTTTGAGCGCCACTGGAAAAGTCGCCGTGCCGGATTGTTTGAGGACGTTCGGCTTACTCGGTGCGGTGGGCTCTGGCTCAACGGTCCATTTCGGCTCTCCCCTACCTGTCATCGTAAGAATCCAGCCTTGGGGCGACGTTCCCGCAGGAGCGTCATCAAAATTCAAGGTTTCGGCCATGGCGTATCCTCCCATCAACAAAACGAACATGGACGCTAGGGCGAGCACACTCGGTTCGACAGGCCGCGAAGTTAAGGCTGAAGCGATGCACATCATTCGTTCCTCCACGGACGGCTCCGCCGTAGTTGTTCTCGTAGTGGCTGACGAGCACATTTTCCGAGATGCCGCTGATCGACTTCGGATCGAACGGCAACGGCTTGGTTTCGTAGGGCATCAGGCGGCTCCTTCGCTCGATCTTTGGCTCAACTCTTCGTGCTGGCAGTCTTGTCGAGGGCCGCGCGCAGACCCTCGGCGAGCTTCACGGCGTCGTCGTTCGCCCAGAAGTGCATGAAGAACAACCTTGGCTGCTCATCGAGCATGTGGCTGTGCAGCGCGGTCACCTCGATGCCGTGCGCCCGCATCGCCAGAATGACCGGGTTGACCTCGTCGCCGGTCAGCACGAAGTCGCCCGTGATGGCTGCCTTCCCGCCGCCGGTCGGCTGGAAATTGATGCCGATCGCCACACCCATAGGACCGACGGGGGTCAATGGCATGCCATCTTGCGTGATCGGATCGCGCCGCTTCACGTTGAACTGGTAGACGCCGCCGTTGGCCTGGCCTTTGACGCCGATGATCTGGTCGAGCTTCGCCGTGTCGAGATCGACGGCCGGCGGCGGGCTCGCCAGCGCCCCGACGGTCAACGGCGTCTTGCTCTCAGCCAACGCGTCGTGGATCGCGGAGGCCAGCCTGACGGGGTCGCCGTGGCCGGCGACGTGCATGTAGAACGTCGCCGGACTCGCCCGCAGCAGATGATTGTGGACGGCGGTGATCTCGAGGCCGTTCGCGATCATTTTCGCCATCACGGGATTGATCTCGGTCTCGAGCAGCACAAGGTCGCCCATGACCATCGCGCCGCCGTGTCCGGGCTTGAACGCGACCCAACCGCCCAGTGCCAGCGACGGCTTGATCGTCACGCCGTCCAAGGTCACCGATAGGTCGCTGCGCGGGAAGCCGTAGCGATGGACGTCGTCGGAGACCGCTGCCTTCCTGCCGAGGGTCTCGTCGACCTTTTGCCAATCGATCGCTTGCGCGCGTGCCATGTAGACGAAGGGCAAGTAGGCGAGAGCGAGGCCGATCACGATCCGGGGCCAGACTGTGCGTTTCATCGTACTCCTCCACCTCAGTTTCGTTCTTTGATCTGGCCGCTACTGTCGATGACGAGCGTCACCGGCTTGCCGTCCTTTACCGCCTTGGCGGTGGTGCCTTCGGCCGTCGACTTGACGTCTTTCACCTGCGAGTAGCCGGCCGCCTGGATCTTGGCGACCAGCTCTTCCTGAGTCAGTGCGTGGGCGGGCGAGAGCCCTGCCGCAAGCGCCACGAAGAGCGCTGCCCGATAGATCGTCGATGTTCGCATATCTCATCTCCTGGTTATCCCTGCCCCAGAAGTCGTTCCTGCCTCCGCCTCAACTGACCTTGTTGGTCGGCCAGTTGTGCGTCTCCTTGGTCCGTCGCCGCACCATCGGTAGAACGCGTCGTAGAGCAGGAAACCGGCGTTTAACTGCTCGAGTTCGTCGTCCCACATGCGCGACAGGCCGAGCGATGCTGCGAGCAGGGCGCGGGTCGGCCGAAAAGCCCTCGTCGATGCGCATATCGATGAGCGTCGGGGCGGCCGCCCTGCCTATCAATCGAGACAGTTTGTCGGGTGAAATAAAAGTGTACGATGCTGACATGCTGCGCCCTTGGTGATCAGGACGCGATTCTTGGGCATGACGCCTCGCGGGGAGATCGCACATCCCCGTGCCGCGAATAAAAACCCGGATGGCGAGGCTGTCAACCCGCGGATGCTGAAGGATTCCAGGAAATCATCAGACGGACGTCACGGAGATTTTATCCGGAGCTGAGGACTAAGCTACGGCTCGCATTTCTAGTAGCCGTCGCGAATTGGCGTCACGTGAGGCTTAGTGAAGGCGTCGACCGAGCTTCTTGATGAATTCCCTGAGATCGGCCGCATACTCTTCGATGATCCGTATGGCCTCCTCCAAACGCGAAGCCTTCGATTCCGGATCTTCCCTGCCTCGTTCTGGTCGGTCCGTATCTTTCATGGCTCCACGATTCGGCGAGGGCGACGGGGATCGTTGAGCTAAATCAACGGTTCACCAATCTAACGCGCTCGCATCCGAATGGGCCGGGTCGGTCCGGGACCTTCGCGTTTGCGCTGAAGGTGCCAACGCGAGCGAGAGGGGTCCGGAGCCACCGTCTTGAAACGTCTGGCCGAGCTCACGTATAGTGATCCGACGGGGACAAGCAGACTCCCCGCGAGACTTCGGTCCAAGCTCTGCGCAGCACGCAACACGTGGAGCTTGCGCATGGACACCGAAAGTCACCCCTCACCCCGACGTACCGTAGCCATCCTCTCGCGAGGAGACGCCGTTGCGCTTCGAGATGCGACCCCGAAAAGCGGGCGCTTCGTCGACGTCTTCGAAGCGCTTGCCGCCGTCGGCATCGAAGGGCACCCCGTGATCTACGACGAGAGTTTTGCGGACGCCGCCCGCGAGCAACTGCTCGCAGCGGATGGAGTGCTCGTCTGGGTCAACCCGATTCAAGACGGTCGAAACCGCGTCGGTCTGGATGCCATGCTGCGCGACGTCGCCGAACGGGGCGTATGGGTGAGCGCTCATCCAGACGTCATCCTCAAGATGGGCACCAAGGAGGTGCTCTTTCGCACCCGCTGGATGGGTTGGGGAAGCGATACGGCGCTCTATCAGACCGCCGCAGCGATGCGCGCCGAGTTGCCGACGCGGCTCGCCACTGGTCCACGCGTGATCAAACGCAACCGCGGTAACGGTGGCCAGGGTGTCTGGAAGGTCGAAAGGTTGTTGACCTCCCCGATGATCAGGGTGCTGGACGCGACCAAGGACACGCCCGAGGAACTGACGCTGGATGATTTTCTCCGTCGCTGTGCGGAGTATTTCGAGAACGGCAGCGTAATCGACCAGGCGTTCCAGCCTCGCCTGAGCGAGGGCGTCGTGCGTTGCTATATGGCAGGCGACCGCTGCGCGGGCTTCGGCCACCACAAGGTCAAGGCCCTGGTCGACTCGCCGGCTGACCGCGCCGAGGCCGGACCGCGGCTCTACTCCTCCAATGCAGACCCGCGCTTCCAGCGGCTGCGTCGGCTGATGGAAGACGAGTGGACGCCGCAGATGACCTCGTTGCTCGATATCGCGCGAGGCGACCTGCCCGCGATCTGGGACGCCGACTTCATGCTGGGACCCCTTCAGGCGGACGGGAGCGATAGCTACGTGCTCGGCGAGATCAACGTCAGCTCTGTGCATCCCTACCCAGCCGAGGCGCCGGCCGAGATCGCTCGACGGGTCGCCGATCGGCTGCAGCTCAAGCTTTGACGCATGCTGACGGTCAGCGGGCTCAAGCGCTTGCACCTCTCCGTGTCATTCGACTTGCAGGACGGCGAATGCGTCGCCCTGCAGGGGCCGTCCGGTGTCGGGAAGACCTTGCTGCTTCGCTCCATCGCGGACCTCGACCCCAACGAAGGAACGGTCAAGCTTGACGGAACGCTTAGGGAGGCGATGCCCGCCCCCGCTTGGCGAAAGCAAGTAACCTATCTCGCCGCCGAGCCCGGGTGGTGGTCTGACATCGTGCATGAGCACTTCACGAACTGGGATGATGCCCTACCGCTCGTCAAGCGCCTAGGGCTTCCGACCGACTGCGGACCTTGGCCGATCCAGAGACTTTCCACGGGCGAGAGACAACGATTGGGGCTTGTGCGGGCGCTCATGCTGCCGTCGCGCGTGCTGCTGCTGGACGAACCAACCTCGGCGCTAGACTCGGCATCCGCCGCCGCCGTTGAATCCCTGATCGCCGAGCGCATTGCGAATGGAACGAGCGTCATCTGGAGTACCCACGACAACGCTCAAGCCCGCCGTGTCGGATCGAGGATATTCCTGATGGGCCCCGATGGTGGCATCGAGGAAAAGCGGCCGTGACCTACATCCAGCTTTCGTACGGTGATCTCGCCCTACCCGCGCTCCTTGTCGTCATGGATGGCCTTCTCTCGCTTGTTCTCCGCCTTAAGCTCGAAAGGCAACTGGCCATTGCGACCGTTCGCATGGTGGTTCAGCTTGTCCTCGTTGGATACGTGCTGACGTTCCTGTTTGCCGCGGTATCGCCGCTTTGGACCGCGCTCGCCGCCTTCATCATGGTTCTCTTCGCTTCGCGAGAAATCGTTGCGCGGCAGAAGCGGCGACTTGCGGGCGTTTGGAAGTACGGTCTGGGCGCGGCATGTACGCTGCTCGCCGCCGGTACCGTCACGATGTTCGCGCTCCTGACGGAGCTACGCCCCGATCCCTGGTATCACCCGCGCTATGCGCTGCCTTTGCTGGGCATGATCCTGGGCAACACCATGACCGGGATAGGCCTGGGCTTGGACGTGTTGACGAACAGCCTCGTGCGCGAACGGGCCGCCGTGGAAGCGTGTCTCGCGCTCGGCGGCACCCGGTATCAGGCCCTGCTGCCAGTCATACGGGACGCGCTGAGAAGTGGTTTCACGCCGATCATGAACAGCATGGCTGCGATCGGCCTTGTTTCCTTGCCGGGAATGATGACCGGCCAGATACTCGCGGGGGTCGAGCCGGTCGATGCGGTCAAATATCAACTGCTGATCATGTTCTTGATCGCCGGCGGGACCGGACTTGGAACGCTTGCCGCCGTGCTGGGCGGCGCTGGCCTGCTCACCGATCGTCGACATCGGCTGCGTCTGGACCGCCTCGCCACGGAAAAGTCCACTTGAACGCTCTGGACGTTCAGAGGCCATCTCGCTGCGCAATCCTGCTCCCATCGGCAACGCGATCGCTGGGGTGCAGCACCACCCGGTCCCCCACCGCCAGCCCGGAGAGCATCTCAGCCATCCGGTTGTTCCGGTGGCCGATGGTAACCGGCACCGTCTTGGCGCGCCCGCTGTCGTCGGCATAAACGGCCCACTGATCGCCTTTTCGGAACAAGGCGCTTATCGGGACGGTCAGGGCGTCCGGCGCGCTCCAGGTGGTGACGTGGACGACGACCCGATAGTCGTGGCCAAGCTGGGACCAGACCTCGGGTGGATCCACGAAGTCGATGGTCACCCGGACCCGCTGCTCCTCGATCCCAAGTGCGGAGACCTTCAGGAAGCCGGCGGGATCCACCCGGACCACCTTCCCCTTGATGGGCTTTCCGCCCCACCCGTCGATCCGGACGGGGGCGCCAACCTTTATCTGGACCGCGTCCGTCGAGAGTAGGTCCGCCACGATCTCCAGATCGAGAGGGTTGCCGATGTCGACCAACGGCGTCCCAGGCAGGACCGTCGCCTCGCTGTCCTGGATAATCTTCAGCACCCGCCCGCTCGCCGGCGCGAGCACCCGGACGCAGCAGGTGGCCTCCGCCGGCGGCGTGACGTTTGCCGGGTCGGTAAGCCGGGCCGCCAGGCTGGTGCGTACCGCACGGCGCATGTCGACCTGGGCCTTCGCACTCGTCAGTGCGGCCTCTTGCGTAGCTACCTCGAATCTCGCCTTGTCGAAGGCCTGGGCGGAGGTGGACTGCGTCCGCAGCAGCGTCTGCGCCCGCTGGAATTCGGTGCGCGAGAATTCCAGCGCGGCTTCGATCCGCTTCACCTCGGCTTCCTGCTGCTGGATGGCGGCATCGGCGGCCGCAACTTCCGCCTGAAGCTGGTCGCGCGAGCGCACGTCGATGAAGCCCGGCAGCGTCGGCTGCATCAAGGCGATGACGGTCTGGTTGGCGACGACCTCGTCGCCGACGTGGAGCGACGGCCCCTGCTCGCCGAGCGGATGGGAAATCCTCAGGACCTTGCCTGCGATGGGTGCCGAAACGGTGTACACATGACGGACGCGCGTCTTGCCGTCGTCGTCGGCCGTGACTTCGATGGGCCCCTTCGTGACCGTCGCGAGATCGACAGGTACAGGCCGGGGCCAGGCGAACCACCCCAGTCCGCCCGCGATCCCCGCCAGGGCCGCGACACCGATGATCCGTTTGGTCCAGTTTGCCGACATAGCTAGTCCCGCGTCTTGAGGACCGCGACGAGGTCCAGTTTGTCGATGCGCTCACGGATGACGACAGCGGAAGCGAGTGCGGCCAGCACCACCACGGAGGTGGCGAGCACGTACGTCGAATGCTCGACGACCAGACGGACGCGCATCAGTTCGCCGGCCAGGTTCGTCTTCATGACCCAGGCGAGCCCGTATCCCATCAGCCAGCCGGGCGGCTGGGCGACCAGCGTCAGGATGGCGAGCTCCAGCAGGAGGATTCGGAGAACCTCGCCGCGCGTGAAGCCGAGCACGCGCAGGCTCGCCAATTCCCGCGCCCGCTCCGACAGCGAGATCCGGGCGTTGTTGTAGACAACGCCGAACGCGATCACGGCGGCGAGCCCAGTGTAGATGCTCGCCATCGTGGTGATGAGCAGCGCGACGGTCTTCCGGAAGTTGGCGAGCGAGACGCGCTGCAGCGCGACCCCGGCGACCGTCGGCATGGACTTCACCGCCGCGTAGAAATCCTCCTTCCGGTTCTCGTCGAGGCTGAGGTTGACGCTGTTCACGACGGGGGCCTCTCGCATCAACTTGCGGAGCGCCTCGATGTCCATCATTCCCCGAATGCCGAAAAAGTCCTCGACGGTCGCCACGATCGGCGTGCTGACCGTACGTCGGGCGCCCTCGAGCAGATCGAGCTCGACGGTATCGCCGGCCCCCACCCGGAGGATGTGGCCCAGCATGCCGGAGATCGCGAGGCCGGTCTCCGGCAGCGCGACCGGCCGGAGGTCGACGTCGATGATGCGCCTCAGGTCGGCGTCGGCGGGCCGGCCGCTGATCGTGATCCGGCGCTCGACGTTGCCATGGCGGATCCGGACGGGCACCTCGCGGAAAGGCTCTGCGACGAGAACGCCGGGCAGCCGGTTCACCTGCTCCACGACGTTCTCGATCCGCTTCTCGACGAAGCCGATGGTCGCGTCCTGCCGGTCGGCAAGGAAATAGGTCACGTCGATCAGTTGCTCCATCGTGTCCCGGGTGAACAGCGAGACGACCAGGATTGCGGTGGCCAGTGCCATCCCGAGCGCCGTGAACGCCGCCCGGACCGGGTGCCGCGCGATGTTGCGCACCATCATCAAGGTCGGCTGCGACACGATCTGGTCCAACTGGATGCTCGCCGGAAGCAGCCGCCTATAGACCGGAGGGGCCGGCGGTTGCATGGCGACGGCTGGCGCCAGCTTCACGACTTCGCGCAGCGCCCGCAGCGCGCCGATCGCCGCGGCGGCCGCGCTGAGCGCGCCGGCGATCACGTACAGATCCGGCGCCTTCGCGAACACCAGGAACGGGAAGTGGAAGAAGTCGCCGAACAGCCCCGTGACGCGCAGCCCCAGCCAGGTTCCGACGACGCTGCCCAAGACGATTCCCGCCGCCACGATCAGGGCGACGAACTTGAAATAGTGCAGGACGATGCTGCCGTCCGTGTAGCCCAATGCCTTCAGGAGTCCGATCTGCTCGCGCTCGAGTGCAACCAGCCGGCTGAGGGTGAGGTTGACCAGGAAGGCCGAGACCAGAAGGAAGATCGGCGGCAGCGTGCGGCTCATGTTGTTTAGCATGTCGAGCTCGTGGTCGAGCCAGGCGTGCGAGGTCTGGTCCTTCCGGCCGTGGGCCGCCTGGCCGCCGTAGGGATCTAGCAAGGCATCCAACCGCGAGATCACCTCGCGCTCGGCGGCGCCGGGCTGCAGCTTGACCGACACCGCCGAGAAGGCGCCGTCGAGATCGTAGACGCCCGCGAGCGCCTTCTCCGACATCCAGACGATCGCGAAGCGGCGGTCGTCCGGCATCAGGTCGCCCGGACCCACCGTATAGACGAACTCGGGGGACAGGGCCGTGCCGACGATGACGAGCTCACGCTTCTTGCCGTTCAGGATGGCCGAGAACCGAGCCCCTTCGGAGAAGCAGTGGGCGCGGGCGAACGGCTCGTTGACGACGACCTCCTCCGACCGCCCCGGCTCCGGAAGCCGTCCGGAACGGATGTACAGCCGGTTGAGGTGAGGCTCGCCGTTGTCGGGTAAGGATACGAACTGCCCACTGGCCGGTTCGGAAAAGCCGGGGATGTCGAGCAGCGCGAGCTTCGCGATCCGCGCGTCGATGGCGGCGACACCGGGAATAACAAGTATCCTGTCGGCGAGCGCCTTGGGTGCGCGCTTCAACTGGGCGAACACGTCGCCAAAGCCGTAGCGTTCGTAGTACGCGACCCGCGTCTCTTCGAGAGAACGATGAGAGCCGACGGCAAGCACCAGGGTGGCGACCCCACCTCCGACGACCAGCGCGATGGCGAGGACCTGCGCCCACATTCGCCTGACGTCCCGGAACAGCTTGATGTCGAGTGCCTTCATGCCGTCACCAGGTGAGTTCAGCCGCTTCGCGACGGCTCTCGTTCCTCTGGATCCGGGAGATCCGGCCGTCCGCGAAGAACAGCACCCTGTCGGCGACCTTCTGGATGCTGGCGTTGTGCGTGATGATGACCGTCGTGGTGCCGAGCTGCCGGTTGACCCCGAGCAGCGCCTCGATGACGCGAATGCCGGTCTTCGAATCAAGCGCCCCGGTCGGCTCGTCGCAGAGCAGCACGGCCGGGCGTTTGGCGATCGCGCGGGCGATGGCCACGCGCTGCTGCTCGCCGCCGGATAGCTGCGCGGGGAAGTGATGCACCCGCTCCTCGAGCCCGACCAGCGCGAGCGCGTCGGCCGGCCGCATCGGATTCCTGGCCACCTCGGTGACCAGCGCCACGTTTTCGTAGGCGGTGAGGCTCGGCACCAGATTGTAGAACTGAAAGACGAAGCCGACGTGGTCGCGGCGATACTTCGTCAGCTCGCGGTCTTGGAGATCCGTCAGGTCGAGATCTCGGAAGAACAGCCTGCCGCTGGTCGGCCGGTCGAGACCGCCCATGATGTTCAGCAAGGTCGTCTTGCCGCTGCCGGACGGACCCAGCAGCACCACAACTTCCTTCTCGGCGATCTCGAGATCGACATCGTTCAGGGCATGCACCTTCACTTCGCCGGAGACGTAGGTCTTGGTCAGTCCTTTCGCCGTGAAGACCGGCTGCGTCATGAAGGGGCCTCCTCCCATGCGAAAGCCGCCAGGCTGAACGCCCATACCAGGACCATACCCAGCAGCACCC
>JAESGJ010000621.1_pt1 | contig 11453 bp, 9 predicted proteins | sample 9266241 | NCBI WGS metagenome assembly JAESGJ01 (sample SAMN14514841, study PRJNA621669) | algae metagenome | isolation source: Brasilonema octagenarum HA4186-MV1 and co-occurring heterotrophs from wet... | place: USA: Manoa Valley, Hawaii | collected 2009-07-20 | reverse complement strand
GGTCGCTGCCGGCCGGCTGCCACGACCGCGGTGTCGACGTACGGCTCCACGACGAGTGCGTGGCCCAGCGCCTCGGCGATCACCATGACCTCGACCGGTCCGCCGCCGCTACCCCCGACGTCTTCGGGCAGGGCGGCCCCCAGGATCCCGAGTTCGTCGGCGAACGCCCTCCAGACCCCGGGCTGCCAGCCGGGGCCGGACTTGGCTGCTGCTCGGCTGCGCTCGAGCGGGTAACGCGTCGTCAGGAACTTGGTGAGACCGTCGCGAAGCATCTCTTGTTCGTTGGAGAGAGTGAAGTTCATCTAGAGCCCCAACGCTGCCTTGGCGAGGATGTTGCGCTGAATCTCGTTGCTACCCGCGTAGATCGAGCCAGCCCGGTCGTTGAAGTAGCGCAGGGGAGCGACCGCCTGCCACGGTTCGCCGCTGACGTATCCGTCGGGTGGCGGGTCGTATTCGGCGATGGGACCGCCGGGCCGGGTGGCGTGCGGCTGGTAGGCGCGCCCCCGCGGGCCCGCCGCCTCCATGGACAGCTCGGTGAGAGCCTGGCTGAGTTCGGTCGTGAGGATCTTCAGCATCGACGACGCCGGGCCCGGGTGGCCGCCGCCCGCAAGGGCCGCCAGTACGCGGTACTCCAGGATCTCCAGCACGTCGGTGCGGATTCGCGCGTCGGCCAGCTTGCGTGAGAAGGCGGGGTCGTCGATGAGCATGCCGCCGTCGGGGCCCGGCTGCGTGCTGGCCGCCGCCGTCACCTGCTCGGCCAGCACCTGGAGCGCAGGGGCACTCGCGCCGCCGCCGCGCTCGAACTCCAGGAGGTACTTCGCCACCGTCCAGCCGTCGTCGACCTGTCCGATGACGTTGGTCTTCGGCACCCTGACCTCGTCGAAGAAGACCTGGTTCTGGATCTCCTCACCGGAGGTCATGACGAGCGGCCTGATCTGGATGCCGGAGGACGCCAAGTCGACGAGGACGAAGGTGATGCCCTGCTGCCGCTTGGCCGTCCTCGACGTGCGCACCAGCGCGAACATCCAATTGGCCTCCCTGGCGTGGGTGGTCCAGATCTTGCTTCCCGTGCACACCAGATCATCGCCGTCGTCGACCGCCGCCATCGACAGGGCGGCCAGGTCGGATCCTGCCTCCGGTTCCGAGTAGCCCTGGCAGAAGAACACCTCGCCGGTGAGGATGCGGGGGAGGAAGTAGTCCTTCTGGGCCTTGGTGCCGTACTTGATGATGGCGTGCGCGACCATCCGAATCCCCATGGGCGACAACGACGGAGCGCCGGCGTGCGTGGATTCGCGGCTGAACACGTAGTGCTGGGTCAGGCTCCAGTCGCAGCCGCCGTGCTCGACGGGCCACGCGGGCGCCGCCCAGCCGCGCTCGTGCAGGATGCGCTGCCACTCGAGGCTCGCGTCATGGTCGCTGTAGACGCTGGTCATCAGCCTGCCCGCACGGCGCAGTTCCGGCGTCAGCTTCTCGTCGAGGAAGGCGCGTACCTCGTCGCGGAACGCGATGTCGGTCGGCGACCACAGAAGGTCCACTGTTCGTCCCCCGTCGTTGGGATGCCGGTCCTGGAGTCAGTAACCCTAGTTACCCGACTGGGGTCGCCAGCGGGTACTGCGCGCGTGGCGCGATCAGGCCTCCGGGTCGGGTGTCGGCGGGTTCTGCCGCAGCGCCTGACGGGCCAGGAACTCGCGGTAGTAGTTGAGCGACTCGTCGGTGATGATGGCGGGCAAGAGCAGCTCCCACGTCCGCGCGAACCTGGCGCGGAGGTCGGTACCGTCGGCCAGTGCGCTGGAGAGCAGTTCGTCACCCAGCATGCCCGCCACGATCGAGGATCCGGTGGTCTCGGCGTCCAGCGTCGGGCGAACGTCGCCCTCGGCGGTTGCGGTCTTCACCCGCTGGGTCAGTTCGGCCACCAGAATCTCGAAAGTGGTCTTTGCTGCGGGGTTGAATCCGCCGAAGGTACGAAGTAGCCGGGTACCCGCGCGAGCGACCCTGTCACTGCTCAACACGTCGGTGACGACGAATGAGCCGTGGATGACGTTCTCCATGGCGGGGGAACTCGAACGGCCCGCGCTGCGGAACGCCTCGATGAGGCTTTCCGAGCCTTCTTCGATGATCGCGGTCGCCAGGGCTTCCTTCGAGTCGAAGTGGTAGTACAGCGCGCCCTTGGTGAGGTCGGCGCGTTCAATGATGTCGCCGAGGCCCGCCGCGGGATAGCCGATCTCGTTGATCAAGTCGACCGCTGAGTCGATGATCTTTCTACGTGTCGCCTCGGATCGAGCCTGGCGCACCATTTTCCAGTACCTCCGTCGATCCATCCTCGTAGCGGTCGCTGGACGGGATCATAGTTTGTTGGCGCCCTGGGGCGCGGCATTCCTGATCGCGAGTGCGGACCGCCGTTGGACGAACCCTGTCAAGTAGGGGAGTCGGTCCGGGTTGGCGAAGCCCGGTAGGGCCAGCAACAGGACTGCCTCGAAATCGCCGATGAACTGCTCGGCGTCGTCGAGATTACTCGTCTGCCGCACCCCGAAGTACAGGGAGGTCGGCAGACGCGCGATGTGTTCTGTGTCGCACTCGGGCGGGATGTCGCCGTCGACCACGCCGCGGATGTCGACGTCCGCGAAGGTCTGAATCCACGGCTGTCGGGCAGCAGTGCGAACTGCCGGGATGCGGCGCGCGGGACCTGCCGCCGGGTGATGTCGGCCCTGCCTTCGTTGGACATCGGCCTCGTCTCCTGCCCATCGTCACACCGGGCGTCGTCGTTCGGCGGTCGGTCGGATGCCCCTGCCAACGAGGTGCGTGCGGGCCGACACCGGATTTCGGGTCGGTTGCGATCCCGTGGACCGTGCCGTTGCCACGCGCTTTGGTCGCGTACGTACCCAATTTTGCTCCAGACTTTCGGTCAAATCTAGTGCTGCAACTCATTCCAAAAGTATGTAAAGTACCCATCGTGGCGACTTCCGGTCTGAAGCTGGCGCACCAGGCGAGGGGTGCCCACGCCCGTCCGAGTGGCGATCGCGCCCATCGGGCGGGCGTGCGGCGAGGTCGCCGGGCGAGCGTGGTGGAAGCCCGTGGCAAACTCGCAGGGAATAAGTCGCGTGCTACAGCAACGTCAATTCCAAAAAGCGCCGCAACGGGCGCAATCTGTGATCATGTGTTGAAAATACGCTGCGACGTGCAACACTGTGACAACCGCTGCACCTGCGGAACCTCTTTCGAGCATCTTCACCGCCGAATCTCGGCTATCCATCAGTCTGTCGACAAGCTAACGCGGGGTAAGTAAGGCCTATGTGGGATACAGAAGTTGACGTGGCGATTGTCGGCGCAGGTGCCGGGGGGTTGGCCAACGCCATCGCCACCGTGGACGCAGGCGGCGAGGTCCTGGTCGTCGATGCAGCCCCCACGTTCCGCGGTGATGCCGTGTCCGGGGCGCTCCGCGAACGCGTCGAGGCCAAGCGGCATTCGCTGCTGCCCGAGACGCTCGATGTGGAGACCAACGAATACTTCGCCGCCGTCTCGGAGGGGATCCGGCTGCCCGCCGATCCCGTCCCCGATGCCACCGTGTTTCAGCGTGTCGCCCGCAACCTCTCGCAGGACGAGGCCTTCGGCTTCGTCGAGCCCTTCGTGGGGTCGCGTCTGAACTCGTGGGCCGAGCAGTGCATCACGTCGCCGTACGGGCTGCTGTACACCAGCATGCGCGACTGGCGCACCACGACCATGCGGGCCGCGGGCGGTGACTCCATCGAGGTGGTGTCGGTCGGCGCGATGGAATGGGCCGACGGTTTCGGCGAGGCCGATCTACTCCAGTGGCTGACGACCGAGGCGTACGACCGCGACATCGAGGTCGAGACGGCGACCTCGCTCGAGCGGATCGTGTTCGAGGAGGGCGTCATCGTTGGCGTCGTGCTGTCGACGCCGGACGGCCCCCACGCCGTGCGTACCCGCGCGGGCATCACCTTCGCGTCCCGTGATCACGATCCCGCCGACGGCGGTCACCCCGGAGCGACTGCGGGCGATCGGCTGCAGGTCTGCCTCGTCGGCCGGACCGCCAGCCGGTTCGGCCGGGTCGAGCTGATGGCGACGACCCCGGCCGAACCGTCGCGCCCGACGTGCACCGGTTCGCGCAGACAGCTGCGCGAGGGGCTGCACGACGCCCGGCAGCCGTCCCTAGAGGGATGGCGATGCGGAAAAGTGCACGGGTACCCGGCCCTTGGCCAGTAGCGCGGCCATGTCGTCGCCCCCCAGCGGGTGCGACAGCAGGAACCCCTGCGCCCGGTGACATCCGTGGCGTAGCAGCGTCGTCGCCGCGATCTCGGTCTCGACGCCCTCCGCGACCAGTTCCAGCTCGAATGCCTCCGCGAGGGCGATGACGGCGCGCACGATGGCCAGGTCATCGGGATTGGTCCCGAGATCGGTGACGAAGCCCTTGTCGATCTTCAGCACGTCGACCGGCAGCGACTTCAGGTGCGACAGCACGCTGAACCCGGTGCCGAAGTCATCGATCGCGACCTGGACGCCGACGTCCCTCAAGCCCGCGAGCGTGACGCTGGTGGTTTCCATGTCCTGCACGACGACGCTCTCGGTGATCTCCAGGCACACCGAGCCACGGTCGAGGTCGAACTCGCGAAGCGCATCGGCGACCGACTCGACGAAACCATCTGTCACCAGCTGGACGGGGGAGACGTTGACCCGGAGCACGCAATTGCCTGCGACACCGAGGGACCGCCACCTCGCGAACTCGGCGCAGGCGGTGCGCAGCACCCAGCGGCCCAGGTCGCCCGCCAGGTTGATCGACTCGGCGACCGCGATGAATACGGCGGGTGACAGCAGGCCCCGCGTGGGGTGGTTCCACCGCACCAGCGCCTCGGTGGCCAGAATCTCCCCGGTGCGCATGTCGACCTCGGGCAGATACTGCAGGAAGAGTGCGCCGTTCTCGATCACGTCCCGAAGGTGTAGCTCGATGTCGTTGCGGTATTCGGTCCGAAGCGACATCTCGTCGGAGAACACCGCAACCTGGTTGCCTCCGGCGGCCTTCGACGCCAGGAGCGCCTGATCGGCCCGGCGCAGTAGATCCGAGGTCGTGTCCCGGCCCGGCGTTCCGAGGGCCACGCCGATGCTCACGGTTCTGGTCAGGCTCTCGCCGTCCACGGCCACCCGCTCGCTGAGCACGGTCAGCAGCCGGTTGGCGAGGGCTTCGGCCTCGGCGCTCGAGAGCGGCGAGGCGGGGACGACGACGAACTCGTCTCCACCGAGCCGCGCGATCACGCTCGCGTCCTCGGTGGACCCCTGCAGGCGCTCGGCGAGCACCCGGATGAACCAGTCACCGGCGCTGTGCCCGAGGTAGTCGTTGATGGTCTTGAGTCGGTCCAGGTCGACGTAGAGAGCCCACACCGGCCCGGGCTGCCCGCGGGTCAACCTCGCGTCGATGTGGTTGATGAGCGCCCGCCGATTCTGCAGGCCGGTCAGGTCGTCGTGGTCGGCCAGGTAACGCAGCCGCTCCTCGGCCTGAACACGGGCCTGGACCTGGGCGAATCCCGAGGCGATGGCCTCGAGGGCGTTGATCTCGTCCTGCTGCCAGTTCCGGTCGCCGATCTTCACGAAGCCCAGCACGCCCGTGGTCAGGTCGCCCGAGACAAGCGGTGCTGCCGCCATCGAGGTCTCGGCGATACTGCGCCCCTCCTCGATCCGCTTCTGATAGTCGTCGTTGTCGGGTCGGAAGACCGTCGGCGTCTTGCTGTGCTCGGCCAGGGCGAACACCGGATCGGCGTCGGCGTAGTACACGACCTTGAGTGGGTCCGGATCGGGCACCCCGGGCCGCGGCGGCCACTCGGCGACCAGGATCGAGGCCCTGATGGCGTGGTCGTTGTAGCGCAGGAAGCTGAAGTCGACGTCGAAATACTCGACGAGCACGGCGAGCACCTGCTGGGCCACGATCGCAGACGTCGCCGCGTTGGCCGCCATGAGCTGGACGGCGACTGTCGTCACCAGCCGGTCCAGGCTCAGAGGCGGAGTGTCTGCGGGCACGGAATCAGGGTAACTGTGGCACGTCGAAAATGACGGGACGGCGGCGGCTGCGGACCGTCGCGGGCTGCGCAAACGATAGTCGGAGAACCAGGATGGCCGATTCGGCACCCCGGCGGCCCGACCCGGCGCCGATTCCGGCGATGCCCAGGAACCGCGACCGCAGCGCGGAAAGCTCCGCGGTGTGCTTGGGAGCGACGTCGTGCAACTCCTCGTCGTTGGTCGCGTAGAGGAACGGTGGCGAGATCGGCTGTACCGCGAGGCCGCACTCCTGCGCGACGATCCACACCGCCTCGGCGGCCGAGCCGCCGCGGGCATAGTCGGTCAGCGTGGCGCCTTCTGCGCACACGACCGCCAACGCCGAGCTGCTCTTCACGCGAGCCAGCGTGTCGGCGCCGAGGATGCGGCCGGCATCCCAGACCGCCAGCTCGGCCATCACCTCGGGTCGTCGCAGGATCTCCAGCGCCAGGTCGCCGCCGGGGCCGAGTTCGAGGCTCCGCACGTCGATGCCCGCGTTCTCGTCGGCGTCACCGGGCCACCGGAGCTCGGAGGCCATCTCCGCGTGCAGCCGCGGCGTGAGGTAGCGGATCCGATCGGCGGCCGCGAAGACGCCCGCGATGGCCTCGATGTCGTCGCGGGACGTAATCGTGCGCAGGCTGCCGCCCTCGCTGCGCGCGGCGTCGGTCATGCTCGCGACGAGACCCTCGGGGAGTGCCGCTCCGGTGCCGTGGTTGCGGTTGGTCTCGCGTCGGAGCATCGCGGGGTACTGGGCGGCCAGGTGCTCGTCGGTGCCCGAGCTGAGGCGCATCGTGGCCCGCAGTGGCGACGTCGACGAGGACGTCGACGAGGACGTCGACGAAGACGTCGACGAAGACTCCGCATAGACCACGTCCGCGACGCCACCGTTGGCCGCCGCCGCGACGCGGGCGTTGAACACCGCGGCGCCGACGGCCACGGCGCTGCCCCGCAGTTCGACGTCGATGGTGGAGGTGTACTCCGGTGCCAGCGCGATGGTCACGGCGCCGTCCGTCGCTTCGAAGCTCCACGGCTGGACGTTGCCGCCCGACGGAGCCCTCGCCGCTGCCGAGGCGACGCGCTCCACCAGGCCCTCAGGCGCCTCGGAAGGGGTTGTCTCCCAGTCGCTGTGGGGCGCGGGGAGTGTCGGCGTCTCGATCCGATCCAGTGCCGCGCCTGCATCGAGGCTGACGCGGCCCGACGAAAGCGGTTCGCACAGGCCGATCCTGCGCACCGCCTCGGCGACGGCGCCGGCTCCCAGCGTGACGTCACCCGCCAGCTGCGGCCACGTCGAGAGGGTGTGTCCGACCTCGAGCAGCGACGCCGCCCCACGTGCCGTCAGGCCGCCCACCTCGACGAGCCGCATGACGTAGGGCACCTTCTCGGGTCCGCTGAGGCCCGCCAGCTCGGCGGGGTCGACGTCACCGAGGAGGCCGTGGAAGATCGGCCGATCCGGTTCCAGGTCGAACCGTTCGACGTCGACCATGCCGCGGTCGCTGGTCGCCATGACGACGGGCAGCCGACGTGCCCGTGCCTCGTGGCGGACGAGCGCCTTCACATCCAGGGAGTCGCACTCCTCGACGACGACGTCGAGGCCCTCGAGGAAGTCGTCGATGTCGTCGACGCCGACGCCCGCCGGCATGGTCCGCACCGTCAGATAGGGGTCGAGCTCGGCGATTCGGCGCGCCGCCACGACCGTCTTGTTGACCCCGAGATCGAAGAGACCGGCGGGGATGCGGTTGAGGTTCGACAGTTCGAGATCGTCGAAGTCGGCCAGCCGAAGCTCGCCCGCCAGTCCCTGCATGGCCAGGGTGTGTGCGATGACGTGACCCGAGCTGAGTCCGACCACGCCGATGCACAGTCGGCCGAGCAGATTCTGCTCCTCGATCGTGATCAGGTTCCGGTTGCGGTCGAGGCGCAGCCGCCGGAACGAGTGGGGCCCGAGGATCTTCACCACGGCCCGCCGCCACGGGTAGTAGACGAACCGCGGTGTCTCCGCGACGAGTTCCTGGTCGATCGTGGGACCCAGGCGCCTGAGGGCGGCGTCCTGAGCCGACCAGGAGTCGAGGTGCTCGATCGCGGGGTCGGCCCGTAGTCGCGTCAGTAGCCGAGCGTCGTCGTCGACGTCTGCGTCCAGGACCCGGACATTGTTCCCCGAGGCGTCGTCGCGGTCGGTCACCGCGCGATGGCCTGGCTGGTGGCTCGGGTGGTGAGTTGTGCCGTCGCCATCTCCATTTCCTGTAAGATCTTCGAAACCTGTTCTGGGTCAGCATGATTGGCGAATGTCCGCCGATCCCACCACATCATCTTGGTCCGGTATCTCTCGTCGGGGTACGGTGTTGCGGCAATCGGCGCCACCACTCCTCCCGACGTGCGCCAGCTATCGAGGATGTACGGGGCCGAGGTCGCCATGCAGAACTGTATTCCCATTAGAGCCATTGCGTGAAACCCACTGCGCGCCAATGCTCGGGAGAGCCGCCGCGCCGTCTCGCGGTCGTCGGTGATCCACGCCGCCTTCATCTCGAGGATTCCGAACGGGACGCGGTCGTCGATCATCTTCCGAACGGCCGGCAGGCCGGGCTGGCCGGCCCACTCGATGGTGGCGTGCGAGTCGTCGGCCGACGTGAGTGGCCCCTTGGCGCGCACGCCGCCGATGACGCGTCCGGTCTCGTCCAGGGTGGCCCAGAACATGGCGGTGTCCGCGCCGTCCCGGATGGCGGCGACGTCCAGGGCGCGAGCCACTCCGTGGTTTCGGTAGCTGCGCTCGGCGCCGCGCAGGTATTCCTCCCACAGATCGCGGTCCAATTCAGGTCGCGAAAGCACGGTGGTGCACTCCGCGTCGGGATCCCACCAACTGATGTTGTCGTTGAACTGATAGCCGTTCGTGAATCCCAATTCGAGGGGCTGGGGGTTCATTTTTCCTCATTCGTCGGGCAGCCAGTGAAGTGGCGAAGTCTTCGCTGGCTGCGGTCATTCCCAAAGGGGGGTGGTACCAATCGCAAAATCAGTATCAGTGCCACGATGGCCCGACTCCAGCTAGCTTGCGGGGGTTTTCTGATAAGACCGCCGACCCCATCGACCTGCCCCGATGGCCCGCTAATTCATGGTGATTTGTGGCAATTCCCAATATTGAAGATCTACCTGCATGGCTGCGATGTAGCCGTTGATCGGCGAATAGCTGCGCAATAATTGGCAAATTAAAGTGGGCGCATGTCATTGTGTTTGGGAAGCCCGACGAGATAGAAGTAATAGAGACCGCGTTTCATGGTCACGGCCCCTTTGAGAGGAGACAGCATGAAAGTGTTCAAGGATCTGAACGAGTTTGCGGCGGCGTTGGGCAGCCAACTCGGGCCGACGGAGTGGTTGGAGATCGGGCAGGACCGCGTCAACCTCTTCGCCGACGCGACCGACGACCACCAGTGGATCCACGTCGACCCGGAGCGGGCGAAGGCCGGACCGTTCGGCGCCACGATTGCTCACGGCCTCCTCACGCTTTCGCTGCTGCCGCACTTCTCACATCAGCTGTACCGGGTCGACAACATCGCGCTGGCGGTCAACTACGGCTACAACAAGGTGCGCTTCATCACGCCCGTGAAGGTCGGTGCGAAGATCCGGGCGCGCGGTGAGATCACCGCCGTGAACCAACTCGAGGGCGCGGTCCAGGCGACCACGACGATCACCGTCGAGATCGAGGACTCCGCCAAGCCCGCCGCGGTGGCCGAGTCGATCGTCCGCTACATCGCGTAGGCCGACGGCCGCTACGAGTTGCGCTGCGCCGCCCTGACGAGGCCGCCGCCGATGATCAGTCGCTGGATCTCGCTGGTGCCCTCGTAGAGGCGGAGCAGGCGTACGTCGCGGTAGATCCGCTCGACGGGTACGTCGCGCATGTAACCAGCGCCGCCATGCACCTGGACGGCGAGATCGGCGACCCTGCCGACCATCTCGGTGCAGAACAGCTTGGCGGCCGACGGTGCGATCCGGCGGTCCTCGCCCTCGACCCACATCCTCGCGGCGTCGCGGACCAGCGCCCGTCCGGCCATCACCCCGGTCTGCATGTCGGCGATCATGGCCTGGACGAGTTGGAACTCACCGATCGGCGTTCCGCCCTGAGTTGCGTTGGCGGAGTAGGTCACCGATTCGTCGAGCGCGCGTTGGGCGGTGCCCACCGACAGCGCCGCGATGTGGATCCGGCCGCGCGCCAGCGAGGTCATGGCGGCGCGGTAGCCCACGTCCACTGATCCGCCGACGAGCGCATCGTCGCCTACGCGGACGCCGTCGAGGTTGACGTCGGAGGTCCAGGCACCCTCCTGGCCCATCTTGGCGTCCTTGGCCCCGACCTCGACACCGTCGGCGTCGGCCGGGACGAGGAACACCGCGATGCCGGGTCCGGCCTCGTCCGCGGGCCGGGTGCGCGCGAAGACGATGAAGAGATCGGCCGTCGGGGCGTTCGTGATGTACTGCTTGCGTCCGGTGATGACCCACTGGTCACCGTCGCGAACTGCCTTGGTGCGCAACCCCGCCGGGTTCGAGCCCGCACCGGGCTCGGTGAGTGCGAACGACGCGACGACGTCGCCCGAGGCGATTCCCTCCAGCCACTGCGCCTTCTGTTGGTCGGTGCCGAAGCCGACCAGCACCTGCCCCGCGATCCCGTTGTTGGTGCCGAACATCGACCGCAGCGCCAACGTGGTGTAGCCGAGTTCGATGGCCAGTTCGACGTCTTGTGCGAGGTTGAGGCCGAGGCCGCCCCACTCCTGGGGGATGGCGTAGCCGAAGAGGCCCATCTTCTTGGTCTGGTCGCGGATGTCGTCGGGCACCCGGTTGCCGTTCATGATCTCCAGCTCGCGGGGCATGACGACCGACCGCACGAAGTCGCGCGTCGCGTCGAGGATGTCCCCGAAGTCCTGATCGCTGACCACTGTGTCCGTCATGTCTCGATGGCTCCTACCGGGGAGGGGGTGCTGTGATTACAGAAATATCATATTTTATGTTGGATACCGGACGGGCTAGGAAGGGACGGGCACCACATGCCATTGCTCGATGGACGGACCGCGGTGGTCACCGGAGGGGCGCAGGGGATCGGGTTCGCGATCGCCGAACGCTACGTCGCCGAGGGCGCTCACGTGGTCCTCGGGGACCTCGACCTCGCAGCCACCGAGGCGGCGGTGGAGAAGCTGGGCGGCCGTGACGTCGCCTCGGCGGTGCGCTGCGACGTGACCAGTGCCGACGAGGTGCAGGCCCTGGTGACAGCTGCCGTCGACACCTTCGGCAGCCTCGACGTCATGGTCAACAACGCGGGCATCACGCGCGACGCGACCATGCGCAAGATGACCGAGGAGCAGTTCGACCAGGTCATCTCCGTGCACCTGAAGGGCAGCTGGAACGGCACCCGTCTGGCCGCCGCGGTGATGCGCGAACAG
>JAESGJ010000619.1_pt1 | contig 11624 bp, 6 predicted proteins | sample 9266241 | NCBI WGS metagenome assembly JAESGJ01 (sample SAMN14514841, study PRJNA621669) | algae metagenome | isolation source: Brasilonema octagenarum HA4186-MV1 and co-occurring heterotrophs from wet... | place: USA: Manoa Valley, Hawaii | collected 2009-07-20 | reverse complement strand
GTAGTTCACGTCCATGCAATCGATTTCTTTTTTGACTTCCTAGCTTGGACGCGGCCTTTGCATCGCAAGAAGCTGGTTGTGTCGACCCACGGCGGGTTTTTTCACACAAATTTTGCAGCCCGCCTGAAACGCATTTTTTTCGCAACCGTCACGCGCGGGTCGATGATTTGGTACGATGGGGTCGTGGCAATCAGCAGCGCCGATCAGGCTCAGTTTAATCGTATTCGGCGGCGCGGGATTCTTTGCATCGAAAACGGCGTCAACGTTCGAAAGTTTGCCGACGCAGCCTCGCGTCGACCAGCCAAATCGATGATTTGGATTGGTCGTTTTTCGAATAATAAGCGGCTCGACCGGCTGATTGCGTTCTTTGCAGCTTTAAAGCAGCGTGATCCGGAGTGGACGCTTTGTATCGCGGGCCAGTCTTGGGATGTGGATCTGAACGAGCTTGGAGACATGATCCGCGCCGCGTCTGTCGAGCAAGGTGTTAGCATCGTCCACTTACCGGATGACACCGAGCTTCGAGAGCGCATGGCGGATTGCTCGGTGATTGTAAGCGCCTCAGACTATGAGGGATTTGGCCTCGTAGCAATCGAGGGGATGTCAGCGGGGCTTCTTCCTCTGCTTAGCGCTATTCCGCCGTACGAACGTCTCGTGCGCGAAAGCGGGACCGGACTGACGGTTGATTTTGATCGGCCTGAACAGGCAGCGTCGTCGTTCCTTAATTGGCACCGGATCATTGCCACCGATTTCGACGGGGTACGTGCAAAATCGATTGCTGAGGCTGCCCGCTATAGCTGGGATCATGTTGCCAAGCTTTACCAGGCTCTTTACGAGGACGTGCTCGGGCGGCGCTCTCGAACTATTCTAGACGTGCCAGTCTACGTTGGAACGCAGAGCCAAGCTGTCGACGTCATCGACGAGGCTTTTGCAAGCGGGAAACCCACCCCGATTGCTTATGCCAATGCTCACACACTGAACGTAGCTTGGGACAACGAAGTTTTCCGTGATGTGCTTAAACGCTTCCTCGTCATGAATGATGGGATCGGAGTAGATGCAGCAAGTCGTATCCTCTTCGGTATGCCGTTTCCGGATAACCTCAATGGCACCGATTTCACGCCCTATTATCTGCAGAAGACTAAAAACAACTACCGGATTTTCTTTCTTGGGAGTTCATCAGGCGTTGCCGAACGAGCTGCCAAACGTCTCATCGCGACGTGCGGACGACATCAAATTGCGGGTTGTCAGAACGGTTATTCCCGCGCCGGAGATGCAACCGCTATTATTGCGAAGATTGTAGCGTCCGATGCCGATGTTGTGCTGGTCGCAATGGGGAACCCGAAGCAGGAAATGTGGCTTGCGGAAAACCTTCAGGCCAGCGGGTGCCGCCTCGGTTTTGCCGTCGGCGCGTTGTTTGATTTTCTTGCGGAGGAGGTCCCGCGAGCCCCAGATTGGATCCGCTCCGCACGTCTTGAATGGTGTTACCGTTTGCTAAAAGAGCCCGCTCGCCTCTGGAAGCGGTATGTGTTGGGAAATCCAATTTTCCTCATGCGCGTGCTTGGTCAGTGGTGCTCCGGGGCTCGCGTCTAGAGACCGACAAGCGCGGATAGCACGACAGTAAACAATTGTGTATCCGCTCGATTTTCAGACAGGCTCTAATGAATGTTGCGGTTACAGAATGTGTGTTGATACTCGCCGTGTGCTTCAACGGGCTTCTGTCGATTATCAACGGACATGGGCTCACGCTTGAACGTGGCCATGTTGTGCTTGCCGAGCTAGCAATCTATGGCGCTGCTCTGGGCGTGATTATCTTCAATGCTGACCGGCGCATGCTGCCTTGGTTTCTTCTTACGTGGTACATAGTGTTGAACGGCTTGCTGCTGTCCCTTGGGAACGGCTCCTTCAATCCAAAATTTACACGTGACGTGCTCGTCATTCCCGTTTTTATCATGCTGGGTATGTCGTACCGACGTTCCAGCTTGTTGCGGCCCATTCTAATTCTGCACACGGCTGTATTCTTGATTGCGTTTATAGAAGCTGCGAGCCCCACTTTGTATTCCGATATCTTTCAGATCCTGAAATATTATGTGAATACGCGGGATTTTTCCTCTGGATCGTTCTGGAACAAGGATTCGGACTTGTTCGTCAGCGCAACGAGGCCCGGTGAGCGCTTCTTCGGCTTTGTCGATTTGCACAGAGTGTCGTCGCTGTTTCTTGAGCCGGTGTCGCTCGGAAATTATTGCGTTATTATGGCAATCTTTCTGGTTGCCTATTGGAACGAGCTGACCGGGCCCATAAAGGCATATCTTTGTGCCTCCACATTTTTACTACTCGTCGCGTGCGATGGGCGACTCGCAGCGTCCTCTATCTTGGTGATTGTGGTCGGCATGCCGCTGTTTCGCCGTCTTTCCAGTCGGTGGACCTTTTTGTACCTGCCGTTAATTCTCCTTGTCGCGGAGGCTCTCGTCTGGTCATTAAATCCAGACCCTACTGCAGATAACTTTGCCGGGCGCGTGGCGGGCAGCGTAAGAACGCTTTCGGAAACCAACGTGTTAGGGCTCTTGGGTCTCGATTCCCGAATGACTGACGCGGCCGCTGATAGCGGCATTAGCTATTTCATTTTGTCGCAATCGCTGGTTGGGGTGGCAGCCATTTGGCTAACACTTTCCCTTGCTCCAAGAGGATATCGAGTCGCAACGCGACTTTATGTTCATGGGATTTTGACATTTGTGCCGCTGAACTTAATGGTGAGCTTTTCGTTCTTCTCCATCAAAGTTGCCGCGCTTATGTGGTTCCTCTACGGTTACTTCTTCATGCAAGACGACCTGGAGAACATGCCCGGACATGATATTGGAACGGTCCCCGGGATGACCGAGGCTGCAGTTCAAAACGGCACCAGCGGGCAATTGCGGGGCTGGCTATAAATAAAGATGCGATGGGATTGGATGAGAGCGATATTTACAATCATATTGCTCGCGTGGTTCTGCGGAGTAGCGGCACAAGGCACTAGTGAAGGTAACCGATTCGCACCGAAACATCGGAACTTTGCCGGCAAGCCATGTCTGGAATCATCCGGTGTGTCTCGCTCCACGGCCTCGAATTCGCGGATCTCGGTGCATTCCGTGGCGATCAAGAATGGCTGTGGCGACCGCATCAAAGTCAAGCTTTGCTATCACGGCTCGACCGATTGCGTCGATGTAGACATTCCCGGCTATTCAAGCAAGGAGACGGTTCTCGGGGTATTTCCGGCGACGCAGACATTCCAATACGACATCAACGAACAATTTTGATTGCGACTCATCGTTAATGGCAGGCGATTTCGCTGTCCGTTTAACGCGGACATCGCAGCGCAGCGAAGCGACGCATTTTGGTCTGATTTTCATGCAATCCGAGTAGCTTAGTCGTAAAGCTAGCAGGTTGGATTCCGCTGCAACTTCATCCGCAAATATCGACGGCGTGCCGTGATTTTTGCATCGCAAAATTTGGCGGCGCGAGTATGATCGGGTGGCGAACTGACTGGCTCCGCGCTCCCGCCGGAGTGGCGTAAATCAAACTCAGGATGAGGTCTGCCGTCATAATCGCGAGGTTGTCAGTTCGACAACGAAATTTCGATAACACTGATAGGCCTTTATGCTGCAAGTTCGAAATCCAGAACCGTTCGCTAAGGTGGCGGATAGGCCCTCGACGGCGATGTCGCCAAGTGACTTGCTAAGTGCGCTTGCGAGCTTAACGCGCAGGCGGTTAGGCATCATTCTCCTGATCTTCGGTCTAAGCGTCGCGTGTGGAGTGATCTACCTCAGTGTGGCTACACCGAAATATTCGTCGCGCGCGTCGATCCTCATCGACACGAGAAAGACTCAACTGTTCCAACAACAAGCTGTTGTGGGAGAGAACACGATCGATTCAGCGGCCGTTGATAGTCAGATTGAAGTTTTGAAGTCTGAGGCTATTGCGGCGATGGTAGTTAAGGAGCTTCGCCTTGCCAATGATCCTGAGTTCGTTGGACCGCGGCCAGGGATGCTCGGATCGATTTTCGGCTACCTTTCTAACCGGGCCGCCCCGTCAGAACAAGATCTGCAGCAGGTCGCGCAAAGCGTGTTTCAGGCGGGTCTTTCTGCCAAGCGTGTCGCTGGTACCTTTGTAATTGACATCGGGTTTTTATCGCGCAGTCCGGATAGAGCGGCTCAAGTCGCGAATGCAACGGCCGACGCTTATATTTTGGATCAGCTCGAAGCCAAATATGCGGCCACTCGCCGGGCTGGCACTTGGTTGCAAGAGAGAATCCAAGAGTTGCGGCAGCAAGCGTCGACGGCCGAGCAAGCGGTCCTGGACTTCAAAAAGTCCAACAACATTGTCGATACTGGCGGACGGCTCATCGGAGAGCAGCAGCTTGCCGAGCTGAACAGCCAGATCGTTATTTCTCGTGCTGCCACGGCCGAAGCGCGCGCCCGCCTGTCTAGGATAAGCGAAATCACAAAGAGCGACATCGCCAACATCGATAGCGTGTTACGTGCTCCTGACCCTACGGTATCAGACGCGTTGCGAAACGACGTCATCAATAAGCTTCGCAGCGAATATCTTGACCTCGCCAACAAAGAGGCGATTTTCACTACGAGGCTTGGGCGTGAGCACCTTATGGTTGTCAATTTGCGCAACCAGATGTTTGAGATCCGCAGGTCGATCATGGATGAATTGAAGCGGATTGAGGAGACCTACCGAAGTGACTACAAAATTGCGCTGGCCCGCGAGCAGAGCGTTCAACAAAGCCTGGTTGAAGCAGTCGCGCAAAACCAAGGGACAAATCAGGCGCAGATTGCGCTTAAGGATCTAGATAGCAAAGCCCAAACCTATCGTGCGATCCACGACAATTTTGTGCAGCGGTATATGGAGTCTCTGCAACAGCAGTCTTTTCCGTATACAGAGGCAAGGGTGATTAGCAGCGCCAAAAGGGGCGCCAAAAGCCAACCAAATGCTATTCTGGTTGTGGGTTTGGCCTCATCTAGTGGGCTACTCTTAGCGTTTGGAATTGCGCTTCTCATCGATTTTTCAGAAGGCGGTTTTCGGACCGGCGAACAGGTCGAAAGCGAACTGAAAACGAGCTGTCTGGCCGTTGTTCCCCTAATGAAAGGGGATGCAGAATCACCTGTCAGCGATCGAGAGGCCGCAATGAGCGCGGCCAGGCAGATCCGACAGGGCGGCGTGTTGTTTACTGTTGTTGGAAACCCGTTTTCCCGGTTTGCTGAGGCATTCCGGACCATCAAGGTAGGCATCGACCTTATGTCGGTTGCCCGCCCCTGTAAGGTCATTGGTATCACCTCGTCTAATCCGAATGAGGGCAAGTCGACCGTTGCTGCAAATCTGGGGCGACTGGTTGCACACGCGGGGGGCCACGCAATCTTGCTCGATTGCGATCTTCGCAACCCATCCTTGACACGCTCGCTGGCTCCTACCGCCGAGGCGGGCTTGCTTGAGATTCTTGCAGGAAAGGCAAGCCTGCGTGACGTGGCTTGGACGGATCCAGCGACCTCGATGACGTTCGTGCCTATGGTGGCAAAGGCGCGCCTGTCGCACACGAACGAGATTTTGTCTTCTCAGAGTATGAAGAAGCTCGTGGAAGAACTTCGAGAGATGTACGACTACGTGTTGGTCGATTTGCCGCCGCTCAATCCCGTGGTCGATGTCCGCTCCACTCACCAGATCGTTGACTCTTATCTTTTTGTAATTGAATGGGGTCGTACGGCCGTTGAAGCTGTGAAGAGATCCTTGTCTTCGGCCCCGGTTGTGTATGACCGACTATTGGGAGTTGTGCTCAACAAGGCGAACCTTGATCTGATGCGTAACTATTCTCGCAGCGCCAGCGCTCAATACAGAGATCAATATTTCGAGCGATATGGTTTTGAAGATTAGCGGCGATCGGTGCGGCACTGTCGAAGCGCCCTAAGGCGAGATATCGCTAGGCAACGATCTTGATTTCCAGCAAGTTTGATCGAGACGATAAACAAGAAGTCTTGCGATGGCGTGAGATCGGTGCCGCGTACGCCTTCGCCCAGCGACCGCGCGAAGACGAGCAAGGTAATTCACATTCTCGGAAGGCTATGTTTAAGGATCTGATCCTTGGCGTTGTCTTTGGAATGTTACTCGAAAAAGTGGGCTGAAACCGACTGGCGGTGATCCCACCTGCCGCCGCATGGTGCGAGGTCAGAGAGGGACCAAAAGATAACAATGAAACTCGATGTATGTGCGATCACCGTCACGTATGGAAACCGTTGGCACCTCTTGCGCCAGGTGCTGGAGGGGTTATTCGGATGTCCAAACGTCTGTGAAATTATTGTTGTCGACAATTGCGCGGACGATCCAATTGCAGAGCTGGTTGAGCAAGCCGGATGGAGTGATAAGGTTCGTGTGGTTCGATCAGAGCAAAACACCGGTTCGGCGGGCGGCTTTAGCATAGGCCTTTCACTCGGGGCCAAATCGGCAGCGACGCTGCTTTGGTTGCTTGACGACGACAACATGCCTCTTCCCGGGACTCTCGACAGATTGCTGGCAGCTTACATGATGATGGGAGAAGATCCTAACGTGCTTCTCCAATGCTATCGAGGCGATCGATATCAATATGTTGTTGCCGCAACAGAAGGAGGCAGAGTGGGCCTAATTCCGAACTCATTCCAGGGGCTTCACGTACGGAATATTCCTGGAAAGATTTTGAATCGGATCTTGCCGAGGCCAAAAACTGCGCGGCTGAGATTTCCGTGTGTTGAAATTGAATGTGCCCCATATGGTGGTCTGTTGCTTTCGAGGCATTGGATCGAGCAGATCGGATTGCCGAATTCGGACTTCTTCGTCTATCTCGACGATTACGAATTCACCTATCGTATTACCGGAGCAGGCGGAAAAATTTACCTGTGTGCTTCATGCGAGCTCAAAGATGTCGATCAATCTTGGAGTGTAAAAGAGCCGGGCGTGAGATCGCTTTTGAGCCCAGAGTCTCCCGCATTTCGTGTATACTACAGCGTACGAAACCAAACTTTTCTAGAAAGGAATTTGAGTACGTCTACGACAATGTATTTGGCCAATATGATTGTCGTTCTGTGTGGTTTGTTTGTTTGGTCGTTGGCGGCAGGACATTCAGTGCGGACGTTCATAACACGAGCCCGCTTGATTAAGCGGGCAATTCGGGAGGGGTGGCGTGGGGAGCTTGGTTTTCGCAGCGGGCTTTGATCGATGAATGAAGAGTTTGCCGGGCAACAGAGCGCAATGAAAATTGTGATTGTCTCTGGCGTTCATGATTTTCGGACCCGCAAGCGCGGCAGTTTACAGTTTCTTGCGCTAGGGCTGTCTCAGCTGGGGCACGCTGTTACATTCGTATCGCTGCGCTTCAGCTTACTCAGTCTTTTAAAGGGAGATTCGAGGTCATTTCTTTTGCGTAGAGCAAATCGTTTCGAGCAGGTTGCTGGAATTCAATGCTTCCTGTGGTTCACGCTGCTTCATCCGTTCGAAACGAAATCGGCGTTCTTCAACAAGCTTATGCGGCCGCTCCTTTGGATCTATGAAAATCGTGCAAATAAGTGTTTCGATGATTCTCTGCAAAATGCAGATGTAATAATTATTGAGTCAGGGCAGGGTGTGTTGTTTGCGCACCGAGCTCGTCGCCTCAATCCGAATGCGAAGATTATTTATCGAGCGTCAGATCGGCTAAGCACGATAAGGGCTTCCAAATATGTACAGGAAAGGCTTGAGCGATACTCTGGCGTATTCGATTGGATTTGCGTTCTGGCTCCGGAAATTGCGGACGACTTGGCGTTCGCTTACGATAAGATCTTCTATGTACCACTAGGGATGAACCCCGAAGACTTTTCTTTGAAGGAGGCGACGCCCTATAAAGCCGCTCTCAATGCAGTTTCCGTCGGTTCAATGCTTTTTGATCAATCATTTTTCGAACACGCTCCACTCAGGTTTCCGCAAATTGAATTTCATGTCATCGGAAGCGGGAGAACGTTCGAGGCGCCGTCAAACGTCCATTTTTATGATGAAATGGCCTTCCATCAAACACTTCCGTTTTTGAAGTATGCCTCTTTTGGTATTGCCCCCTACACTGACGATCCCGACACGCAATATTTAGCTACTTCAAGCTTGAAGCTGAAGCAGTATGAATATTTGGGAATACCGGCAGTTTGCCCGAAATTCGCTGTCGGAGCGTCGCCAAACAGGTATGGATATGTGCCTGGCGAGACCGCGAGTATTGAGTTGGCGATTCAGGCTGCTCTCGCCGCTAAGTTTGTTCCGGTCCCAGCTCCTCCCAACTGGACGGAGCTCGCGATGAGGATTTTAAGTCCGCAGACGTACCCTGATTGTAATCTGGGAATTGCTCGGTCTTCCGTGTCGCGAGCGGATCATGACCTTTCTGCCGACACGGACAGATCCCGAATCTCGCTTGTCGTGTGTACGAAGGGCGATAGAAAAGATCAGCTTCGTAGACTTTTGCGGTCCCTACAAGCGCAGGAATGTAAGGCTTTCGAGGTAATAGTGGTTGATCAGAACCCGCCGGGGTTTATTGATGAGGTTTGTGATTTCGCCAAATTGGGCATAACTGGAAAAGTTGTGAGGTCAGACACAGGGCTGTCCAAGGCGCGCAACGTTGGAATGCGCTTAGCAACGGGCGAGATACTGGCGTTTCCCGATGATGATTGCTGGTATTTGCCCGATACTCTATCGAAGGTTGATCACTTTTTTCGAATGACTCGCGGATCGGACATATTATTGGGGCGAACGGTAGATGAGATGGGACGGCCATCCTTGAGCCCGGCGCGGGAAGACAATGGTACTGTCAACAACCGAAACGTGTGGAGCTCCGGAAATTCGAATACCCTTTTCGTCCGGCGGGGCCTTTGTTGCCAATCGAGAATTTTGTTCGATGAGCAGCTCGGGGTTGGGGCTCCGGGTCCGTTCAAGTCGGGCGAAGAGACTGATTTTATATTGAAGCTCATGCAAGCTGGCGCACGAGCAACGTATCTATACTCTCTCGTGATCTGCCACGATCAGGTTGATGACCTAAAGACAGAGAGGCTGTGGCGCAGGGCTTGGTCCTACTCGCTTGGTTTTGGACGGGTCCTCAGCACGCATCAGTTTGGTTTGGCGTACTTGGCATATCGAGTGAGCCGCTCGCTGTTTGGCGCCGTCATAGCTCTGGTCAGTCTTAGAATCTCGTACGGAATTTCGAGGGTGGTGTGGGCGATAGGCACTGCCGTCGGCTATTTTTCTCGAAGTTTAGTATGAGATGAGATAAGCCGTATTCCTCGGTTGACAACCGCCTTCTTTGACGGATGCGAACGCTGCAGGTCCTAGGGGTAATCCTACGAGGAGCGCTATGACGATTTCGAGAGCGGGTGATCACGTCGGTCGAGCGGCGGCGCCGGTGGTCGCAGGATGAGAAGGAACGGCTTGTTGCAGCTTCGCTCGAGCCCGGCGCCAGTGTTTCCGAGGTGGCTGCACGCGCCATTGTGCCAGGATCACATCAAGGCGCTTGCTGACGTCCTCGCCAACGTTCGTCATCGCTCCGCAATCGCACGGTCAGAACTTGCTCGCAGGCTCGAGGATCCGCTCCACCCGCGGCAAATGAGCAGGGAAGCAGCCTCGATTGCGATGACGATCCTGCTCGGATTTAGTGGGCGATCGCCCCCTGATGATCGCCGCAGCCCTTTCCTGCGCCGCCTCCAGAAGGCCTTGCGCGATCTCCACTAATCTAACCTACAGCGTCACCATTGAGACGGCTGCGACCTTCACAACAGGTGATGTTCTCCGATTTGCGACGGATCAGCCGAACAAATTGATTTGGATGCGTTAAGTTCGATCGGGAGTGGCGCAAACTGGAACGAAAACGGCTCGGCCGATCTTGCCTCGCGCTGGTGACATCGGCATTGCGGCGCTCGGAAATGCTCCGTCGGTCTATATCAGGCCAGCAGCTGAGCCGAGCGCCAACACAAGCCCCCCCACCGCAAACTTTGCAGCGCCTCGGCTTAACGGATCGATCCCGACTGGGTTCCTTGCGTTAGATCAGTGGCAGCTGCCAATGGTGTGCTCACCGAAGGCTTTCGAAGGTTAATGGACTTGATCCACTTCCGCGCAGGCATCTCGATCGTTCTGTACGTACCATAGCAAACAACGATCACCGCCGCGGAGCTCCACAGCAAAGATGCTAGCGGCCCCATGGTTGGTGGAAGTAGTTTCCCAACGAAATACATGATGGCTTCGTGAAGAAGATAAACCGAGAAGCTGATCGCGCCAAGTAGCCGCATAGGTGCATTCGCAAAGAGCGCGTCACCGAGCCAGCCATCATAGGAAAGGCCAAAGACAATGATGCCGGCGACCAATGCTCGAGGAACGTTGTCGTAGAACGCGGTCATGTCGTCACCAACATTGCCGAAAGCCGCTAAAAACGTCGGGCTAAAGCAAATCGCTAGCACAAGTGCAGTGCTCACGACATGCGCGGTCATGACGGCGCCACGTCCAAGGTTCAAGTGCGGACGAATGGCGGCGATCAGCACGCCGCAAGCGAAGATGTGAAACTTGGAAAGGACGAAGACACCTGGCCAGACTCGAATGGTCCAAACGCAGGCAGCTCCGAGTAGTACTGTAACCAGGAAGAATGCGGCGCGGCTTCTCGACGCGAGCCACCAGAGCAATATGAAAAGCCCGTAGAACTGGACTTCCGGTCCAATCGACCAGAACACGGACACGCTGCCATTGAAGGTCAACAGCCTGAGCAGCTGCGTCGGCGATATCTGGTAGACGAAGTCGGGATCGATCCGGGAAATCGCGAAAGAGACAGGCACCACGAAAAGATAGAGCGGCAAAATCCTGGCGACGCGCGCAATAGCATATTCAGTAACCACCTCCTTGCGCGGTTCGCGCGGTAAATACAGGCTTCCCATGAGGAAGCCGCTGAGCACGAAAAAGATTAGGACGCCATAGTCTCGCGCAAAAGCTTGTATGACGGCGGGGTAGCCGAGCATAGGGGCGTGGCCGAACACGACGATAAGTGCCGCCAATCCCCGTAACCCGTCCAGGCACGGCATGTACTGCCGGTCAGACCTATGCATTCGGGTGCAATCATTTACAACTTGTTGGACTCTCATTTCAGCAATCTAGCGGCGGTTGAGTCAATTACGTTCAAATGTGTCTAAGCACAAATTATGGTCTTGACTTAAGTCCGTTTGACCGCCAGGCCTCGCTGCTATGCGGGAATTTGAGCTGCCGCGGGGGCAAAAGTCCCAGTATCTCAACATTCTAACCTTGCCGATCTTGTAGTGAGCTGATGGGAGCTGACCTGCCACTGAGTGTTTCCTCCAGATGGAGTTAGAGTCCGGCCTTAAGAAGGGACGGACAGATGAAGCGAGCAAGGTTCACGGAAGAGCGTAAGCGCTGTTCAGCGGCCACCTACCGGATGACGGGGTGATCTGCGAGTCTGCGGTTTGTTCGGACCGTTAGGCTTAGAATGGACACAGTACATACTGCTATCACGGAGCCGGTTCGGCGGCTTGAGGTCTTCACCGGAGCCGGTCGTCGGCGGAAGTGGAGCGACGAGGACAAGGCACGGATCGTCGCGGAGATCGTGGCGAGTGGTGACTCGG
>JAESGJ010000618.1_pt1 | contig 11672 bp, 10 predicted proteins | sample 9266241 | NCBI WGS metagenome assembly JAESGJ01 (sample SAMN14514841, study PRJNA621669) | algae metagenome | isolation source: Brasilonema octagenarum HA4186-MV1 and co-occurring heterotrophs from wet... | place: USA: Manoa Valley, Hawaii | collected 2009-07-20 | reverse complement strand
GCCCCCGACGCGTGGAGGCGCAGCAGCTGCTGTCGGGGCTCCTCGAGGCGCCGGTGTCGGTGTCGGCGACGACCACCGACGGGCTGGGGCTGACGGGCCGGGGTGAGGGTCTGGCGGCGATCGCGACGGCCCTGGTGTTCGCCCAGACGGGCAGAGTGGACGGTTGAGCCTCGACAGGCCGGTAAGCTGGCCCGTCGTGACCGATCGCGGAGGCCGTCAGCAGGGCCTCAGACTGCACGACACCATGACGGGTGCCGTGCGTGAATTCACGCCACTTCGCGACGGGCACGCGTCGATCTACCTGTGCGGCGCGACGGTTCAGGGTCTTCCGCACATCGGCCACGTCCGCAGCGGCGTCGCCTTCGACGTCCTGCGTCGCTGGCTGACGGCCAAGGGCTTCGACGTGGCGTTCATCCGCAACGTCACCGACATCGACGACAAGATCCTCAACAAGGCCGCAGACGCCGGCCGACCGTGGTGGGAGTGGGCCGCGACCTTCGAGCGCGCGTTCACCACCGCCTACGACGCCCTCGGCGTGCTGCCACCGTCCGCCGAACCGCGCGCCACCGGTCACATCACCCAGATGATCGAGCTGATCGAACGACTCATCGAGCGCGGGCATGCCTACCGGGATACTCGGGAAGGCGGCGGCGACGTCTACTTCGACGTCCTGAGCTACCCCGACTACGGCAAGCTGTCCGGCCACCGCATCGACGACGTCCACCAGGGGGAGGGCGTCGCGACGGGCAAGCGCGACCCCCGTGACTTCACGCTGTGGAAGGGCGCCAAGCCGGGCGAGCCGTCGTGGCCGACGCCGTGGGGCCGCGGTCGCCCGGGTTGGCACACCGAGTGCGTCGCGATGTGTGAGGAGTACCTCGGCCCGGCGTTCGACATCCACGCGGGTGGCATGGATCTGGTGTTCCCGCACCACGAGAACGAGATCGCCCAGGCGCGGGCGGCGGGCGACGGGTTCGCCGCGTACTGGATGCACAACGGGTGGGTCACCATGGGTGGCGAGAAGATGAGCAAGTCGCTCGGCAACGTGCTCGCCATTCCGGCCGTGCTGCAACGGGTTCGGGCCGCCGAGCTCCGCTACTACCTCGGCAGCGCCCACTACCGCTCGATGCTGGAGTTCTCGGAGACCGCCCTGCAGGACGCGGTCAAGGCGTACACGGGCATCGAGGAGTTCCTGCACCGGGTGCGCAGCCGGGTCGGCACCGTCGTGCCCGGCGACTGGACCGAGAAGTTCGGCGCCGCACTCGACGACGATCTCGCAGTGCCCGCGGCGCTCGCCGAGGTGCACGCGACGAGGGCGGAGGGCAATCGCGCCCTCGACGCCGGCGACCACGAGGGCGCGATGGCGCACGCGAGGAACATCAGGGCGATGATGGGCATCCTCGGCTGCGACCCGCTCGACGAGCGCTGGGAGTCGCGCGACGAGACGTCGGCCGCCCTCGCCGCGGTAGACGAACTGGTGCAGTGGGCACTGGCGAGTCGCGCCGAGGCGCGCGAACAGCGAAACTGGGCGCAGGCCGACGAGATTCGCGACCGACTCAAGGCGGCGGGCATCGACGTCACCGACACCGCAGACGGACCACAGTGGGCGCTGCTCGACGGGGGCAAGTAGATGGCAGGCAACTCGCAGCGCCGCGGCGCGGTGCGCAAGGCGGGCACGAAGAAGGGCCCGACGGTCGGCTCCGGCGGCGTGCGCCGGCGTGGGCTCGAGGCCAAGGGCGCCACTCCTCCTGCCAGCGCGCGGCCGCACCACCCGGCGGGCAAGCGCGCCGCCAAGGCCGCCAGGTCGGATCAGGGGCGGCACAAGAAGACCGACGAGACCGAGGTCGTCCTCGGCCGCAATCCGGTGCTGGAGTGCCTGCGCGCCGGCGTGCCCGCGACGGCGCTCTGGGTCATGCTCGGTGCCGAGTCCGACGAGCGGCTCACCGAATCCGTGCAGCGGGCCGCCGATGCCGGGATCGCCATCCTCGAGGTGCAGAAGCACGATCTCGACCGGATGAGTGCCAACGGCCTTCATCAGGGGATCGCGCTGCAGGTGCCGCCGTACCAGTACGCGCACCCGGACGACCTGCTGAGGGCCGCGACGGCCGACGCGACGCCTGCGCTGCTGGTGGCGCTCGACAACATCTCCGATCCGAGGAACCTCGGGGCGATCGTGCGGTCGGTCGCCGCGTTCGGTGGTCACGGCGTGGTGATCCCGCAGCGGCGGTCGGCGTCGGTGACTGCCGTTGCGTGGCGCACCAGTGCCGGTGCCGCGGCGCGTCTTCGCGTGGGACGTGCGACCAACCTCAACCGGACCCTGAAGAGCTGGGCCGACGGCGGCCTTCAGGTGGTCGGGTTGGACGCGGGTGGCGACACCCAGCTCGACGAACTCGACGGCACCGGCCCGATGGTCGTGGTCGTCGGATCCGAGGGCAAGGGTCTGTCGCGATTGGTCAGGGAAACGTGCGACGCCGTCGTCTCGATCCCGATGGCCGGGCCGACGGAGTCACTCAACGCATCCGTCGCGGCCGGTGTGGTGCTTGCCGAGATCGCCAGGCAGCGCCGCTAGCAGCGCTCGTCACACGCCGAACACCTGGATGCCCGCCCACAGGCCGAGCACCGCGGCGACGAGTGTCGCCGGTACCGTCACCAGGCCGGCCACGCTGAACTCCCCGAAGGGGGCCGGCAGGCTCTCGCGTTGAACCACGCTGCGCCACAACAGGTTCGACAGCGACCCGACGTAGGTCAGGTTGGGTCCGACGTTCACGCCGACCAGCACGGCCAGCACGGCCGCCGGACCCATGCCTGCCACCAGCGGGAGGAGTACCAGCACCGCAGGCAGGTTGTTGACCACGTTGGACAGCAGCGCCGCGGCGGCCGCGATTCCCAGCAGGGCGGGCAGCGACGTCCCATGCGGCAGCACGTGGCGCATCGCGGCGTCGAGGCCGTGGTTCATCACTGCCTTGACCACGACGCCGAGGCACAGCACGAACGCCAGGAACGGCACGTTGGCGGACATCACGAGCCGAGGCGCCGTGGTGGTCCCGCGCAGAAGTCCGCGTACCCCGAGCACCACGACACCGGCGAGGGCCGCCCATGCCGGGGCGACGTCGAACAGCGACGTGATCGCGAAGCCCGCCAGCGTCAGTGCGAGGACGACGAGGACGAACACCGGCAGTTCCGCCGGTGGCGGCACGGCCTCCGTCGGGGGCTTATCGGCGAGGTCGCGACGGAAGAACCAGCGCAGCAGGAGGTACTCCGCGGCGATCGCCAGTACCCACGGCAGTGCCATCACGGCGCTGAAGTGGGCGAAGGTCAGCCCCGCGGCGCTGAAGGCCAGCAGGTTGGTCAGGTTGGACACCGGCAGCAGCAGTGACGCGGTGTTGGCGAGGTGCGCGGTGGCGTAGGCGTGCGGCCGTGACGGGATGCCGAGCGTGGCAGCCGTCGCCAGAACCACGGGGGTCAGAAGGACGACGGTCGCGTCGAGGCTCAGGACCGCCGTCGTGGTCGAGGCGATGACGAACACCGTGCCGAGCAACCGGTGCGGTTCGCCTGCGCTGAAGCGCGCCATCGCCACGCCCGCCGCATGGAACAGTCCCTCGTCGTCGCACAACTTCGCCAGGGCCAGCACCGCGGCGAGGAACCCGACCACGGGCAGCAGATCGCGCACCTCCGCGACGGCGTCGTGAACGGACACCACGCCGAGGCCCACCAGCAGTGCCGCCGCGGGCACGGCGGCGACGGCCTCCGGCCAGCCGCGTGGTCGGAACATCGCGAACGCCAGGACCACGGCCAGCGCGCCGAGCGCCAGCGTCAGCTCCACGGGTCGGCGCGTTCCCACAGTGTCGGAAGGTGAAGCGGCAGGCCGTCTTCCGCGGCCAGTCGCGTCAGCACCCGCATCGACACGTCGAGGTCGTCACCCACGTACGGCAGCGCGCGCAGCGGCTGGTGCAGCGGGCGGAAGAAGTCGTCCCAGTGGATGAGGACCACGCGGCGGGCGCCGACCGCCCGCACGGCCTCGTCCCAGTAGTCGAGCAGATAGCGCTCGGGCTGCAGGCCCAGCTGTCCGACGCCGAGGTAGACGACGTGGGCCCGCTGCCCGTGCAGGGCGCCGCGGATGAAGCCTGCGCTGCCGACGACGAGCATGCGCCGGTCGGTGGGGCGGTGGTGGATCAGCGTCGACCACGCCTCGCCGCACTTGTAGGCCGCGGCCTTGACCGGAGGGACCACCGGCGCGTCGATGACGCCGGGAAAGCGGTCGGGCGGGCAGTGGTCGCCGACGACGAGCGTGACGTCGAAGGCTCCGAGAGATACGGGCTCGCCAGGAGTGACGACGACCAGCCGGTCGTCGGGCAGTCCGCCCCCGCGGCCGAGGTGTGCCGCCGATGCGCCGCCGACCAGCTTCGCGTTCGTCAGCTGGGCGACGACGGCAGAGTCCATCGCGTGGTCGAAGTGGGTGTGCACGGGCAGCACCGCGTCCAGCCGGTCGACACCGAGCCGGGCCAGGCAGCCGTCGATGCGGGGACGCGAGGGGGCCAGTGGGCGTGTCCCCACGGTGAAAAGCCCTGGGCGGGAGAAGAACCCGTCGGTCATGAGCGCCGACCGGCCGTCGTCGACCAGCAGCGTGGTGACGCCCGCCCACGTCACGGTCAGTGGCGACTGCGGACCAGCGGCGGGCTGGTCGAAGGACGAGCGGTAGTCGTCGAGGTCGGGTCTGCCGAGCTTGAGGCGCATCAGGCGAAGGCCCTCAATTCGACGCCTTCGGCGGTCAGTCGATCGCGGACGGCCGTGGCGATGCGGACCGCGCCCGGCGAATCCCCGTGCACGCACACCGATTCGGCGGTGATCCGGATGGTCGAGTCGTCGGTCGCGGTGACGGAACCCTGCGCCACCATCGAGGCCACCCGGGCGGCGATGGCGTCGGCGTCGGACAGCACCGCCCCGGGCTCACGGCGTGAGACCAGTTGGCCGTCGGGCCGGTACGCGCGGTCGGCGAACGCCTCTGGCACGGTGCGCAAGCCGAGTTCGGCTGCGGCGGCGAAGAACGCCGAGCCGGTCATGCCGAGCACCGGCAGCCCAGGGTCAACGGCGTGCACGGCCCGTGCGACGGCGTCGGCCTGCCCCCGATCGGTGACGATCGTGTTGTACAGCGCCCCATGGGGTTTGACGTAAGTGACGGACGAGCCAGCGGCCGAAGCCAGAGCCTGCAGGGCGCCGATCTGGTACACCACGTCGGCGGTGAGGTCCTCGGCCGTCACGTCGATGTAGCGGCGGCCGAAGCCCGCGAGGTCGCGGTAGCTCACCTGGGCCCCGATGCGGACCCCGCGCTCCGCGGCGGCCCTGCACACCCGCGCCAAGCCCGCGGGATCACCGGCATGGAAGCCGCATGCCACGTTGGCGCTGGTGACGATGTCGAGCATCGCGTCATCGTCGCCGAGGCTCCACACCCCGAAGCCCTCACCGAGGTCGGCGTTGAGGTCGACGGTCAGGGCGGGCACGCGGGTAAGCCTACGGCGGACACGGACGCGGTCTGCCAGCCGTTCTCGGAGACGAACTCCGCCAGCGGTCGGCCGGTGGTCCACTCGTCGATCTCGAGCATCGGCCGGTCGGGGAACTCGGGCACCGGCCCGAGGCAGAGGATCGCCACCGGCTCCGCGTCGTCGGGCATGCCGAGGAGCGTACGGAGACGGCCCGGCTCGAAGATCGACACCCAGCCCATGCCGAGGCCCTCCGCCCGCGCGGCCAGCCACAGGTTCTGGATGGCGCACGACACCGAGGCCAGGTCCATCTGCGGCAGGGTGCGGCGACCGAAGACGTGGCGGTCCCTGTCGTCGGCCAGCGCGACGACCAGCAGCTCGGCGCACTCCAGGACACCCTCCACCTTCAGCCTCAGGAACTCGTCGCCCCGCGGGCCGAGTGCCAGGGCGGTCCTGTCGCGCTCCTCGGCGACGACGGCGTGGATCTGGTGTCGCAGCTCGCCGTCGGTGATGCGGATGAACCGCCACGGCTGCATCAGCCCGACGCTCGGCGCGGCGTGCGCGGCCTGCAGCAGCCGAGCCAGGACGTCCTCGGGCACGGTCGCCCCGACCGCGAACCGGCGCATGTCGCGGCGCTCTGCGATCACGCGGTACACCGCCCGCCGCTCCTGCGCGTTGAACGCGTGCTCGCCCACGCGGGTCAGCGTACGTTCATGGGCGTGCGATCCGAGGTACTGGTCACCGCAAGCGAACTCGAGCTGTTGATCGCCGGTGAGACGCCCCCGACCATCCTGGACGTCCGCTGGCAGTTGACACGGCCGGACGGCAGGGCTGCCTACGAGGAGGGCCACCTTCCCGGCGCGGTGTACGCGTCGCTGGAGGACGATCTCACCGACCACGCCGTGCCGGACCGCGGCAGGCACCCGCTGCCGAGCGGAGCGGCGGTCCAGGCCGCGGCACGCCGGTGGGGGATCGACGAGGGCAGCGCCGTCGTCGTCTACGACGACTGGAATCGCGCGGGCTCGGCACGGGCCTGGTGGGTGCTCAAGGCGGCGGGTCTTGGCGACGTGCGGATCCTCGACGGTGGACTTGGTGCGTGGCCGGGCGAGCTCGAAACCGGCACGGCCACCACGAAACCGGGTGACGTCAGCGTCACCCACGACGACCTCTACGCCGGAGCCATGCCGACGCTGCGGGCGGACGACGCCGCCGCGCTCGGCGGCCGCCTGCTCGATGCGCGCGCACCGGAGCGCTTCCGCGGCGACGTCGAACCCGTCGATCCGGTCGCGGGCCACATCCCCGGCGCCGCCAACGTCCCGAGCACGTCGCTGCTCGACGCCGACGGCCGCTTCCTGTCCGACTCCGATCTCGCGGAGGCACTCGCCGACGTCGACGGCGCGTACTGCGGGTCTGGGGTGACGGCGGCGGTGGCGGTTGCGGCGCTCGCGGTGCTCGGCGTGGACGCGGCGCTGTTCCCCGGCTCGTGGTCGCAGTGGTCCGGTGAGGACGGCAGGCCGGTCGCTACCGGCGGCTGACGCGCCTGCCGCCGATCGCCCAGCACAGCAGGAAGATCGCGAACGAGATCGTCGTCACGAACACCGAGACCGGGACGCCGGGCGCCAGCGACAGCACGATGCCGCCGACGGCGGAGATCTCGGCGAACACCACCGAGGCGACGATCGTCGCGGCGGGGGCGGTGAAGATGCGGGCGGCCGCCGCGGCTGGCGTGATGAGCAGTGACATCACCAGGAGGGCACCGACGATCTGGACGCCCTGGGCCGCGGCGACGCCGACCAGCGCGGCGAAGACGATGCCGAGCGCCCGCACGGGAACGCCCCGGCCTGCCGCCACCTCGGGGTCGACGGTCGCGAACAGCAGCGGCCGGTAGCTGACCGCGAGCACCAGGACCACCAGCACGGTGATCACGCTCAACAGCGCCAGCCCGGAGTAGCCCACGCCGACGATCTGTCCGGTCAGCAGCGCGAAACTGGTGCCCGTCCGCCCCGGATAGAGGTGGATGAACAGCACCGCGAGGCCGAGGCCGAACGCGAGCACTACGCCGATCGCGGAGTCACGTTCCCTGGCCCGTTGGCCAAGGAAGCCGAAGAGTATTGCGGCGAGCGCACTTCCGACCAGTGCGCCGAGGCCGACGTTGAACCCGGTGAGCAGGGCGAAGGACGCGCCCGTCAGCGACAGCTCACTGGAGCCGTGTACGGCGAAGGACATCTGGCGCATCACGATGAACGGCCCGATGAGACCGGCGAGCAACGCGAGCAGCGCCGCCGCGAGCAGTGCCTGCTGGACGAAGTCGCGGTGCAGCAGGTCCGCGGTGACGTCGAAGGCGAACAGGTGCGCCAACAGGTCGGTCAGGCGGTCAGGCATGGTGGTGTCCGCTCGCGTGGTCCGAGTGGTCGTGCGGCGTCTCGCAGTGCTCGCCGACGACCACGTACTGCCCGCCGATCTTCGCGACCTGGATGTCGGCCCGGTACAGCTCGGACAGCGTCTCCGACGTCATCACCTCGGCGACCGAGCCGATGCGGAAGCGTCCGTCGACCAGGTAGAGCACCCGGTCCACGTACGGCAGAACGGGATTGACCTCGTGGGTGACGAACAGAACGGACGTGCCCGCATCCCTCCTGCGCTGATCGATGAGCGAGGAGATCAGCCTGGCGTTGGCCGGGTCGAGGTTCAGGAGCGGCTCGTCGCACAGCAGGAGGGCCGGGTCGGTGGCCAGCGCCTGCGCGACGCGGATGCGTTGCAGCTCGCCGCCGGACATCACCCCGACGGGCACGCCGCCCAGTGCGGCGCCGTTGACCTGTTCGAGGGCGCGCGTCACGACCGCCTTCCTGGCCGAGCGCTGGCGCGGTCCGGCCATCCCCCAACGGTGCCCGTCGTAGCCGAGTCCGACGAGATCGCGGCCGCGCAGGGTCAGGCCACCGTCCATCGAACGGTGTTGCGGCACATAGCCGATGTCGCCTGCGACGTGCGCCGTCCCGGAGCTCAGCGGGACCTGGCCGAGCAGGACCTTCAGGAGGGAGGTCTTGCCGGTGCCGTTGGGACCGAGGACGGCGATGAACTCGCCGGCGTGCACCGTCAGGTCGAGGTGGTCCCACAGCACGCGGGAGCCGTAGGCGAGCCGGGCGCCGGACAGTTCGACTACGGGTTCGGGGTCAGACGCCACGGGTAGACATCATCGCGCCACGGCCGGTGCGCGGTCCAACTGGTCGGCGAACTCCTGGACCGTCTTGCGCTGCCAGCCCAGGTAGTCCAGGCCGTCCTGCAGCGTCTCGGCGACGGTGACGATCGGGACGCCCGCCTTGTCGGCCGCATCCTTGATCTGGTTCGTGATGGGTCCCTCGGTCTGCTTGTTCAGCACGACCGCCGACACCTGGTGACCGTTGATCATGTCGAGCATGGCGGCGACGTCCGCCGGCGACGGGTCGTCACCCTCCTCGACGGCACTGGCGAACGACGGCGGGGTGCGGTCGGCGATGCCGGCGTTGGCCAGCAGATAGTGCGCGACGGGTTCGGTGGCGACGACCGCCGCACCGGGGTGCTTGCGTCCGATCGCCGTCTCGGCGGCCGAGATCTCGTCCGCCTGCTTCCCGAACGCGGCGGCGTTGTCCCGGTAGGCGCCTGCGTTGGCGGGGTCGTCGGTGGCCAGGTGGTCGGCGATGCTCGAGGCGACGGCCTTCGCGGTGGCGAGGTCGTAGAAGACGTGCTCGTTCGCCGCTTCGCCGTCGGGCTGGTTCGGGGTGAGCGCGTAGGCGTTGACGGTGGTGACGCCCTGGTGCGCGAGCAGGATGTCGTCGGCCCACTGGTCGTAGTGGCCTCCGTTGTAGACGACGAGGGTGGCGTCGGCGATGGCTGCGGCGTCCGACGGCGTGGCCTCGTACGAGTGGGGATCGGCGCCGGCGCTGTTCAGGATCGAGTGGACGGTCGCGTGGTCGCCGGCGACCGCGCTGGCGATGCTGCCCCACACGTCGGTGGTGGCGACGACGGTTGGCGGACCGGACGGCTTGGGTGCGGACGCGGGGGTAGCGCTGCAGGCGGCGGTGCCGAGTGCGAGCACGGCGACGCCGATGGTCAGCGCGGACTGGACGAGGCTGCGGCGAAGTGCCACTCGAGCTCCTTATTACTAATGAAAACCATTTCCATTTGATCGTAAGCCATGACCGCACGTGCGGCAAAGCAGTCCTGGTTCCCGCGCACCTGCCGTAGGGACAAGGGGTCGGGGGGCGCAGAAACATAGGGGAATCCCCGATTCGCGGGGCGGGTGGTTCGGGAGAGTATTTACGCGGACGACGTCAGAAGGGACAACGGCAAGGGGCACGGGCGGTGAGCAACGCGATGCATGCCCGATTGATGGGGATCCTCGTCGTTGTGCTCGGCATCGGTGTGGCGGTGATGACCTACCCGGGAATCGCGGCCGCGGACCCGACTGCCGATCCATCCCCTGGCTCGTCCACGGTCGAGAATCCGAACCGGGGGGGTTCGGATTCCACGGCGGAACCCGGGGTGGTGTCGTCTGGGGGGTCGACACCACCCGCGGGGGCGGGTTCCGCTGATGCCGGGTCGGGGTCTGGCGGTGCGCCGGGCCCCGATCAGGCTGCCTCGTCATCGGCCTCGTCATCGGCGTCGGCCGGATCGACCGAATCCACCACTGAACCGGCCCCCGGCGTCATCGTGCGAAGTTCGGGCGGTGCGCTGACCGCCGGCGAGTCCACGCAGACCGCCGAGACCGCAGCCACCGCCGAGCCTGCGAAGACCGTGACCGATCCCGCGACCGTGGTGAGCACGCCGACCGCGGTCCCGACGGCGGCGCCTGCGGCCGAGGCGGCGCCGACGGTCGCCGCGGCGTCGGCGTCGGCCTCGGGCCAGGTCACTGCCGCGTCCGCGTCGACCGAGGGCGTTCCGACGATTCGATCCGCGAGGCGTCCCGCGGTATCTCGGATCTCCGAGTCCCCGCCGGTGGCCGCGGCGGTGAGCGCCCCGAGGGCCGGGCCGACGGTGGGGGCCGCGGTCGTCCTGCCGAGGACGCCCGACCCGGTCGTCGACGTGACGACCGCCGCCGTGCAGGACACGTCCGCGGCGCCGCTGCAGTCCACGACCGCCGCCGAGGAGTCCCTCGAGATCTTCACCGGCGCGCTGGTGGCCGCGCTGGCGCCCTTCGTCGCCCCGCTGCCGGGGGCGCCCGCCGAGCAGCCCACGCTGTGGGCTGTACTAGCTTGGGCCAGAAGACAATTCGAGCGCAACTCGCTCGAAGACCGGCCGGATCTGCTGCAGAGGGCGCGGCAGACCGAGGAGGTCGTCGCGGAGGGCGACGCGCCAGGCGCGATCGTCGACCGGATCGATCCGGTGACGGGCCGGGTCTCCGGCCGGGTCAACGTGGCCGGAGACGACCAACTGACCTACCAGCTCGTGCAGCAGGTCGACCGACGACTCGGCGTCGTCACCGTCGACGGTGACACGGGGCGGTGGACGTTCACGCCCAACCAGATCTCCCGGCTGGCCGCCCAGCTCACCCAGAACGGGGGCGTCGTCCCGTTCTCGATCGCCGCGTCCGACGGGCGGACCGTCGACGTCCGCGCTCCCGTCGACCCCGCCGAGGCGGTGGTCACCGACACCATCAAGGTGGGCGACGGCCTCACGTACGGTCTCGCCGTCTTCGGGGACCGCCTGTACGTGCTGAACGGTTCCGAGGGTGCGGCGGGCAACGGCTTCGTCAAGGTCATCGACACGGCGTCCAAGACGGTCATCGGATCCGTCGAGGTCGGCAGCATGCCGTTCGCACTCGCCGTCAGGGGCCGATCGCTGTACGTGGGCAATGCCGACGACGGCACGGTCTCGGTCGTGGACCTGACGTCGAACCAGGTGGCACAGGTGATCGACGTCGGCGCCAACCCCTACGGCCTCGAGATCAGGGGTGATCGCCTCTACGTCGCCGACAACGCGGGGACGGTGTCGGTGGTCGACCTGAATGACAACACCGAGATCGCCAGGATCCCGGTTGACGGCGACCCGTTCGGCGTCGCGGCCACCGCGGACCGGGTCTACGTGACCGACTACGCAGGCGGCACGGTCGCCGTGGTCGACCAGGCGACCAACACGGCCGTCAGTCAGCCGCCCGTCGACTCGGGTGGCTACCCGTACTACGCCGCCGTCGTCGGCGGCAGGCTCTTCGTCGTCAACTCGGCG
>JAESGJ010000617.1_pt1 | contig 11681 bp, 9 predicted proteins | sample 9266241 | NCBI WGS metagenome assembly JAESGJ01 (sample SAMN14514841, study PRJNA621669) | algae metagenome | isolation source: Brasilonema octagenarum HA4186-MV1 and co-occurring heterotrophs from wet... | place: USA: Manoa Valley, Hawaii | collected 2009-07-20 | reverse complement strand
GTCGTTGATGTTGAGCCCGTTGGGATCTGCGTTGATCGCGATCACCGTGGCGCCCGCCGCGCGGTAGGCCAGCGGCGCCGCCGCAGACGCAGCACCGTGGGCGCAGTCCACGACGACGGTCAGGTGGTCGAGTGACGCAGTCGCCGCGCCGGCCACGTGCGCGAGGTAGCGCTCGAGGGCGTCGTCGGCGTCGAGCACGCGGCCGATGTCGGCACCCACCGGGCGCCGGCCCGGCCCGGCGGCGAGGAGTTCCTCGATGCGGTCCTCGGCGGCGTCGTCGAGCTTGTGCCCGCCCTGGCCGAAGATCTTGATGCCGTTGTCGGGCATCGGGTTGTGCGACGCGGAGATCATCACGCCGAACTCGGCGCCGTAGGCGCCCGTCAGGTGGGCGACGGCAGGAGTCGGAAGTACCCCGACCCGCAGCGCGTCGACGCCCTCACTGGTGATGCCCGCGATGACCGCCGCCTCGAGCATCTCGCCGCTGGCCCGCGGGTCACGGCCGACGACGGCCACCCTGTGCCGACCGGAAGACGCACCGAGACGACGCGCCGCCGCAGACCCCAGCCCCAGTGCCAACTCGGCGGTCAGCTCCTGGTTGGCGACGCCACGGACTCCGTCGGTCCCGAACAGCCGGCCCAATGCCCCTCCTAGATACACCGCGAGCGTGCGCGTCCGGACTCCTAAACGGAACCGGTCGCGCACGCTCGCGGCCACACGAAACTGAGGATCAGCGCTTCGAGTACTGAGGCGCCTTGCGGGCCTTCTTGAGGCCGTACTTCTTGCGCTCGATCGCGCGGGGGTCACGCGTGAGGAAGCCGGCCTTCTTGAGCGCCGGACGATCCTCGGGCTGGACGATGATCAGCGCCCTGGCGATGGCCAGGCGCAGCGCGCCCGCCTGTCCGGAGGGTCCGCCGCCGTCGAGGTGGGCGAAGATGTCGACGCTGTCGACCCGGTCCACGGTCACCAGCGGGGCCTTGATGAGCTGCTGGTGCACCTTGTTCGGGAAGTAGGCCTCGAGCGAACGTCCGTCCAGGTTGAACTGGCCGGTGCCGGGCACCAGGCGCACGCGCACGACGGCTTCCTTGCGGCGGCCGACGGTCTGGATGGGACGGTCGATCAGGAGCGGCGCACGGGGCGCGGGCTCGTCGCCGGTCTCGGTGTCGACGACCTCGATGGTCTCGACGCCCTCCGGCGTCTCGATCACTTCGTCGAACTCGCCGGACTCGGTCACGTCAGTCGTCTCGGTCACTGGGCCACCTGCTTGATCTCGTACGGAACCGGCTGCTGCGCGGCGTGCGGATGCTCGGGGCCCGCGTACACCTTCAACTTCTTCTGAACCTGACGGCTCAGCTTGTTGTGCGGCAGCATGCCGACGATCGCGTTCTCCACGACCTTCTCGGGGTTCTTGGCCATCATTTCGCCGATGGTGCGCTTGCGCAGGCCGCCGGGGTAACCCGAGTGGCGGTAGGCGAACTTGTTGGTCAGCTTGTCGCCGCTGATGGCGACCTTGTCGGCGTTGATGACGATGACGAAGTCGCCACCGTCGACATTCGGCGTGAACGTCGGCTTGTGCTTGCCGCGCAGCAGGGTTGCTGCCGCAACGGCGAGCCGGCCGAGGACCACGTCGGTGGCGTCGATGACATGCCACGTGCGCGTGGTGTCACCCGCCTTCGGCGTGTACGTAGGCACAGCGCTACCTTCTTCTCTCTCGGGTTGTCCCGGATGACCCGGGTTGTCGGTCCGGCGCTGGCAGGGGTTCTCGGCGACCGACGTAGACCCGAGGACCCGCAGAGTCGAGATGACTCACCGCGCGCCAACCGAGCAGCCTACCGGCGACCGTCGTCGCAGGTCAAAACGCCTCATCTGCGACGAGCATCATCCGGATCGCGTTCCGGCGGCCGCGGGCCCCCCGGCGGCACGGCTGCGCGTCCACGTGCGCCCCGCGGACACGATCATCGCAGCTCAGCAGCCCGTCAGCTGACTGCGTGCCGGACTGTGCGGCCCCGACGGGCTCTCCTTCCCGCCGGGGACCGCACAGGGTCGTGGTCGGCCTCTCCTCCTAGAGGCCCCAGGCGCCGGCCGCGCGCCGGTCGGTGTCGGCGACCTCCTCGGCGCCGTCGCGGACCGCGTTGCCGAGCGACATCAGGATGTCGTTGAGTGCGGCCGCCGACCGGTCCCACCGCGCCTGCTCGACGCGGAAGGCCTCGGCCGCCTCCCTGGTCCACGTGGCCTGCAGCGGCGCTATGTGCGCCCGCAGTTCGTCCAGCGCGGCGTTGAACCGTGCGGAGGTCTGGTGGATCTCCTGCCGGACGGTGTACTCGATCTGGTCGAAGTCGTAGGACAGAACCGGATCCATCGATGCTCCATTTCGTTGTCGGACGGGTGGCTAGAGGACGTCGGTCGAGGCGATGCGGTGCGAGTGGCTCTCAGCCGCCTCCCGCAGCGTCCGCTCGTTGAGCCGGATGGTCTCGGCGATGCGCGCGAGCGACTGGTGCAGGGCGAGCGACTCGGCGTTCCACCGATCCACCACGTCGCGGAACCGCACCGCAGCGACACCTCCCCACACCGAGGGCGGGACGCTCGTCATCTGCCCGATGAACGTCCGCAGCATCGCCCTGGTCTCCTCGTTGCGGCCGTCGATCCTGGCCGCGACGGCCGACATCACCCCGAAGTCGGTGTTCAACGCCGAACTGGTCATCGGTTTCCCTTCGCTCGTGTGCTCTCCCTGCATTGTTCGACGCACCCGGTGGCCGTTCGGTTCCGTTGTCCATGAATCACTTTCGGCCCACGGCGTGGGCCGACCGGACGGCCGTGTCACACGGTGCCCCCGATCCCTGCGGACCCTGGCACCCGATGGCGATCCGGATCCCACCGTCGAGCAGCACGATCCAGTCCACGCGCCGGTCCCCCCGGCTCTCCCGGTACGTGACCGCCGCGCGCCCTGCCCTCACCCCCGCCGCGGTGAAGTCGACGAAGACGCCCTCGGGCTCGTCCGCAAGCGCCGTGCGCAGTGCGTCGGCCGATTCCTCCAGCGTCTGCGAGCCGGGGACGCGGGACTGCGTCACGTGGATCGCGTCGGCGTGGTTCTCGGGCGAAACCACCTGCACCCGAGCCGAACCCGGCCCCGACGTGATCCGCTCGACGAGCCACTGCGCGGGGACCTCGACGGCCGCGCGGCCCTCGACGAGCCACGTGACGGCTGGTGTCCCCCGACTGCCGCCGTCGACCGCCAGCGCCGCGGCTCCCAGCGCACACGTCGCAGCGACCGCCACCGCCGCGACGAGCGCCCTGGACCCCAGCCGTCGCACCGGCCCGCGGTCGGTCACGTCACGGCGCGCCAAGGCACCCCGCACCAGCGACCGGTCGTCGCGGACGGTCACCTCGACGCCACGGTCGCGCAATGCCCTGGCCAGCTGAGCCCCGAACACCGCCAACCCGGCGGGCGCGTCGATGGCGGCGTCGGGCACACCGTCGAGGCATCCGACGACCGCGTCGACGACACCGGGCACCCGTGCGAATGCCCGGCGTTGGCCGTCGGCGTGCACCACGACGAGCTCTGGAGCAACCTCCACCGAGGTCGCGGCCGAGATCAGCTCCGACCTCGCCGACATCACGACGTCGGGCGCCCACGCGAGCGCCGCGGCGCGGACGCGGTCGATGCGTGAATTCGCCCACCACGACGGATGAATCACGGTCATCGACGCCGTGGGACCGTTCACCGCGGCACCGAGCACCTCGCGCCAGAGCTCGTCGACGGGGACCGTCCGGTCACCGATGAGGGCGAGCTCGTCGTCGATGCCGTCCAGTGCCACCGCCGCCAGGTCGGCGTCGACGGTGCCCGGTCCACTCAGCACGACGGGTCCGACCACGACGACACCGTCGCTCACGGCGGCTCCGTCCATGCCACCTGGACCAGCTGGTCGGGCCGGCCGCGCCGGACCAACGTGCCGCGGCCCGCGGGCAGCGGCCTCGGCCGTGTCGATCCCAGCAGGACACCCTCGTCGGGGCCCGCGCTCATCATCAGTCCCATGCAGCCCAGGTCCCGCAGCCGGGCCAGCACCGGGTCGAACATCGCCCGCCCCGCGCCACCGGACCGGCGTGCGACGACGACGTGAAGGCCGAGATCCCTTGCGTGGGGCAACAGGTCGAGCAACGGCAGCAGTGGATTGTCCGACGCTCCTGCCACCAGGTCGTAGTCGTCGACCAGGACGTAAAGCTCCGGGCCGGTCCACCACGACCGGTCGCGCAGCTGCCGTTGGGTCACACCGTCGCCGGGGAGCCGTGACTCGAGCAGCCCCACCGCCGCGGCGACCTGGGACTCGGCGGTCGCGGCGGACATCGCGTAGCCGAGCAGATGGTCCGATTCGACCACCCCGAGCAGGGTCCGGCGCGGATCGACCACCACGAGCCGAGCTGCGTCGGAGTCGTTGGTGCGCAGGATCTCGCGACAGAGGGTGCGCAGCACCGCGGTCTTGCCGCACTCCGTGTCGCCGAGCACCAGCAGATGCGGATGCGCCGAGAAGTCGACGAGCACCGGGGCGAGGTCGTCTTCGCCGAGTCCGATGGCCACCCCGTCGGGACATCCCGCGACGACCTCGTCGTGGGGCACGCGCGGCGGCAGTAGTCGCACGGGCGCGGCCACCAGGCCGGGATGCCTGGCGGTCAGCGCCGTCGCGTCGAGGCCGTCGATGCGTGGCACGGCGATGACGAATTCCAATCCTTCACGGGTGATTCCGTGCCCTGGGGGCCGGGCGCCCAGCAGGCGGGCGCGCTTGCGGTCCATCTCGGAGTCGGCGGGATCGCCGAGGCACAGTTCGATGCGGGTGCCGAGCTGATCCTTCAACGCCGGCCTGAACTCGCCCCAGCGCGATCCCGCGACCACGACGTGAACCCCGACGGAGAGCCCTTGTGCGGCGATCGCCGTGACGGCCTCCTCGAGGCCGTCGAACTCCTGCCGCAGCACCGCCCAGCCGTCGATCACCAGGAACACGTCACCGCCCGCGACGGGTTCGGCCGTGCCGTCTCTCCGCCGGACGTCGCGGTCGCGGACCACGCCATGGACGTGCGCGATGATCCGGCGGATCAGCTCGCGCTCCGCCCGGCCCGCGACCGCCCCGACGTGCGGCAGCTGCCGCATCGACGACAACCCGCCCCCGCCGAGGTCCAGGCCGTAGATCTGCACGGCGACGGGATCGTGCTTCGCGGCGAGCGCCAGCATCAACGTCTGCAGTGCCGTGGTCTTTCCCGACCGCGGGCCGCCGACCACCGCCACGTTGCCCGCCGCTCCGCGCAGATCGACCACCAGACCGTCGCGGCGCTGCGCAAAGGGGTTGTCCATCAGACCGATCGGCACCACCAGCGGTCGGTCGTCGGGCGACAGGGCACCCAGCGACGGCGACCCGGCGAGCGGTGGCAGCCACACCCGATGGGCACGCGGGCCCTGCTCTGCCAGCCGGTCCACCACGACGTCGAGCACCCGCGAGCCGGCGGCGTGGGTCGTCGTGGGCCTCGGCGCACGCGCCGTCGCCGCGGTGAAGAGGGTCGGCACCGCGACCGGTGGTGGCCCCGGCGCGGTCACCGGTCCGGATACGAAGGCGGTGCGGAATCGGACCAGGTCACCCTCTGCGGTCCGCAGGAGGGCCGCGCCCGGTGTGCCGGGCAGCTCGTAGGCGTCCGCCGTCCCGAGCACGGCCCGAGACTCGCTCGCGGAGAACGTCTTCAGACAGATGCGGTAGGACAGGTGAGTCTCGAGACCGCGAAGCCGACCCTCGTCGAGGCGCTGGCTGGCGAGCAGCAGGTGCATGCCGAGCGAGCGGCCCACCCGCCCGATCGCCACGAACAGTTCCGCGAAGTCGGGGTGCTGACTGAGCAGTTCGGAGAACTCGTCGACGACGATGAACAGCACGGGTAGTGGCGGGAGGTCGGCCCCCGCCGCGCGCGCGGCGTCGTAGTCGCCGACGTTGGCGAACGGGCCCGCCGCGCGCAACAGTCGTTGACGTCGGGTCATCTCGCCAGCCATGGCGTCCTGCATGCGTGCGACGAGATGCGCCTCCTCGGACAGGTTGGTCACGACGGCGGCCACGTGGTGCAACCGCTCCAGCCCGAGAAATGTTGCCCCTCCCTTGAAGTCGACGAGGACGAGGTTCAGCACGTCGGGCCCGTGTCCGGCGACCAGCCCGAGGACGAGGGTCCTGAGGAACTCCGACTTGCCCGACCCCGTGGCGCCGACGCACAGACCGTGCGGTCCCATGCCTCCCCTGGCGGCCTCCTTGATGTCCAGTTCGACGGGCTCGCCCCGATCAGAGAGACCGATGACCACCCGGAGCCTCAGACGCTCCGTCCTCGGGCGCCAGGCCTGCCCGGCGGTCACGCGCCACGGATCACCGAGTCCGACGAGGTCGGTCCACGACGAAAGAGACTTATCGACAGTGGATTCCGGCACGAGGTGAGCGAGCCGCCTGGCGCACGCCCCCGCCTGGGCCGGCGTCAACGAGTCCAGTACCGCCGCGCCGTCGTCGAGACGCAGGCAATCCGCGGTAGGCGTCCGCCCGATGGTCACCGTCGTCACGCCGTCGCCGGCGGGATGCCCGCCCGCCATGGGTCCATCGACCACGACCACGCGATGCCCAGCGCGCAATGGCTCGACCGAAAGTCGATGGTGAGGAAGCCATTTGAGCCAGTCCCAGTGCTGATCCACACAGTCGCCCACCGCGGCCACCTCGACGACGTCGGGGCCGTGCAGCACCGCCAGCTGGCACACGAGTGCCCGCGCCAGGCCCCGGGCCGCGTCGATCGATCCCTCGACCGCGACGTGGGACCGCCCGAGCAGGTCGACCGTCACGGGCAGGCCCGGCACCGTCGAGCGTTGCGCCACCAGACGGGTGACGGCGTCCGCGGTCACCGGGTCACGCGTCTCGACCCGGCCGAGATCCGGCGCCACCACCGCGGTGGCCAGCGGTCTCGGCCCCACGCCGATCCGCACGTGCCCGAAGTCGACGTCACCAGGCCGCCGCTCCCACCGGCGGGCACCACCGGCGAGCGTCCACGCGGTCGCCGGGTCGGGGTGCGACCAGTGAAGTGAGTCATGCTGGACCTCAGCGACTCTCGCGAGGTCCTCGTCCAGCTCGTCGAGATAGCGAAGGTACGAACGCCGGTCGGCGTCCAGTTCGCCGCCCCGGCGCGTCCCCCTGGCGTGGTAGGCGATCGAACCGAGTACCGACACCAGCATCATCACCGGGAAGAACAGGAACATCGGACCGCGCGACGCGACCGCTCCGGAGGTGAAGTAGAGCACCGTCATACCGCCCATCGCGACGACCATCACCACCGGCAGCAATCGGGCGACGAGGTTCGACGGCGGATCCTTCGGCACCTCCGGGGGCCGCTCCACGACGATCTCCCCGGCCGGCGAACGCGAGATCTCCACACTGAATGGACGCTGCGGGAGGCCATCTCGTTCCATTCTCCCCTGCCACACATTGGTGCCGGGTCCCCCCGCCGGACGGCGCTACGGTGAGGCGGTGGCACCAAGGGGGGATGACCGAGTGTCCGCGCGCAGGGTGCGCATTCGGTCCGACCGGTGCGGGCAACCGGTGTCCGTCGACGTCGCGCTCCCGTCCGGTGCGCCGGTGATCGAGTGGCTTCCCGACCTCGTCGACCTACTCGACGGGCACGCCGGATCGGCGTACCGGTGGCGCCTCGATCACCCGATCAGTGGGACATTGGAGGAGTCACTGTCTCTGGCCGACAACGGCATTCGCAACGGTGATCTGCTGGTGCTCAGCCAGGAGTCCGCACCACGCATGGGCGGCTCCGCACCCGAACCGTGCCGCGAGGTCATCACCGCGCGGCCCCCGACCACGCGGGTCGGCGGATTTCCTCCCGGTGCCGCGTGCGTGCTGCTGACGGCCTGTGCGTCGCTGGCACTGGCAGCGACGGCGGGAACGGGGAGCGCCGTCGCATCGGTGATCGTCGCCGCCGTGGGGGCACTCGCCGCTGCCGCGCTGACGGTGGCTTCTGGATACCCGCCTGCGACGGGTCTCGGGGCCGTGGGCCTGGCAGCCGCGACGGGGTTCGTCGCCGTGCCGTCACCGCCCACGACACCCAACGGGTTCCTGGCCGCGACCGCCGCCCTTTGCGCGTCGCTGCTGCTGTGGCGGCTGTCCGGACGCGATTCGGCCACGCTGGTGGCGGCCGCGGCGTTCTCCCTGCCGGTGGTCGTCGCGACCGTGGTGCCGATGCCGGGATCCGCGGCCGGGGCGACACTGACGATCACGTCGCTGATCCTGCTGGCCGTCGCGCCGCGCATTGCGCTCGCCACCGCGAGTGGTTGCGCGGGCGCGTCCCACGGCATCCTGGACGGGCTCGTCGCCGGGACGGCGCTCGGCAGCGGCGCAGGGACGGTCGTCGTCGCGGTCGCCGACCACCCGGCGGGTCCGTACTCCGCCATCGCGTTCGCCGCCGTCACCGGCACCGCTCTGGCCCTGGTGGCCCGCACTCACGTCGATCCGGTGCGTCGGATTGCCCTTGGCTCAGCCGGATTGGCGGCGATTCTCGGCGGTCTGTGGCTCGTCTGCGACACCCATCCGCAGACCGTGCCCGTCGTGGCAGGCGGCCTGATCGTGCTCGGGCTCGCCGCGACGAGGCCGCCGCCGATCGGCGAGACCGTCGGCCGGCTTCTCGACCGCCTCGAATACGCCGCATTGGCGGCGGCCATCCCCGTGGCGTGCTGGGTGGCCGGGACCGGCGCACTCGTCGGCGGGTTCCACCTCCCGTGAGCACCCCCGTCGGGCGCATATTGCGGCTGCTCGCGGCGGCCGGGTTGGCCGTGGCGGGGTGGGGCGCACCACCCGCCGCTGCCGTGACGCCGCCCGCGGTGGACGACGCACTGCTCCCGGCGCCCGGGCCGCCGGCCCCGCCCTCCCCGACCGCGCAGACCGGCAGCTGTCGCGTCGGCACCCGGAGTGACGGGCCGGCGACCGGCGGGGCCCAGCTCGCGGGCCTCGAAGCGGTGTGGCGGTTGACCACGGGCGGGGGCCAGACCGTGGCGGTCATCGACACGGGCGTGGCCAGGCACCGACTGCTCCCGCATCTGCGACCTGGCGGGGACTTCGTGTCGACGGGCGACGGCACGCAGGACTGCGACGGACACGGCACCCTCGTGGCGGGCCTCGTCGGCGCGGTCAGGACCGGCACCCCGGGACGGGAATTCGGCGGTGTCGCACCCGATGCCGACATCCTGTCGATCCGCCAGTCCAGCAACGTGTTCCGGGCCACCGATGGCGCCGGGGGGACCGGTGTCGGCGATGTCGAGACGCTGGCCGCCGCGGTCCGCGCCGCAGCCGACGCGGGCGCGACGGTCATCAACATCTCGTCGGTCGCGTGCGTGTCCGCGGCGCACGGCATGGACGATCGCGCGCTCGGCGCGGCTCTCGCTTACGCCGTCGACGTCAAGAACGTCGTCGTCGTGGCGGCGGCCGGCAACGTCGGCGGGCCAGGCCAGTGCCCGGCCCAGAATCCACCACCCGACCCGGCCCGTCCCGGCCTGCCGAGTTGGGACGCCGTCACCGTCGTGACGAGCCCGGCGTGGTACGACGACTACGTGCTGACGGTCGGTTCGGTCGACCGTGCGGGCCGACCGTCCGCGTTCACCATGGCCGGGCCGTGGGTCGACGTCGCCGCGCCAGGCGAGCACGTCGTGTCGCTGAGCTCCGACGGTGACGGACTGGTCGACAGCCTTCCGGGAAGCTCGGGGCCACAACCGATTTCCGGTACCAGCTATGCGACACCCATCGTGACGGGCATCGCGGCGCTGGTGCGATCCGCGGCGCCGCGACTGTCGGCCCGACAGGTCATGCGGAGGATCGAGGACACCGCGCACCATCCGGCGAGCGGCTGGGATCCGTGGGTGGGGCACGGCGTCGTGGACGCGTTGGCCGCCGTCAGCGCCGACGGCGTCCCGCTGGTGCCGGGCCCCGAACCGCGCCCGACCGTGCACCCCGATCAGAGGGCGACCGGTGCCGACCCCGCCTCCCGCCGGATTTCACTGGCCGGCGCCGCAGCGTGCGTCGCGGCCACGGCGGGCGCTATGACGGTGGCGACGACGTGGTCACGACGACGGCGCAAGCCCGTCGCGCGCAACTGACGCAGCCGCCGTGCTGAGCTCCGGCCCCCTCGGCAGGTGCGCGAGGACCGGCCACGGCGCGGCACCGGGAGCACTCACCAGGCCAAGGGCGGTCGCCGCGTCGTCGTCGTGGACGCCGAACGCCACTCCCCCGTCGGTGACCAGGAACCGCGGGCCCGTTCCGTCGTCGCCGACGATGCGCGCCGACCGGACGTAGGCGCTGGTTCCCCCGGCCATCACGACGGCGTCCACGTTGGGCCCATCGCCGTCGGCCTGCGCGAGATCCGTGACGAGGGCCGGATCCGGCTGCGGCAGTCGCCCCGTCAGGACGACGGCGTTCGACGACGGAGCCGATCCCTCCGGCCGCCAGTGCGCGCAGACGCCGAGACCGTCGGCCAACCCGACCGGGGCGCGGGACCGCAACGGAAAGCTCTGCACGGGAAGGTCATCGACGATCGGCAGCGCGGCGATGGTCGCCGGCGCCACGGAGGCGACCGGGCGGGCGTCGCCGTCGTAGGCGAACCTGATGAGGTCGGCGGTCACCTCGCCGACGGACTGGACACCGCCCGGCAGAACCACGTACCGCTCCACGGCGTCGGAGCGGTGAACCTGGACGACCGACCCCACGGTCGCGCCCCGCAGAGCGCGCGGACCCGGCGCACCGGCGCCCCCGATGACCGGAGCTGCGATGGCGGGCGCCTCGGGCACCACGTCGAGCAACGTCCGCGAAATCGGGATGGGCGCAACGCCATCGAGCCGCAGGGCGCGGATGACCGCGAGGCTCCTCAGGTCGACGGATGCGCGCTGGCCGTCGTACAGCAGATACGTGGTGGCCGCGCTCTCGCCGCGCGGCGTCACCAGCACGGGTCGCGCAGGATCCAGTGCACGCAGGTCGACGTCGCCGACCGTCACGACCGTCCGGTCCCCGTCGCACACGGTCCAGCCGTCACCGCGTGCGGGCCCGCCGATGGATGCGGGCGCTCCCGCGATGCCCACCATGGGACCCCGCTTGGCGCGGGCGATCGCCGTCTGCGCGACGGCGACCGGACTGGCCGCAGTGCGCGCCACCAGTCGGGCCGACGCCAGGTTCGCGACCGGATGCAGGGTGTCGCCGACCCTGACGTAGAGCGCACCCGTCTCGCGAGCGAGCAGGATGGGCGCGGAGTCGGGCAGACCCTGCGGACGGACCAGTGCCAGAACCGCTCCCGCGACGACGGCCACCGCCGCGAGCACGCCCCCGACGGCGAGCGACAGCGACTGTGCCCGCAGCGGATCGTCGTGCATCGCGACGTCCCTGCGGACCAGCGCATGCCTCATCCGGCGCGCGTGAAAGCGCCGGGCGCTGAGCTGCAGGCGTGTTACCGGTTGCCGGACCATGATTCCCCCGGTGCGAGCCTAACGGGGTCGCGATGGCCTGCGACGCATCAGATGTCAGCGTCACCGGGTCCAGACACGAAGGGCACTACTCCTCGCGCAAGCGCTCGTCGGGCCGCACTACTCCTCGCGCAAGCGCTCGTCGGGCCGCACTACTCCTCGCGCAAGCGCTCGTCGGGCCGCA
>JAESGJ010000543.1_pt1 | contig 11760 bp, 9 predicted proteins | sample 9266241 | NCBI WGS metagenome assembly JAESGJ01 (sample SAMN14514841, study PRJNA621669) | algae metagenome | isolation source: Brasilonema octagenarum HA4186-MV1 and co-occurring heterotrophs from wet... | place: USA: Manoa Valley, Hawaii | collected 2009-07-20 | reverse complement strand
GCCGCCCGGCCCGGAGGCGAACGCGCCCCCATGTCGCGCTGTAGTGAGCCGGAGGGCCGCCAGTGACAAAGCCCCGGTGCGTCAGCGCCGGGACCGCTTTTCCCATCTGGCCGGCTCGGGCAGGGGGGCTTTGAGCATGTCGCGCAGCTCCGCTTTCATTTCCTCGCCCGAAATCCCCGGTCGGGGATCATCGGCCGCCGCCTCGATGCTGCGCTTGAGCAGTTCCCGGCGCAGATCGGCATGGGGTTCCAGCTCCTTATGCTCGCCCAAGATCACGAACACGGCTTCGGACGGATCAAGGAACGTGTCCTGTTCGATCAGATCGAGCAGCCACAGGGCCAGCGACGGCGGCAAATAGGCTTCAAATCGCAATCCACCCTCTGCGACCTGGTTGCGGAGCCACTTGGCTTGCTCGACGGCATGGGCCTTGTCGGCGGGATCGGGCCATTCGGGCGCATCGGTGTCGGTCATGGCTTCATCCTTCATGCTTGGTCGAACAGCCCCCGGAACTCTGCATCGGCGTAATAGGCGAGCTTGCCGGCGACGATCGGGCGTTGCCCGGCGAGGAACAGCAATTCGACATGCTGCGGCAGGTTGCGGACCTCATCGGGGGTCAGCAGCGGGCGGGCCGTGTGCTGCTCGCCGTAGGAAATGCCGGATTTGTCGGAATCGAGCGCCCGGCTCATGGTCTGGAACACCACGGTTTCCTGCCCGAGCAGATCGGAGACAAGGCGGGCGCTATCGTGATCGTTGACGCCGAACACCTGTAGGACGCCGGCGTTTGACAGGAAGGTGCCGGCGCGCTGCCCGTAGGTGGCGCGGAGCTGGTGAACGTCCTGCAGGATGGGCCAGAGCTGGACGCCGTAGCCGGCCATGAGGCCCATAGCGCGCTCGACGGGGGCCAGATGGCCGAGGGCGGCGAACTCATCGAGCAGATAGAGGACCGGCACGGCCGGCTTGGCGGGATCGCGGGCCATGTCGGTGAGGCTTTGCGCGACGAGCAGGCGCAGCCATCGCGAATAGGTGGCGAGGCGATCGGGCGGCAGGACGAGGAACACAGAGACGTTGCGGCGCTTGAGATCAGCAAAGCCGAAATCGGATCGGCCGAGGACCGCGACCATGCGCGGGCTGTCGAGGAAATGGGTATGGCGCTGCGCGGCCGAGAGGACGCCGGCCGCCTCGCGGTCGGATTTGCCGAGGTGGCGGTTTGCGGCGCGGGCGATCAGGCCGGAGGCGGCCATTGACGCCTGCATGTCCTTCAGGAGCGCGGCGAAGGTTTCAGGGGCGAGGGTGAGATATTCGCGCAGGGTGGCGAGGTTTCGCCTGTCGCGCGGCTCGCTGGCGGCAATATGGAGGATCAGGCCGGCAATGAGCGCCTTGGCTTCCTCGTTCCAATGCGCCTCGCCCGCCATGCCCGGTTCATCGAACACGAGGGCGTCGGCCAAGGTGCTTGCATCTTCCGCGACATCGAGGCCGGCCGGGTCGAGCCCTTCCAGCGGATTGAAGGCGGCCGAGGGCTGGCCGGTGACGCCGAAGGGGTCGAGGACATGGACCGGGCCGAACTGCTGGCGGGCGCGGCCGGCGATCTTGGCATTTTCGCCCTTGGGGTCGATGCAGATCACGGAGCGGTCGGCGGTGAGCAGGTTGGGGATGATGGTTCCCACCCCCTTGCCGGTGCGTGTCGGTGCCATCGTCAGCAGATGGGCCGGGCCGTCATAGCGCAGGAGCTTCCCGGTCTTGCCGTCGCGGCCGATCAGCAGGCCGGAATCGGCGCGGGCGAGGGCGGCGGTTTCCTTGTCGGTGGCGAAGCGGGCTGAGCCGTGGGTTTCGCCGTCCATATCCCCGAAATGGATAATCAGCGGATTGGTGAGGAAGCGGAAGGCGAGCGCCAGCAGCACCAGCAGCGTGACGAGATCGAGCAGGAGAACCGGAACCGAGCCGACGCGAAAGCCGATTTGTTCGAGAGCGAAGCGGCCGCCGAAGCCGAGGACGAACAGGACGATAACAAGGAGGAACAGAAGCCCGAGAAGCGGTTTCCAGATGCGGAAAGGTGCGGCGAGCAGAGCGACGAACGCCCATAGCGGATCACGCGCGGCCTGCCGCATCATGTTCTTGAACGCACCCCAAGCAAGTCTCGCCTGACTCATGCGGCCGTCCCCCCGGCGCTACCTGTCGTTTCCCCGGCCGGCGCGTTGCCGATCAGATCGGCAAACAGTTCCTTGTCACCGGGGCGCGTCAGGAAGTCGGGCAGCTCACGCTTGAGCCATTCGCCCAAGCGCCGGGCAAATTCTTCATCCTTGCCGTGTTCGAGGCGATGCAGGACGAGCGCGCCGAGCAGCACCTTGCGGCGCGTGTCGTTGGCGCGTTCCTGCTTGCCGAGCCGTGCCTTGAGGGCGGCGCGCTGCGCATCCAGTTGGGCTAGACGTTCTTCAATGGATTTGCGCGCCATTCCTCAAATCTCCTTTTCCGGTTGTTCGCCTAGACTATCATTCCCGGCCGTCTTTTCCAGTGTTTGCCTGTTGCGCTTGAGTTTTCGGCGGTTTTGCAGCACAATCCGGGCCTCAGTTTCATTGCATCGACCTAGCCGCAGCGCCACACCGAACAGCGAAAGAGCGAAGCAATTGAGTTGAGAAGGGCGCACTTACGAGTTACTGCGTAACTCAGCGCGCTGTCAGCTAGAAAGCTGACGGGAAAGGCGGAAACGGGATCGAGGCAACGGGTTGGCGATCTACCATTTCAGCATGAAGCCAGTTTCGCGGGCGAAGGGCCGTAGCGCCGTCGCCTCTATGGCTTATCGTGCCGGGGAGAAGTTGACCAACGAGCGCGACGGCATCACGCACGACTACACGGCAAAGCAGGGCGTCGAACATGCCGAGATCGTCTTGCCGGAAGGCGTCAACGCCGATTGGGCGCGGGATCGCTCGACGCTCTGGAACGCCGCCGAGTTTGCCGAGAAGCGGAAGGATGCCCGCGTTGCCCGCGAGTTCGAGGTTGCCTTGCCGCATGAGCTTTCGGCCGAGGAACGGCTAGAGGCGGCGCGGGAGATGGCGCAGGAGCTGGCCGACCGCTACGGCGCGGCCGTGGATTTCGCCATTCATGCACCGCACGAGGCGAGCGACGTTCGCAATCACCATGCCCATATCCTTATGACCACGCGGCAGGTGACGGAGAACGGGCTAGGCGACAAGACCTATCTTGAGCGCGAAAACAAATGGCTGCTGGCGCACGACCTGCCGACGACCGATATGCAGCTCCGCGACCTTCGCCAGAGGTGGGAGGGGATCGCCAACGAGCGGCTTGCAATGGCCGGGCTTGATATTCGGATCGACCATCGTTCGCACATGGAGCGCGGGCTTGAGATCGCGCCGACCGAGCATATGGGCGTCCATGCCTCGCAGATGGAACGGCGCGGCCTCGACGTGTCGCGGTCGCGGCTGGACGAGGATGCGGCCCGGCGCAATGCCGAGCTGATCCGGGAGAAGCCCGAGCAGGTTCTAACCCTCATCACCGGGGAAAAGAGCGTGTTCGATCGCCACGACGTTGCGCGGGCGCTGCATCGCTACATCAACGACGACCCGCAGGAGTTCCAGAGCGCCTTTGCGAAGGTGATGGCCTCGCCGGCGCTGGTCGAGTTGCAGCCCGAGCGCGCGGACCCGGCAACGGGCGAGATCGAGCTTGCTCGCTATTCCACCCGCGAAATGGTCGAGATCGAATCCGGCATGATCGAGAGCGCGCAGCGGATGCACGCGGCTCATGGTCATGGCGTCGATCGCCGGCATGTCGAGCGGGCGATAGATGCCCAAGACGCCGCCATTCGGTCGAGCGTTTCCCATGACACGGCCGGGAAGGTTGCGCGGGGCGAGCTGGACGCCGGCGAACGTGAACGCCAGATCGAGACGGCGCGACTTTCGGACGAGCAGCGCCGGGCGATCGAGCATATCACCGGGCCGGAGCGGATCGCGGCCGTTGTCGGTTATGCCGGCGCTGGCAAGTCCACCATGCTCGCGGCCGCGCGCGAGGCGTGGGAGGCCGAAGGCTATCAGGTCCACGGCGCGGCCCTGTCGGGGAAGGCGGCCGAGGGCTTGGAGGAAAGTTCCGGCATCCAGAGCCGCACCCTCGCATCATGGTCCCGCGGTTGGGAGAACGACCGCGGCACGATCGGCCGCGGCGACGTGTTCGTGATCGACGAGGCGGGCATGGTCGGGAGCCGCCAGCTCGCCCGCTTCGTTGGCGAGGCCGAGGCGCGCGGGGCGAAGATCGTCCTTGTAGGCGACCATGAGCAGTTGCAGGCGATCGGGGCCGGCGCACCGTTCCGGGCGATCACGGAGGAAATCGGCCATGCCGAGCTGTCGGAGATTCGCCGGCAGCGCGTGGACTGGCAGCGGGACGCTTCCATTGACTTCGCCACGCACCGGACGGCCGAGGGGCTGGCGGCCTATCGGGATCACGGCAATATCAGCTTTGCCGAGACAGGCGAGGACGCGCGCGGCCAGATCGTGCGGGACTACCTTGCCGATCGCGATGAACGTCCGGACGGCACCCGGGTTGCGATGGCGCATCGCCGGGCCGATGTTCGCGCCATCAATGACGCGATCCGGGCCGAGCTACAGGACCGGGGTGTTTTGGCACGGGGCGAGCTGGCGCGCGTGGCCGACGACAGCCTTGCGCCGGGCGACGTCGCCCATGAGCGGGAAGGGCCGGGCCGGGCGCTGACCTTCCAGACCAATACCGGGCAGAGGGAGTTCGCGCCGGGCGACCGCATCGTGTTCTTGGAGAACAACCGCGACCTTGGCGTGAAAAACGGGATGCTAGGCACGGTCGAGCATGTCGAGGCGGGCCGGATCGTCGCGCAGCTCGACGGCCGGGGCGGCGATAGTGTTTCCGTGCCGATGGGCGACTATCAGGCGATCGACCACGGTTATGCGACGACGATTCACAAAAATCAGGGGGCGACGGTCGATCGCTCCTATGTGATGGCGTCGGGGACGATGGACCGGCATCTAACCTATGTCGCCATGACCCGGCATCGTGACGGGGTGCAGCTCTACGCGGCACAGGACGAGTTCACCAATGCCGGCCGGCTGGTCGAGCATGGGGCCGCGCCCTTCGAGCATGACCCGCAGAAGTCCGACAGCTATTTCGTGACGCTGGAAAACGACAAGGGCGAGCAGCGCACCCTATGGGGCGTCGATCTAGAGCGGGCCATGAAGGAGGCCGCGCCGGAGATCGGGGAGAAGATCGGCCTACAGCATGAGGGTTCCACCCCCGTCACCTTGCCCGATGGGACGCAGACGCACCGCAACACATGGAAGGTTCAGGACGCCGGCGAGCTGGCCTATAGCCAGCTAGAACGCCGCCTGTCCCGGTCGGGCGTGAAGGAAACGACGCTCGACTATACCCGCGACTTTGCCGAGCGGCGCGGGATCGCGGAGCAAATGGGCGTCCGCAGCGAGATCGAGATTCCGGCCGAGCGCGCCGGGCTACGTGCGGAACGGGAGTCGACGGCCGGGGATCACGCCCTTGAGCGGAGATCCTCGCAAAAAGTCGGCGCGGATCTCGCGCAGGATCTTCGTGCAGATCCGCGCGAAGATCTCGCCAGCGATCGACAGCAGCGCCGCAATCCGTTCGAGGGCCTGAAACTCGGGCGCGGCGCGGCGGCCGAGAGCCGCGAGCCAGACCGCGCCGGCGAGGACGGCCCGCAGATCGACCAGAAACGGCCGCAGCAGGCCGAGAAGCAGCGGCGCGGTATGTTCGCCGGCCTCAAGCTCAATGCACGCCCTGCGCCCTCACAGGAGCGCGGCGAGGCATCGCGGATGCAGCGACGGCCGGAAAGGGAAGGGAGCTTGCGGCAGGCGCCGGCGCCCGACCGGCTGGCCGAGCGGGCGCGGGGGCAGTCGCCGCTTGAGCAGGCCGTTGACCGCTATTCGCGGGCCTATCAGTCGATCGACCAGCACCGGCGCGAGGGCCTGCCGGTCCTCGACATGCAGCGGCAGGAAATGGGCGATGCCGGCCAGCAGCTCGACCAGGTGCGCGACGGCATGAAAGATTTGATGCGTTCGACCCTGCAAAACGACCCGGCGACGGCGCGCGCCATGACCGAGCTTTCCGGCCGGGAGCGTGTCGCGCAGGTGATCGACGGGATGAAGCGCGAAAACGCCGCGCTGCAAGACCCGAATGTCAGGGCCGAGCGGTTTGTTGAACGCTGGCAGGAACTACAGGGCCAGCGCCGGGAGCTTCGCGGCTGGCAGCACGACGATGCCCGCGCCAAGGTCGAAAGCCAGATGAACGGCCTGACCAAGAGCCTCGAACGTGACCCGCAGGTAGATTCCATCCTGCGCAATCGCCGGCAGGAGCTTGGAATCGGGCAGGAGCTTCGCCGGGGGCAGAGCATCGCCCATCAGCTACAAGAAGAAATGTCACGCAGCCGGCAGATTAGCCGGGGCATCGGTTTGGGAAGGTAGGCACGGAGAATATGACGGAGCTGGACGACGACAGGGAAGGAATCGCACGGCAAGCACTGGACGAGGACGCCGGCGACCCGGCCGCCGCGTTCGATGCGCTCCGGCGCACGATCGAGACGCAGGGCGCGCAGATCGGCGCGGAAATGACCGTGATGCGGCGTGGGCTGGAAGCGGCTTTCGACCAGCTCGAAAAGATCGAGCCGGCGCAGGACTACAAGCCCCAGCTCGCCCAGCTCGTGCAGGCGCTCGACACTGTTGCGGAGCGGATGCACGGCGTAGAGCAATCGCCTATTCTCCGGCAGGGCGCGACGCACTATGCGGCGCTCCTCGAGCGCAGCGGCGAGGCCCTGATACGCACCGCCGCGCAACAGCTCGAGCGGCAGGCGTCCGACCTCGAGCGCGCCGGCCGCAATCTTTCGGCGCACGTCGCCGGCGCGCGGGAGCGTAGCCGGCAAGATTGGTGGCTTGTCGCCGCTTTCGCGGTCGGCCTGCTCGCCGGCGCGCTGGTGATGTTGTTCCTTCCGCGCCTGTTGCCGTTCTCGGCCGCGCCGCGTGTCGCCAGCGTCGTCATGGGCGAAAGGCCGTGGCAGGCCGGTATGAGCCTCATGGCGTTCGGCAGCCCGGAAGCGTGGCAGCGCGTGGCCTCGGCCGACCAGCTCCTTGAAACGAACAGGGAGGCGGTAGCGGCTTGTTGGGAGGCCGCGCGCACGGCCGGCGAGGATCAGCGATGCACGATCACGGTGAAAGCGCCGGCGCAGTAGTGTGGAAGGAGTTTCTATGGCTAACGCTCAACATATGTTCGTCGTGACTGGCGGCCCCGGTTCCGGCAAAAGCAGCCTGATTGACGCCATGACCCGGCGCGGCTTCGGCGGCGAAAATTCATCCCTACAACGAGCGGGTTTTCCTCGCCCCGTATTGGGGTGCCATTTTCGCGCAGGACGCCGAGCGCAAGCAGGACCGGCAGGAGGCCGAGGCGACCGGCCGAGTCATGGCCGAAACTTACACCCGGCTTGGCTATCAGATTGTAGAGCTGCCGCTGGTAGGGATCGAGCAGCGCGCCGACTTCATCGCGGAACGTCTGCAAGCCGGGTGAAGCAGGCTAAAACTGTCGCATGTTTTGGGAGTTTCGCGACAAAGTCTATGAGTTCTTACTATCTCGCGTCATGCTTTCGGCCATCGTCACCAGCTCACGACAGACACGCTCCTTGAGCTTGGCCGGCAATGGCCGGTTGGACATTGCCTCGTGGACCCACAGGCCATCAGCAGCAAGACGGGCGACGAAGCGCGCGAGGGCTGCCGGATCGTCGTCGTCAGGAACCGGCGGCGACCAGCGGTCAAGAACGCCCTGCCATAAGGAATCAAGGTCCGGCTCGCCGGCGCTTTCCAGCATCATCAGAAGTTCGACGCGGCGGGCCATCTGCGCGCAGCTCTGGATATAGGCCGCATCGCGTTCGGCCGGCTCCACCGTGTCGGCTTTGCCGCCCGCGATCTTCTCCATGCCCGCCTCCCATTGGTCGGCAAGATGTTGGTGGGCCGCGAGGATAAGCGCCTCCCGCGACGGGAAGTGGTAGAGCAAGCCGCCGCGCGTCAGCCCGGTTTCGGCCGCAACGGCGTCGAAGGTGACAGCGGTAATGCCGTCACGCTCGACAATGGCGATGATCGCGTCGAGGATTTTCCTGCGATTGCTGGTCCGCATGATGCCCTCCGCGAACTAGTGGGATGATGGATAGAGCGAGGATTGCGACCCCGGCCCGTAACGGCGCAGAAGAACCCCGGTCACGATCGCGCCGGCCGCCAATAGCGCAGCCCCGACATACATCACCACCAGATAGGCATTGTCGAAGGCAGCGGATGCAGCCGCGACGAGCGCCGGCCCGTTTGCCGTGTCTCCGGCCGCCAGCGTGAGAGCGGTGGCGATGTTGTCGCGCGCTTCCACGGGAGCGCCTTCGGGCAGGGCGATCCCGAGTGTATAGAGCGCCGAAAGCAGACTACCGAGAATGGCGACGGCGAGCAGGCCGCCGAACTCGTAGGACACTTCCTCGACCGAGGCGGCCATGCCGGCGCGATGCACGGGCGCGTTGCCGATGATGGCCGTGGACGCGACCGACGCAGCGGCTCCAAGCCCCGCGCCGGTCAGGAACATACCTGCAAGCACCCATCCCGTTCCCTGCGACAGTCCCCACGCCGTCAGCAGCACGGCGAGCGACCCCGCCCCAAGCCCTCCCGCGATCAGGTAGAGCAGGCCAATGCGGTGCAGCAGCGCGCCGCCGAGCAGCGCGGTCGGCAACGAGCCGATGGCGGCGGCGGAAACCAGCAAGCCGGCCTCCAGCGGGGAATAGCCGGCGACGAGTTGGAACCGCTGCGTCGTCACGAGCTGGATACCGCCCAAGGCGAACATCATCATGGCGGCGGCCAGCACGCCAGACGAAAAGGCCGGGTTGCGGAAAATCGAGAAGTCGAGCAGCGGAAACGGCAAGCGCGCTTGTCGCCGGACGAACAGGAAGCCCGCCGCTGCGGTGACGAGCAAGGCCGCGCTCAATACGGCCGAAGACGGATTGGCGCTGGCCGCGTCCTTGATTGCGATCACGAGCGCGGACAGCGCGGCCAATGCCAGAACTGATGACAGCAAGTCCCACGGCCGCGAGCCGTCGCCGGCGACCTTCGGCGCGACCAGCAGCGTCCCGATGAAAGCCGCGATCACCACCGGAACATTGATAAGGAAGACTGACCCCCACCAGAAATGTTCGAGCAGCAATCCCCCGATGATCGGGCCTATGGCGGCCCCCACGATCGAGATGGAACCCCATATGGCGATAGCGATGTTGCGCTCGCGCTCGACGGTGAAGGTGATGCGGATCAGGGCCAATGTGGCGGGCATCATGGCAGATGCCCCGATGGCGAGGAAGGCGCGGGCGGCGATCAGCACTTCCGGCGTGGGGGAGAACGCAGCCACGATGGACGCGATGCCGAACAGGACAAGGCCGGCGAGGAACATTGTGCGATGGCCGATGCGGTCGCCAAGCGTTCCGGCACCGAGCAGCAGGCCGGCCATGACCAGCGGATAGGCGTTGATGATCCATAGCCCCTGCGTGGTCGTCGCCCCGAGTTCGCGGGTGAGCGTCGGAAGGGCGGTATAGAGGACGGAGTTGTCGAGGGTGATGAGCAGCAGGCCGGCAGCCACCGTCACCAGCAAGAGCCATCGGTTTGAATGTGAGGCCGTCATTGGGAATCCATCCGGTTTGAGCAGCCGTCGCTATACATTCTAGATTGTAAAATTTCAACTCAAAAAGCTCGGTCAGTTGTCGCGGAAATCCTGATTTTTGCGACAAAATCGCCGGCGCTGATTTTTCAGGAGAAATTCTGTCGCGAAAATCAGGTGCGAAAGTGATAGATTCGCGACTGATTTTTGCGACACGTCGCGGCCCGGATTCCGGGCCGCTGCGGACGTGATGCAGGTTTCAGGATTTGCGCGACAGACAGCCTCGCTTTTCGGCGGCTAGAGCATATGCCTCCGACTGTGCAAGGTGTCAGTCCGCACTCCCCCCGCTTGCTGCGATGAGTCGACGTGCAACCAGATCGTGGTTCAGCCACAGGACAGGTCCGGAGGGTTCGCTGGCCTCGCCAAAGATCAACTGGCCGACCGCCTTGACCACATGATGGCTCAAGACGTCGCTCACGAGAATTCTTTTATCTTTGTGCAGTTGCACGATCTCTTGTGATGTGCCGATGGTCTGCTCCGCCTGAGTGGCGCTATTCGGCAGCGGCCAAAGGTCGAAGTCATAATAGGGCTGCATCGCCTCGTTGTTCTGATAGTCCAAAACCATCTGTAGCAGGGCTTCGAGCGTCACGCCGTCTTTCAGCAGGTCTTGGCATCCTTGCCAAAGCACCTCGACCCAGCCTCCACCGCCTTCTTTCTTCAGCGCGCCCAGCAACGGTAGGAGCGACAGTTCGAGCCCGGCGAATACATCGGAGGAATTGGTGCGGATTTCGGGGCAATTGAACACTGTGGCTTTTATGCCTTTGCGCCACGCAGCTTCGGCAACACCTTCAAGACGCATCTTCGCATAGCCTTGAGTGTAGTTGGTATAAGTCTGCCAGCGATAGCTGCCGCCAATCAGAACTTCGGTGCCGTGATAGCCATAGGCGGTGTAACGAACCTGTCCGCCGGCCGCCCAGATCCGGGTACGGATGGCAGAGCTGGCCTCAAGCAGGTAGCCAAAGGTATTAGCCGAAACCTCGTCAAAGTTTTGCAAAACGAGCTTCCCGAGATCGCTTTCGATCAGCGACTGCGACGACATATGTCGCGCGCCACGACCCTTGTAGATGCGGTTTACGATAGCGAGAACGACCTTGGCCTTCGGGATACCACCTGCCATTGTGTGTGCGAAGAAGACGTTCCTGCCGTCGGGGATCAGGTCATCGAGTTCCGCCATAACTGCGTCGAGCGCGGTCTTGAACCGTGTCAATCCAACCTCGTGGCAGCGCGCAATATAGTCCCAATCGAGGGTATCGGTCTGCCAGGTGTCGAGAGTCATCTTCCCGAGAAGATCAGTTGGGGTAGGACCGCCTTCGGGAGCATCGAGATCAAAGCCTGCCATCAGCGGAGTGTTGATAATCTTGCCGCCGAGATTGGCTTCAGCCGCAGCCAGTTCGTCATCAGCCAAGGCGCGCAATGCGTTATTCTCCTCGCGACGGCCGACTGTGACTCCCAGGATGGTCATGCCCGCAGCCTTGGCCTCGTCAAGCAGACCGGCTGCATAGCCACGGCCAAACAGCTCGCCAAAAAGCACGAAGAAATCTCCCTTACGGAAGAGAGTATTGGGGTTCATGGTTTTTTGCGGTGTGAGATTCGTCATATCAGCCTTTGCAATTTGGGGATGCTTTCGGAGCGAAACGTCAAGCATCCGAGATGGCCCATTGTCGCAGAAGTCCCGAAACCCGCGACAGTCGCAGAATAGGGATTTTCGCGACGAGATGCACCCGCTAGATTCGGGCGGTGAGCATAGCAGCGAAAGCCCCCTGCCCCATGATGATCGGATATGCGCGCGTCTCGACCGACGGCCAGACCCTTGACCAGCAGCGCGCGGAGCTGAAAGCGGCAGGCTGCAAGCGCATCTTTGAGGAAAAGGCATCCGGCGCGCATCGCGGCCGCCCCGAGCTGGCGAAGATGCTGGACCATTTGCAGCCCGGCAACGTGGTGACGGTGACGCGGCTCGATCGCCTCGCCCGATCGACGCGCGATCTTCTCGACATAGCCGAGCGGATCGGCCACGCCGAGGCCGGCTTGCGATCGCTGGCC
>JAESGJ010000614.1_pt1 | contig 11923 bp, 11 predicted proteins | sample 9266241 | NCBI WGS metagenome assembly JAESGJ01 (sample SAMN14514841, study PRJNA621669) | algae metagenome | isolation source: Brasilonema octagenarum HA4186-MV1 and co-occurring heterotrophs from wet... | place: USA: Manoa Valley, Hawaii | collected 2009-07-20 | reverse complement strand
GCGCCGGATGATGGCGAGCACACTGGCAGATAATTCGAGCAGGACGCTCCCCGCCAGTGGCAGAAAGCGTGAGCAGGAAATCAGGCTGTTTGCGAGCACACGCCGCTATGATTGCAAGCGCCTACAGGTATCGAGCCGATCGGGCGGCAGGCACAGGAACACGGTGGCGGTCGTGTCCTTCAACCCGGCGAAGGTAAAATCGGACGCGGCCGTGCTGGCGACGATGCGCGGGCTGTCGAGAAAGTGGGTATGGCGCTGCGCCGAGGACAGCACCCCGGCAGCTTCGCGATCGGACTTGCCAAGCTGCCGGTTGGCGGCGCGGGCGATCAGGCCACCGGCGCCGGCACTGTCCTGCATATCGGCCAGAAGCGCGGCGAAGCCGGCAGGGGCGAGCGTCAGCTTGTCGCGCACGACGGCAAGCACGCGGCGATCGGCGGGTTCGTGGACGACGGTGTGCAGGATCAGTCCGGCGATCAGCGCCTTGGCTTCCTCGTTCCAGTGGGCTTCGCCCGATTGCCCCGGCGCGTCATGCACCAGCGCGTCGGCGAGGGTGTTGGCATCTTCCGCGAGATCGAGGCTGGCGGGATCGAGCCGGTCGAGCGGATTGTAGCGGGCAGGGGGCTGACCCGACACGCCGAACGGATCGAGGCACCAAACCTTGCCCTTGGCGGCACGCGCGCGAGCGGTGACGCGGGCGTTCTCGCCTTTGGGATCGATGCAGATCACCGAGCGATCGAGCAGCAGCAGGTTGGGGATGATCGTGCCGACGCCCTTGCCCGAGCGGGTGGGTGCCATCGTCAGCAGATGCGCCGCGCCGTCGTAATGCAGCAACTTCCCCGACTTCGCCGAGCGGCCGATCAGCAGATCAGCAGATCCCCGTTCGCTTCCAGCTTCCGCACGTCGGCCCGGTCCCCGAAGCGGGCGGAGCCGAGCAGTTCGTTCCGTTCGCTGGTAACGCGCCGGTTGTAGCGCCAGACCAGGAACAGGACCGCGCCGGCCAGCAGGAGCGGAATGTCGGTCGCTATCTCGCCATAGCCGAAGATGCCCTTGAGCCAGGCGTTGCTCGCCATCAGCACCACGAAGGCGACGAAGACCGCGAACAGGGGCCTGATCCGTCGCCTCGGCATCAGCGCGCCGCCATCGGCGTGACCGGCAGGGACAGATCAGCGTCGGGATGATCGAGCAGCCGGAGCAGGATTTGCGAGATGAGGGGAGGCGGCACGCCCTCGTCCAGCATCATCTCGAAAAACGCATCGTCGTTGGGCGTCGGGATCATGTCCTCGATGACCAGGTTGGCGCGCGAGTCCGCCATGTTCTGGTGCCACATAGCGACTTCCGCTGGCGTCCCGCGCACGAAATCCATCGTGCGGACCTGGCGGCGGATCGTCTCAATATCGAAATCGCTCATCGCGCTTCGCTCCCTTCCGCTTCCGCGTCGAACGCCCGCTTGCCGCGCCGCTTCCACAGCGCCAGCAAGTCGCCGCGATCATCGCCTTGCACACGCCCGGCGAGATCGAGCAGCGCGCCGTAGAGCGTGGCGCGATCATCGTCGGTCAACTCGACCAGGCCGGCTTTCTGGACTAGCCCGCCCAACTCAATCAGGTGGCGTGTTCGTTCGCGACGCTGCACGACCCAGCCCCTGCTATCCGTTCGCCGTTCCGCCGCTTCCGCCCGCAGCGTCGCCGCCCGGTTCAGCCGCAGTGCCCGATCCGTCGATTGCAGCGCCAGCACCCCCCTCGACTTCGCTCGGGACAGGTTTGCGCCCGCGCCGTTGAAAGAAGGCAGCGCCCTTCGCGCGCCATGCCTCCTTCGCGCCCGCATCCTTTGACCCGATTGCGTCGAGCAGCACGCCGGCGAGGGTTTCCGCGTCGAGCGCATCAGCGCCAGTCGCAGTGACGAGCTGGCCGAGCTGTTCGACCCGCTTTGCCTTGAGCGCGCGGGCCTTGTCACCCAGCGCTTTTAGCTCGGCATCGTAATCGCGAACCTTCCGCATCGCCTTCACCCTTCCGCGTATCGGTCAGCAGCATCTTAGCGCGCCCGATCTTTGGGTAAAGCCAGAACGAGTAGAAAGCGGCACCAAGTCAATCACGGGGAGCGCAGCGAGTTGTGAGTGCGCGCTTATACGTCGTTGCCGACGTGCGCTAAGTAAGGCAGTATCGCGAGCGTCATGGCGATCTACCACTTCTCCGCCAAGGTTGTGAGCCGCGCGAACGGATCGAGCGCGGTTGCGAGCGCCGCCTATCGTTCCGCATCCGAGCTGCACGACGATCGGCTTGGTCGTAACCACGACTTCAGCAACAAGGCGGGCGTCATCCACTCCGAAGTGATGTTGCCGGAGGGCGCCCCGGAGCGTTTAAACGACCGCACGACCTTGTGGAACGAGGTGGAAGGGGCTGAGAAGCGCAAGGACGCGCAGCTTGCCCGCGAGGTGGAGTTCTCGATTCCGCGCGAGATGAACGAGAAGCAGGGCGTCCAGCTCGCGCGCGATTTCGTGAAGAAGCAATTTGTCGAGCGCGGCATGGTCGCGGACCTGAACGTGCATTGGGACAAGGCGAAGGACGGCACGCCGAAGCCGCACGCGCATGTGATGATGACGATGCGCGACGTGGGACCGAACGGCTTCGGGAAGAAGAACCGCGACTGGAACTCGACCGAGCTGTTGAAGGACTGGCGCGAGGCGTGGAGCGCGCACGTCAACGAACGCATGGCCGAGCTTGGTCTTGAGGGTCGGATCGACCATCGCAGTTATGAGGCGCAGGGGATCGCGCTGGAGCCGCAGCACAAGATCGGCCCGGCCGCATCGCGCAGGCCGGAGCAGGGACTTGAGGCGGAGCGGATCGAGGATCACACGCGCATCGCCCGCGAGAACGGCGCGAAGATCATCGCCGATCCCAATGTCGCGCTGGACACCATCACGCGGCAGCAGGCCACGTTCACCGTCCGCGATCTTGCGACGTTCGCGTTCCGGCACAGCGACGGCAAGGAGCAGTTCGACCAGGTGATGGGGGCGGTGCGCGCGTCGCCCGAGCTGGTCGCATTGGGGAAGGACGGTCGCGACCAGGAGCGGTTCACGTCGCGCGACATGATCGCGACAGAGGCGCGGCTTGAGCGCGCCGGTGACGATTTATCGAGGCGTTCGGATCATGGGCTCCCGGCAGCTTCAAACAGGGGGGGGCGGGAGGGCAACCGCGCTGCCGGGAGTGAAGGTATAACGCTTGGCGACGAACAAGTTGCCGCGTTGGAACATATTTCTCGGCCGAACGGGCTGGCGGCGGTGATCGGCTATGCCGGTACGGGCAAGTCGACGATGCTGGGTGTGGCGCGGCAGGCGTGGGAGGATGCCGGCTACACGGTGCGTGGCGCGGCGCTGTCGGGCATCGCGGCCGAGAACCTGGAGGGCGGGTCCGGCATCCGGTCCCGCACCATCGCCAGCCTCGAACACGCATGGGGGCAGGGCCGCGAGCAGCTAGCCCCTGGGCAAGTGCTGGTGGTGGACGAGGCCGGCATGATCGGCTCGCGCCAGATGGAGCGGGTGCTGTCCCACGCTCGAGACGCGGGCGCGAAGGTGGTGCTGGTGGGCGACCCCGAGCAGTTGCAGGCAATCGAGGCCGGCGCGGCGTTCCGCAGCGTCACCGAGCGGCACGGCGCGGCCGAGATCACCGAGATACGCAGGCAGCGCGAGGACTGGCAGCGCGACGCCACGCGCGCGCTGGCGACCGGGCGCACAGCGCAAGCGATCCATGCCTATGACGGCAAGGGCATGGTTCACGCGGCTGATACCCGAGAGCAGGCCCGGGGCGAGCTGGTGGACGGTTGGGATCGCGCGCGTCAGGCCGAACCCGGAAGCACCCGGATCATCCTCACCCACACCAACGCCGAGGTGCAGAGCCTCAATGGCGAGGCGCGCGACCGGTTGCGCGCGAGCGGCGACCTTGGCGACGACGTGACGGTGAAGGCCGAGCGCGGCGAGCGGCAGTTCGCGACCGGCGACCGCATCATGTTCCTTCGCAACGAGCGGGGCATGGGGGTCAAGAACGGCACGCTGGCGACGATCGAGCAGGTATCGGCCGAGGGCATGGCGGTGCGCCTAGATGACGGGCGCGGGGTTGCGTTCGACACCAGGGACTATGCCCATGTTGATCATGGCTATGCGGCGACGTTCCACAAATCGCAGGGCGTGACGGTCGATCGCGCCCATGTCCTCGCGACGCCGGGCATGGACCGGCACAGCGCCTATGTCGGCATGTCGCGGCACCGCGACAACGTGCAGCTTCACTATGGCCGCGACGACTTCGGCGACCAGCGCCAGCTCGTCCGCGCCCTGTCGCGCGACCGCGGCAAGGACATGGCGGGCGATTACGCCAAGCCCGAGCAGGACCAGGCCCGCGCATTCGCCGATCTGCGCGAGATCCGGTTCCCGGAACGCGCGCGTCAGGTGGTCGAGAAGGTCCGTGACAAGGCGCGAGGCATGTTCGACAACTTCCGGCCGAAACCGGCAGCGGAGCGGGCGACGTTGCCGGAGCGTGTCGCGGCTGATCGGCCGCTGGCACCCTCGCAGGCCAAGGCGATCGAACGCTATGGGCGTGCCGCAGCCGATATAGGCCGGATGCTGGAGAAGGGGTTGCCGGTGCTGGCGCACCAGGAACAGGCGCTGGCGAAGGCGGGCGACGCGCTCGACCAGGTGCGGCCGCTTGGGAGCCGCGACCTTGCCAGTGCGATCGAGCGCAACCCCCAGCTTGCGCGAGACGCGGCCGAGGGCAACACGGGCGGCGCGGCGAAGGCGATGGAAACCGAGCGCCAAGTCCGCACCGACCCGGAGAAACGCGCGGGCCGGTTCGTGGAGCAGTGGCAGGGCTTGAAGGAGGCGCGAGCCAGCATGGAGCGTGCCGGCGACCGTGCGGGTGCGGAACGGCTCGGCAAGCGCATGGAGAGCATCGCGGGCGGGCTGCAACGCGACCCGCAGCTCGAATCCGCGTTGCACCGTCGCGCGCCCGAGCTGGAACTGAAAATGGAGCGCGGCCGGTCAATCTCAAACGAGCTGGCGCAGTCGGTTACGATTGGCCGCGACCGCGATCATGGCATGAGCCGGTAGGTGACGATGGACGACGATATTCAGGAAGGCGGTGATCCGGCGGAGGCGTTCGACCGGTTGCGCGCCGTGATCGAAGGCCAGGACCGGGAGCTGGCGTTGCTTCGCCGTGCCGTGGAGGGTTTGGCGGCCGAGCGGGCGCATATCGATGTGCCCGACTATTCCGAAACGCTGGGGCGGATGCAGCAGGGCGTGGACGCCACGGCCGACCGGATCGCGGTGATCAACGACGTGATCGCGCGGAGTCCGGCGCTGGCGATGACGCCCGAGCAGATGGCGCAGCGGATCACCGCAGCGGGCAACGCCGCCCGGCGTGAGGATCAGGCGGCGCTCGCCATCGGGCGTAAGGGACTGGAGGACGTAACGCGCCAGCTCCAGAGACTTGTTACATTGGCGCGGCACGCCAGCGAGCAGAACAGATGGCTGGCATGGTCAGCGATCGGCGGCGTCGCGACCGGCATGATCTTGTGGGCGGCCGGCGCTGGCGTCGTGGCGCGCGCCGTGCCGGAGAGTTGGCTCTGGCCGGAGAAGATGGCGACACGTAGCTTGCGCCTGGACACTTGGACCGCGAGCCGGCGACTGGCGGCCGTCAGCCAGCCCGGCACTTGGAACACGATGGTCGCGGGCGCGGTGATTGTGCAGCAAAATCGCAAGACGATCGACGATTGTAGGAAGGCCGCGGCAAGGCCGGACGAGCCGGTGCGATGCACGGTAAAAATCGTCGCAGAGGAACGGTAGGCATGCCAGAAAACCAGAACACGTTACAGCTCGCCTTGCCTGGCGAGGACGAGTTTACGTCCTTTGATATGGCGCTGACCAAAGAGGAATCGTCGAGACACAAACCAAAATCGGTGCGGGGGAACGCAGAATACTGATCCGTTCGCGCGCAATGCCTGAAACCACCAAAAAGAGACGGTCGCCTTATGCCCATGCATGCGCTGATTTTCAGGATCAGGTTTTCTGGCGGCAAATCCCTCACAGTGAGGTCGTTTGTCGGTCGCTAGAAAATTGCTGGTTTTCTGGTGACGGGGTAGCGTAGCCCGGGCGTCCCGTTTTCCATGTGCAACGGCCGACCCGCAACTTTTGCGCGTTTGGTGTTTTTATGCCGTATCGTACAAGAGTCATTAAGCCATGAAACAGATCGTCCCTGTCGTTCTAGCCCTGATCCCGCTGGCAGTAGTGGTCGGTGCCTGTATAACCTGCCCCTAAATTTCAGGACAAAAGGCCGCCAGATATGTCCGACTGACTGTGCTGCTCGGCTGCGGAGCAGTGGAGCGGGGGTAGTGGTTACGGCAGTTCATCCCTTTCTGCGTCCATAATCCCGATCCGCAAGACGGCTACCAGCGCATGTTTGACGTTCGGGGATGAGCGGGTCGCTCATCACCCGCCAGAAGGGCATCAGCGGCAGCCAAGCCTTCACTTGCCGCCGATTGATGAATCCAAAGCCCCCTGACCGCAACGACAGCCGACTAAGAGATGCGGGCAGGCGATGCCGAGGGCGTTGGCTACCGCGGTCATAGAACGTCCCCCAGCAACCAGGCGGCTAGGTCCTCGTCAGTAAATGGGAGCCAGACCTGCCGGCAGCATCTGCTTGGCGTGCTGCAAATGCCGTTCGATCACAGGAACTGCGGTTGAAGCCACCTGCTTCAAGGCGGCATCGGTCCCGTCCGTGGCGTAGCCCTTGTGCAGAGCCCAAGCCGCCTGATGCGCCTGCGCTTGCTGCTGCAGATAAAGATCATCGAACGTCGCCTTCGGCGCTTTTTTCAGCAACGCGATTTTGGCGGCGTTTGCCGTGGACAGCTTGGTCGAGGGCCGCGCGATCGTGCGGTCGTCGTTCTTCAGCGCTGCCATGAGTGCCTTCGTCGTGCCGGTATGATCGGTGATCATCTGTCGGGCAAACGACTTGATGTCGTCGCGCTTGCTTTTCGTCAGAGCCAGGCGGCTCGACTGAATTTCGTACATGTCCGAGTCAGCCGCCAGTTTGACGTAGTCGGTCGCCGACGTCGCAGAGAGGGGCGATACCCCCACCTCTGTCGGGGTCAGAGAGCCGGTAGAAGCCATCATGTCCTGAGCGACGGCAGGGGCAATTACAATCAGAGCCGATGCGCCGGCAAGTATGAGCGATCGAAACATGGAGCCTCCTGAAGCGCTTGAGCGTCATTCAACGTTGTCGATATTCCTGTAGTTCCATCTGATCTGATGCGACTCCTTCCACTTGGTGGCGGCGTAACGCACAATTGGGTAGTTTATTGTCAACCAGCCCTCCTTTGTGTGGAGCTCATTGGCGGTCGAAGATTTGCGCAGAGCAAGCAGACAGCCGCCCGGATAAGTTCCTTATCAGAAGGTGTATCCGATGGCGACGGCGCCCAGCCACTGGCTCTTTGATCCAGCGACGCTCACCACCGGGCTATCGGCGAAATCGTTGAGCATCCGGCGATAGGTGCCCCCCGCGATGAGTTTGAAACCATGAAGCAGATTGCCGGTCAGCGAATAGGTGACCAGTCCGCCCACAGTATAGTTCTTCCATCCCTTGCCGGCGTTATAAACCGGCAGCGTGCTCGCAATGCTCTGCGTCGGCGAGATGGTGAAGTAGGTGTCGGCATAGCCGCGCCCGGCATGTTCGGCCGAGGCGAACAGGCCGACTGCCGCCTTCGTGCTGAGCGGGGTCAGGTAATTGACCGTGGGCTGCCAGATTTCGCTGTCATGCGCGTTGTTCACGTCGTGGCGATAGCTGACCGACACCGAAAGCTTATCATAGGGGCTGGTGATGACACCGGTCTTGCCGATGCCGATATATCCGCCGACCTCGATCGCGGTCTTTTCCTTGCCAAGGGCGCGAACCCGGACGTCGTCGATCTGCTTGATGCTCTGGCGGTCAAAGTTCACCGCAGCGATCGGCCCGAGCTGGAAATCGATCGTGTCGCCCTCGCGGTTCGGGATCAGGTCCAGGCTGCCACGCGTTCCAAGGATGGTAAATGCGAATCCCTTTACCGATCCGATCGCGACAGGACCGCCTGTAAAACGATAGTCATTCGACCCGTCGTAATCCGGCAGATACACGCCAGCTGCCGCAACCGTGATGGTGTCCCCACCTAGCTGATCGGTCATCTCCCTGGCCTCAGGCAAGGGTGGTGCTTCCTGTGCCGAGGAGGGGGCTGCCAAGCCAAGAGCGAACGCTACTGTCGGCAAGCTTGCTAGACGGATGATGCGCAACAATTCTCATTCCTTAATTACGCGGCCATAACGCTCCCGTCTGACGATATGTCCCGCAGGCGAAGTAAGGGGGGATCACTGCGGCCTAGGCTGTTGCATATCGGCATCACCATTGCAGAGGCCTGACGGAGGACTGCAAAGACAGCCCGTCCTCATACATCGCTTGGCTGGCTGACGCCGGTCGAATATGCTGCTGCCGCGGCCAAGATCGCTGACGTGCCCTTAGGCTCGCTTCACTATGCTGTATCGCTCGACGGACAACCTATGCCGTCGTGGCGCTACAATGGAGTACCTGGCCCATAGCGCATCCTTCCACTCGCTCGTGAATAATGCACCATCAAAGCCCGGGATCAAACATCTAGAATTTGAAGCCGACTGCGGCACCGTAACGGCGCGGTTCTATCGTGAATATGTTGGTGTACAGTCCGGAAGACTGATCAGTGACATACTGACCCGTGATCGCGTCATTATTCGTCAGATTTTGGACGAAACCACGGATGTACCAGCGATCCTGAGCGCCATTCAGCTGCACCTGAGCATTGACGATCTCGTAGCCAGGAATGCGATCAACCCGGTCGTTAAAGATGCTGGCATAGCTGTTGCCGGTATAGTTGAGATCGACTCGTGGAACGATACTCATACCGCTCACAAAGTCATAGGTGTACTGGGCACCTACCGAGAATTTGTATGTCGGCGCCTGCGGCAGCCGGTTATTACGCAGGTTGACGCCGACGCCATCGACCACCTGATATGGAAATGCCCCGGTCGGAACGCCCAACGCGGCCCGAAGACCCTGCTGTAAAGCGTAGAGCGGCGACGTTGCCTCGATTGATCCGGCAGCTACCTGGCGCAGGGTGTCGCAAACGCTATAGGCACCCGTGGCAGCCAAGCCGGGGATCGTCGAAGGCGCGCGCAGGCCTAATGCGGCGGTATTGATCGTGCCGACGAAGGCATTTGTGCCTGTTGCATTGCCCGCAGTAGCGGGTACCACCGCACAGTTAGCTCCGCTGGCGATGTCCTTTATGATAACAGCATCGGCGCGACCGCCGGACGGATCGCGAGGATTTACCAGCAGCTTATCGTTCGACACCTCGGTGCGTAGATAGCTTGCATTCATATTGACCACAAACGCAGGCACCGGGCTTACCACCGCTTCCGCCTCGACGCCGTAGATGTTGGCATCGACATTGTCGTTTACCGAGGTGCGCGCGATGATGCGGCTAAGCTGGAGCGCCTTGTACTTATAATAGAAACCGGTGAGATTGAGACGGAGGGCGCCGTTACCGAACGTGTTCTTCGATCCGATCTCGAACGCGTCCACCTGTTCGGGGCCAAACGTGGTGGGAACGGAGAAGGCTGGAGGTAGCGGTGGATTTATGCCGCCCGACTTGTACCCGCGCGAATACGACGCATAGATAAGGTTATCGCTGGTGATCTTATAGTCTATAACTGCTCGCCCCGTAAGCTTCGAGAATTCTACCCGATCCACAGCGAAGTTCTGGATTCCAGCCTTAGTTGGGTCAAAATCGACGGCTGCAGCATTCAGCCCATCCTGATCGAGATTGTCTGAACCGATCGGTGTCAGAATATTAAGCGTAAGGCTGCGCGCACTGTTGTCCTTTCGGTCGTTATTGTACCGAAGCCCCAGCGTAAGCTTAAACTGCTCGTTGAACTCGAAATATGTTTCGCCGAAAATGCCGTAAGATTTCAAGCGGAAATCGTCACCATTGTTACGATAGAATGGCGAGCCGAGAAAGGCGTTTCCGGCAACACCTGGGATTGTAGCCGAGCTCGCCGCGCCAAGGATACCGGCCGCATAGTCCAGACCGAATGCATTGACAAAATAGTCGGTGTTCTGTGCTCGATGATCTACATAGATGCCGCCGAGCAGAAAATTGAACATCCCATCGAACGAGCTATCAATATGCCCTTCGATCGAGTACTGTCGGCTACTCTGCCGCGAGCGATCGAAATCAAGGCTCTGCGGGAAACATCCCACGCTATTGCCGCCATATACGCCGACATTGTTGGGGTCTGCATCAGACTGGCATACGCCACCATTAGGTCCGTTGGGAATCAGCGTCTGGCGCACGCCGTTTAGGAATGGCGCCGCACTTCCTGGCCGCCCAAAGGCATCTAGCGCGGTTAGACCAGGATTATTTACAAACGGGTTCTCGACGGCCAGATTATAGTCATTGCGACTGTCGACAGAGTTGCGAGTATAGCCTCCCGTGAGGTTCATCGACACCACACCGAAATCGTGAAAGAACTTCGCCATGTACTGTTCTTCGTCGGCAAAATAGGTGGGATCGTAATCTAGCCTGACAGTACGTACGTCCCGTGGATTCATGACTCCCGCGTAAGGATCTACGCCGTATACGCTCTGCAGGCCGAAGGGCCGAAGTGCGGGATTGTTGACAGCCAGGAACTCGTTCGAGCTCAGCACCGCTGCCAGTGTCGAAAGTCCATTCGCGGTTTCGTAGCCTAACTTGTCGGGCAAGCAGCCGAGCACGCCGGTGGGATCGCGGTGGCACAACTGCTTCTGAATACGACTGCGGTTATCCTTTTCCCGAAAGTAATAACCCATCACATCAAGCCGGGTGTCGCCGTCGGGCTCCCACGAAATCGTTCCACGGACCGAGTATAGATCGCGGTCATCTATTTTGTTGCCATTAAAGATGTTGTTCGTGTAGCCATCTCGTTTAAGATACTGACCCGCTACGCGAATTCCGATCGTGCTGGTTAGCGGCAGGTTGATCATGGCCTTGGCACGCTTCGAGTCGTAATTGCCGTATTCGAACTCACCTGCCGCATGAATTTCAGATAAATCGGGCTTAGCCGTAATGAAATTGACCACACCCGAGGTCGCGTTGCGACCAAACAACGTGCCTTGTGGACCGCGCAGAACCTCGACGCGTTGAAGATCGTAGAATTCCGACTCGAACAATCTTGTCGTTACCAACGGCATGTCGTTGACATGCGTTGCGGTGGCACTGTCGCAGGTCGCACCGACGCACAGATCGCCAATACCGCGAATTGTAAAGCTGGACGAGGTGAAGTTCGTTTTTGTGAACGTGACGTTGGGCAGCGACTGTTGCAGCGCGGCGGGATTGACGATCTGCTGTCTTTCCAGGTTCTCTGCCGTGAAGGCGCTCACCGCGATCGGCACGTCCTGCAAGCGCTGAGACTGGCGCTGCGCTGTGACGACGATGTCGCCGGCTTGCGGGGCGACGTCAGATGGTGTTGCAATATTGGCGGGTACCTCTTGGCCTGAACCGTCGACTGTTGCGTTATCTTGTGAACCTGTGGCGGCTACAACCTGAGCCAAGGCGGGCGTGTCTAGAAAAACGCATAGCGCGCATCCAGCGAGAAGCCGTGTCTTGGTCATGGAATTTCCCCTCCTGTACCGTCCCGTTTGTCACGAATACGGCTATCTTTTTAGCACTGTTAGATAAACAAACTTCGATGGCAACCGGTTTTTTGTGACGAGCCAGCTAGCATTACAGTTGCGTTCTTGATTGGACGTGCGCGTGTTGCGCGGCAGCCTGATGAGCTCGTCGCCAGCATGACCATGCGATGACGTGACGGGGTTCGATACGGCGTTGGGCCAGTCTGACCACG
>JAESGJ010000613.1_pt1 | contig 11971 bp, 10 predicted proteins | sample 9266241 | NCBI WGS metagenome assembly JAESGJ01 (sample SAMN14514841, study PRJNA621669) | algae metagenome | isolation source: Brasilonema octagenarum HA4186-MV1 and co-occurring heterotrophs from wet... | place: USA: Manoa Valley, Hawaii | collected 2009-07-20 | reverse complement strand
AGGCGCTGCCGGAGGTCGCGGGCCTCGGCGCGCGCGCCGCCGCCCAGCGCGCCGTGGCCGAGCTGATCGGCCAGAACCGGGCGCTCGCCCTGGAAGACGCGCTGGCGCAGGCCTCGCGCGGGCTCGACCCCGCCGAGGCGGCGCTCGCGCGCGCCATCGCCACCGCCACGTTCCGCCGGTTCGGCCTGATCCGGACGGCGCTCGGCAGCCGGCTCGATCACGGCCTGCCGGACGACCAGCCCCTGCTGCTGGCGCTTCTGGCCACCGGCGCCGCCCAGATCCTCGACCTCGCCGTGCCCGACCACGCCGCGGTCGATCTCGCGGTGCGCCTCGCCAAGGCGGACCGGCGGACGCAGCATCTCGGCGGCCTCGTCAACGCGGTCCTGCGCCGGGTCGCCCGCGAGCGCGACGCCATCCTGGCGGCGGGCGATCCCCTCGGCGATGGCGCGCCGGACTGGCTCGCCGCCCGCTGGCGCGAGACCTACGGGCCGGAGCGGGCGGAGGCGATCGGCCGGGCGCATCTGGCCGGCGCGACAGTCGACATCACCGTGAAGGCGGAGGCGCAGGCTTGGGCAGAGCGCCTCGGTGCCGCGCTGCTGCAGACCGGCTCGCTGCGCCTGCCCCCGGACTCGGGACCGATCACCGCGCTCGACGGCTTCGACGCGGGCGCGTGGTGGGTGCAGGACGCCGCCGCGGCACTCCCCGCGAAGCTCCTCGGCGCGCAGGCCGGCGAGCAGGTCGCCGACCTCTGCGCCGCCCCCGGCGGCAAGACAGCCCAGCTCGCCGCGGCCGGGGCCGCGGTCACCGCTGTCGATCGCTCGGCGCCGCGCCTGGAGCGCCTGCGCCGCAACCTGGAACGGCTCGGCCTCACCGCCGAGGTCGTGGTCGGCGACGCGCTCGCCCTCGACCGGCCGGAGGGGTTCGACGCGGTGCTCCTCGACGCGCCCTGCTCGGCCACCGGCACGGTCCGCCGCCACCCGGACGTCGCCTGGACCAAGAGCCCCGAGGACATCGCCCGCCTCGGCCTCCTGCAGGCGCGCCTGCTCGACCGCGCGGCGACGCTGCTGCGGCCGGGCGGGCGCCTCGTCTACTGCACCTGCTCGCTCGAGCCGGAGGAGGGCGAGGCCCAGGTCGCGGCCTTCCTCGCCCGCAACGCGGCGTTCGCCCGCGTGCCCGTGGCGCCCGAGGAGGTCGGCGGCCTCGCCGAGCTGATCGATCCGAACGGCGACTTGCGCACGCTGCCCTGCCACCTCGGCGGCGGCACGGACGCGCGCGGCGGCCTCGACGGCTTCTTCGTGAGCCGGCTCGTCCGCCGGAGCTGACCGTGCCCGTTTCATCCCGACGGAAATCGGTCTAAACGGCCGCTCCCCCCATTTCGGGGGCCTACCTCAATCCCCCGCTTACCTGCCGCGTTCGCAGGAGTGAGCTCGGAGCGACATGCGATGCCCACGCTGACATTCCCCGACGGCAACACGCGCGCCTACGACGCGGCCGTGACCGGCCGCGCGGTCGTGGAGGGCATCGCCAAGTCGCTGGCCAAGCGCACCGTCGCCATGGCGTTGGACGGCGTAGTGGCCGACCTCGACGACACGATCGCGCGCGACGTGGCGATCGAGTTCCTCGACCGCACCGATCCCCGCGCCCTCGAGCTGATCCGGCACGACTGCGCCCACGTGCTGGCCGAGGCCGTGCAGGAGCTCTGGCCCGGCACGCAGGTGACGATCGGGCCGGTCATCGAGAACGGGTTCTACTACGACTTCGCCCGGAACGAGCCCTTCACGCCCGAGGACTTCCCGACGATCGAGGCCAAGATGCGCGAGATCATCGCGCGCGATGCCCCCTTCACCAAGGAGGTCTGGAAGCGCGACGACGTGCGTAACCTCTTCGCGGAGAAGGGCGAGGGCTACAAGGTCGAGCTGGTCGATGCGATCCCACCGGGCGAGGACCTGAAGATCTACCGCCAGGGCCAGTGGTTCGACCTCTGCCGCGGCCCGCACATGACCTCGACCGGCAAGGTCGGCACCGCCTTCAAGCTGATGAAGGTCGCGGGCGCCTACTGGCGGGGCGACGCCAACAACCCGATGCTGACGCGCATCTACGGCACGGCCTGGGCCACGAAGGAGGATCTCGACGCCTACCTGCACCGGCTGGAAGAGGCCGAGCGCCGCGACCACCGGCGCCTGGGCCGCGAGATGGACCTGTTCCATTTCCAGGAGGAGGGCCCGGGCGTCGTCTTCTGGCACGCCAAGGGCTGGACGATCTTCCAGGAGCTGATCGCCTACATGCGCCGCCGCCTCAAAGGCGACTACGCCGAGGTGAACGCGCCCCAGATCCTCGACAAGGCGCTGTGGGAGACCTCGGGCCACTGGGGCTGGTACCGCGAGAACATGTTCGCGGCCCAATCCGCCGGCGAGGAGGCCGAGGACAAGCGCTGGTTCGCCCTGAAGCCGATGAACTGCCCGGGCCACGTGCAGATCTTCAAGCACGGGCTCAAATCCTACCGCGACCTGCCGCTGCGCATGGCCGAGTTCGGCGTGGTGCACCGCTACGAGCCCTCCGGCGCCATGCACGGCCTGATGCGCGTGCGCGGCTTCACCCAGGACGACGCGCACATCTTCTGCATCGAGGATCAGCTCGCCGCCGAGTGCCTTAAGATCAACGACCTGATCCTCTCGACCTACGCGGATTTCGGCTTCGACGAGATCCTGGTGAAGCTCTCCACGCGCCCCGAGAAGCGCGTCGGCTCGGACGCGCTCTGGGACCACGCCGAGAGCGTGATGACGCGCGTGCTGGCCCAGATCGAGGAGCAGTCGGGTGGCCGGATCAAGACCGCGGTCAACCCGGGCGAGGGCGCCTTCTACGGGCCGAAGTTCGAGTACGTGCTGCGCGACGCGATCGGCCGCGACTGGCAGTGCGGCACCACGCAGGTCGACTTCAACCTGCCCGAGCGATTCGGCGCCTTCTACGTCGACGCCGACAGCCAGAAGAAGCCGCCGGTGATGGTCCACCGCGCGATCTGCGGCTCGATGGAGCGCTTCACCGGCATCCTGATCGAGCACTTCGCCGGCCACTTCCCGCTCTGGCTCGCCCCGACCCAGATCGTGGTGGCGACGATCACCGGCGAGGCCGACGCCTACGCCCGCGACGTGGTGCGCGCGCTCGAGCGCGCCGGCCTGCGCGTCGAGGCGGACCTGCGCAACGAGAAGATCAACTACAAGGTCCGCGAGCACTCGCTGGCCAAGGTCCCGGTCATCCTGGCGCTGGGCCGGCGCGAGGCCGAGGAGCGCACCGTCTCGATCCGCCGTCTCGGCAGCCAGGGCACGCGGACGCTGCCGCTCGCCGAGGCGGTCGCCGCCTTCGTGGACGAGGCGACGGCGCCCGACATCCGCCGGGCCGAGGCGGTGGCCGAGACCCGGCCGAGCGCGGACGCAACGCTCGACGGCCAGCACGTGGTCGCGCCGGCGCCGTAGCTCGGCGTAGGCTCCGTCACCGCGCCATAGCCCGCTCCAGCACCGCGAAGATCCGCGGGTCGGCGCACTGGGCGACGTTGAAGCGGAGGTAGTCCGGCGCGCTCTGGCTCACGCTGAAGACGTTGCCGGGCGCGAGGATCACCCGCTCGGTGAGCGCCCGGCGCGAGACCTCGGCGGCGTCCAGCCCGTCCGGCAGGCGCGCCCACAGGAACATGCCGGCGCCCGGCACGAACGGCACGGCGATGCCGAGCGCGGCGAGACGCCGGATCGCGCGCCCGCGGGCCTCCGCGAGTCGGGCGCGCATCGCCTCGAGGTCGTGGCGGTAGCGCGCGTCGGTGACCGCCCGGTGCACGACACTCGCGGCGAGGTGCGGGTCGCCCAGCGTCACCGCGACCTTCAGGTCGAGGAAGCGCTCCACCCAGTCCCGGCGCAGCGCGACGTAGCCGATGCGCGCGGCCGACGAGAGCGTCTTCGAGAAGCCGCCGATCTGAATTACCCGCTCCAGCCCGTCGAAGCCCGCGAGCCGGGCGGCCGGCTCCACCTCGAAGTCGGCGTAGATGTCGTCCTCCACCACCAGCGTGTCGTGGGCCTCGGCCAGCCGCAGGATGCGGTGCACGATCGCGGGCCCGAGCGAGGCACCGGTCGGGTTATGGAGCGTGGAATTGGTGAGGTAGAAGCGCGGCCGGTGCTCGCGGAGCGCCGCCTCGAAGGCGGCGAGGTCCGGCCCCTGCGGGCCAAAGGGCACGCCGACGAGCTTGACCCGCTGCGCTCGCAAGAGCGCCTGGAAGTTGAAGTAGCAGGGATCGTCCACCAGCACCGTGTCGCCCGGCTCGATCAGGAAGCGGCAGAGCAGGTCGAGCGCCTGCGTCGCCGAATCGGCCAGCACGATCTGGTCCGGGTGGGCGGCGATGCCGCGCTCGCCCATCCGGCGGGCGATGTGCTCGCGCAAGGGCGCGAGGCCGCGCGGCTCGTCGTAGCCGGTGAGGGCCGGGCCGCCCGCGCGGGCGACGTAGCGCAGCGCCCGGCGCAGGGCCTCCTCGGGCATCCATTCCGGCGGCAGCCAGCCGCAGCCGGGCTTCAGCACGTCCGGATAGGTCTCGAAGGATTGCCGGCTGATCCAGAGCGGATCGACGGCGCGGTCGAGCCGGGGGCCGGCCGCGGCGAGGCAGAACGGCTCCGGCCGCCCCGCCACGTAGAAGCCGGAGCCCGGCCGCGAGACGATGGCGCCCTGGGCCGCCAGCCGGTCGTAGGCCTCCACGACCGTCGATTTCGAGACGCCGAGGCTTTCCGCGAAGGCCCGCACGGAGGGCAGGCGCGCGCCCGGCGCGAGGTGGCGCCCGGCGATGCGTGCCTCGATGGCCGCCATCGCCGCCTCGACCCGCGTGAGCGCCGGATCGAGTTGTGGCTTCAGAACACCGAGCGACATCGCGAACCTCGACCGTACTGCCGATCGTACCGGACAGTTCGCCTGGATCGTACCGGATGCGTGCCTGTCGCGTAACCGGAAAACGCCGCATCCAGCATGCCCGGCGGTTTGAGGAGATCAGGATGTTTGCGGCGGACGAAGACCGGCAACGGGCGACGCGGATCGGTCGGCAACTCGTGGACCTCGTCCTGCTCATGGCCAACGGATCGGCCTCGCCCTGCCGCTGATCCTGCCGCTGAGCTGAGCGATGACGACCCGCATCCTCGCAGCGCCCGCGCAGGCGCGGCCTGCTCCGCCGGCCGGGGCGTTGCGCGACGGACTCGTCGGCGTGGCGATCTTCAGCGGTACCCTCGCGGCGACGCGCCTCGCCCTCGAAGCGTTCGAGCCCGTCGCCCTCACGCTCACGCGGGCGGCGCTGGCCGGCCTCGCGGCGGGCGCGGTGCTGATGGTCTTGCGCCAGCCCGTGCCGCGCCGCTCCGACCTCGCGGCCCTCGCTGCCGTCAGCTTCGGCGTGGTGCTGGGCTTCCCGCTCTTCACCGCCTTCGCGCTCGGCCAGATCGGCGCGGGACGCGCGAGCGTGTTCGTGGGACTGCTGCCGCTTGCGACCTCCCTGTTCGGCGCGCTGCGGGCGGGCGAGCGGCCCTCCCGGGCCTTCTGGCTGCTCTCCGGGCTCGGCAGCGCCGTCACGGTCGCCTTCGCGGCGCGCGGGGCGGGGCCCGGCTCGCTCGTCGGCGACGGGCTGATGCTCGCGGCGATCCTCGTCTGCGGCCTCGGCTACGCCGAGGGCGCGCGCCTGGCTCGCCGCCTCGGCGGCTGGCAGGTGGTGGCCTGGGCAACGGTGCTGGCGCTGCCCGCGACGCTGCCCGCCGCCCTCTGGCTGCTGCCCGCGCATCCGGGCCCGATCACGCCTTCCGCGCTCGCCGGGCTCGCCTACGTGTCGGCACTCAGCGCGCTCGTCGGATTCGTGTTCTGGTACCGGGCGCTCGCGCGGGGCGGGATCGCCGTGACGGGCCAGCTGCAATTGCTGCAGCCCTTCATGGGGATCGGGATCGCCGCCCTCGTCCTCGGAGAGGCGATCGACCCCGCGATGCCCCTGGTCGCGGCCACGGTGGCGGCCTGCGCGGCGGGCGCGCGGCGTCTTGCGTGAGATGCCGCCCCCCGCGCGTCACGACCCCTTCGCCACGACCTCGATGTCGCGGTCCATGCCGCTCTCGACCTTGAACTCGCGGGTGTAGACCTGCCCGTCGTGGCGGGCGATCAGCACGTAGTCGCCCTCGGCCAGGGTCACCTGCGGGAAGGCGCCGATCGCCTCGCGGATCGTATCGCCGCCCGGCGTCAGCACCGAGAAGGCCGTGCCCGCGAAGGCCTCGGCGCCGGGCGCGGCCACGAGCTTCAGGGTCACAGTGGCGGCGCGGTGGTTTAGAGTGGCGTCGGTGATCTTGCCGTTCTCCACCTTCAGGTCGGCGCGCTGGATCGCGTTCGATTCCCCGTAGGTCGAGACCACGTGATAGGTGCCCTCGGGCAGCCGGATCAGCTCGCCGGCCTTGACGCCGCTGCGCACCAGCCGTCCCTCCGAGTTGGTGCCCACCGGCACGAAGACCGAGAAGGCGAGTTGCGCGGGCGCGATCCGCTGGTCGCCGACCGCGCCGGAGAGCTTCAGCGCCCCCGCGCTCACCCGCAGCGTGTCGGCCTGCGGCTGGCCCGCCATGGTGATGCGCTTCGAGGCGCTGGCGAAGCCGTAGGTCACGGTGGCCACGTAAGGACCGGGCGCGAGGCGGAAGCTCGGCTCGGGGTCGGTCGAGCGGGCCACGATGCTCGGCCGGTTGCCGTCGCCCCGGTCGTCGTAGATGCGCCAAGCGAGACCCGTCCGCAGCGGCTCGCCGATGCCGGCGAGGATGGCGCTGAGCGTGAGGCTCGCCTCGGCCTCCGCCGGGCCGGTGGGGAAGGCGGGCGCCGTGATGGACGGGGAGGGCACGCCGGAGCCGAGGCGGTTCGGGAAGGCGTCCTGCGCCGCCGCCGCGGCGGGCGCGAGCGCCGCCAGCAGACAAGCCCCGCGCCGCCAACCCACGACCCGCACGTCCATCCCACCTCTCCGACCGGGCCGCAGACGGCCCCGCCCGCGGTCTGGCGCGAGACCGTGGCGGCGGCAAGGCGTCGCCGCCGCTTCCCTCGGGCCGGCGCGCGTGCCAAGTCCGGGCGAGCCCCCTCGCGAGACGCGCCGCATGACCGCCACCCTCGACCTCCTCCGCACCCGCCGCTCGGTGCCGCCGCCGCGCCTCGAGGCGCCGGGCCCCGACCGCGAGACGCTCGACGCGATCCTCACCATCGCCTCCCGGGTGCCGGACCACGGCAAGCTCGCGCCCTGGCGCTTCATCGTGATCGAGGGCGAGGCCCGCCACCGGGTCGGCGAGACGCTGGCCGCGATCCACGCCGCCGACAATCCGGGTGCCGACGCCGCCCGGCTGGAACTCGAGCGCAACCGCCTCGCCCATGCGCCGGTCGTCGTCGGCGTGGTCTCCCGCGCGGGCCCGCACGTGAAGATCCCCGAATGGGAGCAGGTGCTCTCGGCCGGTGCGGCGGCGATGAACCTCGTGGTGGCGGCGAACGCGGCGGGCTTCGCCACCGCCTGGCTGACCGAGTGGTTCGCCTACGACCGCCGCGCGCTCGACGCGCTCGGCCTCGCGCCCGCCGAGCGGATGGCGGGCTTCATCCATATCGGCCGCCCGGCCGAGATCCCGAGCGACCGGCCGCGGCCGGAGCTGGCCCAGATCGTCACGCGGCTCTGAGGTCGCCATGGACTACGATTTTCAGAACCGCACCCTGCCGCACAACCCGCTCAAGGCGATCGTCGCGCCTCGCCCGATCGGCTGGATCAGCACGATGGACCGCGACGGACGGCTCAACCTCGCGCCCTACTCGTTCTTCAACGCGGTCGCGGACGACATGGTGGCGTTCTCCTCCTCGGGCCGGAAGGACGCCATGACCTTCGCGGAGGAGGGCGGCGACTTCGTCTGCAACCTCGCGAGCCACGGCCTTCGCGAGGCGATGAACGATTCCTCCGCCCCGCTACCCCGGGGCGAGAGCGAGTTCGCCCACACGGGCCTCGCCACGGCGCCCTCCCGCAAGGTGCGCGCGCCCCGCGTGGCGGAGGCCGCCGCGGCGATCGAGTGCCGCTGGCTGCAGACCGTTCCGCTGCGGCCGCTGGACGGGTCCGAGCCCGCCAACTTCCTAGTGATCGGGCAGGTGGTCTCGATCTACATCGACGACCGCTTCGTGGCGGACGGGCGCGTCGACACCGCCGCCATGGAGCCGATCCTGCGCGGCGGCTACTTCGACTATTTCCGGATCACGCCCGAGAACCGGTTCGAGATGCGCCGGCCGCGGGGCGGCGGGGACTTCAAACGCCCCTGAGCGTGCCCGCCGCGTCGCGCACGACCTCCACGAGCGGCACGCCGGCGGCGGCGGCACTGAGCGCCGCCATCGTCCGCGCCAGGGCGCGCTCGGCCTCGGCCAGACCCTGTTCCGCCAGCGCCCGGGGGTCGAGGCCGAGCGCGGCGAGGCGCGGGCCGGCCTCCGCGAAGCTCGCCGCCCACAGCACCGCGCGGGCGGTTCCCAGCACCGGCACGATCCGCAAGCCGCCGTCCGGCAGCCCGGCCTGCGCCTCGTGCACCGCGAGCAGCGCGCCGAGCCGCACGACGTCGCGCCCGTGCTCGGCGCCGAGGAGAACGACGCCCGCCGGAACCGGGACCAGCGCCGCCGCGGGATCGCCCTCGGCCCGGTCGAGCACGGCGTAGGGGCGCGGATCCTCGTCCGGCCGGAGCCTCAGCGTACAGCGCATCGCGGCCGGAGGGTGAGCGGAGCGGGGCCGCACTTCAAGCTTTCTTTACCATACGGGCAACAGGGTCGGGCAGGGAAGGCGCGGATCGCGCCGCCCCGGCGCCAGGGGCCTCCCGAACCGGCGCGGTTCCTCTCGCGGCGGACCCGATGTTCCTGTTCACCACGCCCTCCAGCCCCCCCGAGCCCGCCGCGGCGGCGCCGCGGGGCGCCAGTGCGGGCGTCAATGCAGGGGTCGTGCAGGCGATCCGCGAGGGAGCCCAGGCGAGCGGCGCCGGCTTCGACTACCTGCTCGCCACGGCGCAGCGCGAATCCGCCCTCGACCCCGCGGCCAAGGCCGGCACGTCGAGCGCCACCGGCCTGTTCCAGTTCATCGAGCAGACCTGGCTCGGGGTGATGAAGAACGCCGGCCCCCGGCTCGGCCTCTCGTCCTACGCCGACGCCATCACGGCGCGCCCCGACGGCAGCTACGCGGTGGAGGACCCTGCCCAGCGCCAGCAGATCCTGGACCTGCGCCGCGACCCGAAGATCTCGGCGACGCTCGCGGGCGCGCTCACCCAGAAGAACGGCGAGGCGCTCACCGCCGCGCTCGGCCGCGACCCGAATGCGGGCGACCTCTACGTCGCCCACGTGCTGGGCGCGCGCGGCGCCGCCTCCCTCATCGGTGCCGCCCGCGACACGCCGGACCGCGCCGCCGCCCTCGACATGCCGGAGGCGGCTGCCGCCAACCGCGCCCTGTTCTACGACCGGGCGGGGCGCCCGCGCAGCGTCTCCGAGCTTTATGCCACCCTCTCGGCAGCGGCGCGGGGCGTGGCCGACCTCGGCATCCAGGCCCAGGCGAGCGGCCTGCCCCAGGCCACCACCTCCTACGCCGCCTCGGCCTACGCCGCGGGCGCGGACCTGCGCAGCCTGTTCCAGACCGACCGGCGCACCGGCCCGGTCGCGCAGGGGGTCGGCAGGCTCTGGCAGGGCCGGGCAGAGGGGCCGTCGGCCCCGCCCGAGCGTCCCGCCCCGAGCTACTTCCCGCGCTCCGACCCGCGCGCGGACGTCGTGCGGGTCGAGGCCGACGCCCCGACGACGACCGGCGCGCTCGCCGCGGTCCTGCCGGCGCCGGGCGCGGTCATCCGCAATCCGCCGCTGCCGCCCCGCCGCCCGGCCGACCTCGCGGCCCTCCCGGCGCCCGCCCTCCAGACCTCGCTCTTCGCCACCCGGAGCGGTCCATGATCATCCGACAGTTCCTGGCCTCCACGCAGCACACGTCCGCCGGCCACCGGGCCGAGGCCGCCCAGGCGCTGGCCCGGGCCTACCTCTACGGCAATCTCGGGCCGGAGGCCGCCTGGGAGGCCAAGACCGCGATCCTCTCGCTCCTCGACGACCCGGCCCCGGTCGTGCGGCGGGCGCTCGCCGAGGCCTGCGCGCCCTCCGCGCGGGCGCCGCGCCCCCTCATCGTGGCGCTCGCGAGCGACCAGACCGAGGTGGCCTGCCTCGTCCTCGCCCGCTCGCCGGTCCTCACCGAGGCGGACCTCGTGGACGCCGCCGCGATGGGCTGCGAGGCGGTGCGCGCCGCGATCGCCGCCCGACACCACCTCTCCCACGCGGTCGCCGGGGCGCTCGCCGAGATCGCCGGGCCGGAGACCCTGGCGGTGCTCGCCCGCAACCCCACCGCCCGCATCACAACGGGGCGGATGCTGCGCATGGTCGAGCGCCACGGCGCCGCGCCCGTGCTCCGGGAGGCGCTGCTGGCGCGGCCCGACCTGCCGATCGAGGTCCGCCACGCGGTCGGCGCGCGGCTCGCCCGCGACCTCGAGCACTTCGTCACCGGCTGCGGCTGGCTCACGCCGGAGCGCGGCGCCCGGATGAGCCGGGAGGCCGGCGAGCGGGCGGTGCTCGACCTCTGCGCCGGGGCCGGTGCGGCCTCGGTCGCGCGGGTCGTGCGGCACCTGCGCGCCACCGGCCAGCTCAACGCGGGCCTGATCCTGCGGGCGATCCTCTCCGGGCAGGTCGGGTTCGCCGAGATCGCCTTCGCGGACCTCGCCGAGCTCGAACCGGCCCGCGTCGCGGTGCTGATGCGCGAGCCCCGCGGCGTCGCCGAACTGCACCGGCGCGCCGGCCTCGCCGAGGCGCTGCTGCCCGCCATCGCCGCCGCGCTCGGCGCGTGGCGCGAGGCGCAGGACGGCGCGACCGCGGCGCGGGGTGCCGGCCTGTCGCGCCGGATGATCGAGCGGGCGCTCACCGCCTGCGAGGACATGCCCTTCGGCGAGATGCAGGCCGTGATGGCGCTGCTCACCCGCTTCGAGGCAGAGGCCGCCCGCGACGAGGCCCGCGAGGTCGCCCGCGCCATCGCCGAGGCGGCAGCGGCCCGCGAGGCGGCCCGCCGCGCCAGCCGCGACGAGGGCGTGGCCTGGGCGGCGGCGCAGGGCGCCGCGCGGGCGATGCGGACCGCGCCGGCGGCCCCCGAGCCCGTGCGGGAGGCCGCGTCCGAGCCGCCCGCCCCGGACGCGGCGCCCGACGCCCTCGACGCGGTGCTCGACGCGCTGCCCGGCGCGATCCTGGCGAGTTTTCGCGAGGAGCAGGAGCGCCTGCGCGAGGAGGCCGCCCGCGCGGATGCGCCGGCGGAGGCGGCGGAGCGGCTCGCGGCCTGAGCGGCACCGGTCGGCCCGTCGATGGATCGGCGGCGCGGCCGGGCAGGCCGGATCATGGCGGTGCTCCGATGCGGGTTCGGCTCCGCGCGGGTGGCACCGCCGGAGGGATGGCCGGAAGGGAGACGCGGGACGCCGCGGAACCCATGAGTTGTGCGTACGGATGCCGAGTTCCCCGGCGTCCCGCGGGTCGGAAGAGGCGTCTGCGCCCGGTCCGGCCCGGCTTGTCGTCGCGGTTTCTTCTCTCCCGCCTGCATCGACCCCGATCTTGCGGGGGCGGGTCATGCCGTTGCCCGGCGCTCCCACCCTCCGCTCGGCAGACTTCACGCGTCCTGCACCGGACCTCGTAGTGGGCCCGGCATCGGTTCCAACGACCTGTGCAGGCCGGACTGTCGGCGCTGTCCCGTGTTGCTCCGGGCTGGCGGCCGAGAACGGCCCTGAGTCGCGCAGAGGCGCCCGGGGCACCGGCTGACCGGCCGGTGACGCGGGAACCGCCGCGCCGCCCATGCACCCGCTCCGGCGGTCATCCGGTGCAGGCTCCCTGCTGCGGCGCCGCGGCGGGGTGCAGGCCCCGCCGCGACACCGGGGCGGCGCGTGCGAGG
>JAESGJ010000612.1_pt1 | contig 11975 bp, 12 predicted proteins | sample 9266241 | NCBI WGS metagenome assembly JAESGJ01 (sample SAMN14514841, study PRJNA621669) | algae metagenome | isolation source: Brasilonema octagenarum HA4186-MV1 and co-occurring heterotrophs from wet... | place: USA: Manoa Valley, Hawaii | collected 2009-07-20 | reverse complement strand
AATGTAAAGAATCTTCTGCATGCCTCTCTCCGATGTCGAGCCGCCGCGCCTTCATGAGCGGCGGCGGCTCGACTATGCCGGAGACCTGCGGCGCCTGCTCCGGCGCCAAAGGACATACGGACTTAGCCACCACTTTGTGCGTATAGAGGGTGAAATCGCGCTTTGAAGGCACGCTCAACCTATGACGGCGCCGGCTGCTTCAGGCAGCATATGCCGCCGCCTCCGCGCAGATGCCGGTCTCGGCGCCACGGTCGTCGTGACAGCACGCATCCGATCAGGCGCGGCGCCACCTTCGCGGCGGGAGGCGCGAGAAAGTCCGCGTCGACCTCGACGTACTTCCTTCCAAAATATCCGGTCCTCTCTCGGCGGCCTCAATCGGGTCGGCCGGCAAGCGCTGCGCGAAGCTCCGATCATGCGAAGCTGCCGCCAGCGGACTTCACCCTTGCCCGGTCCCTGCCAGGAGATTTGGAGCGCCGGCCCAAAGCAGGACCGGTGGTTGTTGCGACTTATGGGCCTTTCACGCGGGCGCTCCTCGACGTCTCGACAGTGGAGAACGGTCAGTCTGGATTCGGCGCTGGCGTCAAAGCAGCGCGAGGGCGATCACCACGACGAGACCGATGCCGGTCACGCACCAGCAAGACAGTTCAAGGAAGCTCATAAGGGCCTCGGCGAGGACCCTGCCCGGCGACAACACACATCGGGAACCCGTCATCCGGAAACCTATCCCCGGGCTCGGGAATTGACAGTCGGGGCTGCGCAGAACGCGAGGTCGTGCCATGCCTCTAATGCCGATGAGCGATGTATTTCTGACGGTTACCGTCATGGCGCTCACATTCCTGGCCGAGGTCGCGTTCTTCGTCCTTCTTGGGATGTTCTGAGCACGCGAAGTACCGACGGCCCTGCGGGGCCAGCCGATCGCTGAGGACGTGGCCCAGGACAGCGAGAAGGCGCCTGCCGATTAGGCCCGGCGCCGGTCGTCGGAGCCAATGGTGCATTCTCTCGCGGACACCGTGGTTCTCCGGTGAAGAACGAACCATCGGGCCAGCGAGAAAAGCTCGGACGCCTGGCGACGATCAGGCGTCACGCAGATCTCAGTCCTTGCCCAATCCGGAGAAGATCGCCGCCGGCGGGGTGGCGCGTGGCGGTGGTAGCGGGCGAGCCCCTGGTGCGCCCGGCTTGCTCCTGGCGTCGTATCTCAGAGCGAGGTCCAGCAGCCTCCTCCTTGTGAACGGGTCCGCTCTTTCAGCCAGATCGCGCGCGCGCTGCGCGAAGCCCCGGTAGAACTCCTCCATGACGCCACCCCCACAACAAAACCAAAACCGGATTTCAGTACGCAGGCTGAGGCTCGTCAAGACGCCAGATCGGGACAGACCGTCCGACGCTAACCCCACCGGACGCCCTTCCGCGACGCGCTTGTGTCCATCGGGCCGACGGCATTAAGCTGATGTCGGCAGGGAAGTTCGAGGGCAGTACTCCACTCGATTCGGAAGGTGTGCCCGGCATGCGGCAAGCCGATGGTCGTCGTGCCTGACGATGCCGCCGAGGGGCGGGTGCGCTGCGTCTGCACCAACTGCCACGACGATCCGCTTCACGACCCGACGGCCCGCAGATGGGCGGACAGTCCGCTGCGGCCGCCGGCCAAGTGATAGGACCGGCGCAGTTCCGAGCAAAAGGTGCGGTCGCGGTATCATAACCGCATTGGCTTCAGAGTGTGAGCCCGCTCTCGAGTCCGAAAAAGGCCAGCTGCTTCGTCCCGTCGGAGCGGAGCGGGGATGTCCTTCATCCAAGTGGCCGTCGTGGCCACATTGTCGAAATCGTTCCGGTTAGAAATTCCTCGATTTCGTCGGATTTATATTGCAACCGATAGGCGATGAGGAGCATCGTTGCACTTGGCGTTTGGATCGCCTACAGAAAGGGCTGGGAGTTGGACAATGAACGACAACGCGCCTTCAGCGCGAAGCGATCTGCAGGGACTTAGGCTGATCCGGGCTTTTCTCCGGATACGCGATCAACGTGCCCGGACCGAACTCGTCGAACAAGCCGAAAGGCTCGCCGCGAAGGAGTCCGCGGGATCGGTTACGAACTTGCCCTGTTCACCTGAATTCGCCGGGCATCCGGCGGACCCTCTCAGTTAATCTCGCGCACCTTTTGTCTCGCCTCCAATGCCGCGTTCGAGTGCCATTCCGGTCTGCCCGCGTTGCAAGAAGCCGATGACCCTGGCCGCAAGTCGTGATGGCAAGGGAGCCCCGTTGTGGCGCTGCTTCAAATGCGAATCCGCCGGCTGAATCCGCCCAACGGCTTCCAGCCTCCCGGTGCGGCGACGATCGGCGTCGACTTCGGGGACGACTCGACCGCGCTGCGGGACACGCTCGCGAGCCTCGCGGCCGACAAGATATCGGTGTCCGTCACGTAGAGCGACTTCACGACCGGACTCGAGCGTGACCACAATCTGGTCAACGGGATCGGCGAAGACTAAGGGCCCTCGAAACGTCGAGGCGATCATCTGCTTCTGGGCATTTCCGCCTGCCGATAGCACACTCCCCACGAAGGCGGCGGCTGGACCGGCCTTTCGCACCGGCGTTGATCAAATAACGATCAACACTCCGCGGGCCGACAACTTAATGAGCGCTCTTTCGAGCGCTCATTGCTTTTCCTGTTGCCACCTTTGGTCGGCTAAGCAACTGGCGGCAAAGATGGCATGATGCCCTTTAGGCTCAAGCGCCAGAGCCTGAGCGGCTTTGGGAGACCCGGCGTATAGATGACCATCATCGCAGTTCTGGTCGCGACGACCTGTTCGCAAAAAGGAAACAGGCTCTCAGCAATCTGGAGTGCGTCGGCATCCTTTTCCGTCGTCGTCAGCCAGTCGTTACCCGGAGTGAGATAACCATGTTCGGAAGCCGCGATGTCGCGGCCCTCGATCATGCGGCGTGCGTCATCCACCGTCAGGATGTGCCAACCATGAGCGGCAATGCTGTGGATGACGTCAGGCGGTGTCACCACCGGCAATTCAGCATTCACAACCAAGGTAGCGCCATGCTCCCGGAAGGTCGTAATGTACGCTCGGCGGCCCTTGATCAACTGAACGATATCCTTCTCGCCCACTCTGATCAGCGGGACATCATCAATCGAGCACGTCCGGTATTCGGCCAGCTCGATACGCGGAAGGCTCCAAAAATCCGCATTGACGAAGTAACAGCACGAATAGCGTTGAAGCATCGCGGCGGCGACGGACCTTGAGGAGCGGTGGTGCCTGGCCCGCCACACGTTGCGGATGGCCTGGGCCCACGGCGTCTCGTTGATAGAAGCCGCGATTTCGGCAAGGCGCGCCTGCGCGATTGTCCGGATCAAGTTGAAAACTCGGCTAGTCATCGGCTGGTCTCCTTTGCTTACATGGCAACTGATGTTGCCGTGCTTGCAGAGTGGCCGATGAGCCGGAGCGACGTTGCAGACCAATTGAAGATCGGCAACGCCGCCATTATTGATGGAAGCTGTTCACCATAACAGAGGACGGAAACGCCGCACTGAGAGCTTTTCGCCCTCAGTCATCTGCGGAAGGTTCTCGTAGTCCACGGAAAGAGTGAGGCCGTGCTGGCCTTTTCCGACCTTAAATCGCGGATCGATGCGCGCGTCAGGGTCATCAGGTTTTGCTGTACTGGGTGTGATGACGATATTGTAATACAACGGAGCCACTTGAGCAGGGACTCGCGTTGCAATGGTCTGCTGCGCCAGGTCTCGGAGGTTCTCTTCGCCCACGAGCAGATCGGCGAGGTAACGGACCTCTTCGTAGATCTTTTCGAGGTCCGCAATGTCGGCCTCGCTTACCGCATATCCCGGATTCGATGAGAGACAACGGGCCAGGGTCACGGCGATCTCGACCGGCAACTCTTCGTGGTCACCGCGAGCAAAATATCCGAACCAGGCGGCAAGATCGAAGAGATCGGTCAAAGGTTCGAATTCGCCATACAGCGCGGCCGGATTGAGCCCGCCATAGAGCGCCATGAGAAAGCAACCCCAGAGATTCAGATCGAACGCTTCGCCGAAATCCAAGCGTGCTCTTGTCCCGCGGCTCACTCGCTTGCCCTTTGCCACCTGATACCGAGCAGCTTCTCGCCCGATACGGTGCGCCGTGAGCGCCCGCAAGTGTGCACGGCGCAAAACGCTAATGATGGGAAGTTCGCGATCGACCACCGCTTGATAGCTGAACGGTCCGTAGATTTGTTCAAAGCAGAGGATTTCGACGGCCGCCTGAGATCGGATTTCGGTCGGAGTCATGCCGAACCATTCTTTGGCGTTAGATCGTCCGGCCATGTGGAAATATTGCGTGGTGACGTTGCGGTCGCGATCTCGCACTTCCGGAGCTCGATAAACATCGCTGACTGTTCTGAATACGGTTTCTACTTCCGCCGCGTTCTCCAACTGGTCGCGGAATTCTTTATCAAATCGCGTCCATGGATCCGCGTCACGTTCAGATCTAAATCTCGCCATCTGAAGTACCCGGCTTGCTCGCACGCATTGAGCGAACAGCGCTGTCCTCAAAGTGCCCGCAATCGTTCCTTGATCGGGATTCCCTCGTCTGCCTTCTTCGTCGTGAGCCGGAACAATGGCAATCCAGTCGCCGCGTAAAAATCCAGTCAACTGGACTTGGTTAAGTTTGACGCCGCGAGTACGTAGCTGAAACTCAGTGACCGCCTGATAATCCTTCGTGCTCCATTGAGCGAGGACACCGTCATCGACGGGAGACGCCGGAAAGCCGAACTTCACGTTGTAGTAGATGACCGGGATCGGCTTGAGACTGAAGCGATCCGGGATGACATGAATTTCAGCGTCCGGGCGCTGTTCGTGCATTACCGCCAGATGATCTTCATCCAAATAAATACGTGCGCTGTGGCGATTTCCAAAAATGTCCGGCCTTCCAAATAGCATACCGCTTCCTCTTCCAATTAAGTCGTGGGTGTTGATTACATGAGCAGTCATTTCGGGGCGACGAAACGCCTTCCAGAATTTTGAGTAAAATCCAATATTTTGTCGCGTCGCCAGCGCGGATTGGCGCGGCCTCCCCGGCGTTCCGAGTGGTTCTTCTTCAATTGCTCTGCAACGTGAAGAGATGGGCGCGACTACGGACGGCCTCCTTCGATGGAGGCTTACGTGGTTGCAACAATCGCGGCAGGAACAACGGCTCGATATTACAGCAAGCAGTCAGAGTATTATCTCGGCGGCGGCGAGCCCGCAGGTCGCTGGATCTCGTCGACCAACAATTTCGGCGTCAGGCATGGCGCTGAAGTTGACAATGCTCTCTTCGAGCGACTTCACGCTTCCCTTGACGCGGATGGACAACCCCTGCTGTCCAACAGCGGCGACACGACAAAACGTGTCGGCGGCATCGACCTGACGCTGTCCGCACCGAAATCGGTTTCCGTCGTATTTGCGCTCGCCGATGACGCGACGCGGCGCGCCATCGAGAAGGCTCAGCATGAAGCCTGTGAAGCAACGATCGCCTTCCTGGAAAGAAACGCGGCCTTTTGTCGGCGCGGAAAGAATGGGCATCGTCTCGAACGAGCCACGCTGACGGTTGCCTCGTTCCAACATGGGGAAGCCCGTCCAGTCGAGCACGATGACGGCAAGGTCTACGCCGACCCCAATTTGCATACGCACGCAGTTTTATTAAACTTTTCAATGCGTCAGGACGGCACCGTTGGCGCGCTCGATGCGCGCCACCTGTTTGCTCACAAGATGGCCGCCGGCGCAGTCTACCATCTCGCACTATCTTCAAATTTGCAGAAACTTGGCTTCGAAATTGGCGAGATCGGCAAAAACGGCACCTTCGAAGTGGTCGTCCCATTGAGCGAGGATGCCCGTGACGGCAGCCTTGCTCAAGACTTCGCGGCCCTGCAGCGTCACTGGTCCGCCCGCCGCAGAGAGGTGGAGCAGGCGATGGCCACTGAGGGGCTGTCAACTGCCGAAGCCCCGGCGCTGGCTGCGGCCATCGCGCTCGGAACGCGTTCGTCAAAGCAGAAGGAACGACCCGCCTATCGTTTTCAATTGTGGGCCGGGGAAGCTGCGCCGTTCCTGGACGTCCATCGGTTCATGGCGAATCTGCGCACCTCGCGAACATTGGACCACGTAGAACAAGAGGAGCTGATCGCCGAGCGCGTAGCGGCCGTGCCGGCGGAGCTGACGGAGCACGAAAGTGTCTTTGAGCGGCGTCACCTCTACGCAGCCGTGGCGACGGCCCTGGTGGGGACAGGCGCCGATGCTATGCGCGTCGAGCAGGAAGTGGACCGCCTGCTAGATGAAGGCCGCGTCGTTGAACTCGGACGGGACGCCCTGCAGCAGCCGGTCTATTCGACGCCAGAGCAGATCGCAATCGAGCGCGAGTTGGTCACGGTGGCCGAGCGCCTCGCCCGGGAGCACCGCGCGGCACCTGATCCGGAGCGCGTGCTGCAGCTTTGCCACGAACGCGGACTGTCCGCAGAACAAACCCACGCCGCGCAAATGGCCACGAGCTCGGCGGCCGTCGTGGTGATCGAGGGCGCCGCCGGGTCGGGGAAGTCGACAACCTTGGCTGCAATCGTGGCGGCGTATTCCCAAGATGATGCCGGTTTCCCGTCAAATCATGCTGCTCCTGCGCGGCGAATCATCGGTACGAGCCAATCCTGGAAGGTCGCCAAGGAATTGCAAAAGCTGGGCATCGAGGCGATGGCCACCGACGCCTGGCTCGCCCGAACCAAGGAGCCATTCCTCGACGCCAACACCGTGCTTGTCGTCGACGAGGCCGGACTTCTGTCGTCGCGACAAATGTTGGCAATCACCAAGAGAGCAGCGGTGGCCGGCGCAAAAATTATCGTTGTAGGGGACCGTGAGCAGCTCCAGAGCCCGGGGGCCGGCCCGGGGCTGTCCATCCTCGCCAGCATCACAGGGACAACTCGCGTCGACACCATCGTGCGTCAGCGCGAAGCCTGGATGCGTACGGCAGTGACGGATTTCGCCAAAGGCCGCGCCAAGCAGGGCTTGGCGGCGTTCGAGGCGCGTGGTTTCCTAAATCTTGCGGCCGGCGAGAAGGCGACTGTCACGAGCTTGGTCGATGCCTGGGAAAGCGCACAACGCGCGGAGGCCACCGCCTCCGTCTTGTTGATCGCCAAGACTAACGCGCAGGTCCGCACCCTCAATGACGAGGTCCGCGTCCGACTAAAGCGCGACGCGCGGATCGTCGGGGAGGATATCGAGGTGGCCGCCGTGACACCCTCCGGCCATGGCCAGACACTCGCCTTCGCGATCGGCGATCATATCCGGTTCCTGGTCCGCCACGACCGTCTCGCCGTCATCAACGGCACCACCGCCACCATCACTGATATCGACGGTCGCGGGACGCAGGATCCGACCGTGCACGTCGACATCGCCGGACGCCGGGCGAGTTTTCGCGTGTCGGAGCTTGCCGACGAGCATGGCCGAGCACGGCTTGGTCACGCCTACAGCACGACGATTTATGGATCCCAAGGCCTGACCACCGATCGGGCCTTCGTCTGGGCCGGACCGTCGATGACAAGAAACGAGGCGTATGTCGCATTTTCGCGTGCGCGGGATCGCCTCGAGATTTTTGCCGACCTCCGCGAGATCGACGCGCAAGCCCGCCTCGATTTGCCGCTGTCGGAGCGGCTGCAGGCCACCATCACCCCAGAGCGGCGGCTCGAGTGGTTCGCGGACCGGCTGTCGCGCCTGCAGGTCAAGACCTGCACACTCGATCCCACGCTCGACCATGCGGTGCGCGTCAACGAACGCTTGCCGGAGCGAGGCCTAGCGACAGAGTATGAGCGTAGCTAAGGCGTGGATGCGCGGAGCCTTATCCTCATGGAAGCGCCGAGTACGCGCTTCGTAGCGGTGAAAAGCGAACAAAAACAGGCGGCTGGTCCAATTCCTCAAAGAGAAAGCCAGAGAGGGGGTATTCGTGCGGCAGCCTACATTTCCGTTGCCGCGCTGATTCTTTGCGCGCGCGCCTGCCTGACGTTGTCTGCCGTTCGCTTGCCTGCGATGTCTGCCACATGTTGGCTACCGTTCACCACCTCCATCTCAAGGGGAAGCCTCCCATCGACCTCGACGACCATGCCCGCATCGAAATCCGGATTCTCGCGCTTGCCGCCGGGCGCCGGATATCCGCGCGGGTTGCAGACGACCCGCGTTTCGCCGACGCAATAGTCACGGTTGCAGTGCACATGGCCGTGTAGCCACAGGTCCGGCGCGGCGTCACCGGTCATCAGTCGCTCGACATCGCTGGCGTAGCACCAGTCGAGGTCCGTGGTCGTCGGCCAGTGGAGCAGCGACCGCGACGACGGAGCCATGTGCGTGATGACCACCGCGTCCTGGCCCGAGGGACGCTTGGAGAGAGCCTTCTCGATGTACGCGACTGAGGCCTTGTGGGCGTCGATCGTCTGGCCGGGGCGGAGCCGGTCCTTCGACCGGCCGGCGCCGGTCTTTATCATCCGGTAATCGTTCATCTGTTTCGTGGCCGCGCGTACCGCGTCGCCGAACATCACGTACGACGGCCTGGTCATGAAATCCGTCCACAGCGTAGCGCCGACAAAAAGTACGCCGCCGATCTCGACTGAGGCATCATCGAGAAGGATGATCCCGAGTTCCGCCGCGACCTCTGGCATCCGCGCGCGCTGCTCCTCCCACGTGGTCTTAAGCTCCGCATTGTGCTTGTCGTGAAAGGAATAAAAGTCGTGATTTCCGGGAACGTAGACGAGCGGTCGGTCGCGATCGGGATACAGCTCGCGGACACGCCGCAATGCCAGCGTGCCGGGCGCTGCGGCGTCGCCGGCGACTACGGTCACGTCGGCGTCGATATGCGGCATGCTATCGAGCCCATTGCGCTCGATGTCGACGTGCAGGTCGGAAACCGGATTGATGCGGATCACGGCGTCACTCCATTGTTCTCGATATCGCCGCCCTCTGGATCCACGCGTGGCGGCAGTGTCGCCATGTAAGCCTTGATGGTAGCGAGGCGGACAGGAGCGATGCCCATGACGTCAACGCCGATGTCCGCGGACTGCCGGTTGCCTGGCATCTTGCCGTGGTGGTGCCCATACAACATCAACGTGGTCGGCTTGCGAGACCCGGGCCAGCTCGCCCATCGATAGTGGCAGATTACGCATTTGGTGCTTTCGATCGTCTCATACGCGACATCGCGGATCGATTCCCAGCCGAGACCCTTTGTGGCCTCGCCGTCGTGATTGCCTGCTACCAAATGTTTGCGTCCTGGTAGGCTGTCGAATAGCTTGCGAAGCGCAGCCGGATCGGCCCGGTGAGCGAAGTCTCCGACGACGATGATCTCGTCGTCCGGCCGCACGACGGCGCGCCACGACGCTGCCATCGCCTCGTTCATCTCGCGTCCGTTTGCGAACGGCCGGTTACACATTCGAATAATGCCGTCCGCCCTGTCCGGCGACGCGTGGAAAAAATGTGGATCAGCGTAGAACCAGGTCGTCACTGCAGCTTTCTCCCGCGTCTTTCGAACGAAATCGGCTTTGCCCGCCTCGATGTCTCATCGCACCATTGACGATCAGTTACTCGCCCGGGTCCGGCATTGTTTTTTAAGTGCCGCGTGGTTGACGCGCAGTAATTGCGGCTTCGCCCAGCCGTTTACCGGCCTCGCCGCGCATGGAAGCATCAGATCGGGTTTCAAACCCGCCGCGGCGGCCGGCGCCGCCGCGCGGGCCCATTGAAGGCCAAATTCATGATGAAAAATCGCACTTCTACGCGCCCGCGGATCGCTGTGCGAAGAGGTGAGTAGGCGAACATTTGGGATTAGCGCACGCATTATGAGCGGGCGAAAGCGTTCCGATATTGTCTCAAATCTTATCGTTGCGACTATTGCTACTTGTCTCGACGGAAGGGCACCGATCTTTTTCAATTGTTCTGCAACGTGATCTGACGGGCGCGATTACTCACTGCCTCCTTCGATGGAGGCTTTCGTGGTTGCGACAATCGCGGCTCATACAACGGCGGTCACCTACCCCAAGGGGCCGCTCGGCGCGCGACGGCCGGTCTGTTCGTTCAGGTGGCTGCCACGACTCCAAGTCAAGGCCTGCATCGTCGATTCCCTGCTGGACCATGCCGCGCGGGTCCGCGAGGGCGCACGCGAGCGGGCCGCGGAGTACGGCCGTGGCTAAGTCCCGCATCCCGAAAGTGCGGCTGCAACCACGTGTGACCGCTTCGGGCGGTCCGTCTGCGCCGCCGACGACTGTGGCGGTGCCAAACCAGCCGCTCCGTAGTGGCGCCGCCACCACTCCCTTGCGGCCGTCCGACCCCGAGTTCTGGACCGTGATCAATGAGGTCGCGGATCCCACACCCATCGCGCCCGCCGAGCTCGATGCCATCGAGCGTTATTTTTCGGCGGTGCTCGATGACGTCTTTGCACCATCGCGCCGAAAGATGTCTCCATAAACCGCTGAAAGGAACCTGATCATGACCGACAACAATCTCTATCCCAACGTCGTCTTGCCGATGCCGCCTGATTATTACGCGGATATCGCTATCGAGGCGGCACTCTGGCTGGTGCGAGAATCGAGGGATGCGATCGCCAACAAGATTGATTTCGTGCCCGATCCCGCAAACTATTTCAGCACGTTCGGGCGGCTGCCCGCGATCCGGGAGCTGGAAGACCTCACCGAGGAGCAGCGCTTCGATATGTTCGTCGACGGCTTCCGCAGTTTTCCTGATGGCGCCCAGCACGCGTTTGAGGAGTTGCTGACCGACCGCAGAGAGGCTCTGCTGCAGAGTTTCCGGGAGTGCTGGAAGGTGGTCGCAGACGCAGTCCCGTTCCCCTGACTTTAAACCGTGCGGAGGAGTCAGGCGAATATCACTTCCCCTGATTCCCCTGCATGGATAGACTCCCTCTTCTGTATCGCGTTAGGAATCTGCTGATGGCCCGCAAGAACCTTCAAATCTCAGAAACACCCGACAATGTCGTCCAGCCGCGGCCGCGCAATGTCCTGATTTACATTCGCGTTTCAACTGAGAAACAGTCCAACAATCAGCTCAGCCTCGATTCGCAGGAGAAGCATTTGATCGCGCGCTGCAAGCGCGATGGCGACCATATCGCCGGCATCTTCCGAGAAGAGGGCGAAACTGCCACCAACATGAGGCGGCCGGCCTTCGAGCAGATGATCGCGCGTGCGACCGATGGCACGCGCTCGGTCGACGCGATCATGGTGTACTCTTTTTCCCGGGCCTTCCGAAACCAGGTCGAGCAGGAGCTCACGGTTCAAACCCTGCGCAAGCACAAGGTTGAGCTGATTTCGCATGCCGAGCCGCTGGCGAACGACGACACTGGCGACATGTTCAGGAAGTTCATCGGCATCGTCAACGAATACCAATCCAAGGAAACGGCCCGTTCCACCATGAGAACGATGAAGGCCAATGCTCAGCTCGGCTACTCCAATGGCGGCATCATTCCCTTTGGCTACAAATCCGTCGATGCCGAAATCATCGGCAACAAGCAGAAGAAGAAACTCGCCATCGAGCCGGTCGAAGCGGAAACTGTGATCCGTGCCTTCGACCTCGCCAAGAATGGTGATGGTAATAGCGGACCGCTGGGAACGAAGAAGATTGCGGAGTGGCTGAACGATCGTGGCTATCGCTCGCGCAACGGTTCGCTGTTCGGGACCGGCACCATTCACGAAATGCTCACGCGCCGCGCCTATACCGGCGTGCGGAACTTCAACGAGTTTGATCGGAAAGGTGACGGCGAACGTAAGGCGCAGTCCGAGATCATCGAATACGAAATTCCGGTCATCATCGATCCGGCGACGTTCGAGGCGGTTCAGGCCCTGCTGGTGTCGCGCCGTCCGAGGTCTCGCGGGCCGCGGCTCGCATCGGCGCCGTCTTTACTCGGCGGCCTTGTCCGTTGCGACTGCGCCAAGTCCTGTGCCCTGACGACCGCCACCGGCACCTCGCGGACCGGCGTCATCTACAGCTAT
>JAESGJ010000611.1_pt1 | contig 12097 bp, 7 predicted proteins | sample 9266241 | NCBI WGS metagenome assembly JAESGJ01 (sample SAMN14514841, study PRJNA621669) | algae metagenome | isolation source: Brasilonema octagenarum HA4186-MV1 and co-occurring heterotrophs from wet... | place: USA: Manoa Valley, Hawaii | collected 2009-07-20 | reverse complement strand
CGACGAGGGTCTTCTCGCGGTCGCGCAGGTTGGCGGCCTTCTCGAAGTCCTGCGCGTCGATCGCGGACTCCTTCTCCCGGCGCGCGTCGGCGATCTTCTCGTCGAACTCACGCAGGTCTGGCGGAGCGGTCATGCGACGGATGCGCATCCTGGCGCCCGCCTCGTCGATCAGGTCGATCGCCTTGTCGGGCAGGAAGCGGTCGTTGATGTAGCGGTCGGCAAGCGTGGCGGCCGCGACGATCGCACCGTCGGTGATGGACACCCGGTGGTGCGCCTCGTAGCGGTCACGCAGACCCTTGAGGATCTCGATGGTGTGCTCGACCGTCGGCTCGCCCACCTGGACCGGCTGGAAGCGGCGCTCCAGGGCGGCGTCCTTCTCGATGTACTTGCGGTACTCGTCGAGCGTGGTGGCACCGATGGTCTGCAGCTCGCCGCGGGCCAGCTTGGGCTTGAGGATCGACGCGGCGTCGATCGCGCCCTCCGCGGCACCCGCGCCGACGAGCGTGTGCAGCTCGTCGATGAACAGGATGATGTCGCCGCGGGTGTTGATCTCCTTGAGCACCTTCTTCAGGCGCTCCTCGAAGTCACCGCGGTAGCGGCTGCCCGCGACCAGGGACCCGAGGTCCAGGGTGTAGAGCTGCTTGTCCTTGAGCGTCTCGGGGACGTCGCCGTGCACGATGGCCTGCGCCAGCCCCTCGACCACGGCCGTCTTGCCGACGCCGGGCTCGCCGATCAGCACCGGGTTGTTCTTGGTGCGGCGGCTCAGCACCTGCATGACCCGCTCGATCTCCTTCTCGCGACCGATGACGGGGTCGAGCTTGCCCTCCATCGCGGCGGCGGTCAGGTTGCGGCCGAACTGGTCGAGCACCAGCGACGTGGACGGGTTGCCCGCCTCGCCGCCGCGCCCACCGGTACCGGTCTCCGCGGTCTCCTTGCCCTGGTATCCGGACAACAGCTGGATGACCTGCTGGCGCACGCGCGTCAGCTCGGCTCCGAGCTTGACCAGAACCTGGGCCGCGACGCCCTCACCCTCACGGATCAGGCCGAGCAGAATGTGCTCGGTGCCGATGTAGTTGTGGCCGAGCTGCAGCGCCTCGCGGAGGCTGAGCTCGAGGACCTTCTTGGCGCGCGGAGTGAACGGGATGTGGCCGGACGGCGCCTGCTGGCCCTGGCCGATGATCTCCTCGACCTGGCTGCGGACACCTTCGAGCGAGATACCGAGGGACTCCAGCGACTTGGCGGCGACGCCCTCGCCTTCGTGGATGAGGCCAAGGAGGATGTGCTCGGTGCCGATGTAGTTGTGGTTCAGCATCCGGGCTTCTTCTTGAGCCAGGACGACGACGCGCCGGGCGCGGTCGGTGAAGCGTTCGAACATCGGTGGTTACCTGCCCTCCGTTGATAGCGCAGCTATTGAACAAAGCCTGCACGACTCACCGTGCTCTGCGCCTGCCGTCCACTGTAGTGGGCGGCAGCGCGGGTTGCCCCGCTTGTCCTCTACAGGTGAAAGACCTTCGGACCCGTTCCGGGGTCGTTCCCCGTCGCTGCTCAGGACCCAACGCCCGTCGGACGAGGATCGGTTCCGCCATTCGGGGCGCACGCGGTTCGCCCCTAGCGAAAGGACGTTGCCCGCCGGCCCGGAGGGTGAAGGGCTGGCAACGATTGATTAGGTTGCCGCGTGGAAGGCGTCGATGACGTCCGCGGGGATTCGACCGCGGGTGGAAACGCTGTGGCCGTTGCGCCTGGCCCATTCCCGAATGGCGGCGCTCTGTTCGCGATCGATCGACGCCCGACCGCGTCCCGAGCCTGCGGAACGACCGCGGCGTCGGCCCCCGACACGTCGACCCGCCTCGACCCACTGCTTCAGGTCGCCGCGGAGCTTCGTTGCGTTCTTCGACGAAAGGTCGATCTCATAGCTCACCCCGTCGAGCGAGAATTCGACGGTCTCGTCGGCAGAGCCCTCACCGTCGAAATCATCGACTAAGGTGACGGTCACTTTCTTTGCCATTGGCTCACACTGACCCTTCTGCGGGGGCGCGTAGTCGTACGTCGCTCGAAACCCGGGACAATGCTTGCATATCAACGTTGGCAATTCAACACAAAAGTATGAAACGGTCTTCAGCCGCCTTGCCGACGCACAATCGGGAACAAAACGGTCTCTCGAATCGTCAGTCCCGTCAATGCCATCAACAACCGATCGATACCCATTCCGGTACCCGTCGTAGGTGGCATCCCGTACTCCAATGCGGCGAGGAAATCCTCGTCGAGAACCATCGCCTCGTCGTCACCCGCGGCGGCCGCCCTGGCCTGCGCCTCGAACCGCTCCCGCTGTACGACGGGGTCGATCAGTTCGGAGTATCCGGTCGCCAATTCGAAGCGTCGGACATACAGATCCCATTTCTCGGTGACGCCGGGAGTGCTGCGGTGCTCACGCGTCAGTGGCGTGGTCTCGACGGGAAAGTCGCGCACGAACGTGGGTGCCCACAGCGTGGCCCCGACGGCGTGCTCCCAGAGTTCCTCGACGAGCTTGCCGTGCCCGTACCCGCGGTCCCTCGCGATCTCGACACCGCGTGCGTCGGCGATGGCCCACAGGCGGTCGACCGGGGTTTCCGGGGTGATCTCCTCGCCGAGGGCATCCGAGAGGGACGGATACATTTCGAGCGTGGCCCATTCGCCGTCGAGATCGTAGGTCGTGCCATCGGGCAGTGGCACGTTACGGGTGCCAATCGCCTCGTCGGCCACCTCTTGAATAACCTCGCGCGTCACCACCGCTGAATCGTCATAGGTGCCATAGGCCTGATAAGTCTCGAGCATCGCAAATTCCGGCGAATGCGTTGAATCCGATCCCTCGTTTCGAAAGTTCCGATTCAACTCGAAGACCTTCTCGAAACCACCCACCAGACAACGTTTGAGGAACAACTCCGGCGCGATACGAAGGAAGAGGTCCGCATCGAGTGCATTGGAGTGCGTCACGAATGGGCGGGCCGCCGCTCCGCCTGCAAGCGTCTGCAACATCGGCGTCTCGACTTCGAGAAAGCCCCTGCGCTCATATGCCGACCGCACCGCCCGCACGACGGCGACGCGCTGTCTGGCAATGGTCCGCGCCTCCGGTCGCACGATCAGATCGACGTAGCGCTGCCGGACGCGCGTCTCCTCGTTGAGTTCCTTGTGCGCCACGGGAAGAGGGCGCAGTGCCTTGGAAACAATTTGCCAAGAATCGGCAAGCACAGACAATTCACCGCGGCGGGAGCTGATCACCTCGCCGTGGACGAACACGATGTCGCCAAGATCGACGTCGGACTTCCACGCATCGAGTGACTCCTGGCCGACGCCGTCGAGGCTCACCATCGCCTGCAACTGGGTGCCGTCACCCTCCTGAAGCGTCGCGAAGCACAGCTTTCCGGAATTCCTCGCGAACACCACCCGGCCCGCGATCCCAACGACCTGTCCGGTCTTGGTGTCGACCGCGAGGTCGGCATGCTGGGCGCGCAGTTCGGCGAGCGTGTGCGTGCGGGGCACCTCGACCGGATAGGGGTCGCGGCCCTCGGCAAGCAGCCGCTCACGCTTGGCCTGGCGGATCCGGAATTGCTCGGGGGCGTCGGACTCGTGTGCATCAGCGGAGGTCACGACGTGCCAGCTTAAATGAACGCACGCCTGCGTCCATCGACGCGACCGCCGTCACCACCCTGGCCGCCGAGCCGCTGGCCTCGCGGTACAAGCGCCTGCCGTCATCGTGGTGGGGGTGGACGCCGGCGCAGCAGCGCCTCGGCCCCGATTCCACCATCGCCGAGAACCTCACGATGATCGCCTGCCGCGTGGTCGACCTCGTCAGAACGTTCTTCTGACGATCAGCGGCTGGACAGGGCGATCCAGCCGAGGCGCTTGCTGATGGTCTCGGCCGCGGCGATGGTCCGCTTCGCCGTCGCCTCGAACGCGTCCTCGCCGAGCCGGTAGGACGGACCCGACACGCTCAGCGCCGCGACGACCCGGGCGTCGGCGTCGTAGACGGGCGCGGCGACGGCGTTGAGTCCGACCTCGAGTTCCTCGCGGACACAGGCCCATCCGCGTCTGCGTGCCTCCTCGAGCTCGACCTCGAGCGCCGCCCGCGTGGTGACGGTCTCGTCGGTGAAGCCCTCCAGGCGCGTGCCCAGCCGCTCGCGCACCTCGGCGACGGTGAGCCCGGCCAGCAGCACCTTGCCGCTCGAGGTTGCGTGCGCCGGGCAGCTCTGCCCCACCCAGGTCCGCAGCGCGATGCCAGCCGCGCCGATGGCCTCGGCGACGTTGACGATCCGGTCGCCGTCGAGGATCGCGAGGTTCGTGGTCTCACCCGACTCGGTCGCCAGCGCGTCGCAGGCCGCCTGACTCTGCTTCACCAGGTCGAGCTGGGCGCTGGTCGAGCGCGCCAACCTGGCGACGGCGAAGCCCAGCCGGTACTTGCCCCGCTCGGAGAGCTGCTCGACGTAGCCTCTGGCCTCGAGAACCGAAATGAGCCGGGACACAGTCGATTTGTGCACGCCGAGCTCTGCGGCGATCTCGGTCACGCCAGCGTGGCCGAGCGCCGCGATAATCTCCATGACCAGCAGCGCACGGTCCACCGACTGCACGGTCGCCGACCGTGTGCCGTCCTCGTTGTCTGCCGTCGCCATCGAATTCGACCCTATACGGCCGGGATCCCGAAGTTGCCCACCCGTCGTTGCACCGCGGCGATCTCGCGCAGCCCGTCGTTGAGAAGGCTGCGGTTGAGCGGCGACAGCTCGGACATCGTAATGACGTCGCCGGGCCGGTTGCCCGTCGCGAGTTGCCCGACCTGATGGGTCATCCGCAGCCGTTGCAGCATCACGAACACCTCGCCGAGGGTGTCGGCGTCGCGCTCGCTGATGGCCCCTGCCGACGCGGCGGCCTCGAGCCTGGCCGGTGTCGATGCCGACGCGACGTCACCGACGAGACCGCCCCACCTGGCGAGGTTGACGATCGGGGTGACGGCGTGAGCCTTCAGGTCGAACGTGCCACCCCGGCGGGACAGCACGTCGCGCAGCGATCGGGTGCGAACCCGGCCCGAGAGCGCGTCGAGAAGCTGTAGCCGCAACGCATTCGGGTGTTCGGCACGCATCCGGCGGTATGCGGACGGCACGGTGTGCAGGGCGGCGTCACCCCACACCACCCGCCCGTCGAGCAGCAGCGACGACAGGATGAGACCCCGGTCCGCCAGCGGATCGTCGAGCCATCCGCGGGCCGCTGCGGCCCAATCACTCTGGGAACGAGCGAAATTGGGACTGGCGGCAATGGCGCCATTGCTGTCGGACGGTAGCCCGCAACCGTCGAGGATGGCGTGCGTGCGGCGGGCGACGGCCCGCAGGCGACCGCTCGCCGGGGTGAGGTCGTCACGCCAGGACAGTGCGCTGTCGACGTCGGAGCTGGGCATCGCCTCGCGCCTGGCGATGCTTCCGAGCGTCAACCACGCGAAGCCCGACCGCGGCGTCTCGCCATCCGCCGGGGCCTCCGCGATGGCCAGTTCGAGCGCGCGCCGGACGACGCTGTCGATGACGACCGAGAGGATGCCGCTGGTCGCGGAAGCCTTGGTGCCGCTGCGGAACAGGTCGACCGCGAGATGAGTGACGTGCTGCGCGGCGGCCTGCAGTTCGGATGCGTCGGCGGCCATGCCGATCGACCGTCGCAGCAGGAAGCTCTGTCGCGCCGAGGCGGCGAGCAGGTCGGCGTCCTCGAGGACGCCGATGACCTCACCGCGCACCGTGGTCACCGGCATGTGCCGCAGCCCGCTCTCGAGCATCTGCATCAGCACCGTCTCGGCCGTCAGATCGGCGGTGACGCGCCGCGCGGGCGCACTCATGCACCTGGCGATCGGCACGTCGACCGGCAGGCCTGCGGCCACGACGCGCGTGCGCAGATCGCGATCGGTGAAGATGCCGAACTCCCCGTCCGCCAGGGCAATCAGGGCGTAGGACACGTGCCGCCGCGTCATCTGCACGACGGCGTCGCGGACGGGCGTCAGCGGCGGCACCACCAGGACGTCGCCATGCACCAGCTCACCGACGGGTCGGCTGTCGGCGGCGGGGACCAGGGCGGGCCGACTGCCCGGTGCGACGCTCCACGCCGACGAGGCCAGGAACGCCAACCCCGCCGGCCTCGCGAACTGGGCGCGCACCTGGTCGCCGGGCAGCCGCACCAGGGTGCTCGGTTGCGTGGCCCGAGCGACGAACTCCATACCGCCGCCGGTGAGAAGCGGCGTGTAGCCGAAGATCCCACCGGGTTCGACGGTGTCGATCGCGGACCCGTCGGCCGCCTGAAGCGTCACGTGACCCGTGCCGACCATCCACACGTCGTCGGGCACGGAGGCGGAGTAGTCCGCGATCACCGCGTCGGCGGCGAACGTCACCAGCGTCGAGCCCGCCGCCAGGTCGGCGAGACCGTCCGGCGACATCGCCTGGAACGGGGTGTGCTCACCGAGGAACTGCGTCAGGTTCCCCGGATCAGGTCCGCGCACTTCTCGGCCATGGTCATCACGGTGATGTTCGGGTTCACCGCAGGCAGTTTCGGCATCGCCGACGCATCGACGACCCGCAGTCGGTTCACGCCCTTGACCCGCAGCTGCGGGTCGAGCACCGCCATCGGATCCGTCACCGCCCCCATCCTGGCCGTGGCCGCGGGGTGGTAGACCGTGTTGTGGGTCTGGTGGACGTAGTCGAGCAGTTCGTCGTCGGTGGTCGCGTCGGGCCCCGGCGCCAGCTCCCTGGCGATCCACTCCTTCAGCGGGGCCTGCTCGGCGATCTTGCGCGCCAGGCGGATTCCGGTGAGCATGATGCGCTCGTCGTAACCATCGGGGTCGGTGAAGTAGCGCGGGTCGACCTTCGGCCGGTCCCTGAAGTCCAGGCTGCGCAACCGCACCGTGCCGCGGGAGCGGCCCTGGGTCACGTTGGGCGTCAGGCAGAATCCGTTGTCGGTGGTCGGGTACCCGCGCCGCAGCGTGTTCATGTCGAACGGCACGCTGCCGTAGTGCATCATCAGGTCGGGCTGGGCGCTTCCCTCGTCCACCGTGGTGAACAGGCCGATCTCCCACCACTGCGTCGACGTCGTGACCATCGGCCGCGACGCCTCCCAGAACACCAGCCCCTCGACGTGGTCGTCGAGGTTGGAGCCGACGCCTGGTGAGTCCACCAGGACGGGGATGCCGATCTCGCCGAGGTGCCCGGCGGGCCCGATTCCCGAGAGCATCAACAACTTCGGCGTGTCGATCGACCCCGCGGTGACGATCACCTCGCGTCGTGCCGTCACCGTGTCGTAGCCGGTGAGGTCGGGGCGCTGATACCGCACGCCCGTGGCGTTCCTGTCGTCGTCGAACAGAATCTGTGAGATCCACGAGTTGGTGCGGACCTCGAGGTTCTTGCGGCTGTCCAGGATCGGGTGCAGGTACGCATGCGACGTCGACATGCGGGTGCCGTCCTCGCCGACGTTGATCTGGAACCACCCGGCACCGTTGCGCACCGTCCCACCGCGGTTGAACTCCACGGTCGGCAGCCCGGCCAGCGCCGCCGCCTCGAGAACGGCGACGCCGCAGGGGTCGTTCGGTGGCACGTCCTGCAGCCGGACCGGCCCGTCGCGGCCGTGGTTCCCCGGCGCGGTGTTGGTCTCCAGACGCTTGACCAGTGGCAGCACCTCGGCGGAACCCCAGCCCGTGCAGCCCATCTCGACCCACTCATCGAGGCACTCGGCCGGCGGCCAGAAGGCAATGCAGGAGTTGTGCGACGAGCAACCGCCGAGCACCTTCGCGCGGGCGTGCCGCATGAAGCTGTTGCCCTTCTCCTGCGGTTCGATCGGGTAGTCCCAGTCGTAGCCGGAGTCCAGCAGGTGCATCCACTCCGCCAGCGGCAGGATGTTCGGATCTCCGACGTCGGACGGCCCAGCCTCGACCAGACACACCGTGACGGTCGGATCCTCGGACAACCGGGCGGCCAGTACGCAGCCCGCCGTCCCGCCACCCGCGATGACGTAGTCGAACTCGTTGTGGGCCATCAGATCTGCGGGGTCTTCGCGACGGCGGCGTGTGACTCGAGCGTGCCGATGTGGTGACGCCCCTTGACGCCGTACCAGAGCAGGCCGAGACCGAGGATCACCCCGATGTACACGAACGCACCCCAGGTGTTGTACCAGGGTTCGCCGTACACGGCCGCACGCGGCCAGGCCAGGTTGATCGCCATGCCAACGCCCCAGACCACGGCGACGACGTTGACGATCATGCCCCACTTGCCCATCGTGAAGTAGCCGCCCTCCTTGAGATCCTTCGGCGGCCACTCGCCACGGAAGCGCTTCTTCAGCATCGGGCCGGTCACCATCAGGTAGGCCAGGTAGATCATGATGATCGCGATCGACGTCAGGACCGTGAAGATCTGCGTGTTCGCGATGTTGATCACCAGGATGAGTGCCGCGATCACGCCGATGACGATGGCGGGGACGATCGGGGTCTGCGTCTTGGGGTTGACGCGAGCGAGCTTGTCGCCGAACGGAAGTGCGTTGTCGCGGGCCATGGCGAAGGTGAGCCGGATGGCCGCGGTGTGCACCGCGAGGGTGCAGACGGTGACCGCCACCACGATGCAGACGAGGAACACCTTCCCGAGCGGGCCCCACATCACCTGTTCGACGATGTACTGCAGTCCTCCGGTGCTCTCGCCGATCTTGGGATCACTGAGGTCGGGAGCCGACATCACGGCGAATACCAGGATGGCGCCGCCGATCACGAACGACGCGAGGATGGCGCGCAGGATCGCCTTGGGTGCGGTGCGCCGTGGCTCGACGGTCTCCTCGCCAAGTGAGCTGGCGGTGTCGAAGCCGTACATCACGTAACCCGATGCCAGTGAGGCGATCAGGAACGCGCCCAGCCAGCCGCCGCTCTCCCCCGCGCCGTAACCGTTGGTGGAGAAGAAGACCGAGGGTCCGCGGGTGGTGCTGCACGCCAGGATGATCGCGATCAGCACGGCGGCGATCAGCTCGATGAACACGCCGGCGCTGTTGATCATGGCCATGAGCTTCACCCCGAGCGCGTTGACCAGCGTGGTGAACGTGATCAGGATGCTGCCGAGCACCACGGCGTTGGCCGCGAAGTCGTATTCGCCGGTGCCGTCGCCGATGATCTGGAAGCCGCTCCACAGCCGGGGCAGGTTGAGCTGGTAGGCCAGCACCACGGCCGAGATCGTGACGATCGACGCCGTCAGCATCAGCCAGCCCGAGGACCAGCCCACGATGCGGCTACCGAGCTTCTTGGACCAGTTGTACACCGACCCCGCCACCGGGTACTTGGCCGCGAGCTCCATGAAGCACAGCGCCACGGCCATCTGACCCACGAACACCAGGGGCCACGACCACAGGTAGGCGGGACCCGCCGTGCCGAAACCGAAGTAGAACAGCTGGAAGGTTCCGGTCAGGATCGAGATGTAGCTGACCCCCGCCGCGAAGCTGGCGAACTTTCCGATGCTGCGGTCGAGTGACTCCTTGTAACCGAAGTCATCGAGGCCGCCACTGTCGGGGCCCGACGATGGGCCACTGTCGGGGCCCGACGATGGGACACTGTCGGGGCCCGACGATGGGACACTGTCGGGGCCCGACGAACCTGCTTCAACAGACATGTACGCGTCCTCTCTCAGGTGCTTGCCGCCGGAGGTCATTCACCCTTGAACCAACCTGCGGGTTTCGGCGCGGTGTTGTGCCAGATGTGTTTGATCTCTTGGTATTCCGCGAGCCCCGTGGGGCCGAGCTCGCGGCCGTTGCCAGACTTCCCGAATCCGCCCCACTCCGCTGCCGCGGTGTAGTAGCCGAAGTCGTTCAGCCACACCGTGCCGTGCCTCAACGCGCGCACCACACGTTCGCCTCGCGCCGGATCGGACGTCCGAACGCCCGCTGCGAGACCGTATTCCGTGTCGTTCCCGAGGCTGATCGCCTCGGCTTCGGTGGTGAATCGCTCCACCGTGAGGATCGGTCCGAAGGTCTCGTCACGGACGATGCCCATCGTGCGATCACACCCATCGAAGATCGTCGGCAGGTAGAAGCTGCCGCTGGCCAACGCTGGGTCGCTCGGCCGCGCGCCACCGGTGAGCAGCTTCGCGCCCTCCGAAATAGCCGATGCCACATGCCCTTCCACCTTGGCGCGGTGCTGCTCGGACACCAGGGGTCCGGTCTCGCTCGCCGGATCCATGCCGTCGCCCATGCGGATCTTCTCGGCGCGTTCGACCAGCGCGGCCACGAAGTCGTCGGCGATCGTCTCCTCGACGATCAGCCGGGTGCCCGCCGAGCACACCTGCCCGGAGTGCAGGAACACGCCGGTCAGCACCTGGTCGACCGCGCTGTCCCAGTCGTCACCGATGTCGGCGAAGACGATGTGCGGATTCTTGCCACCGAGTTCGACGGCGACCTTGGTGACGTGGTCGGCCGCCACCTTCGAGATGGTCCGTCCCGTGGCCAGCCCCCCGGTGAACGAGATGAAGTCGACGTCGGCGTTGTCGGTGAGGGCGGCGCCGAGCGCGGCACCGCTACCCTGCACCAGGTTGACGACGCCGGCGGGCACGCCCGCCTCCTCGAGCAGGTGCACGAAGGCGATGGTCGACAGCGGCGTGACCTCGCTGGGCTTGGCGACCATGGTGCAGCCGGCACCGAGGGCGGGTGCGACCTTCCACGACATCTGCAGCAGCGGGTAGTTCCACGGGGCGATCAGAACGCAGACGCCGATGGGTTCGCGCACCACGCGGCTGATGACGGTGGGATCGCCCACGTCGATCACCCGGTCGGCCTCGACTCCGACCAGCCGGGCGTAGTAGCGGAACACCGACGTGACGTCATCGATGTCGATCCCGCTCTCCGCCAACGTCTTTCCGGTGTCCCGGGTTTCCAGCTCGGCCAACGACGCGCGATCACGCTGCAGCAGGTCGGCGATGCGGTCGAGCAGGGCGGCGCGCTCGCCCGCGGTCGTGGCGCGCCACGACCCGTCGTCGAACGCCGCCCGCGCAGCGCTCACCGCGGCCCTGGCGTCGGCGGCGGTGGCCTCGTCGACGACGGCGAACACGCTTCCGTCGGCGGGGTTGACGATGTCGCGGGTACCGCCGTCGGACGCGTGGACCCACCGCCCACCGATGAAGAGATCGGGTTCACCGTTCACGGGCACTCACTCCCCTTGCGCCGCCGAGAGACGGGACACTACCCACTCGTGGAACTCCGCGATGTGATGTTCGGAAGGAACGAGGACGCCGCCGTTGCGGTAGGCGCGCGACGACATCGCGGGCTGCGTTCGCTCGCAGGCCTCGAAGTCCTGTTCGTTGACGCGGTGGAACAACTCGACCGAGCGCGACACGTCACGGCCCTGCTCCACCACGTCGGGTGTGTAGAGCCAGTCGCACTGGACGACGGTCCGGTCCGGGGCAAGAGGGTACATGCGGTGGAAGATGATGTGGTCGGGCACCAGGTTGATGAACACCGTCGGCTTGACGGTGATGGCGTAGTACCTGCGGTCCTGGTCCTCGGTTACCCCTGGCAGGGTGTCGAAGCCCGGGCTGCCGTCGATGGTGAAACCCGAGATGTCGGAACCGAACTCCGCACCGTGGCCGACGTAGTACTGCGCGGCGAGACCCTTCGCGAACTCGGGCAGCACCTCGGTGAGCTCGGGGTGGATCGTCGCGCAGTGGTAACACTCCATGAAGTTCTCGACGATGAGCTTCCAGTTCGCTGCGACGTCGTAGACCACCCGACGGCCGACGCTGAGACTCTCGATGCCGTAGTGGTCGATGGCGCTTGCGTCACCGAGACGCTCGGTGGCCGCGCCGATGACGTCGTCGGCGAACGACGGCGGCTCGTCGGCCAGACAGACCCACGCGTAGCCCAGCCACTCGGCGAGCGCGACGGGCACCAGCCCGTACCTGTAGCGGTCGATGCCCTCACCGGTCGGTTCCTTGAGCGACGCCAGGTTGGGCGCGGCGACCAGCTTGCCGTCCAGTGCGTAGGTCCAGGCGTGATACGGGCACTGCAGGTTTCGCTTGACCTGGCCCTCGGCCTCGGTGCAGATCGCCGCACCCCGGTGGCGGCACACGTTGAGGAAGGCGCGCAG
>JAESGJ010000607.1_pt1 | contig 12186 bp, 8 predicted proteins | sample 9266241 | NCBI WGS metagenome assembly JAESGJ01 (sample SAMN14514841, study PRJNA621669) | algae metagenome | isolation source: Brasilonema octagenarum HA4186-MV1 and co-occurring heterotrophs from wet... | place: USA: Manoa Valley, Hawaii | collected 2009-07-20 | reverse complement strand
CGCTGAATAGACCCGATTTTTCACGCTTGTAAAGCAAAGTGTGAAAGGGCATTAAAGGCATTCTTGTTCATCCGTTAAAAAGATGATCAGTCGACCTGCGGCCATGCCCTGCCAGCGATATCCGAGGATACGGAGCGCGCGGGGACCGGGTGGATCGAAGGTGCGTGCAAGGGAGAGGGAAGTCTTGAAGCTCATCAACATGCTGGCGTGCTGCTCCATCATCGCCATCAGTGCGACCAGTGCGGCGGCGCAGACCGCGCCGGCCGGCCTTGGCACCGTGCCCGACGATGCGGTCGCCGGTACCGCGCCGACCGGCACCCCCGGCCAGTCGCAGACCGAATCGCTGGAGCCGGCAGCATCGGCCGAGCGCGAATCCGCCTCCTCCACCGATGGTGACATCATCGTCACGGGTTCGCGCGTCGTCAGCAACGGATACCAGGCGCCGACGCCGATCACCGTCGTCGGGAGCCAGGACCTGCGCAACGCCGCGCCGAACCTGACCGAGGCGCTGCGGCAATTGCCGCAGCTGACCGGATCGACCGGGCCGTCGACCCCGAGCTTCACGCCGGGCGGATCGGTATCGAGCACGTCGAGCACCGCCAATCTGCGCAACCTGGGCATCACCCGCACGCTGGTGCTGCTGGACGGGCGCCGTCCGCCGGCATCGGGCGTGACCGGCACCGCGGACATCTCGATGTTCCCGCAGCAGCTGATCAAGCGCGTCGACATCGTGACCGGCGGCGCATCGGCGGCCTATGGATCGGACGCGGTGGCGGGCGTCGTCAATTTCGTGCTCGACACCAAATTCCGCGGCGTGATGGGCGAGCTGCGCAACGGCATCTCGACGCATGGCGACGGGCATAGCTGGGCCGCCGAGGCATCGGCCGGCTTCGGCTTCGACGACGATCGCGGCAGCATCGTCATCAGCGGATCGATCAACGAACAGGCGCCGGTCGACGGGCGCGCGCGCGAATGGGCCAACCGTGGCTGGGCGATGGTGCCCAACCCGCTGTCGGGCCAGGCGGGGCAGCCGCAGCTGCTGCTGCGCGAGAACGTCAATCTTGCCGCCGCGACCTATGGCGGGTTGATCACCGGGATGCGCCGCGACGGGACGCGGATCACCACCGGGCCGCTGCGCGACATCCAGTTCGGCGCCGATGGTTCGCAATCCGCCTATCGCCACGGCGAGCTGTTCACCGGGACGGTCGAGGTCGGTGGCGACGGCCCGCGCTACCCGGCGGCGATCGTGTCGGAACTGAACGCCAAGAACATCTTCGGCCATGCCGAATATGAGTTCAGCAACAATTTCTCGGTCTTTGCTGAGGGTGCCTATGGCTATTCGCGCAGCGAATATCCGCTGCTGGCGCCGTTCTTCATCGGCACCGCTGCGCTGGTGGTGCAGGCGGACAATGCCTTCCTGCCCGACAATCTGCGCAATGCGATGGCCGCCAACGGCTATAGCGCGATCGAGCTGGGCAAGGTCGACATGACCTTTGGCCAGAACCGGGTGACCAACACGACCAAGACGCTGAACCTGACCGCCGGGTTCAAGGCGACGGTCGGCCAGTTCACCATCGACGGCTATTACGAACATGGCGAGTCGCGGTACCTGCTGGAAACCAGCAACCAGCGGATCAACGCCAACACGCGCCTGGCGGCGGATGCGGTGGTCAACCCGGCCACCGGCCAGATCGTCTGCCGTTCGTCGCTGACCAACCCCGACAATGGCTGCGTGGCGTGGAACCCGTTCGGCCAGACGCCAATGACGGCGGAGCAGCGCGCCTATCAGCAGGGTGCCGGTTTCGCACGGTCGATCGCCAAGCAGGACGTCGTCGCGCTGACGGTGCGTGGCAATCTGTTCTCCACCTGGGCGGGCGACGTGGCGGCCGCGGTGGGCGCCGAATATCGCGACATGTCGGGCACGATCACGGTCGATCCGATTTCGCAGGGGATCGGGTTCGTCGCGACCAACCCGCAGCCGTCGGGCGGCGGGTACAATGTGAAGGAAGCGTTCGGCGAAGTGCTGGTGCCGCTGTATCGCGGTGACAATTTCCTGCAGTCGATCGACTTCAACGGTGCGATCCGCCGCACCGATTACAGCACCAGCGGCGGCGTGACGACGTGGAAGCTGGGCCTGACCAGCGAGGTGGTATCCGGCCTGCGGCTGCGCGGCACCTATTCGCAGGACATCCGCGCACCCAATATCGGCGACCTGTTCGGGCCGCGTTCGCGCAACGTCGTGGCGATCGTCGACCCGTTCAACAACAACCTGGTGACGCAGAACGTGTTCACCTTCACCGGCAGCAACCCCGACCTGCTGCCCGAGCGCGCCAAGACGATCGCGGCCGGCCTGTCCTATCGCCCCGAATTCCTGCCGGGGCTCGGCTTCTCGGTCGACTATTACAAGATCAAGATCGACGACGCGATCCAGACGCTGTCGGCGCAGCAGCTGGTCAACCAGTGCTTTGCCGGCGATCAGGGGCTGTGCGCGCTGACGGTGCGCGGCGCCGACGGGCGGCTGACCGACGTCAACGGCGTCGCGCTGAACATCGCGACGGTGGACATTTCGGGCATCGACTTCGACGCGAGCTACCAGACGCGCTTTGCCGGCGGGCAGCTGAGCCTGCGCGGGATTGCCACCTATCTCGACAATTACACGCAGGAAGCGCGCGGCGTGGCGGCGGTGCAATATGCCGGCACGGGTTCCTTCCCGAGCTGGCGCGCGAACCTGCAGGCGACCTATACGTCGGGCGGCACCACCATCGCGATCCAGGAGCGGTTCATCGGCGCGCATCGCCGCGTGATCCCGCCGGTCACGATCGACCAGGATCATGTCCCGGCGGTATTCTACACGAATCTCACGATCCGCCAGCAGATCGAGGCGGGCAACGCCAAGCCGGAGCTGTTCCTGTCGATCAACAATCTGTTCGACAAGGATCCGCCGCCGTCGGACACCAACAACATCTCGCTCGGCACGTCGCGCGTGGTGGACCCGCTGCTGTACGACACGATCGGGCGGTACATCACGGTCGGCGGGCGCATTCGCTTCTGAGCATTGGGCGGGGGTGAGCGCCCCTGCCCTTTTCTCGAAAAGCCACGGCCCGGTCGCAGGTTCGCTGCGGCCGGGCCCTTTGGTGTCAGGCGGTCCAGCCGGCGAGATCGGGCTGTTCGCCGATCAGCGCCAGGCCGTGCGCGATCGAGGTGAGTTCGCCGCCGGTGGCGATCCGCTCACTGCCGAAGCGGCGGTCGAAGATCGCGCGGATCGCGGGGATGAGCGACGAGCCACCGGTGAGGAACACGCGGTCGATCGCGGCCGCGTCGGTTGCGGCGCGCGCCAATGCCACGTCCATCGCCGCCTCGATCCGGATGAGGTCGTCGGCGATCCATTGTTCGAACGCTTCGCGCGTGACGGGCGCACGCAGGGCGACACCGCCGCCCTCGAAATGGAACACCGCCTCCTCCCCCTGCGACAGCGCGCGCTTCACCTGCCCCACGGCATCGTAGAGCGGGAAACCCTGTTCATGCTCGATCAGCGCGATCATTCGGCCGATGGGCACGGGATCGATGCAATCGCGCTGAAGCCGGCGAAGCTCCTCCAGCGTGCGACGGTTGCGCATCATGGCGAGGCGCGACCAATCGGCGAAATCGGCGAAATAGCCGCCGGGAATGTCGAGCACCTTGCCGAACGAGCGATAGTGGCCGCCCTTGCCCAGCAGCGGCAGCAGCAGCTGGCTGACGATGCGCTGGTCGAAGCGATCGCCGGCAATACCGATGCCGGCGGAGGCGAGCGGGACACAGCGGCGCGCGGCGCCGGGCGCCTCGACCCGGACGATCGAGAAATCGGTCGTGCCGCCGCCGAAATCGGCGACCAGGATCGTCGCTGGTTCCGTCAGCCGCGCGGCATAGCTGAACGCGGCGCCGAGCGGTTCATAGACATAGTGAAGCTCGACGCCGAAATCGGCCAGCATCGCGTCATAGCGTTGCCGCGCGAGTGCCGGATCGGGCCGCGCGCCGGCATATTCGACTGGACGGCCGACGATGACGCGGCGCGGGCGGCGATCGAGCCGGCCGCCGCTGTGCGCGACGAGCCGCTGCAGGAAACGCTGTCCCAGATCCTCGAAGCGGAACGGCTTGCCGAAGATCAGCGCGCGTTCGAACGAGGCGCTGGCCGCGACGGTCTTGAACGATTGCACGAAGCGGCTGTCGAGCGGGGAATCGAGATATTCGCCGATCGCCCAGGGCCCCGCCTCATGTGCGATGCCGTTCCACGCGTCCTCATCCTCCCAGAAGCACAGCGCCGAGCGGAATACCGGGCCGGTGGCGCGATCACCGGCGAAGGAGACGAGGTGCGATTCGCCCGTGCCGTCGGCCAGCGCGGCGACGGTGTTGGTGGTGCCGAAATCGAGGCCGAGCGCAGTGGCGGCGCTGTCCACGCGATGTCTCCCTTGTTGGTCGTGGCGAGACCCGCCGAAAGGGCGGCGCCTATCGCACGGCCGACAGGGGCGAACAAGCGTGGCGGCGGCCGCTATTCGTAGCGCAGCGCGCGGATCGGGTTGGCGCGGGCGACCTTGAACGCATGGCCGGCGATGGTGACGACCGCGATTCCCAGCGCGACGCCGCCGGCGAGGAAGAACGGCACCGGGGTCAGCGCCATGCGCGTGTCGAAGCCGTTCAGCCAGTCACGCATCGCCCACCAGGCGACCGGCCAGGCGATGAGATTGGCGATCAGCACCGGGCGGCTGAACTGCCAGACGAGCAGCCGGACGATATCGATCGTGCGCGCGCCCAGCACCTTGCGGATGCCGATCTCCTTCGTACGGCGCTCGGCGGTGAAGGCGGCGAGGCCGAACAGCCCGAGGCAGGCGATCACCACCGCGAGCACCGCGAATCCGGCGAAGATCTGCGCGCGCTTTTCCTCCGCATCGTAGAGCTCCTCGATGATCGCCTCGCTGAACTTGCCCTCGAACGGCACGTCGCTGGCGGCGGCGCGCCACTCGCGCTCCACCGCGGCGCGGACGGCGGCGGGATCACCGTCGTAGCGGATCACCATGGTCGAGGGCCCCTCGCGCGAACCGATGAACACGATCGGCTCCAGCGGCTCACGCACCGAGCGGAAGCGGGAATCGCGCACCACGCCGACGACCGTGATCGGCACGTCGCCATATTGCTCGCCCAACGCCATGCGGAAGGTCTTGCCGAGCGCCGCCGCGGGATCGGCGGCGCCAAGCTTTCGCGCGGCATATTCGTTGACCACAACATTGGCGCCGCGGGCGACCAATGCGCGGACCTCGGCCGGATCCTCCGGGAAGGAGAGCGTCTGATCGTCCATCGGCCGGGCAGGGTCGAACCAGCGACCGGCGACGAGCTGAAGCCCCATGGCGTCGCGGAAGTCGTGGTCGACGCGGTAGCGGCCAAGCGCGACGGGCTGCGGATTGCCGGGGACGAGCACGCCGGTGGTGTTGGTGTTCTGCGTCGCGACGCCGATGTCGGTGCGGCCGACCGCGACGACCCCGGGCACGCGCTTCATCCGCTCGGCAATCTGCTCGCCCCGGCCGATCAACTGGTAGCGGCTCATGTTGCCGACCTGCAGCAGGTGATCGCGCTGGTAGCCGGGATCGACCGAGCGGGCGTAGACGGTCTGGCCGTAGACGATCGCGGTGCAGATGATGAGGCCGATCGAGATGGCGAATTGCGCCACCACGAGCATGTTGCGCAGCATGCCGGTGCCGGGGGTCTCGGTGGAGGACTTGTTCGCCTTCAGCACGCTGGCGGGCTGGAAGCGCGACAGGAAGAAGGCGGGGTAGAGACCGCCGGCGACACCGACGATCAGCATGAGCGCGAGCGCCGGCCAGAGCATGCCGTCGGCGCCGAAATAGCTGAAGCGCAGGTCGGCATCGAGGAAGGCGGCGAAGGGGCGGACCAGCAGCTCACCCAGCGCCAGCGCGATGGCGACGGCGATGGCGGCGATCAGCAGCGATTCACCGACGAACTGAACGATCAGCTGGCGGCGCGTCGCGCCCAGCACCTTGCGCAGCGCGACCTCGCGGGCGCGCTGGCCAGCGCGGGCAGTGGCAAGGTTGGTGAAGTTCACCACCGCCATCAGCAGGATCAGCACCGCGATGATGGCGAAGGTGACGATCGAGCGGTGATCGTTGCCCGGCGCCATCGAGCCGGCCTGCGCGACCCCGAGGTGAACGTCCGCCACCGGGACGAGTGCCCAGTCGGTATCGTCGCCGGCATTGTAGCGCGTGCCGGCGAGATTTTCGTCGGGGATGTTTCGTTTCTCCCAGGCGGGAAGCTGCGCGTTCAGCGCGTCGGCGTCGGTGCCGGGTTTCAGCCGGGCATAGACCCAGCCGGACTGGCATTGCCAGCAGGTGAGGAATTCGGGTTCCTGCGTGAAATAGGAGCCGAAATCACGCCGCACGACCGCGTTGATGCGAAGGTGCGAGTTCCTGGGCAGATCCTGAAGCACCGCATTGACGCGGTAATCATAGGTCTTGCCCTTCTGGATGAGGCTGAGCGTCCGGCCGACGACATCGTCGGTGCCGAACTGGCGGATCGCCTCCGACCGGGTCAGCACCGCGGTGTCGGGGGCGTTCAGCGCGTTCTTCGACCCGCGCAGGATCGGCAGGTCGACCACGGCGAGGAAATCATTGTCCGCCGTGAGATAGTCTTCCGCCGTGCTCACCTGCCCCTGGCGGAGGATCGAGGGGGTGCCGCCGAGCACGTAGCTGACCGCCTCCACCTGCGGGAAATCCTTCTTCAGCCGCTCGGCCGTGATGTAGCTCGACATCTGCAGCATGTACGGCGCGCCGTCGCGCGGATTGGGCATCCACGTCTGGAATTGATAAGTATCCTCGCCGCGCGGCAGCCAGCGATCGTAGCTGGTTTCATAGCGGATGAAGACCAGGATCAGCAGGCAGGCCGCCATGCCGATCGCCAGCCCCAGGAGGTTGATGATCGAATAAGCGCGGTTCTTCGCCAGGGCGTTGACCGCAACGGTGAGATAGTTTCGCCACATGGCCGGCGGTCGCTTTCGATCGAGGTGGGGGTCAGGCGATGGCGGTCAGGCCGCGCGGCGCCGTTCCTGCAGGACGCGGCCGTCGAGCATGTTGACCACGCGGCTGGCGTAATCGGCATGCGCCGGCGAGTGGGTGACCATGACGATCGTCGACCCTTCGGCGTTCAGTTGCTGCAACATGCGCATCACCTCCTCCCCGTGATTGGTATCGAGGTTGCCGGTCGGCTCGTCGGCGAGGATGAGCTTGGGCGCGGCGATCAGCGCGCGGGCGACGGCGACGCGCTGCTGCTGGCCGCCCGACAATTGGCTGGGGCGATGGCGCGCGCGGTGCGCGATGCCGACGCGGTCCATCACCACCTCCGCCCGCGCGCGCCGCTCCTTCGCGGAGACATTGTGGTAGAGCAATGCGAGTTCGATATTGTCGCGCACCGTCAGTTCATCGACCAGATTGAAGCTCTGGAAGATGAAGCCGATGTTGGCCTTTCGAAAGTCGGCGAGCTTCGCCTCGGGCAGGCCGGCGACTTCGGTGCCGTCGAACACATAGGAGCCGCTGGTCGGGCTATCGAGCAGGCCGATGACGTTGAGCAGCGTCGATTTGCCGCAGCCCGACGGGCCCATGATCGCGACGAATTCGCCATCGGCGATATCCAGGTCGATCCCGTCGAGCGCGACCGTCTCGACGCTGTCGGTCCGGTATAATCGCATCACGTCGCGCATACGGAGCATCAAACGTCCTTTCCTTGGGCAAGATCGAGCACGTCCTTGTCGGCGAACCCGGTATAGGGGGAGATGATCACGCGCTCGCCCGGCGACAGGCCGTCGAGCACCTCGACATGATCGGCATTGCGGCGGCCGAGGCGGACCGTGCGGCGCACCGCCGAGCGCCCGTCCGGCGCGGCGACGAAGACCCACGCGCCGCCGGTGTCGTTGAGGAAGGCACCATAGGGCACCAGGATAGCGGGCGACGGATCGCTGAGCGTCAGGCGCGCCTGCACCGTCTGGCCGCGCTGCAACCCCTGTGGTTCCTCACCGAGGAATTGCAGCTCGACCTGAAACTGGCCGTTCTGCACCTGCGGCAGGATGCGGGTGACACGTGCCCGGTAGCTGCGCCCGCCGGCGTCGATCCGCGCCACCTGCCCTGTCGCGACGCGACCGAGGAAGAATTCGTCGACGCCGGCCTGCAGTTTGTTGCGCCCCGGGGAATCGATCTGGCCGATGCGCTCGCCGCGCTGCATCGACTGGCCGACCTGGATCGAGAAGCCCGACAATTGCCCCGCGACCGGCGCGCGCAGCCTCAATGCGTCGAGATTGGCGCGGGCGAGCTGCAACCCGGCGGTGAGCGAGGCGGTGGAGGCGCGCTGCTGCGACAGCTGGCTGTTCTGCAGCCGATCGTCAGTGGCGCGGCCGCGGCGCACCACCGCGAGCCTCTGCCGCTCGAACCGCAACTGATCGGTCGTATCGGCGAACTGGCGGCCGGCGACGAAGCCCTTGGCGGCCAGCGGCGCCTCGCGGTCGTAAAGCCGCTGCGCCTTTTCGAGCGCCAGTTCCGCCTCCAGCACGGCGCGTTCATTGGCGACGCGGGTCTGGGCGAGGCTCAATTCCTGCGCGCGCATGTTGTTGATCTGCTGCTCGACTTCGGTCTGGCGGGCGAGCGTCGACAGTTGCAGCTCGGCGTTGGAGAGGATGGCGATCGGCTGCCCCTTGGCCAGCATGGTGCCGTCCTCGACCAGCACCTCCTCCACCCGGCCGCCCTCGATCGCGTCGATATAGACCGTCACCAGCGGGGTGACGCGGGTGCGCAGCGGAATGTAATCCTCAAAGGTGCCGCGCTGCACCGTCCCGATGGTGAGCCGGCTGGCGGCGACCGACTGGCTGCCGGCGCGCGGGGCGAACCACCAGAAGAGGAGCGAAGCGGCGAGCAGCACGGCAAGGCCTGCGGCGATGAGCGCGGGACGCGGCAGGCGGCGACGCTGCACCACCCGGTCCATGCCGCTGCCTGATGCGGGGCGTGCCTCGTCAACGCGGTCCTGCGGCAGGCGGAGCACGCTCATCGTGTCCGCTTCCGGACAATAGTGTTCAGAAGCGGACGCCTCACAGCGAAACCGACAGGCTGAGATGCGGGGTGTGGAGCGACACCGACAGCGTCGGTTCGGCGCTGATGCCCGAGGCGGCGGGCCGTTTCACCCAGCCGCCAAACGCGACAATGGCGGCGGCGAGCAGCAGCAGTCGGGAAAGGGGCGCTTTGGTCATGCCGGCGGCTTTGCACGGCCTGTGCCAAGTGATGTCGGTCACCAATCACTGTCGTGCCGGGGGGGGGATGGCACAGGAATTGATTGTCCGGCCGCGAACACTTGCGTTACGAAAGCGGACGATCATGGGCCCGGAATTTGACCGCTGTGTTGTTGTCGATGACGACGACGACATCCTGCTCGCCGCGCGGTTGCTGTTGCGGCCGTTGTTCCATGAGGTGATTACCGCGCGCACGCCCGACGAGGTGCTGCCCGAGATAACGCGCGCGACGCCCGACGTGATCCTGCTCGACGCCAATTTTGCGCGCGGTGCGACCGATGCGAGCGAGGGGCTCGCGTGGCTCGATCGGCTGACCGGGATCGACCCCGAAATGGTGGTGGTGATGATCACCGCGCACGCCGGGGTGCATGTCGCGGTGGCGGCGATGAAGCGCGGGGCGACCGATTTCGTTCCCAAGCCGTGGTCGAACGACCGGCTGGTGGCGACGGTGCGGACTGCGGCGGCGCTTCGCCGGTCGCGTGTCGCGGCAGGTGCGCCAAGGGCGATTGCGGCGCCGGGCAATGGCTCTCCGCTGCTCGGCCAGTCGCCGGCGATGGCGCGGGTCCAGTCGCTGATTGAGCGCGCCGCGCCGACCGACGCCAACGTCCTGATCCTGGGGCAGAACGGGACGGGCAAGGAAGTGGTCGCGCGTGCGCTTCACGCCCGGTCGCAACGTGCCGGCCAGGTGCTGCAGACGGTGGACCTCGGCGCGATCGCGACCGAATTGATCGACAGCGAATTGTTCGGCCATGTGAAGGGTGCGTTCACCGATGCCCGGGCCGACCGCGTGGGGCGGATCCAGGCGGCGGACGGGGGGACGCTGTTCCTCGACGAGATCGGCAATTTGCCGCTTCACCTTCAACCCAAGCTGCTGACCGCGCTGGAGCAGCGGCAAGTGACGCCGGTGGGGGCGAACAGCCCGGTCAAGGTGAACATCCGGGTGATCGCGGCGACCAACATGCCGCGCGAGCGGCTGATGGACGAGCGGGTGTTCCGCCAGGACCTGCTGTACCGGCTGAACACGGTGGAAATCACGCTGCCGCCGCTCAACGAACGGCCGGAGGATGTGATCGAGCTGGCCGAGCATTTCCTGGCGCATTACGCCGCCCGCTATGACCGGCCGCGGCCCGAGCTGAGCCAGGCGGCGCGTGCCGCGCTGATCGCGCATGAATGGCCCGGCAATGTCCGCGCGCTGCGCCATGCGGTTGAGCGGGCGACGATCCTGGCGGCGCATCCGGTGCTGGAGCCGGAGGATTTCGGGCTGGAGGCGGCCGCCCCACGGGCGGTTACGGCCCCGGTGAGCGGTGGTGCAAGCGGCGGCGTGGCCGCTGACCTGAACCTCGACCGGGTCGAGCGGCGGCTGGTGGAGGAGGCGCTGCGCAAGCACGGCTACAACATCACGCTGGCCGCGTCGGAACTGGGCCTGTCGCGCGCGGCGCTGTACCGGCGGATGGAGAAGCACGGGCTGTGACCGCGACGCGAGCGGCTCCCCATGGGATTTGACCGCCACTTCACGCTTGGCCTGATCTTCCGCATGTCGCTGCTGATCCTGGCGCTGATCGCGGTGGTATGGGCGTTTCGCACGCCGTCGCTGCTGATGGTCCGGGTGGTGATGATCGGGGTCGCGATCCTCGCCGCGATGACGCTGTGGCGGCACGTGTCGCGCACCAATATCGAGCTGGCGCGATTCTTGGAGGCGGTGCGGCTGGGCGATTTCGCGGCGCATTTTCCCGAGACCGGCGGTGCCGGCTTCGGCCGGCTGGGCGCGGCGCTGAACGACACGATCCGCGCGCTGCGCGAGCAACGCGGGCAGACCGATGCCGAGCTGCGCTATCTCGAGGCGCTGATCGACGACATGCCGGTCGCGCTGCTGACGATCGACGAGGGGCGGGTGGCGCCGGGCAACAAGGCGGCGCGCGCGCTATTCACCCGCCACAGCGGCGTCCGGCCGGCCGATTATGCGGTGTATGGCGCGACCTTTGCCAACCGGCTGGCGGATGAGGCGGCGGGGGGCGAGGAGATGCTGATCCTGAACCTCGACGGGCGGGCGAAGCGCACGCTGGTGCGGCAGGCGACGCTGAACCGGCTGGGCAAGCGCACCCGCGCGGTGGTGATCCAGCCAGTGCAGGAAACGCTGGATGCGGTGGAAATGGCGGCGCAGACCGACATCATCCGCGTGCTGACGCATGAGATCCTGAATTCGCTGACCCCGGTCATGTCGTTGGCGCAGACCACCGCGTCGTTGCTGGCGGACGAGCGGGTCGATGCGGCGCAGATCGCCGACGCGCGCGACGCGGCGACGACGCTGGCACGGCGCACGCAGGGGCTGGGGCAGTTCATCGACAGCTATCGCGTCGTGGCGCGCGAGCCGGCAGTGGTGCGCCATGCCTTTGCCGCGGCCGAGTTCGCCGAGGAACATGCCCGGCTGTTCCGCGCCGAATGGCCCGGCGTCGCGTTCACCGTCGACTGCACGCCGATGACGATCCACGGCGACCGCGCCTTATTGTCGCAGCTGCTGCTGAACCTGATGCGCAATGCAGCGCAGGCGGCGAGCGAGCATCGCGCCGATCCCGCCGTCACGCTGACCATCGCCGCCGCCGACCCGGTCATGATCGAGGTGGCGGACAATGGCCCGGGCGTGCCCGAGAAGCTGCGGCAGGAGGTGTTCCTGCCGTTCTTCACCACGCGTGCGAAGGGGACCGGCGTCGGGCTGAACCTGGCGCGGCAGATCGCGGTGGCGCATGGCGGCACGCTGGAGGTGCATGACGCGCCGGGCGGGGGCGCGGTGTTCCGCCTGCTGCTGTAGCGATCAGGCCTGTAGCGATCAGGATTGGCGCGGCCCGGCGCTGAGCGTGCGGGCAACGGCATCGTGCCAG
>JAESGJ010000606.1_pt1 | contig 12223 bp, 13 predicted proteins | sample 9266241 | NCBI WGS metagenome assembly JAESGJ01 (sample SAMN14514841, study PRJNA621669) | algae metagenome | isolation source: Brasilonema octagenarum HA4186-MV1 and co-occurring heterotrophs from wet... | place: USA: Manoa Valley, Hawaii | collected 2009-07-20 | reverse complement strand
GCGCGGTCAGCGCACACGTCGGGGCGGTGCAACGCATCACCCCGGGCATGGCCGACGGGATGCTGCTGGTCGGGGTGGCGCTGCGGGATCGGTTCCCGACGGTGGGGGCGTTGTTCGCTGCCGGGGAGATCGGTTATTCGGTGGTGCGCTCGATCGTTACCCGGACCCTGCTGGTCACCGACCCCGACGCCCGCCGCGAGCTGGATGGGTTGTTGGCTGAGGCGTTGGCGTCGTGGGGGCCGATGTCGGTGGCCTCCACCGAGAAGGCCATCGACGCCATCATCGCCGCGGTCGATCCCGGGGCGGTGCGCCGGACCTTGACCCGGGCCCGGGGCCGGCACGTCGAGGTGGTGGTCCAGGAGGACGGGATGGCCACCCTGGCGGGGTTGTTGTTCGCTCCCGACGCGCTGGCCCTGGATCAACGGTTGAGCGCGTTGGCCGACACCGTGTGCCCGGCCGATCCGCGGACCCGGGATCAGCGCCGCGCCGACGCGCTCGGCGCCAATGCCCGGGGCGCTGACCGGCTGGCCTGCTTGTGCAACACCCCCGACTGCCCGGCCGGGGCTGTGCCGCCCGCGGGGGGCGTGGTCGTCTACGTGGTCGCCCATCAGGACACGGTGCAGGACGCGACCGCCGGGCCCGGGCCCGGGTGGACACCGCCTGACGGGCTGCCGTCGCCCGAGGACTCCGCACCAGCAGATCCCGCACCGCCCGAGACAATCACCCCGGCCGCGGAGTGTGCGGGCCTGGATGGGCCGGAGCCGGCGATGTTCGACAAGCCCCTGCACGACCTCACCTGGGCCGAACTCACCGCCCCGACGCCGGGTCAGCTCAGTCAGCTGCGGCCGGGCTACCTGATGGCCGGCGCGGTGCTACCCGGTGCGGTGTCCCGGCGCGCGGCGCTGAACGCCACGCTGGTGCCGATCCTGCACCCCGGCCAAGCCCCACCGGAGAACCGGTACACCCCGAGTAGGAAGCTGGCCGATTTCGTCCGGTCGCGGGATTTGACGTGCCGGTTCCCGGGCTGCCGTCACCCGGCCACGGCCTGCGACGTCGACCACACGATTCCGTACCCGTACGGGGCGACGTGTGCGTCGAACCTGAAGTGCCTGTGCCGTTTTCACCACCTGCTGAAGACCTTTTGGGGCGGCCCCAACGGGTGGCGCGATATTCAACACCCCGACGGGACGGTGGAGTGGATGGACCCCGATGGCCGCACCCACACCACCACCCCCGGCAGTCGACTGCTGTTTCCGGAACTGTGCGCACCGACCGCACCCGTCGAGGTGACCGGGACACCGCCGCCCGCGCACACCAATGGATTGAGGATGCCCAGACGCCGCCGCACCCGCGCGCAGGACCGCGCGCGTCGCATCCAGGACGAACGCGACCTCAACGCAACCCTCCTCGAGGAGGAACGCGCACACACGGAGCGAGAGAACCCCCCGAGACTTGAACCACCACCGGTGTGAGCGGGTGGCCGCGCGGCCGAGCTAGCCAGCGGGGGCGGGAGCAGGTGCGTCCGCGGGAGCGGGCGGCGCGTCACCGGGAGCCGGCGCGGGCGCTGGTGCTGCGGGGTCGCCGGGGCCGGGAGCGGCAGGCGCGGCGAGAACGAACGGCACCGTTGCGGAGCGCAGGTTGCCCAGCTGGACCACCAGGTTGTAGGTGCCGGGGCCGATCGGCTGGCGCGGCAGCGGGCAGTTGGCCGCAGAGCCCATGCCGGTCCAGGTGACCTCGGTGGTCACCTGCTCACCGGGGTTGAACGTCTTGACCAGCGTCTCGTTGGACGGCGCGCAGTCGAGGTTGCTCCACAGCCGGTTGTTGTCGAGGCCGTACACGTAGGCGGCCAGCACCGCAGCGCCGACGTCGCGCTTGCACGCCACCAGGCCGATGTTGGTGACGACCATCGTGAACTTGGGCTGATCGCCGACGACGTAGTTCGGTTGACTGGTGATGCCCTTGACCGCCAAGGTCGAGTCGGGGCAGTCGTCGCCCTCCTTCAGCACCGGCGGCGGCACGACGGCCTGAACGGGCGTCGGCGTCGGGGGCGGTGCCTGCTGGGCTGGCGGCTGGATCGGCGTCTTGACTTCCGGGTTCTCACCAGGCAGCGGCGTCGGAGGCGCGGCGCTCGCGGTCGAGGCCGGCTGTGTCTGCGTGTCGCTGGTGCTGTTGGTGAACACCACCACGACGACGGCGATCACGATGACGAGGACTAGCGCTCCGACTCCCAGCGCAAGGAACCGCCTGCGCCGGTAGATCTCCGGCGGCAACGGGTGATGCGGTTCAGTCTCCAGCACAAATACACGGTAAAGCGAGGTCACGTCATGTCGTCCAACCTCGCCCGGCGTGTCGCGGGTCTAGCTGACGCCGATGTCCCCGACGTGATCGCGCAGCACGGCCCGCCCGTCGGCGAGGTGGTAGGTGACGCCCGCGATCGCGAGGGTGCCGGACTCGACCCCGTCCGAGACCGCCTTGGAACGGCTGACGAGTTGCTTGGCGGTCTCGTTGACGTGCCGGGCCTCGAACTCGTCGATCCTGGTCAAACCCTCCTTGCGGCCGAGAAGGATGGACGGCGTGACGCGTTCGACGATGTCCAGCACGTAGCCGCCGGGCACCGCGCCGTCGTCGAGCGCGTCGAGCGTGGCCTTGACCGCCCCGCAGCTGTCATGTCCGAGCACGACGATCAGCGGCACGTTGAGCACCGTGACCGCGTACTCGATCGAGCCCAGGACGGCCGAATCCAGTACGTGACCTGCGGTCCGCACGACGAACATGTCGCCGAGTCCCTGGTCGAAGATGATCTCGGCGGCCACCCGGCTGTCCGCGCAACCGAACACGACCGCGGTGGGCTTCTGCCCCTCCGCCAAGCTGGCGCGATGCTCGACACTCTGGCTGGGGTGCTCGGGCGTTCCGGCGACGAAGCGCTCGTTACCCTCGCTGAGTGCCTTCCATGCAGTTATCGGACTCGTATTCGGCATGGCCACATTGTGCATGGAGTCCCCGGTAGTGGTCGACGCAGGCGAGTTGCTCGACTGGTACGAGGAGTTCCAACGGGATCTGCCGTGGCGACGGCCCGGGATCTCGGCGTGGCAGATCCTGGTCAGCGAGTTCATGCTGCAGCAGACGCCCGTCGCCAGGGTCGAGCCGATCTGGCGCGACTGGGTGGCCCGCTGGCCCACGCCGTCGGCCACCGCCGCTGCGAGCGCCGCCGACGTCCTGCGGGCGTGGGGCAAGCTCGGCTATCCGCGCCGGGCCAAACGACTGCACGAGTGCGCGACGGCGATCGCGGCCGACCACGGTGACGTCGTGCCCGACGACGTCGACGACCTCCTCGCCCTGCCGGGCGTCGGCAGCTACACGGCCCGTGCCATCGCCTGCTTCGCCTACGGCAAGCGGGTGCCGGTGGTCGACACGAACGTGCGACGCGTGGTCGCCAGGGCGGTGCACGGCAGGGCGGACTCACCCGCGAGCGTCCGCGACCTCGCCGACGTCGAGGCCATCCTGCCCAATGACGAACGCGCACCGCGGTTCTCGATCGCCCTGATGGAGCTCGGCGCGACGGTGTGCACCGCACGGTCACCGCGCTGCGGCATCTGCCCGCTGAGCGTCTGCTCATGGCGGTCGGCGGGCTTCCCGCCATCGCTCGAGCCGGCCCGCAAGATCCAGAAGTACGCGGGCACGGACCGCCAGGTGCGCGGACGGCTTCTGGATGTGTTGCGCGCCAACGCAGCCCCGGTCAGCAGGGCCGAGCTCGACGTGGTGTGGCTGACCGACACCGCGCAGCGGGACCGCGCGCTGGACTCGTTGCTCACCGACGGCCTCGTCGAGCAGACGGCGGACGGCATGTTCGCACTCGCCGGGGAAGGCGGCGAACCGAGCGCGCCGAATCGCGGGGTCAACTAGCCTCGAAGGCGTGGTCGTACCCGTGTCGCGGGCTCCGAGGACTCGCTATGCATCGCGCGGCGACCTGGACATCGCGTATCAGGTGATCGGCGACGGGCCGGTCGATCTCGTCATGATGCCGGGTCCCTTCATCCCGATCGACTCCATCGACACCGAGCCGTCGATGTACCGCTTCTACCGCCGCCTCGCCTCGTTCTGCCGGGTGATCCGATTCGACCACCGCGGCATGGGGATGTCGTCGCGGATCGGCGCCGACAAGGTCACGCCCGCGTGCTGGGCCGAGGATGCCGTCGCCGTCATGGACGCGATCGGCTGCGAGAGTGCCACCGTCTTCGCGTCGGGCTTCACGGCGATGAGTGCGCTGTTCCTGGCGGGCGACCGACCCCACCGGGTGTCCGGCCTGGTGCTGCTCAACGCCGCCGCTCGGGTGCTGTCGGGATCCGACTACGCGCCGGGTGCGGAAGCCAGCGGGGCAAGCACGTTCACCTCGGTCGTCATGGAACCCGACGCCGTCGAGCAGGGGGTCGACGTGCTGAGGATGGTGGCGCCGTCGGTCTCCGACGACCTGGCCTTCCGGACGTGGTGGGACGCGGCGGGCAACCGGGCGGCCTCACCGAGCATGGCGCGCAGGTCGAGCCAAGCCCTCGTCGACGGCGACGTGCGGGACAAGCTCCCGTCGATCACCGCCCCGACGCTGGTGATGCACCGGGTCGACTCCGAATTCGTCGAGGTCGGCCACGGCCGCTACCTCGCCGAGCACATCCCTGGCGCCCGATACGTCGAGTTGCCCGGCGCCGACACCCTGTACTGGGTCGGTGACACCACACCCGTCCTCGCGGAGATCGAGGAGTTCATCACGGGCAAACGGGGTGGCGCCGATCTCGAGCGGGTGCTCACCACGATCGTGTTCACCGACATCGTCGGCTCCACCGCCCGGGCCGCGGCGCTCGGCGACGAGCACTGGCGCGACCTGCTCGACAGCCACGACAGCGTCGTGCGACTCGAACTGCTGCGCTTTGGCGGACGCGAAGTCAACACGGCCGGTGACGGTTTCGTCGCGACGTTCCGCAGCCCGAGCGTCGCGCTGGACTGCGCGCAGGCGATCGTCGAGGCGGTGCGCACCCTCGGCATCGAGGTGCGCGTCGGCATTCACGCCGGCGAGGTCGAGCTGCGCGGTCAGGACATCGCGGGCATGGCGGTCCACATCGGCGCGCGCGTCGCAGGTCTCGCGGGCCCCGGCGAGGTGCTGGTGTCGTCGACGGTCCGCGAGATCGTGACGGGCTCGCACCGCACGTTCACCGACCGCGGCGAGCACCGCCTCAAGGGCGTGCCAGGCACGTGGTGCCTGTACGCGCCCTGAGCAGTCCAGCCCCGAAACCCAAACGGCCTAAGCCGTTGCGGCACAACCCGAGTCGTTGCAGGCGAAGCGGCGCCGGTAGTCCGACGGCGTGACCCCGATGATGCGGCGGAAGTGGTGCCGGAGCAGCGTGGCGGTGCCGAAGCCGGCCTTGTCGGCCACCCGGTCGATGTCGAGGTCGGTCTCCTCGAGCAGTCGCCTGGCGTACAGCACCCGCTGGTCGGTCACCCACTGCATCGGGGTGCGGCCGGTCTCGTCGACGAACCGGCGCGCGAAGGTGCGCGACGACATGCTGGCACGCTTCGCCAACGTCGCGACGGTGTGCGGCGTATCGAGGTTGCCGAGAATCCAATCCAGATGGGGCGCAAAGCCTTCCGAGCACCGCACGGGGATGGGCTGATCGATGTACTGGCGCTGACCGCCGTCTCGCTGAGGTGGCACCACCATGCGCCTGGCGATGATGTTGGTGACCTCGCTGCCGAGTTCGCGACGGACGAGATGCAGGCAGGCGTCGATGCCTGCGGCCGTGCCCGCGCTGGTGATCAGATTGCCGTCGTCGACGAACAGCACGTTGCGGTCGACGTCCGCGGTGGGGTACTGAGCCGCCAACTCGTCGGCGTGCATCCAGTGCGTGGTGCACTTGCGACCGTCCAGCAATCCGGCCGCACCCGCGACGAACGCCCCCGAGCACACCGTGAGGATGATCGAGCCCGAATCGGCGGCGGCCCTGATCGCGTCGAGCGCCTCCTGCGGATATGCCGACGTTCCCGCGATGGCCGGGATGGCGACCAGGTCGACACCGACGAGCGCGTCGAGACCGTGGTCGGGGACGAGGGAGGCGCCGACGGACGTGCGCAACGGCCTGCCCGCCTCGGGCCCGCAGATCGTGAAGTCGAAGTTGGGCACGCCGTCCGCCGAGCGGTCGATGCCGAAAACCTCGCAGATCACCCCGAATTCGAAGGGAGCGACCCCGTCCAGCACCAGTGCCGAGACAGTCTCAATCATGGCAGCATCTTAACGCAGTGGGTCCGTACTGCCACTGTTGGCGGAATATGGGCTGCCGAAAAATTGCTGCCATGCACGTGATCGTCGCCTTCCTCATCCTGTCCGCCCCCTTCGCCATCGCCGCGTTGCTGAGCTGGGTCAGCCACCGCCACGACGCCGTCCGCAGTCACCTGCTCAACGAGTTCGGCGACCCCGACTGGTACCGCGTACAGCACGACGCCGACGCAGCCCGCACCCGTTTCGAGAAGACCCCCTCCTGGCCCGCCTCAGGCGTGACCGGTGAACGCCGTTAGAAACGGTTCGACGGCGTCGCGGTATTCCGTCGGCGCGTCGTCGTGCACCAGGTGACCCGCCCCCGGCACGTAGAGGTACCTGGCCCGGTCGCCGGTCTCCAGCATGCGGGCCATCTGCCCCGGCGGGGTCACCGAGTTGCCCGCCTCGACCAGCAGCGTGGGCGCACGGACGGCCAGCCACTGGTCCCAGTAGTCGCGGGTGCCCCACTGCGCGGCGATCTCGATCCACCGCTCGGTCCTGCCGTGCAGCCGCCAGCCCGTCTCCGTCCGGTCGAACGCCTCGAGGAAGTAGCGGCCCGCGACGTCGCCGAACTCGTCGAGAACCTGCCTCTCCGAACCGAATTCGACCGGTAGCGCGTGCAACCACGGCTCCCACGGGCCCGTCGTCCTGCCACGGAAGTCCGGGGCCATGTCCTCGACCACCAGGGCCGTCACCAGGTCCGGCCGGGACGCCGCCAGGCACCAGGAGTGCAGACCTCCCATCGAGTGCCCGACCAGGATCGCCGGCCGCCCCAGCTCACCGACCGCGTCGGCGAGGTCGGCGACGAAACGCTCGGTGCTCACCGGATGGGCATCAGGGACGTCGCGTCCGCGATGCCACGGCGCGTCGTAGGTGTACACCTCGCCGAGGGCGGCCAGCCACGGGAGCTGACGCGACCAGGTGGTGCCGCGCCCCATCAGCCCGTGCACCAGTACTATCGGCGGCCCGGACGCGGGCGAGCCACCGCGGAGCGTCAGCAGTCTGGCAGCCATGCCGACATCCTGGCAGCAGCGTCGCGAGCCGAGATAACGAACCGGTAACGTAGGGGCCATGTCCGTGGTGAAGATCAACGCGATCGAAGTTCCCCCCGACGCAGGCCCAGAGTTGGAGAAGCGCTTCGCGCACCGCGCCCACGCCGTCGACAACCAGCCCGGGTTCCTCGGGTTCCAGCTGTTGCGGCCCGTCAAGGGCGAGGACCGCTACTTCGTGGTGACGCAGTGGGAGTCCGAGGAGGCGTTCCAGGCCTGGGCCAGCGGCCCCGCCGTCGAGGCACACGCCGGCCAGCGCGCCAACCCGGTGGCAACCGGCGCATCACTGCTCGAATTCGAGGTGGTGCTGGACGTCCATCAGCAGGCGGGATCGTAGCGACCCCGCCGCGTAGCCGGGTGGGACGACGGGCGACGGCGGTCGCGGCCTCGCTCACCATCGTCGTCGCCCTGGCCAGCGGATGCGCACACACCGGCACGGCACCGGCCGAGGCCGCCTACGGCACGCACATCGAGACCAACACCCCACAGGGTCTGCGCGCGAAGCAGACCGTGGACATGCTCAACTCGGACTGGCCCATCGGCGTCGAGAACGTCGCGACGCTTGCCGCACCGAAGCAGGTAAACGACGTCGCGTTCATGATGGACCGGATGTGGTGGGACCGCCCGTTCAAGGTCACCGGCATCGAGTACGGCGCAGGCGCGGCGACGCTGCACCTGTTGACCTCGTACGGTGTCGGCCAGGACATCGAGTTGCGCACCAACGACATCGGGCTCGTCGACCGCTTCGAGGTGACGCTTCAGAAGCCGCCGATCAAGCAATGGTCGGACATCGACACCGTGCTGACCAGCTCCGGGGCCCGCTACTCCTATCAGGCCTCCAAGGTCGTCGACGGCAGGTGCCAGCCGGTGGCGGGAAGCAACCTCGACGCATCGCTGCCGCTGGCGTCGATCTTCAAGCTCTACGTGCTCCTCGGGATCGCCGACGCGATCAACGCGGGCACGATCGGCTGGGACGATCAGCTGATCATCACCAAGGAGGCCAAGGCCGTCGGCTCGGCGGGCCTGCAGGACCGTCCTGACGGATCCACGGTGTCGGTGAGAGATGCTGCGCAGCAGATGATCTCGGCCAGTGACAACATGGCGACCGACCTGCTGATGGCGCACCTCGGACCCGGCGCCATGGAGCGCGCCCTGGTGCACGCCGGCCACCACGACCCGGCCAGCATGACGCCCTTTCCCAACACGCACGAACTGTTCTCGGTGGGCTGGGGTGAACCCGATCTCCGCGAGCAGTGGAAGGAAGCTTCGCCGCAGGGTCGGGCACAACTCCTGGCTCAGACGAATACCCGTCACTACGAACCGGATCCGAACCGCACCCACACCCCAGCCTCGCCGTACGGCGCCGAGTGGTACGGCACCGCATCGGACATCTGCCGGGTGCACGCCGCCCTGCAGGCCGCGGCCGTCGGGCCCGCCGCGCCGGTCAGGGACATCCTCGCCGCGACCCCCGGCATCGAGCTGGACAAGACCAGGTGGGGCTACATCGGGGCCAAGGGCGGGAATCTTCCCGGCGACATCGGTTTCAGTTGGTACGCCGTCGATCGCACGGGTCAGGCGTGGGTGGTCAGCTTCCAGATGAACTGGCCGAAGTTCCGCAGTCTGACCGCGGCAAGCTGGCTGCTGTCCATCGCGCAGGGAGCCTTCCGGCTCATCCAGCCCGCCTGAAGCATCAGCCGGTGGACCTCAGGGTCCACGCGCCACCACGGAGGTGCATGACCGTTCGGCTGACGGGGCCGACGTCGATGCGCCAGAACGACTTCGGGGGTGCGTTCAGCGCGACGAGGATCGCGGCACGGACCACACCGGGATGCGTCACCGCCACCAGCCGCCCACGCCGATGCGCCAGCGAGTCCATCCAACCCCGGACGCGCTCGACGAGATCGACGACGGACTCCCCACCATGCGGCGCCTGGGCGGGATCGGTCAGCCACACCGTGAGCTCTGCGGGGCCGACTCCGGAAAGCACGCTGCCACGCCAGGCCCCACAGTTCAGATCGGCCAGCAGCGGCTCGGTCTCGGCGCGCAGGCCGAGAAGCTCTGCGGTCTGTCTGGCGCGCGCCTCGGGGGCACACACGGCGGCATCGACGACGCCGAGATCGGTCGTCGCGTCGACCTGCCGCTGACCGACGGCGTTGAGCGGCTCGTCGCGCGGAAATCGCCCGGCTGCCATCGCATCCGTCATGGCATGCGACACCAGGGTCAGCCGGACGATCTCGCTCACCGCTAGACGGTAGCGCCCAGCTCGTTTCGCTTGCCGTCCAACACCTTGGAGATGAGTGCCGCGAAGACCAGACCGATCGTCGCGAAGATGATCAGCTGATTGGTCAGCGTGTAGAGCCGGAACTCGTACAGATCGACGGCGGGGTAACCGCCGAGCACGATGTGGCCGGCGTCGTTGACGATCGCCCCCGGCGTCTCGTTGATCGTGGGCAGGATCAGCATCACGACGAAGACCGCCAGCAGGTACGCCCCACCAGCCACCAGCGTGGCGTTCCACGCGCCGAGTCGCGGCACCAACTGCCTGCCGAGGTACACCGCCGACACCATCAGCAGCACTGACAGCCCGACCATCAGCAAGTAGAGCAGAGTGCGCTGCGTGATCGTCGAATCCAGGCTGGTGGCAGGGGGATTCGGCGGGTACTTGAGCGCGGGGATGACCCACACCGAGATCAGCATGGCCCCGGCCAGGAGCACCGACAGCATCTTGGCCGAGACGTTGCCGACCCTGCCGTACACCACGGCGTAGACGACCGCGAAGAGGGCGCCCATGGCGACGCTGAAGAGCAGCACGCCGAAGCCCATGCCGACCGTCGACTGGACGCCGCGGTTGAACAGTTCGCCGCCCTCGTCATGGCTGTGGCCACTGCCCGCGGCCATCTCCATCGCCTCGTGCGCGGCTGCGGTCGCGTCCTCGAAGTCGACGGCCCGCCCGATGATGGGCTCGAGGAAGATCCTCGCGAAGACGAACGCGAGTACGCCTGCTACGGCGCCGGCCAGGAGGCCGCGCCCGATGATGCGCTTTTCCATTGTGTTCGGCTACTCCCGAACTCAGTGGCAGGGGAAGCCGAGGAGGTGACGCGCGTCGTGCACGAATTCGTGGATGTACATGTTGTCGCCGAACACCGAGGTGGCCCCCTGGTCGACGCCGACGAAGTACAGGACCACGAGCGCCAGGAAGGCGGTGAGCGACAGCCACAGGGCAGCCTTGGTGGCGGAGAGGTCGAGCGTGGGTGCGACGGCCTGGCGGGCCTGAGGAGATGTCATGTCAGATGTCCTTTCGGGAGCTCGCGTCCCGTACCGGCGGTTGTCGACTGTCGGGTCTGACTTTCACAGTGGCGCGACCGTTCTGGATTTACACCAGATTCCGACGTTGTCAATTACCTGTGCATCATAGCCACAGCGGCTCAACTTCCGGAGCCATAGCCCAACTGTTGGGCGGTGTACTTCGCACCGTCGGTCACCGGCACGGCCTGGACGGCGGTGCCGTAGGCGCAGATCTCGGTCCAGACGTCGCCGAGCTCGGTGGTGTCGAAGCGCATCGCGACGATCGCGTTGCCGCCGCGCGCCTGCGCCTCGGTGATCAGCCGGCCCATGGCCTCGTTGCGGCTCTCGGCGAGGTTCTTCGTCATCCCCTGCAGTTCGCCGCCGAACATCGACTTGAAGCCAGCCCCCATCTGAGCGAACGCGTTGCGTGAGCGCACGGTCAGTCCGAACACCTCACCGCAGACCCGCTGAATCTCCCAGCCGGGCAGATCATTCGTCGTGACTACGAGCATGACAAGGGGCCTTTCGGTCGACGGGAAAGACGAGACATGGGCGGTACCCCGCGAAGGGTACCGCCCATGTCTGCGCTTGAGTCGCTACTCCGAGTCGACCACGCCTGCCTTCGCGAGATCCGGTGAATCCTCGTCCGCCACCGGTCGGGGCGCGCCGTGGAACGTGAAGACGGCGTCCTCGCCCGCGCCCTCGCCGTCCCAGTTGTCGACGTCGACCGTGACCAGCTGACCGGGACCCACCTCGTCGAAGAGGATCTTCTCGCTCAAGGCGTCCTCGATCTCACGCTGGATGGTGCGACGCAGCGGCCGCGCCCCCAGCACCGGGTCGAAGCCGCGCTTGGCCAGCAGCGCCTTCGCCTTGTCGGTCAGCTCCATGGTCATGTCCTTGGCCCTGAGCTGGTTGCCCACCCGGTTGATCATCAGATCGACCATCCGGATGATCTCTTCCTTCGTCAGCTGGTGGAAGACGATGATGTCGTCGATGCGGTTGAGGAACTCCGGGCGGAAGTGCTTCTTCAGCTCGTCGTTGACCTTGAGCTTCATCCGCTCGTAGTTGTTCTCGCCGCCACCCTGGGTGAAGCCGAGACCGACCGCCTTGCTGATGTCGGAGGTGCCGAGGTTGGACGTGAAGATCAGCACGGTGTTCTTGAAGTCGACCGTGCGACCCTGACCGTCGGTGAGGCGGCCGTCCTCCAGGACCTGCAGGAGCGTGTTGTAGATCTCCTGGTGCGCCTTCTCGATCTCGTCGAACAGCACGACGGAGAACGGCTTGCGGCGCACCTTCTCGGTGAGCTGGCCACCCTCTTCGTAGCCCACGTATCCCGGGGGCGCACCGAACAGCCGCGACGCGGTGAAGCGGTCGTGGAACTCGCCCATGTCGATCTGGATGAGCGCGTCGTCGTCGCCGAACAGGAAATTGGCCAGCGCCTTGGACAGCTCGGTCTTTCCGACGCCGGACGGTCCCGCGAAGATGAACGACCCCGACGGACGCTTGGGGTCCTTCAGCCCGGCGCGCGTGCGGCGGATTGCCTTGGAGACGGCCTTGACGGCATCCTCCTGGCCGATGATCCGCTTGTGCA
>JAESGJ010000605.1_pt1 | contig 12368 bp, 14 predicted proteins | sample 9266241 | NCBI WGS metagenome assembly JAESGJ01 (sample SAMN14514841, study PRJNA621669) | algae metagenome | isolation source: Brasilonema octagenarum HA4186-MV1 and co-occurring heterotrophs from wet... | place: USA: Manoa Valley, Hawaii | collected 2009-07-20 | reverse complement strand
CTTCTTCAACAAGTTGAAGCATTTCCGTCGTATCGCAACGCGCTACGACAAGACCGCTCGCAATTTCCTGGCCGCCGTATTGTTAGCCGCAACCCGCCTATGGGTGCGGTTTGAGTCCACGTCCTAGTCGATGTCGAAATCGAGGATGTCGTCAGGGTCCTTGAATGGCCACGATGCCTTGCCTGTATTGCGCGGACAGAGGGGCCATACGCGACGACAGCATGAAAAGGACCGGCGGCGGGCCGTTGAGCAGGAGCATTTTCGGATTTCTCAGGAGATGAGGAGGGGTAAAACGTCTGAAGGAGTGAATTAAACCGTTAAAATTGGAGCAGATCTCGCAAACTGCGCTTCAGCAGACATTCGTTATGCTGGCGATAGACAGAGGCATCCCGTGACTGAGCAAACGATCTCCCCGGCCACCCAACAAGTGCTCTCCGAGAGCCTAGCTAATATTGAGGGCCAGGAGGTTTTGCTCGAAGTGCTTGAACGCGATGGTCACGACGTCTCCAAGCAGCGGGAGCACCTGAAACTGCTTCGGCAGTTGCATGCCGGGCTCATAGCGCGCCGCTTTCATGAACTCGCCAGTCGCTACTAACCTTCTCCTCGAAGCGGCCAACTCACTGCCCTGAGGAGTGGATGGCATACTTGAACTCGCCTTGCGATTGAGCCTTGATCTGGACACCCAATATCCGGCGGATCACTTGATCAAAGCCACTGTCATCATCCGAAAGTCTCCCGGTGACGAAATACAGCGCGATCTGACGTTCCTTGTGCTTTCGCGCGTTGGTAAGACCATATTGGCGCTCGGCTAGCCCTTACAGCGGGTTTATGGGTTGGGCGTCGGTCCATCAACCAGCGACTACGGACCAGAGCTGAATTTGGTTGTGCAACCTGAGCCCCACTGGCGGTTCGCATCTCGCATTCTTGAACGGAGGAAGCTCTCACCCCCCTCGGAGGGAGGGACAGGCGCAGACTACCGCCAGAACGGCCACAAGACCAGCACCCACAGCATGAGGCTGATAGGCGTACCGATTAGTATTCCGCGAAAGCATTCCATTCGATACCGTTGCCCATGTCGAGCTGACAAATCGTTAATTCGTGGCGTGAAAACGCCGGCATCGTCTACGTTTTGCCAGGCCCTTCGACTTTCGTTTGCGCGCAATGAACCGCGCTTGGTCTGGTTGCTCATTCTTCATCGGCGCGGAGAAGTCGCTTAGCGACCTTCATTCACGGCGACCCAACGATGTTCATAGGTTCAAACTACCAATCGATGCTATGCTGCAACCTCTGGTAAAGGACTCGGGCAGAGGAATCTAGAATGGCCGTGGGCGACGGCAGCCATTTCGCTCACGCCGGCATCGGAGGTCGCAGCGTCTGCAGGAAAGTTGCCGGCGTGGTCTTGAAGAGATGTAAGCGAACACTGGCATTGGTCAGCGTCGCGCGCTCGATTTGCTCAGGCGCATGCCGGTGACGCCCGTACTGCCATTCTTGCGCATGACCGGGCATGGAATCGCCTCAGCCGGTATTGCTGCGACGTACTAACCTGAGGCATAAGCTGTCGTATTGGCCTGACGCATCATGTTGTCGCCGTCTATGGCCGTGTTGCCGCCGACCTCGCCAAGATGAACCTTATCGGCCTGCGGCTCGGTCTTGAGATCGCCAAAGGTGCCGAGCGCGGTCGGGAGCAGTGCGATCGGCGACGTGATCTGCTTCGAACCGCGCTGCAGGCGATCGTTGAAGACGCTCGACGCCGAGTCCGACGCCGCTTCTGTGAGGGGGCCAATGCTATCGGCCGCGATGCCGTCGCGCAGCATCGTCGAGCAGCTTCTGCGTCGCCTTCGGCTGGGTGCTGATATCGAGGCCGGAATCGAGTACTTTCCGGCCTGCGGCGTGTGGGTGTCGCCGGAGGTGGTGCGTTTGCCGGCGTACCCGGCGCCCGCTGGTGTCCTCGATGCTTTCCAGCTCGTCGCTCGAAATCGTTTACGATGCGCGCCGGGTGTCGGGCTCGACGAAACAGCCGCCATCCGGGTCCGAGCAGACCGTAAGGGTCGATCTAGGCAAGTCTGAGTTCCCGAGATGCAGCGGGAACGCCGAGCTAATGCCGAGAGCGTCCGCGTCCATCGAGTTGCATCGACAATGTTACTAAGTTTCGAATTAATCCGGAACTCTATTCACTGCGAATGGCAGTAACAGCTCAGATCAATTTCGGGCATCTAAAGTGCTGCATCGGCAGAAGGGTTGAGTTCTGTCATTGGCGCTGACCTTGCTTTCTGGACCCACTGTTGTTTACGGTCGGCGTAATATTCTGATTGGCAGGGGGCGCGTTGCGTATTTGCCCCTGCTCATTGTTTGGCTGAGAAGTAAATGTGGGCGCACTGCTGCGACTTGTCAAATTTCCCGCTTTGTCGCGACTGTTCGAGATAGTCTGCGCTGAAGTGGAGCTCAGAAGCAGGATAAATTGCCCAATTACAACGTAAACGAAAGTCCTTCGTTTCATAGTCATCCGTCCATCTAATTCAAGAAACGTGGGGGCGTCGATGGTAAGTGGCACCAAACAGAAAATCGCAGAGCCCGAGGTTTTGCAGCTGCGCGCTGTGAAGTCATTTGTAGGCGCGCAAGCGTACTGCAACGCGACAGTAAAATGCTTCCTACTTTTGACATGCAGCGTCAAGTAATAACGGTAGAATATAGCCGGCGGTGGGGTGTTTTGACTGTGTCGGGGCTCGAGCGCGCCAAAGGGGCGGATGCCCGTCAACAATCGCGATGAAGAGAATCGTTGCATTGTTTGACGAAACGGCTCCAGACTAGCCTCAGTATCGTATACACCTCGGCTGAGATTGCTTGGTCTAACAGCTTGGGTCATTGTTTTTAACAGCGCTCTTCGGCGAGAAGGGCTGCCGTAGAGGGCGCCCTTGACATCAGCGACGGCTCAAAGACAGGCGATTTCTCACGAGAAGCCTTGGAATCTGAAATTGCGGCTGCTGTTAAACGGTCTTCGCCAGAATGCGGACAATTTGTGGGTGTGATCGTCGAACGAGAGACGACGTCGGCTCAATCCGCTTCGAATTGGGACGTGAAGGGCGTTCGCTTCGGCAAATCGGATAGAAGGGTCGCTACAAGCACATTGGACGAGGTGCTTGAACGCTTCCAACGCAAATACAGTCTTACTTAGCGCCAGATTATTTGGAGCATAAAGTAAGTAGCTCTCCCTCTGTCGGATGGTACTCGCACGCTTGGGTGAAGCGAGCAGGCGTAGAATTTCAAAGCACCTCAATGCACGCTACGCGCCTATCATCGAGCAATGTTCTGGCGCGTCAAGTCTTTTGGCATTCTGAATAGAAAACGCCGTTGGCGGCTTCTGTTCGCTCAAGGCACTGTGCGGGGTCGGTAATCTTTCCGGCAACTGTGAAATCGTACCCCTGATTTTTGAGTACGAGGATGTACCGACCAGGTTTGAGAAAGAAGTCGGCGCTTTCAGGTTGGATCAACAACATTTCAGAATTTCCTGGCAAAGGGCGTACCCTCAACCCAAAGGTTATGTTCCGTATATTCCAAGCTCCTGAGACAGGGGCAGTAGTAGGCTTGCCCTTCGAGTCGAAAGTGAGTGCTCTCGTCACTTGCGCGACCACGCGCACGTCAACTCTTTCCGGGGCATTACTTGCAAGGTCGCGACGATACACAACAAACTTTACGCGGCCATCTGGAAGGTTTGTTCGACTGGGTTGCGTGATTGGCGTCGACATTGCGATGCGTTTGTCAGGCACCTGCTCAGACAGCACTTCGAGTTCTTTCAGCGCACCGTTGTCTACCCCGTAGACACCATAGTCAGCTGGAATCGGAAACTCCGAAGGAAGAGGTGGCGCGGGCGCGGCTTTGGGAAGAGTATCAATCGTGTGTTGTGCGACTTTTTCGGATGCGACTGGGGATATAGTTTGAACAATTCTATCGCGCATCAAAAAGACTGAACCGAGGACCATCGTTCCCGCGAGAATGCCTCCAAAAACAAAAAGCAGTAAAAGGGACGCCGCAGCCTTTCTAGGTGAAAAAATCGGTCGTCTCGACGGAATCGCCTCGACCTCGACAAAATGAACCGGGGGTTCCCTTTTAATCTCTGGGATCTCCCGGCTGTTCTCCGGGATCGCCCCGCTGAGTTCGTATTCCTCGTTAACGTAGTCGCCGACGTCTGGGCCAGATAGGGCTTTGGTTTCAGAAAAAACAGATACTGGCTTCGAACGCGTGGAGAATTTCTCAACGCCGCGAATAGCGACCTCAAGAGAGTGCAGGAGACTTTCGCGCTCGGATGGGGTGGCCCAAGACAACTCATTAGCAAGCTTAACCCGGGCGAATGCATAGATGGTGAGCCTCAGTTGCTCCGGATCTTGCTCTACCGTTCGGATCAAGTCGGCCAACAGCAGGGCGAAATCGATCTCCCTGTTGAGCCTGTCAGCCGGACTTTGGGTGAAGACCGCAACGTTGTTTGTCCCTTCCGTGGGAGTTTCCTTGTTTTCCGATGGACCCTGATCAAAATAATTGGACGAAGGATGCGCGGCCTCAGCGTCCTTCGCTGCGCCAGCTTGGCCGTCGCCGCTGTCGAACGTCGGAGATGCGGGCTTCATCGGAATTTGCGATATCGTTTGAACATCTTAGCGATCTACCCAAGTTGCTGCAGTGAGTCGCGTTTCATGTAAGAGCGCGCGGAACCAATTTGTCAGGGTCAAGAATCGTCTCGTCTTGTCCCGCTCGCCTTATAGCATCGGCCGAAGGAGGATTGGGCGATTGTCAATCGCAAGATGTAGAGTTTGTATTCACCAACCGATGTCATTGTTGGAGGTCTCTGTAGAAACAATTTAGATGCGCGGGTCAGAGCGTTTGTCTCAGCTAGAACAACACGACAGCGACCCAGGCGCGGAGACGATTAAAGGTTTGCCAGCCCACCGATCGGGAGGTGGGCGACAAAGCTATCCTCAGAAGGCCTTGACCTATTTGCAAGACGAGCGTCGCGGACGGTGGCATGCCTCCCTGCGCAACGTGGGCGAGTTGTCCCTATGGTCGCGGGGGCTTTTGCAACTTTCGCACCTTGTCCTGATCGGACACTTCAAGAGTAAATTCCTTCTGCATTGGGGGCAAAACGCTGTCCAGTGCCGCTCTTGCCATGCCTCTATCTGATTTACCGAAACGGAGCCCCTTCACTTGCCAATTGGGCTCGGAGGTCGATTTTGCCGAGCGTTGTTCGACAACAACGCCCACAAAATCACGGCAACCTTCGTCGAAGGTCTTGATCGCTGTCGTAATTGCTCGTTCCAAAGCGCTTCGCGAAACACGCGTGCGACGGTAGAGGTCGATTGTCTTGTTTGAAAAAAAAGGCACAGAAAACACCGCATATGACGCATGGGAACTGTTACCAATTTAGCAGGCATGTACACTTCGATGCAATCGGTGGCGCCAGTGCGGCCGAACGCAAACTTGAATGTGTCGAGGATAGAAGCATTCAATTGCGCAGCAGGCGGGCTCCGTTCCCTTCTTGAGTATTTTTGACTTAGTCATTGATTTCACGGTTGAATTTCGTCTTTACTGGGTGTCATCATCGTCGGTTTGGTAAGCGACCTGAGACACAATGCTAGAGAGGCCCAGCATGGAAGTTTGGGAGGATCACAGGCAAACGGGTTCTCTCTTCTGAGGTAGTTAATGCAGCGGATCGGCCACCGCCTCGATCCTCAGCAGAACATCAAAAAACAGCGGCGCACGCTTTAGCCAAAATGCGCGGTCAACCATGATGAGCAGCTCCTGTGTGAGAACGAGCTGCGCGCTCCTGCCTGTCACCCCTCAGGGAAAAGGTTGTTCATACGATCAGAAGCAGATGGGGAAGGCCCCAAGGAACAAAGACCTGGGGTGTTAACATAAGTCTGTTACGTCGAGAGCAGGGGCCTTCACCGCGACGTGCCTTGGGATGTTGGTTGCGACAGACAGAGCACACGGATCGTATCGTTGTCGTTCTGCATTGGAAGGGCTTTCATGCGGCATGTGTCCCAGTTTGAAATTGGTGGTTCTAGCGCGGCGATGTCTACCATAGAACATATCCTGTGCTCGCGCGGGCGTTGCGCGGACCTTGCGGCAATCTGCTAAAGGCGATTGCGACGCTCGATTAACGGGCTAATGCCGATTAAGCGGACCTGGTACATTTTGGGTATTACTGCGGTCTCACGGTTCCGACTTTGGCTAGCGACTGAGGATTTTGAACGGCAGTGGGCTGGCCACGCGCGAGGCGCCTGAATTGGTTGCCTTGGCAATTGACTGTTTCTTGGGCGCAAAGCCGCGGGCAATCAAAGATAAGGATGCCGCTGAGCATACGGCGGTGGTGACGGCGATGGCCAGGCGCACGGCGCCTTGCATAAGCAGTTGTCTCAGCGCTCTGTATTTCAGCCCAGCAAAAGGCGACCCCTCCGCGTGCTTATCCCAAAAGTTTTGATCGATTGACATGAAGTAAGAGGGAACTACCTCCGCAAATAATCACTGATGGTTTTGGGCGACTTCCGGCAAGCCTGTTCGCAACCGAGCTCGCAGTTGTGCAATGAGGTTTTGCCATGCCGAATAATGTTGTTGATCGCGATCCCCTGCAGACGGCCGCACCCACTTCGTGAAGATCCGGCGGCGCGGAAGAACGAGCGCCAAGGTCGGCTTGGGCCGATTCCGTTGAAAGAGGTGCGGCCGTGATCAGATTATTGGCGCCTGCACAACGCTGCCCAACAATAATGGCGAATTCTATGCCGGTCCAAGATGTGCAGTTTGGGTAGTGCAATGTAAACTGCGTGACGATCGCGGTTTGGACGCCTCAAACGTTACCTGTGGAGTTTGATAAGAGACCTGAGGTGCGCGAGTACCTGCCTTTTGTCGAAGTGATCGATGCCCGCGCAGCTCTGAAACGCCAACTATTGGCGCTTGTCTTTTGCGGCGACACAATCGAGAGATCAATAGCAAAAATGCAAACCTGAATCGACGTGGACAGGCCTATTTTACCGTGATTGTGATTTTTTCCGAAACGACGGGAGGGTCGAACGGAAAGTGGTTGGAATCCCCCAGAACAAGTTGGAGTGTGTGCTTACCGGGCTGCAACTCGATACGTGCCTCGGCCTGCCCTGCTCCAAAATGGAGATGAGACTTATCCGAAGCAATCGGCTCATTGGGATTGAGCGGCTCAGTCACGTCAATCAAAAGATGATGGTGCCCACTGTTCTTGAAGTCATCGCCGGCGTGGGTCACGCCCATACCGCGCAAGCCGAAACGGCACCAGAACCCGCCATTGATGACCGCACCGTTCTGCGGCCAAACGAAATAGAGGACCGTATCCTTGCCTGCTGGCTTTCCCTGGGCTTGGGCGGCGGCGAGAGACATCAGAGTCAGAGCCGCGGACAACGTCACAAGCTGAATGATCTTCATAAGCCTCCATCCTCTGCCGTGTCACGGGGACAAAGCGACGCGGAATCCATGGGTCGGGTAACGAACATTGGTGTCGTAATTGTCACGGCTTGCCGGGCGAACATAGGTCGCATCATTTTTCCAGGAGCCGGACCGGATTACGTGCGACGAACATTCGCCTGCAAGCCATGGCGATCCGTCGGAAGGCGCACCCTGATAGCTCTTGTGCCAACAATCCTCGACCCACTGATCGACACTGCCACCCATGTCGAACAGGTCAAATGGATTTGACTTGAAACTTCCGACCTTGAGCGGCTGCTCGGCCGTGGCGACATCCGCGCAGTTCTTGCAGTTGGCCATTCCTTGCTGGAGCTGGTCGCCCCACCAATATTTGCTTTGAGTGCCGCCCCGCGCCGCATATTCCCATTCAGCCTCGCTTGGAAGCCGATAGGGCTTGCTAGTCGCGGTTGCCAACCAGCCGGCGAAGGTCTTTGCATCACTCCAGCTTATATTTGTCACCGGTGCATCATCCTTGCCCCCAGCCAAGAACCCGCATGCCTTTGCCACGGCGCATTCGTTCCATTCGCGAACTGTGATCGGATATTTGCCGATAGCGAATGGCTTGATCGTGACCCGACGAGCAGGTTTTTCCGAAGGATCGTCGTTGCTGCCCATCATGAAGACACCGCCACGGATCGGAATCATTTCTGGCTCGCGGACCGCCGCGGGCGGCGGTGGTGCGGCCGGAGGTCCTGGCTGAGTTTGGGGCATGCCTTGCTCTGGGGCCGGCGGCGGAGATAGCCGCGTTTCCTGTCTTGCACCGGATGACGCGGGTGGGGCCTGCACTGGCGGTTTCGCCGGAGCCAAGCCCGGCATCGGCATCTGACGAGCCACCTGGCTGAGCGGCTGAACGAGCAGATACCACAGCACGCCGCTCGCGATGACGAGCAAGGTAAGACTTAACAAGATCAAAAGGACGTTCTCACGTCGCTTGCGGGCCAGGTTAAATGCCGTGGCGTCGGGAAGTACGCGATAGACTCTCACAGGATCAGTGATGTTCTTGACCTTGCGATCGCCAAGTGATTCATATCCGCAGACAAGTTTATGTTTGACCTGCTCGTAGATACCGCCCGAAATATAAACTTAGCCAGGATCGGCAATCCCTTCGAGGCGCGTGGCGATATTGACACCATCACCGTAAACGTCGTCCGCCTCGATAATGACGTCACCGAGGTTCACTCCAACTCGATACTCGATCCAGTGATGCTTTGGCAGCGACGCATTGCGTCCAACCATATTCTGCTGAATGACGATGCCGCATCGAACTGCCTCGACGGGACTGTCAAAGATCGCGAGAAAGCCGTCACCGGTGGTTTTGACGAGTTTGCCGTGGTGCTCGACGATGCTAGGCTCGATGAGCTCGCGCTCGAGCCGCTTCACGCGAGCGTGGGTTCCCTCTTCATCAATTTGCATAAGACGGCTGTAGCCAGCGATATCGCCAGCGACGATTGCGGCGAGGCGACGGGGCACCGCTTCGCGCGGAGTGTCGCGACCACCCTTGGCGGAATTGATGTTGTGAATCTCGGCCATAATTCAACTCGGCTTTAGTCGACGATGAACTTCGATGAAAACAGAGCCGGACGACCAAAACCTATCATACTACCGTATACCAGCATAGCGGTTGAAGGTCGTGAAACATCTGAGAAGCGGGATGACCTTTTTGACGCCCGCCATGACACTGTTCTGATCTGTGCCGGACCTCACATTTGTAAGGCAGTATCCGAATTGGGAGTGTGATCTCGTTCACGTTCAGGCCAAGGATGCCCAACGGAGACAGCGGGCTCGGCGCGACTTTGGCTAGTGTCTGCAAGGGCTGTTGACTGCAAAACCGCCCTAGTACGTTGGTGAGACGTTAGTACGAGTTTAGTCTGAGGCATTGATTTCGCTCGGCCGGTCTGGCCTAGGCGTCCACTGGGATTTGATCGCAAAAGTCTTACAGGCGTTTGTCCAGTAACGCCGAAGCGTCTTGTCGGCTGCTTCGTTCAGCGATACGGCAACGGCCGCTTGGCGGGCCGCGATACACCGGCTTCGGTTTAGCAGCTGCGCTGCTAAGCCTGGTGGAGAGTCGATCCGACAGCGTCTGAGACAATGCCGCGGTGGAGAGCTTCTCTCTTCGTCGCTAAAGACCGAACGACGCAAATCTGTCGCACCCAGGACCGCGCCAGAGTAGATGTGTTCGACGATATAGAGCTGTTTTACTATGTCACCCGGCGGCATTCGACGGTCGGTTATCTCAGGCCCGTTGAGCTCGAGCGTTTGGTAGGATTTGGCTTGACCGGGGCTTATCAAACCAGCTCAGTCGGTGGAATGACAAGGCCAGCTCACTTTCCGTATCCGCCAAAATGTCCTAAGCTAACTGATAGCCGATTAAGATTAAATTGATCCTGTAATCTGAAGGGGATACTTTGATCCGATACTTCTTTGATGTCAGAGAGGGTGAGGAGCTGTTCCCTGACGATGAGGGCATGGTACTAGCGACGCAAGCTGACGCCGAGGCAGAAGCTGCGCGCACGTTGGTTCAACTATCCAAAGATACTTCGGAACTCCAGCATCGAAGCGATATTGCCATCGAAGTCCGAACGGAGGCTAGGCTGGTTTTCCAGGTGGCTCTCGTCTTCGAAGCGAACAAGACGACGTTGCAATAGCACCTCAGCGGCCCCGAGATACTTCAATTGGCTACCGCCAATCGCGGTCCGGGCTGCACGCCCTTGTGCATGAGATCGGACGCGTTCGCTACCTGCTCAGCCAGCTCGCGCGCTGCTGCGCCATAGGTTTCAAAGCCCGTGTCCGAAAGGGCAGCCTTGCCGTGGGCCAGCCGGATCAAGATGGCCGTCCATTCTTGGCCCGTTAATGTCACTGTAACTGGCGCGTCGGGAAACTCGCATTTCATGACCGGATACTCGTAAAGTTCATTTTGACAAATGGGTCAGCGGATAGCCGTCCGGACATTGCACCCCCGGACATTCCTTCTGGTAAGCTTGGGCCTCGGATCCGTCAAACGGACGGCTCAGGGATTTACTTGGTGCACACTGGAAGCAAAACGGCCCACGTAAATCAAGCACTAGCGGCGGCCTTCCAACCCCGTAAAAGTCTTCAATCCTGGTGACGAGCGGTCCGCGCGAGATGGGTAAAGGTTCAGCTTTACTGATTTTTTTCGAGGCCCTGAAGCTCGTGGGCATGCCTCGGTTGAGCACGTCACCCTTTCGAACTGCTGTGTTACGGCAGCTCTGGACGATATCGTGGGAGAAACGCGGTTGCCCGTCGGTTCACCTGATAGGCTGCTGTTGTGAAATGGCATCAAAACGGCGAAACGACTGCTCGACCCTGTCACAGCTGAAGCGACACTTCGGAAAAGCCAGCTTGCTCACCGCAGCTCCTTGGAGTTTCCACGCACGTTATCTCTGCTGAAGCAGGCATCGCGACGAAGTTGCGCGCGCGCATCTGATGCTGACGATCCCTCGGGAGGTGAAAAAGGCATTGAATTTGAGCGCGCATCGATTGTAGTTCGCTTTGGGGGTATCCATTTTCGCGTTGACTTGTTCGCCTGTTTGTATCGTCCGGTCGCGATTGCACCCCTTCGAGCCGGGTGTCGCTTGCGACGCCCAACCCGTCGCATACCGATCCGGGCGTTTGCTTCACACACCTGTGGGCCGGAACCGTTGCAACATAACCACAGTCAGGGCAGCTCCCCTCATACCCCATTCACGATCGGTTGCGCTGCTACACCGGGCCTTGAAATAATTGACTAGATGCAGAGCAACTCGGACAGGACGAGTGAGCTTGCGAGATATATTGCGCTCGCAGATGTCGCGCCTAAGCGCTGAAAGCGAGACACGCGCCGGACGAAAAAGCTTGGCTCGCGCTTGCCGACGAATGGCAAATGCTGGCGGAAAGGCAGCCTGATCGGGCCAACACTCCCGGTGGATTGAATTTGCGTCGATCGTCAGATCAAGTCATTCCAAAAAACCTTGGTCAAATGATCAGCAATGACGCCCGTTGTTGCACGACTGACGCTTCAAATGCTGCTCACGAACTCACTCGCACCGCGCGCCGCTTGAAGGGCTAACCGGTCGTCCCCTTGCGAATGCCACGATGTAACAAGCTTACGGCGGTCATGTCCGAATTTGGTTCACTTAAAACGTTCTTTCGTGCGCGGGTTGATTGGTGGTTGCTGGGAAACGTTTCAGAATCCCCGGCGAATTTGATCGAGATCAGGCCCCCCCGCGGGTGGCGATGCACGAAATTCTTCCATGCCCAGCAGCTGATGAGCAATTCGCAGGTTACGAAAGTCAGGCTGAAAGACGACGGATAATCGCGCTAAGAACCAATATCCCGTTGGGGAATTCGCTGTTGCGCGTTATTCTCTTAACATCAATCCGAATTCGAGCCGGCACCACTTCATCTCAAGAAGAGAAAGAATCCATGATTGACCCGGTGAGAGAAGCTGTCGAAGCTATGCTAAAGAACCGGCGGTTGGAGAATCGGCAGTCTTATCTAGTGCGTGGCCGTCGGTATCAAAGACTGTCTGATAATGATCTTTATAAACGTTGGGCGGAGCAGATGAATCGTTGGGCCGATGACTCGATCATATTCGATCAGAGGGCGCTTAATGATCTTGGGATTGAGATGGGGCTAAGGGAGCTTGCGCCGCCTCTCGAGCAGATTGCTGGAGCAAGGCAGAAGATTCTCGCGAAAACGGAAAGGGCCTTAGCGACAATCAATGCGAGCCAAAAGCATCTTGAATAACGAACAGGCTCGGCCGATCGTGTCCCGTTGGGTGGTGTAGCTGGCGGCGGGTCACCGCGTTCGCCGGCGAGAGCCGGGCTGGTCAGCTTGCGATTGCCGTGATGCTGACGCTCGGATCATCGCTTAGCGGCGCGATGGTTTCCAGTGTC
>JAESGJ010000604.1_pt1 | contig 12393 bp, 9 predicted proteins | sample 9266241 | NCBI WGS metagenome assembly JAESGJ01 (sample SAMN14514841, study PRJNA621669) | algae metagenome | isolation source: Brasilonema octagenarum HA4186-MV1 and co-occurring heterotrophs from wet... | place: USA: Manoa Valley, Hawaii | collected 2009-07-20 | reverse complement strand
ACCTGCTGGATCGCACGCGCAAGCCGTTCCAGTCCGTCATCAAGGACGCCGGCGTCTCGGTCTCCGACATCGACCACGTGGTCATGGTCGGCGGCTCGACCCGCATGCCTGCGGTGACCGAACTGGTCAAGGAGCTCACCGGTGGCAAGGAGCCCAACAAGGGCGTCAACCCCGACGAGGTCGTGGCCGTGGGTGCCGCGCTTCAGGCGGGCGTGCTGGCAGGCGAGGTCAAGGACGTGCTGCTGCTCGACGTCACCCCGCTGAGCCTCGGCATCGAGACCAAGGGTGGCGTGATGACCAAGCTCATCGAGCGCAACACCACCATCCCCACCAAGCGGTCGGAGACCTTCACCACCGCCGACGACAACCAGCCGTCGGTGCAGATCCAGGTCTTCCAGGGGGAGCGCGAGATCGCGTCGGCCAACAAGCTGCTCGGCAGCTTCGAGCTGACCGGCATCCCGCCCGCCCCCCGTGGCACGCCGCAGATCGAGGTCACCTTCGACATCGACGTCAACGGCATCGTCCACGTGACGGCCAAGGACAAGGGCACCGGCAAGGAGAACACGATCAAGATCCAGGAGGGCTCCGGCCTCTCCCAGGACGACATCGATCGGATGATCAAGGACGCCGAGGCGCACGCCGAGGAGGACCGCAAGCGTCGCGAGGAAGCGACCGCGCGCAACGACGCCGAGGCGTTGGTCTACCAGACCGAGAAGTTCATCAAGGAGCAGCGAGAGGCCGACGGCGGCTCGAAGGTGCCCGAGGAGACCCTCGGCAAGGTGGAGTCCGCGATCGCGGAGGCCAAGTCGGCGCTCGAGGGCACCGACATCACGGTGATCAAGTCCGCGATGGAGAAGCTGGGCGTCGAGTCCCAGGCTCTCGGTCAGGCGATCTACGAGGCCACCCAGGCCGAGCAGGCCGCTGGAGACGGAGCCGGCGGGTCCTCCACTCATGCTGACGACAACGTGGTGGACGCGGAGGTCGTCGAAGACGACGAGCAGGAGCGCAAGTGACCCAGGAGAACGATCCGCACGAGCCGGTGACCGTCACCGACAAACGGCGCGTCGATCCCGTCACGGGTGCAGTTCGAGAAGGCACGGGCCCGGTGCCGACCCCCGGTGGGTCGGCGCCGGAGCCGGCCTCCGAGACGGACGAGGCAGCCGAACTCAAGGCGACGCTTCAGCGGGTCAAGGCGGAGTACGACAACTACCGCAAGCGCTCCGTGCGTCAGGAGCAGGCGGCCTCCGAACGTGGCAAGGCCTTCGCGGCGACGCAGTTGCTGCCCGTGCTCGACGATCTCGAGCGGGCGCGCCGCCACGGTGACCTCGAGTCGGGGCCGCTGAAGTCGGTGGCCGACAAGCTGACCGCCGCGCTGCAGACCATCGGGTTGGTGCCCTTCGGGCAGGAGGGCGATCCCTTCGACCCGTCCCTGCACGAGGCCGTCCAGCACGAGGGCGACGGCAGCAACCCGGTGATCGGCACCGTCATGCGTCAGGGCTACCGCCTCGGCGAGGGCCCGGTGCTGCGGCACGCGATGGTCGGTGTCGTCGACTCCGTCGAGGCGCCCGACACGACCGACGTTCCCGCCGCCGATGGCGTCGCGAACGGCAACGAGAATTCAGAATCAGATCAGTAAGACGAACGCGACCGGAGGGTGAGGAGGTGACGCGGCATGGTCCAGCGAGAATGGGTTGAGAAGGACTTCTACAAAGAACTCGGCGTCTCCTCCGATGCCAGCGAAGACGAGATCAAGCGGGTCGCCCGCAAGCTGATGGCCGAGAATCACCCCGACCGCAACCCGAACAACCCCGCGGCCGAGGAACGGTACAAGGCGGTCGGCGAGGCCAAGGACGTCCTCACGGACAAGTCCAAGCGCGCCGAGTACGACGAGACCCGTCGACTGTTCGCCAACGGCGGCGGTCGCCGCTTCAACGGCGGCGGTGGCGGCAACTTCGGTGGATTCGGCGGCGACGGAGCCGAATTCAACCTCGGCGACCTGTTCGACGCCGCCCCGCAGACCGGTGGCGCGAACATCGGCGACCTGTTCGGTGGGCTGTTCGGTCGCGGTGCCCAACAGCCGCGGCCCAGCCGTCCGCGTCGCGGCAACGACCTGGAGACCGAGACGGAACTGTCGTTCCTCGAGGCCACCAAGGGCGTCGCCATGCCGCTGCGGCTCACCAGCCCGGCGCCGTGCACCAACTGCCACGGCAGCGGGGCACGTCCGGGCACCAGCCCGAAGGTGTGTCCGAACTGCAACGGCGCGGGCGTGATCAACCGCAACCAGGGTGCGTTCGGGTTTTCCGAGCCCTGCACCGAATGCCGGGGCAGTGGCTCGATCATCGAGGAACCGTGCGACGAATGCCACGGCACCGGCGTGACCACCCGTACCCGGACCATCAACGTACGGATCCCACCCGGTGTTGAGGACGGTCAGCGCATCCGGCTCGCGGGGCAGGGCGAGGCCGGCCTGCGGGGCGCCCCGTCCGGCGACCTGTTCGTCACCGTGCACGTGCGGCCCGACAAGGTCTTCGGTCGCAGCGGTGACGACCTCACCGTGACGGTCCCCGTGAGCTTCCACGAACTCGCCTTGGGCACAACGCTTTCCGTGCCGACGCTCGAGGGCAAGGTCGGCGTGCGGGTGCCGAAGGGCACCTCCGACGGCCGGATCCTGCGGGTGCGCGGTCGCGGCGTGCCGAAGCGCGGCGGCGGACACGGCGACCTGCTGGTCACCGTGAAGGTCGCGGTCCCGCCGAACCTCGAGGGCGAGGCGGCCGAGGCGCTCGAGGCCTACGCCAAGGCCGAGCGGTCCAGCGGCTTCGATCCGCGGGCGGGGTGGGCAGGGGCGAACTCCTGATGAGCCGCGCACGTGAGGAGCATTGAGTGAGCAAGAAGGATGACGCCCGCACGTTCCTCATCTCGGTGGCCGCCGAACTGGCGGGCATGCACGCGCAGACGCTGCGGACCTACGACCGGCTCGGCCTGGTCAGTCCGCAGCGCAGCTCGGGCGGCGGACGGCGCTACTCCCAGCACGACGTCGACCTGCTCCGAGAGGTGCAGCGCCTCTCGCAGGACGAGGGCGTCAACCTCGCGGGCATCAAGCGCATCATCGAGCTGACCAACCAGGTCGAGGCGCTGCGTTCGCGGGTCGGCGAGATGACCGAGGAGCTGGAGCGCCTCCGCGCCAACCAGCGTCGTGACGTGGCCGTCGTGCCGAAGAGCACGGCGCTGGTGGTGTGGCAGCCCCGCAGGGGCTCCCGCTGACCCGGCTCAGGTCACCGTGATGGTGAACCGGCACTTCTCCGGCTTGCCCGCGACCGCGAAGCGGTAGCCGCCCTTGCGCAGCGCGTCGGTCGGTGCGGCCATCGGCTCGATGGCGATGACGTCGCCGCTGGGGGGCGCGAAGAGCTGGGCGGCGGGATATCCCTTCGCGAACGTCATCTCGACGCGGCGGCCGCCGCCGGAGATCGCGAACACCGACCCGTCGGGCACCTCGTCGAAGCCGTCGTCGTAGGTGCTGTCGCCCAGCGGCGCGGAGGTCCCGGCCCAGTCCTCGTGCGCGCCGGTCGGGATGCCCCAGTTGTCCACCGGCAGGTGGCGCATCGCGGGCGTCTCCAACACCCACTCCGCGCGCGGCACCCCCGGGAGTTGCAGATACGGGTGATACCCGAAGCACATCGGCACCGAGGCGGCCGTCGTCGGCATCACGGTGGTCTCGACGGTGAGCGTGCGGTCCTCGAGCGTCACCTTCTGTGTCAGAACGTGCGGGAAGGGGAACGACGCCAGCAGGCGCGGCTTGCCGCCGTAATCGAGCACGGCCGTCAGAGAATTCTCCGACCGTTCGGTCACCAGCCACCCCGGGTACGCCGCGAGGACGCCGTGGATCGGCACGCCGTGCTCGTCGGTGCGGACGCCGCCGGTGCCCGGGGTCAGCGTGACGACCGCGCCGTTGATCCCATACTTGCTGGCGCTCAACCGATTTGCCCACGGATACAGCAGTGGGATGCCCATGGTCTTGCCCGCGGTGATGTAAGCGTCCAGACCGCGGCGTTGGCCGAGGAACTCGTCGTCACCGTCGGCCAGCGACGTGCCGATCATGCCCGCGAGCGGGACGAAGGTCGCGGTCATCCGCGACGACGGGTCGGTCAGCGTGACGGCTTCGAACTCGGACACACGGCGATTCTGTCACGCTCAACTGGCGAGTGGATCATGTTGGATGCTCGACGGATCCGCGCCCTTGGCCACCAGCGCCGTCGTCGTCGCCACCACCATCTCCGGTCCGCCACACACCAGGATCTGCCGGTCGCCCCAACTCCCGTAGCGCGTCACCACCTCGGGCAGGGTGCCGGTCTGGCGGACGTGCAGTCCGCGGGGCGGGTCGACGTCCGGGTAGTCGGCGGCCCACGGCGGGTTGGTCGAGTACTCCGACACCGGGGTCACCGACAGCCACGGATTGGTCGACGCGACCTGCCACAGCGTCTTCAGGTCGTACAGATCGCACGGATACCGCGCCCCGAAGAACAGGTGCACGCGCGGGTTCACGCCCCAGCGGCACAGGTCCATGATGATCGACCGCAGCGGAGCCAGGCCGGTGCCGCCCGCCACCATCAGCACGTCGCCGGCTCCGCGGTCGACGTGCATCGCGCCGTGCGGGTTGGAGATCCGCCACCGGTCACCGGGTTTCGTCTCGGCAACGATCGCGGTGCTGACCATGCCGCCTGCCACCGAACGCACGTGGAACTCGATGGCGCCGCTGCGGTCGGCGGGGATCGACGGGCTCAGGTAGCGCCACCGGCGCGGCCATTGGGGCACCTGGACGGTCACGTACTGGCCCGCGTGGAAGTGCAGCGGCTTGTCGAGTTGCAGCCGGATCACCGACACGTCGCGGGTGACGCGCAGGTGCTCGACCACCGTGCCGTCGCGGAACGGCGGGCCCTTCTCGGCGTCGGCCGCGCCGCGCATGATGCCGACGATGAGGTGGACGGCCTGCCCGGCGGCGTCGGCCAGGCGACCGTCCCACCTGTCGAGCAGATGACTGCGCAGCGTCGTGATCAGTGCGTCCTGCATGCTGTCGTAATGCCGTTGCGTGACACCGTATTTGCGGTGATCCCGACCCAGCTGGGCGAGGAAGGCGACGGGTTCGTCCGCGCGCTGTTCGACCAGCTCGCCGAGCAACCACGTGATCGCCTGGGCGAACACGGCGCGCTGGCGTCCCAGGTCGGGTGGGAAGAGGTCACGCACCGAGGCGTCGATGGCGAACCAGCGGGTGTAGAAGCGGCGGATCAGCTCGTCGGAACCGAACTGCGGGTCGACGGCGGCACGCAGTGTCGCCAGCGCCTCGCGATCGTCCAGTCCCACGCTGCCCGAGTGTAAGTCAGCCGACTCAGAGTCCGTGCAGACCCTTGTACAGCACGAGCAGGCCCAGGATGACGAGGATGCCTGCGACCAGCGTGGCGTGCTGGGCCTCCATCCAGTCCTTCAGCTTGGCCAGCGGTTCGTCGAGGCGGTCACCCGACACCGCGTACGCGAGGATGGGCAGTGCGACCGACGACGCGGCGATCACGACGTAGTAGACGACGCCGAGGGTGGCGCCCGCCCTGCCGAGACCCTCGGTGCCGATCGCCAAACCCGCTGCGACACACATGAACAGCACCTTGGGGTTGACGACCACCAGGACCAGTGCCGTCACCAGGGCGCGGGCCGGGGTGATGGTGGCGAAGCTGTTCATCCACTTGGGCGAGTGCTCCGAGCGCTTGCGGGTCAGCCACTTGTAGACGCCGAAGACGATCAGTGCGGCGCCGACGGCGATGCGGACGTAGGACGCCCAGCCGGGCGGCTTGTTCAGCCCGCCGCCGAGCAGGCCCGACACCTCGACGAAGATCTGGGTCAGTACGGCCAGCCCGACGATCCACCCCGCCAGGAACGCGAGCCCCGTCGGCTTGGGTCGCGGTGAGTGCAGCACCAGCACCGCGGGGATGATGGTCAGCGGTGAGAGCGCGACCACCAGCGCCAGGGGGATCAGTTCAGCCAGCACGGCGGGTAAACCTAGCAAGCGTCGGGGAATCGTCGGCCAACGAGAACGTCATCGAGACTGGTCCCTTCCGAATGTCGACGTCAGAATAGCTAAAGCGGCGGCGGCGGCGACGCCGAAACCCGGATGTCGTGTCGGGCGCGAATTCCGGTTTCAGATGGCAGGCTTGAGCGAATTGCGCGACGGTCGAATTCACCGAATGTCCACGTCGGCAACATGGCGAACACGCCTGATTCGAAGCTCGACCAATCGAGGGGACGTTAGTCATGGCGGATCAGGTTCATCTCGGCCACGTCTTCCACGTCGCGGGCACTCCTGTCATCACCGACGCCGCGCAGGCGCTGGTGTCGATCCCCGATGGCGCCCTGGTCGTGGACGATGCCGGTCGCATCGCGTACTGCGGCGAGCGGGCGCAGGTGCCCGCCGAATACGACCCGGCGGTGGTGCACGACCATCGGCCGGGATTTCTCCTCCCCGGTTTCGTCGACACCCACATCCATTTTCCGCAGACCTACGCGGGGGATTCCTACGGTGGGGGCCAGCTACTCGAATGGCTGACCAACTGCATCTTCCCGTCCGAGTCGAAGTTCGCCGACCCCGAATTCGCCACGCAGGCCGCGGTCGATTTCTGCGCCAGGCGCGTCGCGGTCGGCACCACGGCCGCGATGGTCTTCGGATCGGCGTTCCCGCATGCGCAGGACGCTCTGTTCACCGAGACTGCGAAGGCCGGGCTGCGCATCGTGTCGGGGCGTGGCATCCAGACCGTCGGCGGGGACACGGCGACGCCGCTGCTGACGTCCGAGGAGGACGCCATCCGGCTGACCCGCGAGGAGATCGACACGTGGCACGCCGCCGACACCGGCGACGTCGACACCGCGCTGCTGCACGTCGCGATCGTGCCGCGGTTCTCGCTGTCGGTGACCCCGGAGACCTTGAGGAATCTCGGCGAGCTCTATGACGAGGTACGCGACCGCGGCGTCTACGTGCACAGTCATCTCAACGAGAACGACCGTCCCGGCACCGGCGAGGTGGCCACGACCAAGCAGGTGTACCAGGTGAATTCGTACCTCGACACCTACGACGGCAAGTTCCTGCCCGGCTCGCAGGTCGGCGGCAAGAGCCTGCTCGGCAGGCGCACGATCCTGGCGCACTGCGTGCACTGTCAGGATGTGGAGTTGGACCGGATGGCCGAGACCGGCACGTCGATCTCGCACTGTCCGGTCTCGCAGCTGTTCCTCGGCTCCGGCACGATGCCGTGGACGCGGACGGTCGCCTCCGGCGTGAACATCTCGGCGGGAACCGATTTCGGCGGCGGTGACGAGTGGCTCATCCCGCGGGTGCTCGGCGACGCGTTCAAGGTGCACATCACCGAACCCGGCGACGACGGCGTGTCGATGCATCCCGCCGAGATGTTGTTCATCGGTACTCTCGGGGGCGCTCGCGCACTGGACATGGAGAACCGTTTCGGCAACTTCGACGTCGGCAAGGAGGCGGACTTCGTCGTGATCGACCCTTCGGGTACGCCCGCGCTCGCGGCCAACATGACCCGTGCGGTGCGGGCCGATGATCCCGAATTAGCCAGGGATCAAACACTTTTCGGGTTGCTCATGGGTATCCGTGAGAGCTCGATCGCCGAGGTCTACGTACGGGGCCGCCGAGCGGGCGCGTCCTAGGCGCCGCCCCGTGGCCGACCCGTCGATCGCCGTCACCGTCTTTCACACGCCCGCCGACGGCGCGGGATTCCACGTCTGGCTGGGCGGGTTGATCGATTCGGCGCGTGAGGCCGACGGGTTCGTCGCCGCGGCGCCGTCGGTGCACGACGACGCGCGCCTCGATTGGGCCGTCGGGGTCTCGTTCGCCGGCGAGGCGGCGCTCACGGCATGGCTCGACGGGGGCGACCGTGCGGCGATCCTGCGCGATGGCCAGTCCCGCGGCTTCTGGCGCAAGACCTCGGACCTGGTGCTCGCCGACGGCGGCCGTCGACCGCCGACCGGTATCGGGGTATTCGGGCACGTGGTCGCGTCGGGCAAGGAGAACGCCTTCGTCGAGGCCCAGGAGCAGATCGCCGACGCGAGCGTCGCCTTCCCGGGGTCCGAGGGCACCGTGGTGTTCTCACCCGAGCTGACTGGCGAGTGGATGTCGGTGGTGCGCTTTCGCACGTCGCGCCAACTGGGCACGTGGATGCGGTCGACGGCGCGGGCCGAGGCGCTGCCGGACGTCCGGTCCAGCCTGACGAGGAACTTCACCCAGAGCGGGCACATCGCACCGTTCGGCGCGACCGTGCGCACCGAGGACGGGCTGACCGAGATCACCCCGGGGTGGAAGGTCGCCATGCTGGTGCTGCTGGCGGTCTATCCGACCGTGATGCTGCTGTCGCGATTCCTCGGGCCCGCGCTCGCGGGCTGGGGCGCGCCGCCGTGGCTGACGCTGTGGCTCAGCCAGGTGGTGTCGACGGCGCTGCTGCAGTGGCTGCTGGTGCCGTTCGCCTGGCGCGGGTTCCGGCGGTGGATGGATCCCGTCGACGGGCGGAGCCCAGGCATCAGCGTGCGGGGAGCCGTCGTGATGCTGGTCCTCTACGCCGTGACCCTCGCGATCTTCGCCACGGTCAGGGACCTGCAGTTCTGGGACTACCTGGACTGACGGCGACGGTGTCGGGCCCAAAGGCTCTATCGGTCGCGCGGAAAATACGTCAGACTTGAGCGGAACAGACTCAACCTTGACGGCGTTGCACAACGCGAGAAACATTTTCCCAAACTCTGAAAGAGAGGTGTCGTGGACTCGTTCAACCCGACCACGAAGACCCAGGCGGCGCTGACCTCGGCGTTGCAGGCGGCTACTGCCGCAGGCAACCCGGAGATCCGTCCCGCTCACTTGTTGATGGCGCTGCTCACCCAGAACGACGGGATCGCGGCGCCCCTGCTCGAGGCCGTCGGCGTTGATCCCGCGATCATCCGGAACGAGGCCGCCGGCCTCGTCGAGCGGCTGCCCAAGGCCAGCGGCGCCAACTCGACGCCGCAACTGTCCCGCGAATCGTTGTCGGCGATCACCGCGGCGCAGCAGCTCGCTACCGAGATGGACGACGAATACGTCTCCACCGAGCATCTCCTCGTCGGTCTCGCCACCGGCGACTCCGATGTCGCCAAGCTCCTGACCGGGCACGGCGCGTCGCCCCAGGCGCTGCGCGAGGCGTTCACCAAGGTGCGCGGCAGCGCCCGCGTCACCAGCCCCGACCCCGAGGGCACCTACCAGGCGCTGGAGAAGTACTCCACCGACCTGACCGCCGCCGCGCGCGAGGGCAAGCTCGACCCAGTCATCGGGCGCGACAACGAGATTCGTCGCGTCGTCCAGGTACTGAGCCGCCGCACCAAGAACAACCCGGTCCTCATCGGCGAGCCCGGCGTCGGCAAGACCGCCATCGTCGAGGGCCTCGCCCAGCGCATCATCGAGGGCGACGTGCCCGAAAGCCTGCGTGACAAGACCGTCGTCTCCCTCGACCTCGGGTCCATGGTCGCGGGCGCCAAGTACCGCGGTGAGTTCGAGGAGCGCCTCAAGGCCGTCCTCGACGACATCAAGAACTCGGCAGGCCAGGTCATCACCTTCATCGACGAGCTGCACACCATCGTGGGCGCCGGCGCGACCGGTGAGTCCGCGATGGACGCGGGCAACATGATCAAGCCGATGCTGGCGCGCGGCGAGCTCCGCATGGTCGGCGCCACCACGCTCGAGGAGTACCGCAAGTACATCGAGAAGGACGCCGCCCTCGAGCGGCGGTTCCAGCAGGTGTTCGTCGGCGAGCCGTCCGTCGAGGACACCGTCGGCATCCTGCGTGGTCTGAAGGACCGTTACGAGGTGCACCACGGCGTGCGCATCACCGACTCGGCGCTCGTCGCCGCGGCCACGATGTCCGACCGCTACATCACCTCGCGCTTCCTGCCGGACAAGGCGATCGACCTGGTCGACGAGGCGGCATCGCGGCTGCGCATGGAGATCGACTCGCGGCCCGTCGAGATCGACGAGGTCGAGCGGGTCGTGCGTCGCCTCGAGATCGAGGAGATGGCGCTCGAGAAGGAATCCGACGACGCGTCGAAGGACCGGCTGGACAAGCTGCGCGGCGAGCTCGCCGACTACAAGGAGCGGCTGTCCGAGCTGACCACGCGCTGGCAGAACGAGAAGGGCGCGATCGACGTCGTCCGCGAACTCAAGGAGCAGCTCGACACGCTGCGCGGCGAGTCCGAGCGCGCCGAGCGCGACGGTGACCTGGCCAAGGCCGCCGAGCTGCGCTACGGCCGCATCCCGGAGATCGAGAAGAAGCTCGACGCCGCGCTGCCTCAGGCCCAGGCGCAGACGGACGTCATGCTCAAGGAGGAGGTCGGGCCCGACGACATCGCCGACGTCGTCGCCGCGTGGACCGGTATCCCCGCGGGCAGGCTGCTCGAGGGCGAGACCGCCAAGCTGCTGCGCATGGAGGACGAGCTCGGCAAGCGCGTCGTCGGACAGCGCGCGGCCGTCCAGGCCGTGTCCGATGCCGTTCGCCGCAGTCGTGCCGGCGTCGCCGATCCCAACCGGCCCACCGGTTCGTTCCTGTTCCTCGGGCCCACCGGCGTCGGCAAGACCGAGCTCGCGAAGGCGTTGGCGGACTTCCTGTTCGACGACGAGCGGGCGATGGTCCGCATCGACATGAGCGAGTACGGCGAGAAGCACTCGGTGGCCCGCCTGGTCGGTGCGCCTCCCGGCTACATCGGCTACGACCAGGGCGGTCAGCTCACCGAGGCGGTCCGCAGGCGGCCGTACACCGTCGTGCTGTTCGACGAGGTCGAGAAGGCCCACCCGGACGTGTTCGACGTGCTGCTCGCGGTGCTCGACGAGGGCAGGCTGACCGACGGTCAGGGCCGCACGGTCGACTTCCGCAACACCATCCTCATCCTGACGTCCAACCTCGGGGCGGGCGGCAGCGAGGAGCAGGTGATGGCAGCGGTGCGCGCGGCGTTCAAACCGGAGTTCATCAACCGGCTCGACGACGTGCTGATCTTCGACAGCCTCAAGCCCGACGAGCTGGTGCGCATCGTCGACATCCAGCTCGAGCAGCTGCAGAAGCGGCTGGCTCAGCGACGGCTGACCCTCGAGGTCTCGCTGCCCGCCAAGAAGTGGCTGGCCGATCGCGGCTTCGACCCGCTCTACGGCGCGCGTCCGCTGCGCAGGCTGGTGCAGCAGGCCATCGGCGACCAGCTCGCCAAGATGCTGCTGGCCGGTGACGTGCACGACGGTGACGTGGTGCCGGTCAACGTCAGCCCCGACGGCGAGAGCCTGATCCTGGGCTGAGTTCGCCTCGTCGACGGACACGAGGGGCCCTCATTCCGCAGCGAATGAGGGCCCCTCTCCGTCTGCTCGCGCAAGATGGGGACGTGATCACCCCCGTTCCCGGCAGGCCCAACCTGCTGCTCGGCGCCTACGAGCCCGCCGCGCTCGGCTACACCGCGGCCGAGTACTTCGTATCGGGCCGCGCCGCGGCGGCCTCCGGCGACCAGGCGGACTACACGACGCGCGTCGTGGTGCTGACACCCGCTGAGTTCAACGGCACCGCCCTCGTCGAGTGGCTCAACGTCAGCGGCGGTATCGATGCCCCCGCGGTGTTCTTCATGGCCCACCGCGAGATGGCTCGCGAGGGGTACGGCTACGTTGCGGTCTCCGTGCAGCGGGTCGGAGTCGAGGGCGGCGACAGCCTGGTCGGCGAGGCTGACATGTCACTGAAAGCCCAAGACCCGCAACGCTATTCACCACTGAATCACCCCGGTGACGCGTTTGCCTACGAGATCTTCACCCAGGTCGGCCGGCTGGTCGCGGACGGCGCGTTCGAGGGGTTGAGCCCGCGGCACGTGATCGCCGTCGGGGAGTCGCAGTCGGCGATGTTCCTGACCACCTACGTCAACGAGTTCGACGCGCGAGCGGTCGTGTTCGACGGCTTCCTGGTCCACTCGAGGTTCGGTCCCGGCGCCCCCCTCGACGGGACCAGCGCGCTGGAGTCCGTCCGCCCGGCGCCGTTCCGCGAACACCTCCGCGTCCCGGTGCTCACCGTCATCACCGAGACCGACGTCCTCGACGCGCGGCTGCCCGGCTACCGACTGGCGCGCAGACCCGACGGGGACCGCTTCCGCGCGTGGGAGATGCCCGGCACCGCGCACGCCGACAACTACACGATCCGGGGCGCCTTCATCGACACCGGATCGACCCCGGTCGAGCAACTGGCGGAGGCATTCGCGCCGACCTCCGAACTCATGGGCCAGCGATTGTCCTACGCGATCAACTTCGCCCCGCAGCACCACTACGTCCTGCAGGCGGCGCTCGCGGCCCTGCACCGCTGGGTGCGC
>JAESGJ010000603.1_pt1 | contig 12422 bp, 13 predicted proteins | sample 9266241 | NCBI WGS metagenome assembly JAESGJ01 (sample SAMN14514841, study PRJNA621669) | algae metagenome | isolation source: Brasilonema octagenarum HA4186-MV1 and co-occurring heterotrophs from wet... | place: USA: Manoa Valley, Hawaii | collected 2009-07-20 | reverse complement strand
GCAGAGCACTCGGGGCAACGCAGCACCTCGTCGTCGGGAGCCGCCGAGATCCGGGCCAACTCGCCCCGGTCGATCTCGATGCGGCACGCGCCGCACCGCTTGCCCTGCAGCTGCCCCGCGCCTGGGCCACCGCCCGCCCGCTGCCGGTCGTAGAGCGCCACCAGGTCGGCGTTCAACGACGCCGACAGCTCCTCGCGCCGGGACACGGCCTGGTGGCGGGCCTCGTCGATGAGCACCAGCGCCTCATCGCGCGCCCGGGTCGCCTCTGCCAGCTCACCCTGGAGATCGTCGATCCTGGCGAGCTGGTCGGCCTGGTCGTTCTGCAGGGATTCGCGACGCTCCATGATCTCGAGCAGCGAGTCCTCGAGGCTGCCCTGCCTGCGCTCCAGCGTCTCCAGTTCGTGCTGCAACTCCGCGACGTGCTTGACGTCGACGGTGCCGCCGTCGAGCAGTCCGCGGTCGCGGTCCTCGCGCTTGCGCACCCCGTCGATCTCGCTCTCGAACTTGGCGATCTGCCCGTCGAGGTCCTCGATGGCGATGCCCAGCGCGGCGAGCGTGTCGTTCGCCGCGCGGTGCGAGGCCTGCACGCCGTCGAGTCGCTGCTGCTCGTCGAGGTGCTTGGCGCGGTGGTCCAGTCGGCTCAGCTCCGCGTCGACGGCGGCCAGTTCGAGAATCGAACGTTGTTGTGCCACTTCGGCCTTCATGTGTTCTCCGCGTCCTTCTCTAGATTCCATGGATCCGTTCGGACCGTGCTGACGCGCACCTCGAGCGCGTCGCCGAAGTGCCCGCGCAACAGCGCGTCCGCCTGGTGGCACCACGGTTGTTCACTGGCCCAGTGTGCGACGTCGACCAACGCGACGCCCGAGCCGCGCAGGTGCTCGTCGGCAGGGTGGTGTCTGAGGTCTGCGGTGACGTAGGCATCCACCCCGGCCGCCGCCACCGTGCCGAGCAGTGAGTCACCGGCTCCCCCGCAGACCGCCACCTTGGCCACCACGGCATCGGGGTCACCCGCCGCCCGCACACCCCAGGACGTGGGAGGAAGCGCCCGCCTCACCCGGGCGACGAACGCCGAGAGCGGTTCAGGCGTCGGCACCGCACAGATGCGGCCGATGCCGACGTCGGACGGCAGCGGCGCGAGCGCGAACACGTCGAAGGCGGGTTCCTCGTAGGGATGCGCCGCGCGGAGCGCGTCGAGCACGGCGCGCCGGGACCGTGCGGGCGCGATGAGTTCGATGCGGTGCTCCGCGACGTGTTCGACCACCCCGAGGGTGCCGATGGCGGGCACCGCGCCGTCGAGCGGAAGGAACTGTCCGGTGCCCTCCGTGGACCAACTGCAGTGCGAGTAGTCGCCGATGGTGCCGGCCCCTGCACCGAACATGGCCTCGCGCAGCGCTTCTGCGGCGGCGGAGGGAACGAAGACGACCCACTTGTCGAGCCGGCTGTCGTCCGACGCCGGCGACAGCACGCCGTCGACGACCAGTTCCAGCGCGTCGGCCAGTGCGTCGGACACCCCGGGGTTCGCCGAGTCGGCATTGGTGTGTGCGGTGAAGAGCGCACTGCCACTGCGGATCAGCCGGTGCAGGAGCGCACCCTTGGGCGTGCTTGCCGCCACCGTGTCGACTCCGCGCAGCAGCAGCGGGTGGTGTGCGAGCAGCAGTCCGCGGTCCGGCACCTCGGCGACCACCGACGGCGTGGCATCCACGGCGATGGTGACGGATTCGACCGTTTCGGTCGGATCACCGCAGACCAGGCCCACGGAGTCCCAGTCCTCCGCCAGAGCGGGCGGATACGCCGCCTCGAGCACGTCGATCACCTCCGACAGCCGCACGCTCACCGCGCCACCTCCCCCGCCGTCACGTCCACGAGCGCGTCGATCAGCGTGGGCCACTCCGGCCTGACCGCGGCTCGCAGGTGCCGTCCGTGCCGGGCCGCGAGGCGCTCCACCAGCCACGATGGCGGTTCGGCCGACCTGACGTCGACCGCGAAGTCGAGCATGCCCGCGGTGGCAGCCTGGTCGCCGCGATAGCGCGCCAGCGCCGACCGGGAAGGACTGTCCACAACAAGACAGTAGACAATGGATCGGTGAGTCCCCAGCTGGTGATCTTCGACCTCGACGGCACCCTCACCGATTCGGCCGCCGGCATCGTCGCGAGCTTCCGACATGCCCTCGGCGAGATCGGTGCCACGGTGCCCGACGGCGACCTCGCGGGCCGGGTCGTCGGCCCACCGATGCACGTGACGCTGACGTCGATGGGGCTCGGCGACCGGGCCCAGGAGGCGTTCGCCGCCTACCGGGCCGACTACACGACGCGGGGTTGGGCCAACAACAGCCTGTTCGACGGGATCGCCGACCTGTTGACCGACCTCCGGGCGGCGGGCGTGCGACTGGCGGTGGCGACGTCGAAGAACGAGCAGACGGCGCGACGCATCGTCGAGCACTTCGGGATCGACGGGTACTTCGAGGTGATCGCCGGTGCCAGCGCCGACGGCGTCCGTTCGGCGAAGGCCGACGTGGTGGCCCACGCGCTGGCCCAGCTGGGCCCGCTGCCGGAACGGGTCCTCATGGTGGGCGACCGCGCCCACGACGTCGAGGGCGCCGCGGCCCACGGCATCGACACCGTGGTCGTCGAGTGGGGTTACGGCGCCGCGGACTTCACCGGCCCTGGCGCGGTGCCCGGCTACCGGCACGTGGCCACGGTGAGCGAGCTCAGGGAGGTCCTCGGTGTCTGACTCCCCGCTGCACGTGACCTTCGTGTGCTCCGGCAACATCTGCCGCTCGCCCATGGCCGAGAAGATGTTCGCCCACCAGATCGAGGAGCGCGGCCTCGCCGACGTGGTGAGGGTGACCAGCGCGGGCACCGGAAGCTGGCACGTGGGCGACGCCGCCCACCACCACACCGCCCACGTCTTGCGCGAGCACGGCTACCCGACGGCACATCGTGCGGCCGCCGTCGACGACGATCACCTGGCGGCGGACATGGTGATCGCCATGGGACGCAACCACCTTCGCATCCTCCGAGATCTCGGGGTGCCCCCGACGCGGGTGCGGATGATGAGGTCGTTCGATCCCAGGTCCGCAGCCCACCCCCTCGACGTCGAGGACCCGTACTACGGAACGCTTCCCGACTACGAGGAGACCTTCGCCGTCATCGAGGCGTCGCTGCCGGGTCTGCACGACTGGATCGACGAACGGCTCGCCGAACGCGGGGTCGCCAGCTGATGCGCCGGTGGGCATTCCTGTTCAAGCCGCAGTGGTTGGCGTTGTACGTGGTCGTGATCGCGTTCGCGTACCTCTGCTTCACCGTGCTGGCGCCGTGGCAGCTGGGCAAGAACACCAGGACCTCCCGCGAGAACGATCAGATCTCCAGTTCGCTGTCGCAGGCCCCCGTGCCGGTGAGTACCCTGCTGCCGCATCAGGATTCGGCCGCCCCGCACGACCAATGGCGGCAGGTCACCGCTACCGGGACGTACGTGCCCGAGGCGCAGGTCCTCGTCCGGCTCCGGGTGATCAACGGCAACCCCGCCTACGAGGTGCTGTTGCCGTTTCGCGTCGACGGCGGCCCGACGGTGCTCGTCGACCGCGGTTACGTCAACCCCGTCAAGGGCACCAGCGTGCCCCCGTTCGCGGCGCCCCCCGCGGGGACCGTCACGATCACCGCGCGGCTGCGCGACTCCGAAGGGCTCGTCGCAGGCAAGGATCCCTTGCGCCAGGACGGGGCGCAGCAGGTGTACTCCATCAACACGGGCCAGATCGCCGCGGTGACGGGCGTTCCGCTGGCGGGGTCCTACCTTCAACTCGTCGACGATCAGCCCGGCGGGCTCGGCGCCATCGGACTCCCACATCTGGACGCGGGTCCCTTCCTGTCCTACGGCATCCAGTGGATCGCGTTTGGAATCATCGCGCCGATCGGGGTCGGGTACTTCGTGGTGGCCGAGGTGAAGGCGCGCCGACGCGAGAAGGCCCAGAGCGATTCACGCACCACGCCGAGTGCGCCGCTCAGCCAGGAGCAGAAGCTCGCCGACCGCTACGGAAGGCGGTCGTGACGAGCACGGCTGCGCAGACAGCCAGCGCCTGAACTCCTTGCGACAGGCGCACCGAGCGCCTGACGTCGGCCACTTGCGGCGCAGGTCCGTTCCCCAACGATGGTCTGATCTCGAGCCGGTGCGCGTACTGGGTGGGGCCGCCGAGCCCGACCCCGAGCGCGCCCGCGAACGACGCCTCCACCACCCCGGCGTTGGGGCTGGGGTGACGTGACGCGTCACGGCGCCAGGCGGTCAGCGCCGCGCGGGCCGAACCTCCGACCGCAGGCGCGCAGGCCGCCACCAGCAGACCCGTCAGGCGCGCGGGCACATAATTCAGTACGTCGTCGAATCGCGCTGCACTCCAACCGAATCGGGTGTAGCGCGGCGACCGGTGCCCGATCATCGCGTCGAGGGTGTTGGCGCCGCGGTAGACCAGCAACCCGGGCACGCCCGCGACCGCCCCCCACCACAGGGGCGCGACCTGCGCGTCCGACGTGTTCTCGGCGACGGACTCGACCGTGGCCCTGGCGATTCCCGCCCCGTCGAGTGAGGCGGGGTCACGACCGCACAGCGATGGCACCAGCGCCCGGGCGCCATCGACGTCGCCGGATTCCAGCCGACCCGCCATGTCGGACCCGGTGCGAGCGAGCGACGTCCCGCCGAGCACGACGAACGTCGCGGCGGCGGTGACCGCGGCGGTGCAGGCGGGTCCGCGTCGTGCGGCCGCGCGATCGACTGCCACGCCCATCGCCGCAAGGCCGCCCAGCAGCAGGCCGGTGTGCGCCAGCCCCGCCAGTCGATCGTCTGCGTAGGTCAGGCGCTCCAGTGCCGATGCGGCGGTGCCGAACCCCGCGACGGGATGCCCGCGGCGTGGGTCACCCAGCAGCGCGTCGGCCACACTTCCGATGGTCAGTCCGGCGGCCCGGCCGCGGTTCGTCGACGCAAACACTCCGGCAGCGTCTCACGAGTGGTGTACTCGACCGCATCAGGCTGGGGCCACCGCGGCGGCCGACCAGGGTCGTGGACCTGCTCAATCCCGCTGCCGCCCTGCTGCCCGCCGCATGCGATCCCGCGCACGACGCGGCAGGCGGATGGTGTGATCCGTCTGCCGCGTTCGCCGATGCGATTACCTGCGGTGCTTGCCCTTCTGCTGATCGTCGCTAGGGCGGCTCTGCTTGGCCGCGGCGTGCTTCGCCGTGCCCGCAGCCGGCGTCGAGGGCGCGTCCTTCGACGCGTCGGTTGACGACGTGGCCTGCTTCGGGTCGGCCGCAGGCGCGGCTGGGGTGGCGGGATTCGTTGTCCCGGTCGGATCCGACTGTGCCGCTTCGGCTGCCGCCTTCCTCGCCGCCATGCGCTCGGCCCGGAGGGTTTGACGTTGCGTCGCGGTCGGCGTCGGCGCGGTCGGCGTCGGCGCGGTCGGCGTCGGCGGGGTCGCCATCGCTGCCGTGGCGGGGGTGGCGGTGGCCGGAAGAGCGGCCGTCGGCCCGGTCGTCGACACCACGCCGGTGGTCGCCGGCGTCGCGGGAGCCATCGCCGCCACCATGGACGTGGCCTCCTGCAGCGTCGCCGCGGCCACCTGTCCAGCGGCCGCGAGTGACGTCGCCGCCACGGCCATCGGGTTGAGGCTCGCGACCGATGCCGCCATCGCAGCGCCCGCGTTCAGGGTCGTCGCGGCCATCTGCATCGCCGCGGCCATCGGCGTCGGCGGGTCAGCCGCTGTCGCCGTGGGGGTTTGGGCGAGCGTGGTCAGTGCAGCGAGGTCGGTGGGCGCCGCCTGCTGGGCCTCCGGCATCGCGAGTGCCATCCGTGCCATGGCAGGTGTCGCGCTGGGATCGGAGGCCAGCTGCTGGATGACGTAGGCGGCAGGCTTCCACGTGCCGTCGCTGGCGATCACGCCGAACGTGTCCTCGGGGTCGGTACTGGCCGAGTTGCGGTCCTGCAACGTCCACACGAACGTCGGGCCGGTGTAGCCCAGCGTCCGCCACGTGGTGAGCATGTCCTGGAGGTACGTTGCCTGATTCGCATCTCCTGCAACCGAACTCGGTTCACCGTACTCGCTGGCCCAGATGAGCTTGTTGGCGTCACCGTTGGCCACCATCACGTCGTGGATCGCCGCCACCTGGTTGATCGGCGAGTCCGGCAGGTAGCCGCCTTGGGAGAACGGCGTCGTGTACTGATACGGGTGGAACGACAGCGCATCGAAGTACTGCTCGCCGCCCGCCGCGTAGATCCCCTTCACGAAGTCGATGGGATTCAGCGTGTATGGCGCAAAGGTGGTCACCGAACCCAGCACACCGCCGATGACGGTGGCGTTGGGATCGGCGGCCTTGATCTCGGGATACGCCGCCTTCAACAGGTTCGTGTACCCGGCCGGATCGGGCTGGGGTGAATAGAAGATGTAGGCGTTCGGCTCGTTCCAGATCTCGTATGCGCCAACCTTCCCCGCGTAGCGCTGGGCCACCTGACCGGCGAAGTCACCGTAGGCCTGCGCCGACGCGGGCGCCCCGCTCAGCGCAGGCTGGCCGGGCTGGGTGGCCCACGACGGCGTCGAGTTCAGCACGCCGAGCACGCCCATCCCGCGCGCGTCGGCGGCCTGGATGACGTAGTCCGTCGTCGACCAGTTGTAGTAACCCGGGTAGGGCTCGACGCCCGCCCAGGGAATCATCACGCGGACGTTGTTCACGCCCATCGCCTGCATTTGGTCGAGCTGCGCGTCGACCTGCGCAGGCGTCATTCCATAGAGGTCCGAATCCGCGAAGCCTATGGTGTCGCTGGACGGATCGATGGCTGCCGCCGGCAACACATGTGCCGTCACTGCATTCGTCGTCGGCACCATGGCCGTGGCCCCGATGGCGGAGATGGCAACCGTCGCCATTCCCGCGAAGACGATTTTGACCATCGGCGGCTGCCAGTTCCTGCCATCGATTTGCCACATGACTATTCACCATTCCCTGTTCCCCTTGGGACTCCGCTTTGGTGGGAGTCACCCCGTGAATCGTCTGTTCCCGGTTACCAAGTGACATAACCACCTTTGGGTCAGGAGAAATGGCTCTGATCTGCACGTTAACTGTCGCGACCACAGTCGAAGCTACTCGCAAATTGACGCATGGTTGCGTTATTGGCAAACTTCATGATCAGTAGTTCGTGCCTCTAACGAGATCGCCTTACCGGCGATTTTATTTTGCTAGCGTCAGATCATCGGCTGGTTCTTCCGGCCTTGCAAAGATCGCACGCCGCGCCGCCGGCATTCGGGTCGAAACGATTCAGTGCACGCACGTTCACTGAAAAAACATCCGAGATCCGAGGAAAACGACGCGTGCGTTAGCAAATCAAAACGCGTTGCCAGATTCACCGCTGGCGTCAAAATGCCGGCGCCTGCGCGGCCGCTCTGGCCACGGATGACGACGGGTCGACGGCACGTCAGCGGTGGACGTCATTCGCTCGCCGTGACGGCGATCGCGGTGTCGTCTTCCGGTTCGGCATCGAGGACGTTGCGGTGGAAGACCATCATGTAGGCGAAGTACACGCCGCCCGCGACGATCAGGCCGAGGACGACCAACGAAGGAATGGCGGCGTCGCCCGGAGTGACGAGGAAGACCAGGGCAGCCATGACCCAGATCAGCGCCGAGATCGCGACGGGCATCTCGAAGCGACCCAGGCTGAACCCGCCCTCCTTGACGTCCAACCGCTTTCGCACCACGAGGTAGAGGATCACGATGGCGCCGTAGATCAACGCGGGCAGGATGGTGCCGCCGAGGATGAGTTGTAGGAGTGCCTGTCCGGGAAGTGCGAGCATCAGGACGATGCCGATGACGACGGTCAGCAACGTCGCCGGTACCGGGGTCTGGGTCTTGGCGTTGACCCGCCGCATCAGTCCGTGCGCGGGAAAGCGCCGATCGCGGGCCATCGCGAATACTTGGCGGGCGCAGGCGGTCATCACCACCATCCCGGCACCGAACATCGCAAACGTCAATCCCGCCAACAGGATTCGCTCGACGACCGTTCCGAGCTGGCCGCGAATGATGGCGGCCACCGGTGACCCGCTGGCGCTCACCGCCGGAATGTCCTTGATGGCGAGCGTGAGTGCGACCAGGAAGGCGAGTCCCAACACTGCAGCCGCGACGACCGAGGAGACGATCGCGCGGGGCACGCTGCGGAACGGGTCCTTGGCCTCCTCGGCGAGGTTGGCGGCTGAGTCGAATCCCACCAGGGTGAGCAGCCCCATCAGCATGCCCGCCATCAACCCGCCGCCGAGGTCGAAGTAGTCAGGGGCATTCGCGGTGATGCCGCGCGAGGTGAGGTTCTCCACGTGACCGCTGCCGGTGAACAGCATGACGGCGACCAACGCGATGACAAGCAACACCACGATCGCCAGCTCGAGTCCTACGGCGGCGGAGGTGATCAGGCCCAGCAGGCGGGTCGACAGAATGACCAGCAGGGCCTGAACGAGCATGATCGCGACCGTCAGCACTCGCGCAGTGCCTTCGTCCTCGGCCATCCCGAGCAACGGCATGAGGGCCTGGCTGGCCAACGCGTTGTCCATCGCCACCACACCGGTCGCCAAGTACCAGAAGGTCAGCCAGCCGAAGAGCCAGCCGATCCGCGGGTTGGCCAGGCGCGAGGCCCACTGGTAGGAGGAACCGCTGAGTGCGATGCGGGCGGCGAACTGGGCGACCACCAGGGCCACCAACGTCTGCCCGACCGAGGCGATGACCCACAGCCAGATGCCGACGGGTCCCGCTGTTCCCAGCAGGTCGTCGTAGGAGGCGAAGATGCCGACGGCCACCGAGATGAACGCGAAGGAGATCGCGAATATCTGGAAGGAACCGAGCGTTCGCTTGAGTTCCGGGCCGGAGCCGTCGTCCGCGGTGGCCGGGACTGCCACGTTCTCTGTCGTCATCGATCAGTCCGATCATCCGTGGCGGCTGGTGCAGCAACGATAGGTGACCCACAGCAGCAACAATTTGCAATTACGTTAAATTCGTTGCGGCTTTCGCCCACGGCCAGATGGCGGTGCTCACAGGGAACTGTTGGTCACCTGGTCGAGCAGGCGACGGACGCGGACCTCGATGTCGTCGCGAATGAGTCGCATGCGTTCGATGCCGTCGATACCGCGTTCGGAGGGCTCGTCGGTATCCCAGTTCTCGAATCGGGGTCCGTCCACCGGTTCGACGTGGGCCTCGCGCCCGAGGGTCACCACCACGTCGACATTGCGCACAAGTCGTACGTCGACCGGTTTGGGCATCTCGCCACTGATGTCGATGCCGATTTCGGCGAGCGATGCGGCGGATAGTCCGTTGATCTCGCGCCCCGGGCTCGTGCCTGCGGAGTGCACGCCTACCAGACCACCGGCGATCTCGCGCATCAGCCCGGCAGCCATCTGGGACTTGCCGCTGTTCTTGACGCAGACGAACAGCACTGACGGCCGTCGTGATCCGGTCATTACGACACCCTTCTGAACCGAGGCCGCAACGCCAGGGACACGTAGACCAGGGCAACGAGCACCGGCACTTCGATGAGCGGCCCGACGACCCCGGCAAGCGCCTGTCCAGAGGTAGCGCCGTAGGTGGCGATCGCCACCGCGATCGCCAGCTCGAAGTTGTTGCCCGCCGCGGTGAACGCCAGCGTCGTGGTGCGCCGGTAGCCCAGGCCGAGCACGGCACCCACCACGTAGCCACCGCCCCACATGATGGCGAAGTAGACCAGCAGCGGCACGGCGATCCGCGCAACGTCGAGTGACCGGGCGACGATCTGATCACCTTGCAGCGCAAAGAGAATGACGATGGTGAAGAGCAACCCGTACAGCGCCCACGGCCCGACCCTCGGCAGGAAGGTCGACTCGTACCACGTCCTGCCCCTGGCTCTTTCACCGAGCCGTCGAGTCAGATACCCCGCGAGCAGCGGGATGCCCAGGAAGACGAGCACCGACGTGGCGATCCGCCACGGGGACGTGCTGATGGTGGTCTGCGGCAGACCGAGCCACCCGGGGAGTACCGACAGATAGAACCAGCCGAGTGCCGCGAACATGACGACCTGGAAGATCGAGTTCAGTGCGACGAGAACGGCTGCCGCTTCGCGATCCCCGCACGCGAGGTCGTTCCAGATGATCACCATCGCGATACAGCGAGCCAGACCGACGATGATGAGCCCCGTCCGGTACTCGGGCAGGTCGGGCAGCAGCAGCCACGCCAGCGCGAACATCAGCGCCGGGCCCAGGATCCAGTTGAGCAGCAGGGAGCTGGCCAGCAGTGCTCGGTCGCCGGTGACGGTGCCGAGCGCGTCGTATCGCACCTTGGCCAGGACGGGGTACATCATGACCAGTAGACCGAGGGCGATGGGCAGCGAGATACCGTCCACCCGAACGTGATTCAGCGCGGCGTTCAGTCCAGGAGCGAATCGGCCCAACGCCAGGCCGACGGCCATCGCAATGCCGATCGCCAACGGAAGGAGACGGTCCCGCTGCGACAGTTCGTCGGTCACGGCACCACGTGCAGAAACGGGCGCAGCCATGGCGCGTCAGCAGCAGGCGTCGGTGGCGGCGCGTTCGGAGTCGCTGCCGCCGAAGGTATCCGAATCGGAGAGCACGGTGTAGACCTCCCACCTCTCCCTCGCTGGTCCGGTCACCCAGACCTTGTCCTGGGTGGCGAAGCAACAGGTAGAGCCGATCTCCTCGTCGGTGAACAGACCCTCACCCCTGAGCCGATCGATCTCGGCGTGGACGGTGGCACTGGTGTCCACCTCCACACCGAGGTGGTTGATGGTGCCGCCCTTGCCAGGGTTCGCCAACAGGACCAGCTTCAGGGGCGGCTCGGCGATCGCAAAGTTGGCGTAGCCGTCCTTCACCTTGGCGGGCGGCGTGTTGAACAGCTTGGCGTAGAACGTGATTGCTTCATCGAGGTCGTCGACGTTGAGCGCGAGTTGCACGCGGGCCATGGCGAACCTTCCTACGTATACGACTTATGTCGAACTATCGTCCGGTTCAGATTGCCTACCTCTTTGACTTATGTCAAGAAGTTCGGTGATACTCGTCGGTGTGCCGAAGACACTGCCGACCATCGACATGAGTGCACCGGTGTGCTGCGCTCCCGTGGCCGCGGGGCCGATGAGCGATGACGCTGCCCTACAGGTCGCGTTGCGCCTCAAGGCACTTGCCGATCCGGCCCGGGTCAAGATCATGTCGTTGCTCTTCAGTTCCGCCCTGGGAGAAGAGAACAGCGGTGATCTCGCGGCAATGCTCGGACTGAGCGAGTCCACCGTCAGCCACCACCTCGCGCAACTGCGGCGGGCCGGCTTCGTGGCATCCCAGCGGCGCGGCATGCACGTCTATCACCGGCCGGCCCCTGACGCGGTCGGGGCGCTGTGTGCGGTGCTGGATCCCCACTGCTGCCGGTAGCGCGTGACCGCGTGGGTCTTGACCGGGCACGGGGTGCATTCGTGACGCGAGTATGACGCGATCGGCCCTTCAAGCGTGTGGACATCTCGCGACGGGCACTATCGACCACACGGAGTGATCGTCAACGGATGGAGTTGAGGGATCATGCGAGCCACCCTGAGGATCGCAGCATGCGTCGTCGCCGTGGCGGGCCTGATGAGCGGATGCGGCTCCTCCGACAACGCCGCGCCGCCACCGTCGAGTGCCGTCGCCGTCCCGACCACGTCCACCACGTCGGCGCCCGCACCCGACATCGTCATCTCCAACTTCAGCTTTGCGGTGCGGGGACCGGTCAAGGCGGGGCAACAGGTCAACGTCGTCAACGACGACCAGGCCAATCACAGCCTCGCGTCCGACGACAACGGCGCCTTCGACGTCCGGGTCTCGGGCGGTGGCGGCGAGACGGCCTTCACTGCCCCGATGGTGCCGGGCACCTACCCGTTTCACTGCAAGTACCACGCGAACATGCACGGCTCCCTGATCGTCCAGTAGTCGGCGCCCGGGTCCTACTGTCGACGCGATGGCAACTCGACACGTGTCCATCAAGGGAGCCGTCCTCATCACTCGGGCGCGCGCGTGACACCCTCCCGTCGATCGTCGGCGGGTGGAGAAGACGCGTCAGCATCAGCAGCCATGTCCGCTGCGCTCGGCGAAATCGCCTGCGAGACAGCCTTTCAGCCCATCGTCGCCCTCGATGACGAGCGCGTCGTCGGTTACGAGGCGCTTTGCCGGTGGCCGGATGCGACAGGGGTGGCGCCGGACGAGGTCTTCGCTTCTGCCGAGAAGGTGGGAACCACGGCCGAGCTGGATCAGCGCTGCATCCGTGGCGCCGCGAGATCGGCTCTGGCCGCGCCCCTTCCGAGCAACGCCATGCTGCTGATCAACATCGAGCCCGGGACCGAACCCGCCATGACGGCGAACGACGGTTCGTTGGCAGCGGCATGCGAGCGGTTCAAGGTCGTGCTGG
>JAESGJ010000598.1_pt1 | contig 12614 bp, 11 predicted proteins | sample 9266241 | NCBI WGS metagenome assembly JAESGJ01 (sample SAMN14514841, study PRJNA621669) | algae metagenome | isolation source: Brasilonema octagenarum HA4186-MV1 and co-occurring heterotrophs from wet... | place: USA: Manoa Valley, Hawaii | collected 2009-07-20 | reverse complement strand
GGCCGCAAGGTATTCGCCGACGGCCTCCCTGCCCTCGACGCGACGCGGCCGGCCGGGCGGCGCGAAGGGGAACTCGACCACGACGTCGTCGGCGCACTGGTCGAGCCACCCCTGCAGGTCACCTTCGCTGACCGCGGTCATCGCCCTCGCGAACACCTCGCCCGGCGTGGTTCCGGTTCTCGTTTCCGACATGGGCAGCCTCCTCGTCGACTACTATCCGGACCATCGGTCCGATTGACCGATGTCGACCATACGGACTGACGGTCCGGTTACGCAAGGGGGTCCTGGTGGCCGAACGCGCCGACGCCGCGCGCAACCGCCAGGCCGTGCTCCGGGCGGCCGGACGGTTGTTCGACGACGCCGAGGATCCCGGTGCGGTGTCGATGGACGACGTCGCCCGTGCCGCGGGCGTCGGCAAGGGCACGCTGTTCCGGCGCTTCGGAGACCGCGTCACGCTCCTGCGCGACGTCTACGACACGCGCTTGATCGGTCTGCGCGAGCAGATCGAATCCGGTTCTGCGCCAATCGGTCCCGACGGCGAGCCCGCCGAGCGCATCCTGGCCGTGCTCGACGCGATCATCGAGTTCAAGCTCGACAATCGTCAGCTCGCCACCGCGCTCGAGCAGAGCAGACCCGGCGGCGGGCCGACCCTGTTCGAGACGCCCCACTACAAGGAGCTCCACGAACTGCTCGTCGAACTCCTGACCGCCGTGATCGGCAGCGAGGACGCGTCGTGGACCGCCCATGCGCTGCTCGGCGCCACGCGGGTCGACATGCTGGATCACGTCGTCACCAACGACGGCGTCTCGCGTCAGCAGGTACGGGCCAGGTTGCAGAGCTTCGTCGAGCGCGTGCTGCGCTGACCCGGCTCGGCGTCGCGACCGGTTCACACGTGCTGGGTGATCCTGGCGTCGACGTCGAGGCTCATCCGTTCGGGCGCCAATCCGGCTCGCGCGCAAGTGGTCTGGACCAATTCGGGGGTCTCGGCGGCGAACACGCCGTACAGCACCTCGTCGCTCGGCACGGCGAGTGTCAACAGGAGAAGTACGGGTGTTCCCTCGGCGCTCGCGGCGGCGACCGACGAGTCGAGCGCGGCGACCATCTCGTCGATGACGGGAGGCGTCAGATCCGGCCGGTACCACTCCACGAGGTATCGGGTCGGCCCCAGAAGCGTTGCGCTCATCGATCGCACGGTACCGCCGAATCCTGTGGAGTTAATCGGGGTAAACCCTACGAATCACCCGACGTCAGTCGCGAGGCGAGTTGAGCACGTGAGCGAATCCCTAGCTTGCGGTAGATCTGGGTCAGGTTCGCCTCGACGGTCTTGAGGCTGACGAAGAGCGTTGCGGCAACTTCGCGATTGGTCAGCCCCGACGTCGCCAGGTCGGCGATGCGCTTCTCGGTGGGGGTCAGCGTCGAGTTCTGCGGTGTGGTGGCCTTGGTGCGGTCGAGCTCGTCACGGACCCGCGCCGCCCACAGCGGGGCGCCCATCCTCTCGAACTCGGCGTGCGCCTCGGCGAAGGTGTTCGCGGCCGCCTGCTTGAGGCGTTGCCTGCGCTGCAGCTGGCCGAGCAGCAGGAGCGTCCTGGCCCGTTCGAACGGCATCGGGATGCGGTCGTGCTCCGCCAGCGCCGTCGTGACGGTCTGCATGGCGCGGTCAACGTCACCCTTCGCCGACCACCACATGGCGCGGCAGCGAGCCCCGGTGGCCAGCAGCCAGGGCCGGTCGAGCCGGCGACCGTTGGCCTCGAGCTTCTCGATCATGGGCTCGGACTCGGTGATCTGGCCGATGCCGATCATCGCCTCGATCGCGTCGGGGGCATAGTCGAGGTTCCTGATCTCGGTGCCGGGAAGCAGCTCGAAGGCGTCGATGAGCGGCTGCAGGACGGCGACCGCCTCGGCGTAGTTGGCCAGCGAGACCTCGACGAACCCCAGCAGCGTGAGCGCCCGCAGGCCGAGCTGCGGTGTGCCGCACTCCATCGAGATGTCGAGCGCCGCGCGGGCGTCGGCGCGAGCGTCGTCCGCACGTCCGGTGTGGGCGAGTACCGTGGCGCGGCTGGTCAGCGCGACACCCCGAACATGTTGGGTGTCAATGTGTTCCGCGCGCTCGATGGCCTCATCGGCGACCAGCGCGGCGGCGGCGAAGTCACCGCGCCATATCTCGATGAGGGTGCTGTTCGCGGCGACGGCCATCATGTCGCTCTCGGCGCCGCGGTCCAGGCAGAGCTGCCGGAGGTCGACCGTGCCGCGCCTGGCCTCCTCGAGCTGACCCGTCCACGCCTGGGTGATGACCCTGACGGCGGACGCACGGAACTGGATCGGGAGGTCGGCGTCGGCGTCCTCCAGCTCGACCGCGCGCTGCAGGCTCGCCTCGTCGACGCCGTCCCCGCGCATGCACTTGGCGAGCACCGACATGGCGAGCACCTGGCTGGTCAGCTCGGGCAGGGCCAGTCCGCGGGCGCGCTCCAGCGCCAGTTCGGCCTGCCGGACCGAGTCGTCGACCTTGCCCGAGTACAGGTGCGCGAACGACGACAGCAGCAGGGTCCGCACCATCCGGACGTGGTCGCCCTCCCCGTCGTCAAGCGCGCGGTCGAGCAGCTCGATGGCCTCGAGCAGGCTGTCGTCGTAAATCCGAATGGCGGCAAGCAGATTCAGCGCAGCCGCCCGCAGCGGCCCCGCGGGTAGGTCGTCCACGACGGGCTTGAGCAGCGCCTCGGCGCGCTCGGATTCGCCGGCGCGGAAGTGGTGCTCGGCGCACGTGATGAGACGCTCCGGGGTGTCCCCACCCAGGTTGATCGCGAGATCGAGTAGCTCGGCGGCGGCGGCGGGGGCCCCCCGCCCGCGGGCCGAGTCGGCGGCGGTGTCGAGCGCCAGCAACGTCGAGGGGTCGGCGCTGGATGCGGCGAGCGCGAGGTGCCGCGCCCGGAGTTCCGGGTGTTCGACGATCTCGGCGAGGGTGCGGTGCATCTGCCGACGGCGGGCCGGCCCCACCACGCTGTAGACGCCACGGGCGAGGAGCGGATGGGCAAACCGCACGCGATTTCCTGAAATCTGCACGATGCCGTTGTTTTCCGGGGCCTCGAGCAGCTCGACGACGTGCTCGACGGGCTGATGGGTGACCTCGGCGAGCACGTCGACGGTGGGAGTCGCCACGCTGGCCGCGGCGAGGAGCACGGTCTGGGTGTCCTCGCCGAACTGGTCGAGCCGGGAGCGCACCAGGTCGGCCAGCGAGCCCGGCAGCGCCGCGTCGGGGATGCTGCCCTGACCGTCCAGCGCCCTGGCCAGTTCGAGAGCGTAGAACGGATTGCCGCCCGACAATTCGCTGATGCGCACGATCGCAGGTCGGGACAGCGCCCGTCCCAACCGGGCGGTGATGACCTTGCGCAGACCGCCGAGGCTGAGCGGCCCGATGCGCAGGCGTTCGACGCCGTCGAGCCTGCTCAGCCGCAGCCACTCGGCGCCGGGGCGCCCGTCGGCCTCCGTGCGCTCGGTGACCAGCACGCCGATGCGCCCCTTGAGCCGGCGCGCGGCGAAGGCGACTACGGCCTGGCTGGAGGAGTCCAGCCACTGGGTGTCGTCGATGGCGACGATCACCGGCGCCGTCGCCGAGAGCGTGTCGAGGAGGGTCAGGAAGGCGGAGGCGACGACGCGTTCGTCGGTGGCCGGACCGGTGCCGTCGCCCTGCAGGAGTACGCGGTCGATGGCCACCCGCTGGAGGTGGGGAAGGGTGTCGAGGACCGTGGTGTCGACAGCCTCCAGGAGGTCGGCGACCATGGCGTAGGTCAGCCCGGACTCGGCCTGGCCCGCCCGCGCCGAGAGAACCCGGAAGCCGCGCTGATGGGCTTGTTCGAGGGCATCCAGCCACAGCGTGGTCTTTCCGATGCCTGCCTCGCCCTCGACGACGAGAACCGACGGCCGCGCAGCGGCGGAATCCAGAAATGCGGTGACGGCTCGCGCGTCGGCCGCACGGGTCACCCCTGAGCCCACCATTGCCCGTCCCCCACGCGCTTCCCACCTCCCATTGAGTTCCCCATCCCCACTCCCGGCAAAGAACAAACCTGATGTGGCCGGCCACCCGCACGACGATATGACGAGAGTGTGACAAATGACCTTATCTAAAGGCGGTAGAGAGCGTCGACCTGGGGCGGCAATATTTTGACGCCGACGACATGACAATCGCCATTGTCACTGACGAGGTCGCGACAGCAAACAAGTCAGCTGAATGGTTTGCGCCCGTCGAGCAGTCGGGAGCCCGCTCCGGCTCCACGCCACGACCGGGCCACCCAGTCGGCGTCCTCATCGGTGACGAGATTGCCCATCACGCGCACGGCCACCTCCATCAGGAAGCGTGACCGCATGGCGACCGGCCCGACGGCGGGCAGGAACCGGGGGATCGTCAGCAGCAGCGCGAGGCGCCGCGCGACGGAGAACCCGCGGGCGTAGTGCCGCTCGAGCTCGGCAGGCCATGCGTGCGTCAGGTCGCCGACGCCGAGCAACTCCGCCGCCAGGCGGCCCGTCTCCAGGCCGTAGTCGATGCCCTCGCCGTTGAGCGGGTTGACGCACGCCGCGGCGTCGCCGATCAGCATCCAGTTCGGACCGGCGACACCCGAGACGGCGCCACCCATCGGCAGCAGCGCCGACAGTGCGGCCCGCGGTTCGCCGTCGAAGCCCCATTCGTCGCGGCGCAGCGAGGTGTAGTGCGAGAGCAGGGGGCGAAGGGCGGCGTCGGCCGGACGCTTGGCCGTGGCGAGCGCGCCGACGCCGATGTTCACCTCGCCATTGCCCAGTGGGAAGATCCAGCCGTAACCCGGCAGCACGTCGCCCGCCGGCGAGCGGAGCTCGAGGTGCGAGGTGATCCACTCCTCGCTGGCCCGCGGGCTGGCGACGTAGCCCCTGATCGCCACGCCGTAGACGGTCTCGCGGTGCCACTCGCGGCCCAGCGCGCGGCCCAGGGTCGAGCGGGCCCCGTCGGCGACGATCAGCCGTTCGCAGCCGATGGTCGCGCCGTCCTCCAGCGTGACCGACGTCGCGCGGCCACTTGAATCATGCGACACACCAACGGCTTTCACGCCGAGGCGCATCTTCGCGCCGTCGTCGACCGCGACCGAGCGGATGCGGTCGTCGAGTTCGGTGCGGGGCACGGCGCTGCCGGTCGGCGGGAACGACGGGCCCGGCCACTCGATCTCGACGTCCGCGCCGAATCCCGACATCCGCAGTCCGCGGCTGCGGACCTTGCCGTCCAACCAGGGTCCGAGGCCGAGTCGCTGGAGCTCGGCGACCGCGCGCGGGGTGAGACCGTCACCACAGGCCTTGTCCCGCGGGAACTGCTGACCGTCGATGACGAGCACGTCACGACCACTGCGGACGGCCCACGCGGCAGCCGCGGAACCGGCGGGCCCGGCGCCGATCACGACCACGTCACTTTTGCTGTCCACAGTGCCCAGTATGTTGGACCAATGAAGACACCAGCGACCGTGGTCGCGGGCGTGGACTTCGGTGATGCCTCCTTCGCGGCAAGTGTCCGCGACGGCGTGGCCCGCATCGAAGACCTGATGGCCACTGAGCTGGGCAAGGCCGATGAGTTGATGGCCGAAGCCGTGCAGCATCTCTTCCAGGCGGGCGGCAAGCGGTTCCGTCCGCTGTTCACCGTGTTGTCGGCCCAGTTGGGTCCCGACCCCGATGCGTGGCAGGTCACCATCGCTGGCGCCGTCATCGAGTGCGTGCACCTCGCCACGCTCTACCACGACGACGTGATGGACGAGGCGCAGGTGCGCCGCGGCGCAGACAGTGCCAACGCGCGCTGGGGCAACAACATCGCGATCCTCGCCGGCGACTATCTGTTCGCGACGGCGTCGCGGCTGGTGTCCCAGCTGGGGCCGGACGCCGTGCGCGTCATCGCCGACACCTTTGCGCAACTGGTGACCGGGCAGATGCGGGAGACCCGCGGGGCGGCCGAGGGCGTCGACTCCGTCGAGCACTACCTCAAGGTCGTCTACGAGAAGACGGCCTGCCTGATCTCTGCGTCGGGCACCTTCGGGGCGACGTTCTCCGGGGCCGACGAGGAGCAGATCGAACGGCTCGGCCGGCTCGGTGGCATCGTCGGCACGGCGTTCCAGATCTCCGACGACATCATCGACATCGACAGCGATCCCGACGAGTCGGGCAAGGTGCCGGGAACGGATCTGCGCGAAGGCGTGCACACGTTGCCCGTTCTCTACGCACTGCGCGAGACGGGGCCGGACGCCGACCGGCTGCGTCAACTGCTCGCGGGCCCGGTCGAGGACGACGCCGACGTCGCGGAGGCGTTGGCGCTGTTGCGCGGGTCACGCGGGATCGTCCAGGCCAAGGAGACCGTCGCGGCATACGCGGCGCAGGCCCGCGACGAACTGGCCAAACTGCCCGACCTCCCCGGCCGCCTGGCGCTGGCCAACCTGATCGACTACACGGTCAATCGACACGGCTGAGCGGAACCACGAGCGGCGTCCCGCGCGTTGGTTCAGCGAATGACTTCGATGAGTTCGATGAGGAGGACGCCACGATGACCTGGCATCCACACGCGAACCGGCTCAAGACGTTCCTGCTGTTGGTCGTCTTCTCCGGGTTGATCGTGGCCGTGGGCGCGCTGTTCGGTAGATCGATCATGTTCCTTGCCGTGCTGTTCGCGGTCGGCATGAACGTCTGGGTCTACTTCAACAGCGACAAGCTGGCGCTGCGTGCGATGCACGCCCAGCCGGTCACCGAGGTGCAGGCTCCCGCGATGTACCGGATCGTGCGCGAGCTGGCGACCACGGCCCATCAGCCGATGCCGCGGCTCTACATCAGTGACACCGCAGCCCCCAATGCGTTCGCGACGGGCCGCAACCCACGCAACGCCGCGGTCTGCTGCACCACCGGGATCCTCGACATCCTCGATGAGCGCGAACTGCGTGCCGTGCTGGGCCACGAACTCAGCCACGTCTACAACCGCGACATCCTGATCTCCTGCGTGGCAGGGGCCATGGCGTCGGTCATCACGGCGTTGGCCAATCTCGCGTTCTTCGCCAGCATGTTCGGTGGTAACCGGGATGGCGGCACCAATCCCCTTGCGATTCTTCTCGTTTCGTTGCTTGGGCCGATCGCCGCCACCGTCATCAAGCTCGCGGTGTCGCGGTCGAGGGAGTACCAGGCCGACCAGTCCGGTGCGGAGCTGACCGGAGACCCGCTGGCGTTGGCCAGCGCGCTGCGCAAGATCAGCCGCGGAGTCGAACTGGCGCCGCTGCCGCCGGAGACGCAGCTGGCCGACCAGGCGCACCTGATGATCGCCAACCCGTTCCGGTCAGGCGAGAAGATCGGCCAGCTGTTCTCGACGCACCCGCCCATCGCCGACCGCATCGCCCGTCTCGAGCAGATGGCGGGCCGCGGGCCGGGCCAGTACTGACCCCGATCGCGTGTGACGGCTGGGACGCCTGTGCAGCAGTACCGCTGCGCCGTCAGAATCGACCCTCTAGTCTGAGCGTGTGCTGACCAGAATCTTGATCGGCCTGGTGGCTGCGGGGGCAGCCGTGATCGGTGTGCCGGGAGTGGCCGCCGCCGATCCGGATCCAGCGCCGCCCCCACCGCCACCGCCCTTCAACGTCAACGCGCTCGCGCCGGTCAAGCCGTCGGACTTCGCCATGGTCGACGGCCAGTTCTACGGCTTCGCGGTCCCCGGTGACATCGAGTGCGGCATCAGCCGTGCCAATGGCCGATACGGCTGCAGCGGCCCGCTGCCCGCCTCACCGGACGGCGCCAACGTGGTGACCGGTGGCCAGACGGGGCCGGCGACCTTCACGTCCGACTCGCGGCCGCTCTTCAACTTCGACGGGCTGCCCAACAAGTTGCTCCCCGGCTCGAAGATCAGCTTCCGCGGCGTGACGTGCGGGACCGACGGCACGTTCACCGTCTGCTCGCAGTCGTTCGACGGGCAGGGCTTCGTGTTGAGCCCGGCGGGCAGCTACGTCCTCGGGCCCACCAACCCCCTGATGCTCAATACCGGCGACGGCAAGAACCCGTACTTCAACTGACGGCTAGAAGCCCGAGCCGTGCACCTCGTGGCCGGGCTTCTCGGCGGCCAGCCCGCGGTAGGCATCCTCGACTGTCGCGCCGTGGTTGACCACGCCGTCCACCTCGCGGGCGATCGGCATGTTGAGCCCGTACTTCTCGGCGAACTCCATGATGACGCTGGCGGCCTTGACGCCCTCGGCGACCTGGTTCATCGCGGCGATGATCTCGTCGATCGACTTGCCGGAGCCCAGTTGCTCGCCGACGTGGCGGTTGCGGCTGCGCTGACTGGTGCACGTGACGATCAGGTCGCCCATGCCCGCCAGCCCGGCGAACGTCTCGCGCCTGCCGCCCATCGCCTCGCCGAGCTTGGACATCTCGTTGACGGCGCGGGCCATCACCAGGGCGCGGGTGTTCTCGCCGATGCCGAGCGCGTAACCCATCCCGACCGCGATGGCGTAGACGTTCTTCAACGCACCCGCCATCTCCACGCCGACCACGTCGTCGGTGGTGTACGTGCGAAAGCGCTTGGTGCGGAACAGGTTCGCGAGGTTGGCGGCGAGGTGCTGATCGGGCATCGCCAGTACCGCGGCGGCGGCGTACCCGTCGGCGACCTCACGGGCGATGTTCGGACCGGCCAGGATGCCTGCCGGGTGGCCCGGAAGCACCTCGTCGACGATCTCACTCATCCGGTAGTTGGTGCCCTGCTCGAGACCCTTGACCAGGGACACCACCGGCACCCACGGCCGCAGTTCCTTCGCCAGTTGCTCGAGCACGCCGCGGAAGCCGTGCGACGGCACGCCCATCACGATGACGTCGGCGCAGTCGGCCGCCTCGGAGAAGTCGGTGGTGGCCTGCAGCGTGGGGGACAGCGCGACCTCGTCGCCGAGGTACTTCGTGTTGCGGTGCCGCTCGTTGATGTCTTCGGCCGTCTCCTCGGAGCGCACCCACTGAAGCGTCGGCCCGCGCCTGGCGCAGATGGACGCCACCGTGGTGCCCCACGAGCCTCCACCGAGGACGACGACCTTTGGTTCACGTTGCGCTGGTGCCATGGCGATCAGGGTATGGCGGGGAGCGGTTTTCGGAGGGCACTTTGCCATCGCCCGAGGTCACAGCATGTTGCCAGGAAGCGCCGGATCGAACGCCGGTCAAGATCAATCGTCAAGTCCGTCAATCTCTTTGCTCAGCAGCGCGGACACCGGAGATTTCGCTCGCCGGTTTAGGTCGCTGGGACCGCGTTCGGGGGGCTATGCTACGGAGCATCTCGCACATGCGTCTGCTTCACACTAGGGAGTATTTGGTGATATCTAAGTTCCTCGCGGCTGCCTTGCTCGCTTGTGCGGGCCTCTTCGCTGGCCTCTTCTCGACCGTTGCGGCGCCGGCCAGTGCGGACTGTGCTCCGTCGTTCACGTCGATCCCGTGCACGATCGTGACCAACGTTGCGCAGGCGCCGGCGACGACCATCGGCAGCTTGTCGCAGGCGCCCGGAACGCTCCTGGGCCAGGGTTGTGCGCAGCCGACCGGCGGTAATCCTTCAGGCAATGCCAGCAACTGCGGTCTGCCCAGCATCACCAACCTGGCTGGCGTCGGTTGCCCGCCGGATAGCAGCGGCAACTCGACGGAGCCGTGTGGCCTGCCGGCAGCACCGGGACAGTTCGGCAGCGCGATTCAAAACGCGCCCGGTCAGCTCGCAGTCGGCCTGCTCTCCGCACCCGGGACGCTTGCGGCCAGCCTCGCCGCCGCACCAGGACAGTTCATCTCGGCGATTCAGAACGGTGGCACGGCCCCGACCGGCTAGACCGTCGCCCGTTGCACCCAACCAGTGCACCACACCAACGAGCCCGGAGACGTCTGACGTCTCCGGGCTCGTGGCATTTTGGTGGCCGGGGCTCCTGCGGCGCGGGGCGATAATGGACGAGGGCAAACGCTGAGGGGGCTCTGTGTCGGTCACGGTGTCGACGGTGGAGGCGTCGCACCCGGAAGCGCTGACCGACGCCGCGAATCAGCTCGGCACCAAGGTGACTCAGCTCGACGGCCTCATCGCCGACCAGCGCCGCACGCTCGATGACCTCGAGTCGTCGTGGCACGGGCAGGCCTCGGCCGCCGCGATCGCCAAGGGCGAGGCAAATCTCCAGCACCAGACCGCGCTTCGCGGCCGATTGCAGGCCGTGCAGGCGGCACTGCAGTCCGGCGGCGGCCAGCTCTCCTCGGCCAGGGACGCGCTACGCAATGTGGTCGACGGTCTGCGAGCGGTCGGCTGGTCGGTGACCGACGCCGGCGTTGCCGTTCCGCCGCCGTGGTTTCCGTCGTCCCTCGCTGTCATGGCGGCACCCTTCACGCTCGTCATCCGGCGACTGCTGGCCCTCTTCGGCATCATCGACCAGCAGACCGCCGCGGCCATCCGCGCGGCCACGGGCACCGTCGCGCCGAGCGGATCGGGTGCCCCTCCCGGGGCGGCCGAACTACCGGCGCCGGGCACCAGCGCGCCGGACGTCAACGCCTGGTGGACGTCGCTGACCCCGCAGCAGAGGCAACGGCTGATCGCCGAGCACCCCGCGGATCTCGGCAACCTGAACGGGATCCCGGCCGGCGTCCGCGATCAGGTGAACCAGGCCGTGATGAACGACGACCTCACGCGGGTCGACGAGGTGGCGCATCGCAACGGGGTGTCGGCCGACGACGTCGTCCACGATCCGGCCAGGTTCGGGCTGTCGCACGCCGATGCCACCCGTTTCACCAACGCAGCGCAGGCGAAGAGGGGGCTGGATCACCAAAGAGGCGGCGCGGCAGGCGATCCCAACTCGCGACCGGTGATGCTGTGGGCCTACCAGCCGCTGGCCGACAACGGGCAGGGCCGGGCGGCGATCTCGATCGGCAACCCCGACACCGCCCAGAACACGGCGGTCATCGTGCCGGGCACCGGCAGCAGTCTGCGCGATGGGTGGCTCTCCGACGGCCACGACGACGGCATCCACCTGTACGAGCAGTCGCGGTACGGGAACCCGGGGCAGGACACGGCCGTCGTCTCCTGGATGGGCTATGACGCGCCGGACAGCTTCAAGGATCCGCGGATCGCGCAACCATGGCTCGCGAGGCAGGGTGGCGATCTGCTGGCCGCCGACGTGAACGGGCTGTCCTCGACGCATCTCGGGTCCAGTCACGTCACGGTGATCGGGCACTCCTACGGCTCGACGACGGTGGCCGACGCCTTCGCGGGCAGCGGCATGCGCGCCAACGATGCGGTGCTGATCGGTTCTCCTGGAACGGATCTCGCGAACAGGGCCGCGGACTTCCACGTCGACGGCGGCCACGTGTACGTCGGTGCGGCGTCGACCGATCCGGTGAGCTGGTTCGGTACGCCGGGAGCCGTGGCGACCAACCTCGTCAACACCGAGCTCGGCAATCCGCTGGGCCCGCTGGCCGGGCTCGGCACCGATCCGGCCGGGGACGCGTACGGGTCGGTGCGGTTCCACGCCGAGGTGGCGGGCTCCAACGGCCTGGACTTCGCCGATCACTCGCACTACTACGACCGCGGCAGTGAGTCGCTGCGGGCCATCACCGACATCGCGAGCGGCAATGCCGACCGCCTCGGCGGCGAGGGCGCGCTCGCCGAGGGACGGCACCAGCCGCACGTCTCGACGCCGGGTCACATCGACGTCCCAGGCATTGGGCAGGTGCCGATACCGCATATCGACACTGACATTCCAGGCTCTCCGGCGATCATCGACGAAGAGGCCGATCGACCAGGGAGCTCTGTCACCGCTGACCACTCGTACCGCCCCACCCACTAGCCGCCCAGGCTGGCGGTCACTCGCCGCTGCCGTCGCGACGACGCTCGTCCTAGGAGGCTGCACCCTGATGTCCCGCCACGACGCCGCCAGCGGCACCACGCAGCCGGCCGTCCCGATGTCGACCGCCCAGGCGCGCAGCCAGGTCACCGAGCCGGCTCAGCAGATCGCGCGGTTGGCCAAGCTCGAGGATGCCTACGCGGCGTTCTCGTTCAGCTCGTGCAACGACCAGGGCGAGGCGCCGTACCGCGGCGTCGTGCGGCTGAACTTCACGCTGCCCGTGGGGCAGAATCCGGACGCCTACTTCGACCGCATCGCTGCGACCATGGTGGCCAACGGCTGGACCGACGGCCCGCCTCCCGGCTACGTGACCTACGGCCGCGTGATCCACACGCAGGGCGTGGTGGCCGTGATGGGTCCCGGTCCAGCCGAGGGCTGGGCGAACGTCGAGCTCACCGGCGAGTGCCGCAACATGGACGACCACAAGAGCGACGGTGGGTTCGACTGGACCAAGTTCCCGCTGGTCTAGCGATAGTTGACGAACTGCACCGCGAAGTCGAAGTCTGCGCCGCGCAGCAGCGACTGAACGGCCTGCAGGTCGTCGCGCTTCTTGCTACTGACCCGGATCTCGTCGCCCTGGATCTGCGCCTTGACGCCCTTGGGTCCCTCGTCGCGGATGAGCTTGGTCACCTTCTTGGCGTCCTCGCTGCTGATGCCCTGCTTGATGCTGCCGATGACCTTGTACGTCTTGCCCGACGGCTGCGGGTCGCCGGCGTCGAACGCCTTCATGGAGATGTCCCGACGGAT
>JAESGJ010000597.1_pt1 | contig 12657 bp, 12 predicted proteins | sample 9266241 | NCBI WGS metagenome assembly JAESGJ01 (sample SAMN14514841, study PRJNA621669) | algae metagenome | isolation source: Brasilonema octagenarum HA4186-MV1 and co-occurring heterotrophs from wet... | place: USA: Manoa Valley, Hawaii | collected 2009-07-20 | reverse complement strand
CCTCGAGTTGATCGGTCACCATCTCGACGCCGAGATCGAGACACTGAGCCGCGCGTTGGACCGGATCTCGTCGGCGGCCGACCTGGCGCCCGCCATCGAGCGCCGCTACCGCGGCCTCGGCGAGGACGGCAGCTGGTGCCTGCTGACTACGGAGTTCCAGCTCTACGCCCTGCGCGGCGGCGAGAAGGCCGACGAGTTCGGCGAGATCTACGAGTCCCATCGGCGACGTCTCGGTGACCTGATCGCCACGCACTTCGACCGTCTTGGCGTCGAGTCCTCGCTCACCCCATACGAATTCGGCGTCGCGCAGATCGCGCTCTCGCACGGGTTGGCACTGCAACGCGCCGCGAACGGAGCACTGAAGGCGACGCTGCCCGCCCGCGCCCTTGCGACGTTCGTGCGCGGCGCGCTCGCCGGTCCCTAAACGTCCCGCAGGATCTGGTGCAGCCGGGCGGCCTGACGGGTCAGGTGATCCCGTTCGGCCAGGTTCTGGGCCGCCGCGGCGGCCGCGACGTACAGTTCCGCGGCGGTGCCCGTGTCCCCATCCTGTTCGTGCAAAAATGCTTGCACGGCAACGTATCTGGGCACCGATGGGTCGACGTCGACGAGGGCAGCCAGCCCAGCGCGGGCCCCGTCGGCCTGGCCGACCGCCACTGCGCGGTTGAGCCTGGCGACCGGATTGTCGGACAGCGCGAGCAATTCGTCGTACCACTCGACGATCTGGACCCAGTCGGTCTCGTCGACGGTGCGCGCGTCGGCGTGGAGGGCAGCGATGGCGGCCTGGGCCTGATAGGGCCCGAGCCGGTCGCTCTCCAGTGCGGACTGCACGAGGTCGACGCCCTCCGCGATCAGCTCGACGTCCCACCGCCCGCGGTCCTGTTCGGCGAGCGGCACCAGGGAACCGTCGGCCCGCGTCCGCGCCGCACGCCGCGCGTGGTGCAGCAGCATCAGCGCGAGCAGACCGGCGACCTCGGGTTCGTCGCTGACCGTGCCGAGTCGTCGGGTCAGCCGGATGGCCTCGGCGGCCAGGTCGACGTCACCGGAGTAGCCCTCGTTGAACACCAGATACAACGTCGTGAGCACCGTGCCCAGGTCCCCTCGGGTGTCGAGGCGGACGTCGGAGACGACGCGCTTGGCCCGGCTGATGCGCTGGGCCATGGTGGCCTCTGGCACCAGGTAGGCCGACGCGATCTGCCGGGTGGTGAGGCCACCGACCGCGCGCAGGGTCAGCGCGACCGCGGACGCCGACGTCAGCGCCGGGTGCGCGCAGAGGAAGTACAGCTGCAGCGTGTCGTCGGCGTTCTCCGTCGGTCCTGGCTCCGGCTCGGAGAGCACGCGCTCCTCCCTGGCGCGGCGCGTGGCGTCGGCCCGCGTCATGTCGACGAACTTGCGCCACGCCGCGGTGACGAGCCAGCCCTTGGGATCCGCGGGTGGCTCGGACGTCCAGCGGCGCAGGGCTGCGACGAGCGCGTCCTGGACGGCGTCCTCGGCCGTCGCGAAGTCGGCTCCGCGACGGACGAGGACGCCGATCACCGCGGGGATCAGCTCCCGCAGCGGTGTCGCGCTCGGCTCGCCGGTCACTCGGTGACCGTGGGCGGCTGCGTCAGGAACGGCCGCAGCTCCAGCCACTCGTAAATGGGCTCGCCGCCACGCCCCGGCGCTGCGGACAGCTCGCCAGCCAGCTCGAGGGCCCGCTGGTAGTCGTCCACGTCGATGATCATCCAGCCGGCGATCAGATCCTTGGTCTCCGCGAACGGACCATCGGTGACGGGTGGACGACCGGGGCCGTCGAAGCGGACGAACGTGCCCTCGGGCGACAGCGCCTGGGCATCGACGAATTCGCCCGTCTCCTTGAGCTTGGCGGCGAAGTCGTTCATGTACGTGACGTGCGCATCGATCTCCTCGGGTGTCCACTCACTCATCGGGGCGTCGACGAGGTAGTCGGGACCGCCCGCACGGCGGTAGTGCTTGAGCATCAGGTACTTGGCCATGTGTTCTCCTCCTCGTGTCGCGGCCCATTCTGGACGCGCTCACCCCTGGGACGGAGCCGCCCCGCTGTTCTCGACGTCCGCGGGAGAACGTTTTTCCCGGCCTTTCGCAGGTTGATGCGCGACGATCGAAGAATGATCGAAGTTCTCAAGGACGTCCCCGCAGGCGTGGCGGGGATCCGGGTGTCCGGCCGACTGAGCGGGGACGACATGCGGGCGTTCACACCCACCATGGACGAACTGCTGCGCGCCGACGAGATCAGGATCGTGGAGGTCATCGCCGACGACTACGAGGGCTTCGGTCCAGGCGGCCTCGCCGAGGACCTGAAGCTGGGCCTCGGTGCACTGTTCCACCATCACTCGAAGTTCAAGCGCATCGCCGTCGTGTCGGACCAGTCGTGGGTGGCTCACACCCTGCACGCGCTGTCGTGGATGGTGCCCGGCGAACTTGCGATCTTCGGGCTCGCCGACCTCGACCGCGCCAAGGAGTGGGCCGCCGGTTGAACATGGGGCCCGCAGGCTGGCCCTTCGGTTTCAGGAGCCCGGAGCGCTACCGGCGTAAGCCGACGCGGGACCCGCTGCGGGCGCGGCCGGGTACGCGTGGATCAGTGCGGTGGACAGCTTCGGCACTGCATGCGTGAGGGCGTGTTCGGCGTGATGTGCCACCCGGTGCGCGTCGGCCAGGCTGGTGTCCGGCGCGACGTCGAGCTCGGCATCGGCATGCAGCCGGTGCCCGATCCAGCGCATGCGGACGCTGCGCACACCGACCACGCCCGGCTCGCCGGCCAGTACCGCCTCTGCGGTGTCGACCAGCTTCGGGTCCACGCCGTCGAGCAGACGGCGGAACACGTCTCGCACTGCGACCAGGAGAACGGCGACGATGGCCACCGTGATGAACAGCCCGACGATCGGGTCGGCCAGTGGAAAGCCGAGCCAGACGCCGATGGCCCCGAAGACGACTGCCAGAGAGGTGAATCCGTCGGTGCGGGCGTGCAGTCCGTCGGCGACCAGCGCAGCCGAGCCGATCCGCCTGCCGACCCGGATCCGGTAGAGGGCCACCAGTTCGTTGCCCAGGAAGCCGACGATCCCTGCCGCCACCACCCAGCCGAGATGGTCGACGGCGATCGGATGGATCAGTCGAACGATCGCCTCGTACCCCGCGATGACGGCCGACATCGCGATCATCAGGACCACGAACAGCCCGGCCAGATCCTCTGCGCGGCCGAAGCCATACGTGTATCGCCTCGTCGCCGCCCTGCGCCCGAGCACGAAGGCGATCCAGAGCGGGATGGCGGTCAGCGCGTCGGAGAAGTTGTGCACGGTGTCTGCGGCCAGCGCGATCGACCCGGACAGCACCACGATCACCACTTGAACGACGGCGGTGATGCCCAGCGCGATCAGGCTGACCTTGACCGCGCGGATGCCGATTGCGCTGTCTTCCAACGCATCGTCGACACTGTCCGATACGTCGTGACTGTGCGGTGCGAAGATTCCGCGCCACCCCTTGTCGTGGTCGTGCGGGTGGTGATGCGAATGCTGTTGGCCACCAGGGTCGTTCATCGTCGGCCTGCCCTCCTCGACGCTGGAATGGTCTCGACGTCCCGTCGGTGGTGGCCTGGCACGCCGGGGCTCGCATGCTCGGCGTTGAACACGGCGTCGCTGACGAGTTGACGGACGTGATCGTTCTCGAGGCTGTAGAAGATGGTGGTGCCGTCCCTCCGCGTGCGGACCAGGCGCGCCATCCGCAGCTTGGCCAGGTGCTGGGACACCGACGGGGCGGGCTTCCCAACGTGCTCGGCGAGGTCGGTGACCGACATCTCCTCGTCCACCAGTGCCCAGAGCACCCGCACCCGGGTGGCGTCGGCCAGCATGCGGAACACCTCGACGATCAGACCCACCTGGTCGTCGGCCAGCCCATGACTGCGAGGCTGCTTATCTACGTTCATACGCAGATAGTAGCGCTCGAGCCTTCGGTCGTCTTCCTTCCTCGATTTCTGCACGAGGGTCGTGATTCGCGCCCCGGCACGAGCCTGGTGCAGAAATCGACGAGCGGTCAATCCCCTTGTGTCACTGTGGTTTCACCATCCACAGCCTGATGGGCAGGCGGGGTGCGATTGTCGGTGTTCGAATGTATGTTCGAAGTATGTCGTCGGACCGGACCCTCGCCGCGGTCACCGCACTGCGCGCAATCCACGACGAACTCGACGCCTGCGACCTGAGCACCCTGAACGCCGCCGACGCCCTCACCGTCCTAGACGCCCTGCAGGACGCCGAATGCCGCGCCCCGGCCGTACGCCACCGCGCCCTGGGCCAACTGCAGCAGCAGAGCACCCCCGTGGAGATGGGCGCCAAGTCCTGGCGCGAGGTGCTGGCCACCCGCTGGCGACTGTCCGGCCGCGAGGCCGCCCACCGGTTGACCCACGCCGCCCTGCTCGCCCCGCGGCCCACCGTCACCGGCGGAGGACCCCTGGCCCCAACCCTGGAAGCCGTCGCCGCCGCCCAACGCCTCGGATTCCTCACCGACGAACACGTCGAGCTGCTGCGCAAGGGCATCGCCAAGGTTCCCGGCTGGATGACCCCCACCGAGCGCGACCACCTCGAAGTCGAATGGGTCCGCCACGCCGTGGGCAGCGGCCCCAAGGAACTCAAGGACCAGATCGAGCGTCGACTGTTCCTGCTCGACCAGGACGGCCCAGCCCCCGACGACCGGGAACGCGCGCGCCGCCGCAGCGCCATCCTGGGCCCACAGCAGTCCGACGGGATGTCGGTATTCACCGCCACCCTCACCCCGACGGCACGCGCGGTCCTGGAAGTCCTGCTGGCCAAGTTCGCCGCCCCCGGCATGTGCAACCCCGCCGACGACCCGCCCTGCCTGTCCGGAACCCCCAGCCAGACCCAGATCAACGCCGACACCCGCAACCCGGCGCAACGTCAACACGACGCCCTGGAGACGATCCTGCGCCTGGCCCTGAACAAGGGCGAACTCGGCCACCACAACGGCCTGCCCACCTCCATCCTGATCCGCACCACCCTGGCCGACCTGATGACCCTGAGCGGGATCGCCACCACCGGCGCAGGCACCGCACTGTCCATCCGCGACGTCGTACACCTGGCCGCCCGCAACAACGCCACCAGCTACCTGGGCATCTTCGACGACGCCACCCACCAGATCCTGGACTTCTACCGCGCCCGACGCACCGCCTCGGTCGCCCAGCGGCTGGCGATCATCCTGCGCGACGGCGGCTGCACCAAACCCGGCTGCCCCATCCACGCCTACGGCACCCAGGTCCACCACACCGTGCTCGACTGGAGCGCCGGCGGCAACACCAACGTCAACGAAATGAGCCTGGCCTGCGGCGGGGACAACCGCATGGTCGGCCCCAACGGCTGGACCACCACCATCAACGAGCACCACGACACCGAATGGCACCCGCCGCCACAGCTGGACACCGGACAACACCGCACCAACCACTACCACCACCCCGAACGACTCCGCCCGCCCCCCAACACCACCTGGACACCTCCCAACCCCACCGAAGGCGTGGCCGAGAAGCCCTGCGCCAGTGCGCAACCCGAGCACCACCCGACGGTCGACGCCCGCGCCGAAGCCGAGATCAAAGACGAAGACGAGATCGAGGTCGAGGTCGAGGTCGAAGACGAGATCGAAGACCAAGCCGAAGACGAGGACGCGGACGAGTCGAACGCCGGCAACGACAGCGAAGCCACCACCATGGCCCACACGACCGCCGAGGAGGCGACTACCCCGACCACGCACACACCCGGCGGATCCGACCCACCCCTGGCCGCCTAGGGCCCAGGCCCGCGCCGAGCCACCGAAGCGCTCCCACCCTCTGGGTCTGCGCACGGCTGAGTGCGGCGCAGACTTGAATGCGGCCAGGGCGCGGCCGAGTGCGGCAAACCCGGCAAGCCTCTGTTACCGTCTTCGAAAGTTAGCCAGAATTTGCTGCCGGGGGTGTTTGTCATGAACATGCGAGTCATCGCGGACGGTCCGACTTCGCCAACTGCGGCCGGCCAGCTCGCGGGCAAGCCGCAGTTCCGCCCCGACGTCGAGGGGATGCGCGCCGTCGCGGTAGGCCTGGTGCTCGCCTACCACGCGTTCGCCCACCCGTTCACCGGCGGATGCGTCGGCGTCGACGTCTTCTTCGTGATCTCGGGATTCCTCATCACCAGCCTGCTGCTCCGCGAGAACACCCGCTCGGGTCGTATCTCGATCGCGGGCTTCTACGCCCGCCGGGTGCGACGCATCCTGCCGGCCTCGACGGTCGTGGTGCTCGCGACGGTGCTCTTTGCCTACTACTTCCTCGGCTTCGTCACCGGCAACTCCGTGGCCAAGGCCGCCACGTGGACGGCCTTCTTCGCCGCCAACGTCTACTTCGGATTCGTCGGCACCAACTACACGAGCTCGCACCTGCCCCCGTCGCCCCTCGACCACATGTGGTCACTCGGCGTCGAGGAGCAGTTCTACGTCGTGTGGCCACTGCTGTTCCTGGCGATGGTCCTGATCGTGCGCGGACCGCGGCACCGCGGTGGCCTGGCCGCGATGCTCGGCGCGATCATCGTGGTGTCCCTGGCGTGGTCGGTGATCCGCACGGAGTCCAACGCGACCTGGGCCTACCTCTCGCCGCTGACCCGCGGCTGGGAGCTCGCGTTCGGCGCTCTCATCGCCGTCCTCGCGCCGACGATCGCGCGCATCCCTCGCGACTGGATCCTGCAGGCCATGGCAGCCGTCGGGTTGCTCGCCATCCTGGCCAGTTCGCTACTGCTGGACGGGCACACGCCGTATCCGGGGTCCGCCGCGCTACTGCCCGTCGTCGGCTCCGGCCTGCTGGTCGCGGCCGGCTGCGCCACACCGGGCACCCTCGTCGGGCGGGCGCTGGCGCTGGCGCCCATGCAGTGGATCGGGGCACGGTCGTACTCGCTGTACATCTGGCACTGGCCGGTGCTGTGCCTCGCCGCGCTCTACGCGGGCCATGATCTGAGCACGTGGCAGAACGCGGTCCTGCTGGTGGGCGCGGTTGCGATTTCGGCCGTCAGCTACTCACTGCTCGAGAACCCGGTACGACGCTCGACGTTCCTCGCGACGCACACCCGCGCCACGCTCGTCTTCGGTGCGACGCTGATCGCCGTCACCGTCGCGATCGCCCAGGCCCTGATCGCGACGCACTACGGACACGTGCTCGGCGCGGAGTCCACGGCACCGAGCACCAACGGCCGGACCTTCGCCACCAGCGCCCAGGTCCTCGCCGCCGTGGAGGCCGCGCAGACCGTGACGCAGGTGCCCGGTGGGCTGGTAGCGGATCTCACCAAGCCCGAACCGACCGCCCCGGCACACGGATTCGATTGCACGAAGATCAACGACAAGCCGGCGGGCGCAACGTCATTCGGTGAGTGCGTGTACGGCGCCGCCACCGGTGACAAGCTCGCGGTGGTGTACGGCGACTCACGCGCCGCGATGTGGAGCACGCCGATCATCGACGTGGCCGCCGAAAATGGTTGGAAGGTAAGAGTTTTCTCTCTCGACGGCTGCCCTGCCCCCAATCTGAGGTTCTTCTCCAGCCAGTCGGACACCCCCAACACGCAGTGCGACGACTTCCACCGGGCCGCGCTCGACGCGATCGTGGCCCTGAAGCCGCAGCTGGTGATCACCTCGAGCGTCGCCGACCAGGCACTGGCCGACGGCTCCGACCCCTCTCCCGCCGACTGGGGCGACGGCTGGCGCGCCACGTATGCCGCCCTCGCCCCCACCGGCGCCAAGTTCGTCATGATGGGCGACATCCCGACGTGGTCCAACGACGACGCCCACTGTCTGGCCAGGGCCCTCACCCAACTCCAGGACTGTGCCGCGGCACCGGCAGATGCGTTACCCGACGGACGGTTCGTCACCGCCGAGAAGTCGGCCGTGGAATCCGTTGGCGGTCAGTACGTATCGACCACCCCCTGGGTGTGCGCGAAGGAGTGCGAGCCGGTGATCGCAGGCAGGCGCGTCTACGCCGACCAGTTCCACTTCACCGTCGACTACGGCGACTACCTCGCCGGTGCCGTCGGTGAGGCGCTCCGACCCGTCATGGGTTGACGTCGTCTGCGACCGTCAGCGCGGCACCCGTCACGGCGCGCACCTCGTCGACACTGACGCCGGGCGCAGTCTCACGCAGCACCAGACCGTCCGGCGCGACGTCGATCACGGCCAGATCTGTGATCACCCGGTGCACGACGGCCTGCCCGGTCAGCGGTAGCGTGCAGGCCGCCACGATCTTCGGATTACCCTGGCGGTCAACGTGTTCCATGAGAACGATCACGCGCGCGGCCCCGTGGACGAGGTCCATCGCACCGCCCATGCCCTTGACCATCTTGCCGGGGACCATCCAGTTGGCCAGGTCGCCACGTTGCGAGACCTGCATGCCGCCCAGTACCGCGGTGTCGATGTGGCCGCCTCGGATCATGCCGAACGAGAGGGCCGAGTCGAAGAACGCCGCGCCCGGCAGCGCGGTCACCGTCTCCTTGCCCGCGTTGATGAGGTTGGCGTCCACCTCGTCCTCGGTCGGGTACGGCCCGGTGCCCAGCAGCCCGTTCTCCGAGTGCAGCGTGACCCTGACGGTCGGGTCCAGGTGGCCGGGAATCAGCGTGGGGAGGCCAATGCCGAGGTTGACGTACTCGCCGTCGCGAAGTTCCCGGGCCGCGCGTGCCGCCATCTGGGTTCTGCTCCAACCGCGCACTGCGACCTCGGTCATGCGGGTGCTCCCATCGTCTCGCGGGTGGTGCGCTTCTCGATGTGCCTTGTCTGCGGTCCGGTCTCGACGACCCGCTGGACGAACACCCCGGGCAGGTGCACGCGGGCCGGATCGATCTCGCCGGGATCGACCAACCTCTCGACCTGGGCGATCGTGATGCGGCCTGCCATCGCGGCCAGTGGGTTGAAGTTCATCGCGGCCTTGTCGAACACCAGATTGCCGTCGGTGTCCCCGATTTCGGCGTGCACCAGGGCGACGTCGGTGGTGATGCCGGACTCCATGACGTATCGCTTGTCGCCGAACAGCCTGGTCTCCTTCGGCGGCGACACCACGGCCACCGATCCGTCGGCGTGGTAGCGCCACGGCAGACCGCCGTCCGCGACCGGGCTCCCGACGCCCGCTGGGGTGAAGAACGCGGGGATCCCCGCGCCCCCTGCCCGAAGGCGCTCGGCGAGCGTGCCCTGCGGGGTCAGCTCGACCTCGAGTTCGCCGGCGAGGTACTGCCGGGCGAATTCCTTGTTCTCGCCGACGTAGGACGCTGTCACCCGGCGAATTCGGCCGAGTCCCAACAGAATTCCCAGGCCGAGACCGTCCACGCCGCAGTTGTTGGAGTACACCTCCAGATTGCCGACGCCCGTCACGGCGAGGGCACCGATCAAGGCGTCGGGGATGCCGCAGAGTCCGAAGCCACCGACGGCGATGGTTGCGCCGTCGGAGATGTCGGCGACGGCGTCCGACGCGCTGCTGACGACCTTGGTGGCCACGCTTTCACCTGCCTTCGATGTCTTCAGTGACCGCTGAGTGGACGGCCATCGTCGCGATCGACTTCACCAAAGAGGCCGCTGAAGTGAAAGGCTCGCGGTTAAATCACCGTCCGATTGGTCGGCGGCCGAACAATTGACCGTCATACCGTCCACTGAATGGACGTTTCGACGGTGCCGTGCGAGGCTCAGGAGGTGGACGACCGACCGCATGTCATCGGACGCGTGGCAGCGCTGCTGCGCGCCATCGCGGAGCACGGCCCCGATGGCGCCTCGACCTCGGATCTCGCCCGCAGGGCGGGCCTGGCCCGTCCGACCGCCCATCGGCTGCTCGCCGCGCTGACGGCCGAGGGTTTCGTCGACCGCTCCGATCCGACGGGGCGCTGGACCCTGGGCCCGGAGATGTATCTACTCGGGTCGATGGCGGCCGAACGCTACGACGTCACGGACAGCGCCAGGGACATCCTGCGCGACCTCGCGCGCGACACCGGCGAGAGCGCGTTCCTGTCGGCTCGCCGCGGCGACGAGACGGTGTGCCTCGCCAGCGAGGAGGGCAGCTTTCCCCTGCGCTCGCACGTTCTCCACGTGGGCATCAGGTTTCCGCTGGGAGTCGCGTCTGCCGGGTTGGTCGTCCTGGCCCATCTGCCGGACCGCGCCGTCGACGACTACCTGGCCCGGGCGGACCTCGTCCCGACGTGGGGCGGGGCCCACGGAGCGGCACCGCTGCGGGAGCGGATCGAGCGGACCCGCATCGAGGGGTACGCCGTCAACCCGGCGCTTCTCGTCGAGGGCAGCTGGGGCATGGGCGCCGCGGTCTTCGACGGACGCGGCGAACCCGCCTGGGCGTTGAGCCTGACGGGCGTCGAAACCCGTTTCCCTGCAACGAGACTCCCGGAGCTGGGCGGTAAGCTGCTGCGCGCGGCGCACCTGTTGACCCAACGGCTGAAGCCGTGAGGTCGTCAGCCCGCGATGTCGATCCCCGCGAGTTCGCGCGCGCTGGCCGTCTCCCGCATCTCCCCGAGCACGCGCACGACCACCTGGGCCGCCAGCCACAACGCGATCCGGTCGTCGGGCGACACCGTGTCGAGCAGGCCCGCGATGCGCTGCCGTCGCACGTCGGCGCGCGCGGCCCAGATCTGCCGCCCCGCCTCGCCGACCATCACCATCGAGACGCGCCCGTCGTCGGGATCGCTCCATCGCTCCAGCAGGCCCTGGCGTTCCATCCGCTGGACCAGCTGCGTCATGCCCGACTGACTGGCACCCTCGGCCGCAGCGAGCGCCGTCAGGCGCATCGGGCCCTCGCGATTCAGTCGGTTCAGCACCAGGGTCGCGCTCGCGCTCAGGGCATCCCGGTCGACCAGATAGCGCCACATCATGTCGGCCTCGAGCTCGATCATTGCGGCGATGACGTCCGCACCATCGTCGACTGGTCGATTCATGACCGCTTTATATCACCCAAATGATGTATGTGAGGCATATCGACACACGTGCGCGATCAGCGGCGAAAACTCACCAACCACGCTTTAGCTCGAATTATTCCTGACTCACGCCCCTTAATGTCTGTGATTTTTCTGTACGGAACCTGGCAAAGAACCGGCTAGTACGCCTAGCGGTTGAGCTTTATATTCTGCATGGGATATAACTCAGTGCTGAGCCGTGCGCCGAGCGAAGTCGCTCACCGGTGCGCGGCGAGTTCGCGAAAGGTGATCGAGTGAGCCAGAGGTCAAGGGGCAGGACTGTCCTGGCGAGAGCCTGGCTCCCCCTCGTCATCGTCGTGGCACTCGCCGTCGGCGGGCTGGGCATGTACAAGGCGCACCAGTCGTCGGAGCCGGGTCCGGTGTTGGCGGTCAACCCGCCGCAAGCGCCGGAGGAGTTCACGCCCAAGACGATGACCTATGAGCTGTTCGGCGACCTCGGCAGCGGCGGGCTGCTGTCCTACATCGACATCAACGGCTACCCGCACACCGTCAACCTCACGGACCTGCCGTGGTCCCACGTGGAGACCACGAACCTCAGCGTGGTGTCGGGGAGCATCTCCGCGCAGGTGCACGGCGGTCAGGTGGGCTGCCGGATGCTGGTCGACGACGTAGTCCGCGACGAGGCGACCGCCACCCGTCAGAATGCGGACGTCACCTGCCGGGTGAAGTCCGCGTGAGCGCCCATCAGGCGAAGCGTCCGTTCTTCCCCAGAATGGTGCGCCTGCTGGCGATCCCGATCATCATCTTCTGGGCACTGTTCGCGATCACCACCAACACCTTCGTGCCCAAGGTGGAGGACGTCGCGACCGAACTCGCAGGGCCCGAGGTCCCCACGTACGCGCCGTCGCAGTACGCGCTGCTCCACATCGGCGACAAGTTCCAGGAGTCCAACTCCACCAGCCTGACGATGGTCGTACTGGAAGCCGACCATCCGCTCGGCGCGCAGGACCATCAGTACTACACCGACCTCGTCACCAAGCTGAAGAACGACAAAGAGCACGTCCAGTACGTGATGGACCTGTGGGGCAGTCCGGTGACCGCCGCGGGCGCGCAGAGCATCGACGGCAAGGCGACCTACGTCCTGCTGCGGCTCGCGGGCAACGTCGGCCAGATCCAGGCCAACGAGTCGGTGGACTCGGTGCGCGACATCATCAAGGGCGACCCGCCGCCGCAAGGCCTCAAGGTCTACGTCAGCGGGTCGGCGCCGATGGCCTCGGACACCCTGCGGATCGCCAACGACAGCCTCAACAACATCACCATCGTCACGATCATCTTGATCTTCGTGATGCTGCTACTGGTGTACCGCTCACTGACCAACGTGGCGGTTCCCATGTACAGCGTGCTGTTCGAGATCCTCATCGCCAAGGGTCTGGTGTCGACGCTCGGGCACTACGGCTTCATCCCGATGTCGTCGTTCGCGGTGAACATCGTCGTCTCCCTGACCCTGGGCGCAGGAACGGACTACGGCATCTTCCTGATGGGCCGATATCACGAGGCCCGGCAGCTGGGCGAGAGCCGGGAAGACGCGTACTACACCGCCTACAAGGGCGTGGCGCCGATCATCATCGGGTCGGGCCTGACCATCGCCGGCTCCTGCTTCTGCCTGACGTTCGCGCGCCTGGACTACTTCCACACCATGGGCCCGGCGGTGGCCATCAGCATGCTGTTCACCATCGCCGCG
>JAESGJ010000596.1_pt1 | contig 12699 bp, 10 predicted proteins | sample 9266241 | NCBI WGS metagenome assembly JAESGJ01 (sample SAMN14514841, study PRJNA621669) | algae metagenome | isolation source: Brasilonema octagenarum HA4186-MV1 and co-occurring heterotrophs from wet... | place: USA: Manoa Valley, Hawaii | collected 2009-07-20 | reverse complement strand
GGGAGGCCAAAAGGAATGGTCGGCTCCCGGGAGATCACGGCATAAGCCGTCCAGCCACTGCGCAGGGAAGGCCGAGTGATCGGCGACACCTGTATGCTGCTGTGCGGTTCTTCCTGCGTGTGCATTTCGCGCAGCGGACCGCGGGTGCCAGCCGGCACCCGGTCTTCCCTGCGCCCTCTTGGATCAGAGGGTAGCGATACCAGGCAAAGCTCGGGCGAATTGCGCCGCGAGAACGGAAAGGCGTGTCTGCTAGTTGATTGCGCTGAAAGTCTCGTAGGGTCTGCAAAGCGCAAGCGTGCGTCACGTCTGTGTTGTTTATGGATGGAGATCGCGGGCACGGCGCTGTGCGCCTTTGCCCACCCTACGGCACCGTCACTGGGATGTGCACGGGAGCATCCGGGAGAGCGGAGCGTGATGACGCCGCTGTCGTGCCCGAGCCTACGCTGCATGGCGTCCGGGACACGGCTAAATATTCGGCAATCATGCCCTCCGGCGCCGATGGACTTGCCCGCCGCAATCCGGTTCTATGGGCCGATCGAGCTTCTGGCGACAACGATGTCGAAATATCTGCTGGTCCTGGTGCTGCTGGCCTCGCCCGCGGCCGCGCAAGTCAAGCTGGCGCCGAAGGCTGCGGCCGGACATCCTGATCCCTGTGCCCCGATCGGCCGTACCGCGGACGGCAAGCTGGTCTACTCCATGAAATGCGAGAACCTGCCGGCGCCGCCCCCGCCGCCGCAGGCGGAATTGAAGGAAGCGCCGCCGGCCGCCGAGCCCGAACCGGAGACGCGGCGGAGCGGCATTTTCGGCTGGTCCTACGACCGCAGGTGATGCGCCCGCGCCCCTTGCGCGAAACTGTCGGGAATGCTCTTTGCTTGAAAATGATCCGTAAAATGATCCGTGGGGCCACCTGCCCCGATCCAGAGAGATGAGATGAGCAAACTCGTTATCCGTGCCGGCGACTTCACCTTCGATGCCCGCTTCGAGGAACAAGCGGCACCCAAGACCGTCGCCGCCTTCCGCAAGGCACTGCCGTTCGAAAGCCACATCATCCACGTGCGCTGGAGCGGCGAGGGCGTGTGGATGCCGCTCGGCGATCTCGATTTCGGCGTCGGCTACGAGAACCACACCAGCTATCCCGCGCCCGGCCAGATCATCCTCTATCCCGGCGGCATCAGCGAGACCGAGATTTTGCTGGCCTATGGCGGCGTCCACTTCGCGAGCAAGATGGGCCAGCTCGCCGGCAACCACTTCATCACGCTGACCTCGGGCCTGGAGAATCTGGCGACGCTGGGCAAGAGCGTGCTGTGGAAGGGCGCGCTGCCGATCCGCTTCGAGGAAGTCTGAGTGGCTGACCCACGCTACCCGCGCGATCTCCGCGGTTACGGCCGCAACCCGCCGCACCCCGAGTGGCCCGGCAATGCGCGGGTCGCGGTGCAGTTCGTGGTCAATTTCGAGGAGGGCGGCGAGAACAACATCCTGCATGGCGATCGCGCCTCGGAAGCGTTCCTGTCCGACGTGCTCGGCGCGCAGCCCTGGCCCGGCCAGCGTCACGCCAACATCGAATCGATGTTCGAATATGGCTCGCGCGCCGGCTTCTGGCGGCTGTGGCGGATGTTCGGCGAACGCAAATGGCCGACTACGGTGTTCGGTGTCGCGACCGCGCTGAAGCGCAATCCCGAGATCGTCGCTGCGATGAAGGAGTCCGACTGGGACATCGCGAGCCACAGCCTGAAATGGATCGAGCACAAGGACATGACCGAGGCGCAGGAGCGCGCCGAGATCGCCGAGTCGATCCGCGTCCACACCGAGGCTACCGGATCGCGGCCGCTCGGCTGGTACACCGGGCGCTCCTCGATCAACACCAACCGTCTGCTGATGGAGGAGGGCGGATTCCTCTACCTCTGCGACTCCTATGCCGACGATCTGCCCTATTGGATCACGGGTGCGAACGGCAAGCAGCTCGTCATTCCCTACACGCTCGATGCCAACGACATGCGCTTCATCAACCCGCAAGGCTTTGCCGAGGGCGAACAGTTCTTCACCTATCTGAAGGACGCCTTCGACGTGCTCTACGCCGAAGGCGAGACCGCGCCGAAGATGATGTCGGTCGGCCTGCACTGCCGCCTCGCCGGCCGGCCCGGCCGCGCCGCAGGGCTGATGCGCTTCCTGGATTACATCGGCAAGCACGAGCGCGTCTGGGTCCCGACGCGGCTGCAGATTGCGCAGCACTGGCACGACAAACACGCGCATCTCGACGCGTTCGAGATCGGATGAGGGCACAATGCCGCAGATTTCGCTCGCCGATCTCAACGCAGCAAGCAAGGCCGACTTCGTCGCCGCGCTCGCCAACGTCGTCGAATATTCGCCGTGGATCGCCGAGAAGCTAGCCGAGCAGCGGCCGTTCACCGGCCTCAACCAGTTGCACGCGGCACTGATGGCGGCGATCCAGAGCGCCGAACCGGATGTGCAGCTGGCGCTGCTGCGTGCGCATCCAGATCTCGCCAACAAGACCCAGCGTGCGGCCGGTCTCACGGCGGAATCGACCGACGAGCAGAACAGCGCCGGTCTCGACCGGCTGTCGGACGCCGAATACGCCGCGTTCGAGCGCGTCAACGCTGCCTATCGCGACAAGTTCGGCTTCCCTTATATCGTCTGCATCCGCCGCCACACCAGGGATTCCGTGCTGCACGATTTCGAGACCCGGTTGCGCAACATCGCCAAGACCGAGACGCGGCGTGCGATCGAGGAGATCGGCCGCATCTCCGCATTGCGGCTGGATCAGCTGGTCAGTGCCGACGACAGGCTGAAGGTGCACGGCCGGCTCTCGACCCATGTGCTGGACAATCAGATTGGCAAGCCGGCGCCGGGGATTCCGATTGAGCTCGTTGAGCTCGCAAGCCTCGGCGAGAGCCGTGTAATCGCACGCGCGGTCACCAACGCCGACGGTCGCACCGATCAGCCGTTGATCGGTGGTCGTCCGCTGCCAATCGGCCGCTACGAGCTCAAATTCAGCGTTGCCAAATACTACGCCGAGCGCAACGTGCAGCTCACGGACCCGCCATTCCTCGACGAGATCCCGCTGCGCTTCGCCGTCAGCGAGCCGGAGGGGCACTACCACGTGCCGCTCTTGGTCACGCCCTGGAGCTATTCGACCTATCGCGGCAGCTAGTCCCCGAACTTCGCGTGCAGCGCCGGAAACAGCCGGTCCGGCTTGAACGGCGGCGCGGTGAAGCGGATGCCGGTGGCATTCGCGATCGCGTTGCCGAGCGCGGCCGCAACCGGATTGTACGGACTCTCGCTCATCGACTTCGCTCCCAGCGGCCCGATCGTGTCGGACGTCTCGGCGAAAAACACGTCGGTGCGCGGGACGTCGGCGAAGGAGGGCAGGTGGTAGTCGCGGAATCTCGGATTGGTGACGCGCCCCTCGGCGTCGATCACCATCTCCTCGTAGAGCGCAGCGCCGAGCGCCTGCGCAACGCCGCCTTCGACCTGACCGCGGCACTGCATGGGATTGGCGACGACGCCGGCGTCGGCGGCGTGGACGCTCCGGAGTATCCTGAGTTCGCCGGTGGCCTTGTTCACGGCGACGCGAAAACCATGGACGTTGAAGCCGACCGAACGCGGCGTGCCCGCGGAGTTGCCGCTGCCTGCGAACTGCTGCCCGCGCGCGCGCGCGAGCTGTACCAGCTCCGCAAACGGCATGCGCCGGACGCCGCTGACGACCGCGTTATCCTCCAGCACGCAATTCCCGACGTCGCACAGCCACGTGCCGGCGGCGGCCGCCTTCAGCTCGGCCGCGAGTTGCACGGATGCCGCGTGCGTTGCCTTGCCGGCGACGAACGTGCCCGCGCTGCCATAGGCGCCGGTGTCGTGGCCGCCATGGGCGGTGTCGGACTGGCGCAGGCGGATCCTGTCGACCGTGGTCGCCAGCGTGGTTGCGGCGATCTGCCGGTGCACCGTGCTGGTGCCGTTGCCGAATTCGGCGGTGCCGACGGTGAGATCGAAACCGCCGTCGTCGTTGAGCGCGATCGTCGCGTCGGCGAAATGGCCTGCCGGCGGCACGGTGTCGATCATGGTCAGCGCGACACCGTCACCGATCAGCCAATCCTGCGACAGGTCCGGCTGCGGGCCGTCAGCCTGCATCGCGCGCTCGACGAGGTCGAGGCACTGGTCGAGCCCGTAGGAGCCGTAGAGCACGTCGTGAAATTCGGACGGCGGCGGCGACAGCATGGGATCGCCGTCCCTGACGATGTTGCGCCGGCGCATCTCAAAGGGGGTGATGCCGAGTTGCTTGGCCAGCTCGTCGATCGCGGCCTCGATCGCGATCAGCGTCTGCGGCAGGCCATAGCCGCGAAACGCGCCCGCCGGCACCGTGTTGGTATAGACGGCGTAGCCGTCGACCCGCTTGTTCGGGCAATTGTAGACGGCGATGGACTCGGACAGCGAATGGAACATCACCGGGCCGGCGTGATTGCCGTAGGCGCCGGTGTTGGAGAGCACGTCGAGCTGGAGCGCGGTGAGCTTGCCTTCGGCATCCGCTCCGGCCTTGATGTGGACCCGCATCGGGTGCCGCGTCGAGGTCGCGATGAATTGCTCCTCACGGGTGAGCTCCAGCTTCACCGGACGTCCCGTCTTGAGCGCAGCGAGCGCGAGGATGTCCTCGACGATCATCTCCTGCTTGCCGCCAAACCCACCGCCGACACGCTCGCAGAACACGCGGACCTTGTCGGGAGGAAGCTCGAAGATGTCCGCCAGCGCGCGCCGGGTCAGGAATGGCACCTGGGTCGAGGTGCGGACATTGAGCACGCCCGCGTCATCGAGCCAGGCGAGGCCGCCATGGGTCTCCAGCGCCGCGTGCTGCACGCGATGACTGTGGAAGGTGCCTTCGTAGGTGACGGCAGACGTCGCGAGCGCGGTTGCGACATCGCCGTACTCGCCATGCGTTTCCGCGGCGAGGTTGCGCTGGGCATCGGCGATGCGGTTCGCGGAGGTGCGGTCGGGATGCAAGATGGGCGCACCCGGCGCCATCGCCTGCTCCGGATCGATCAGCGCGGGCAGGATCTCATAGTCGACCTTGATCCGCCGGCACGCCTCCTCGGCGGCGGCTTCGCTCTCGGCGACGATCGCGGCAACCCGCTGGCCGATGAAGCGGACGACCTCGTCGAGAACGCGGGTGTCCTCGGGGTCCATCCAGTCCATCTCGTGCCGCGCGGTCGAGATCAGCATCGAAGGTGCATCTTCATGCGTCAGCACCGCGTGCACGCCGGGTACGCGCAGGGCGTCCGACTTGTCGATTGCGACGATTCTGGCGTGCGCATGAGGCGAACGCACCAGCTTGACGTGAAGCAGGCCGTCGATGGCGGTGTCGAAGGTGTAGCGCGCAGTGCCGCGCACGATATCGGGGCCTGCGGGGGCCGGCAGGCTGCGGCCGAAGGCGGCGCCGGCCTCGACGCTACCCTCGACATTGGTCTTGCCCAGCAACGCATCCTCGATCGCGCGATAGCCGGTGCAGCGGCAGATGTTGCCCTTCAACGCCGTCCCGAGATCGGTGCGCTGGGCCTGGTTCAGCGAGGCGCAGGTCAGGATCATACCGGCCGTGCAGAAGCCGCATTGAAAGCCCTGTGCGTCGAGGAAGGCCTGCTGCATCGGATGCGTGCCGTGGTCTCCGCCCAGACCTTCGATCGTGGTCACGCTGCGCCCCTCGGCCCGGAACGCCGGGATCAGGCAGCTGTGCACCGGCTCGCCGTCGAGCAGCACGGTGCAGGCGCCGCAGTCGCCGGCGTCACAGCCCTTTTTCACGCCGAAATGGCCAAGCTCGCGCAGGAACGTACGCAGGCACTGACCGGCACGCGGGCCACGCGCAAACGGCTGGCCGTTGACCTCGAAACTCATGACGGCATTGCCCCCAGGAGTTCGCGGCGAATCTCCTCGGCGAGCCGCAGCGTCATGTGCTTGCGCCAGGGCGGCCGGCCGTGGATGTCGGAGTGGTACAGATCGTCCGTGATCTGCTGGACGATCGCATCGCGAAGTGCGGCCGCATCGGGCGGCTTGGCGAACGACAATTGGATCGGCCGCACCGTGGACGCCGTGACCGTCAGCATGAGCGTGCCATCGGCATCGAGGCTGCCGATCAGAAGGGCCGCCGAGCGGCCGACCGGCGCCAGCGAGATCTGGCGAAACGCCGTGCGGCGTTTCAGCGCGGCAATCGGAATATCGATCTGCCGGAGCAGGTCGCCCGGCGTCAGGCGGTTGCGCTGGTTGCCGGTGACGAAGTCGACGACGGGAATCCTCTGTTCGCCGCCGCCCGCCTTCCAGATGGTGCAGACGCCGTCGAGCGCCGCGGTCAGCGAGATCATCGGTCCCGCCGGCAGCGACATGCAGAGATTGCCGCCGATAGTCGCGGTCTTCCAGATCTTGAACGATGCAAGGAAGGCGCGGCAGCATTGGTTGATCAGCGGCGCGGCAAGCCAATCGGACGGGCAGGCAAGTCCGTCGAGTTGCGCGATCGTGCAAGTGGCGGCGATGGAGAGATGGCTTTGGCTGATCGTCAGCGCCGGCCATTTGAAATCGGTGAGATCGATCAGCCGTGCGAGGTGCGCCTGTGGTTCCGAGAACAGCCAGGTGCCGCCCGCGAGCCAGGCATCGCCTGCCGCCCAGGCCGGTAATTGCGCCCGTGTTTGCGGATGGGCCACGGTCGTGATGGTATTCAAATCCATGGCCGCGCCAAAGCTTCCGCCGGTGAATCGTGCCGATGAGTCTTGCAAGACCGGAGCCAAGTCGCAACAAACAAGTGGTCGCGCGAAGGTGACCGGGCCGGTGTTCGGCCGTCAGCGGGTATGAGGAGAAGCGGGATCATGAGCGATGCAACGCCGATCTGGATCAGGGATCCCCTGGCCATCCTCGCCGATGGCGCCGCGGGCGGGATCGTGGTCAAGGACGGCCGGATCGTCGAGCTGGTGCCGGCCGGCGCCACGCCTGCGACCGCCGGCGTCGTGGTGTTCGATGCCAGCGAACACGTCGTGCTGCCGGGCCTGATCAACACCCATCATCATTTTTACCAGACGCTGACGCGCGCGCTGCCGGCGGCGATGGACCGCGAGCTGTTCCCTTGGCTCCAGGCGCTTTATCCGGTGTGGGCAAGGCTGACGCCCGAGGCGCTCGAGCTCGGCGTCACCGTGGCGATGTCCGAATTGCTGCTCTCGGGCTGCACCACCACGACGGATCATCACTACGTCTTCCCCGCGGGCCTCGAAGACGCCGTCGATATCGAGGTCGCCGTGGCGAAGCGGCTCGGTGTACGAGTCTTGCTCACGCGCGGCTCGATGAACCTGTCGCAACGCGACGGCGGCTTGCCACCTGACAGCGTGGTGCAGGACGAGGACACGATCCTTGCCGACAGCGCGCGCGTGGTCGCTAAGCATCACCAGCGCGGTTCGGATGCGATGGTGCAGATCGCGCTGGCGCCGTGCTCGCCCTTCTCGGTAACGACGTCGCTGATGCGCGCCACCGCCGATCTCGCCGCCAAGCTCGACGTGCGCCTGCACACCCATCTCGCCGAGACCGAGGACGAGAACAATTTCTGCCAGCAGATGTATGGCTGCCGACCGCTCGACTATCTCGAACAATGCGGCTGGCTCAACGCGCGAACCTGGCTCGCCCACGGCATATTCTTCAACGCCGACGAAATGAAGCGGCTCGGCAAGGCGAAGACGACCATCAGCCATTGCGCGTGCAGCAATCAGCTGCTGGCGTCCGGCTGCTGCCCGGTCTGCGAGTTGGAGGAGGCCGGCGTCGGCATCGGGCTTGGTGTCGATGGCTCGGCCTCGAACGACGGTTCGAACCTGATGCAGGAAGTCCGAGCCGCCTTCCTGCTGCAACGGGCGCGCTATGGCGTAGCGAAAGTCAGCCACAAGGATGCGCTGCGCTGGGCCACCAAGGGCTCGGCGGGCTGCGTCGGCCGTCCGGAACTCGGCGAGATCGTAGTCGGCAAGGCTGCGGACCTCGCGCTATTCAGGCTCGACGAGCTGCGCTTTTCCGGCCATGGGGATCCCTTGGCCGCGCTGGTGCTGTGCGGAGCGCATCGGGCCGACCGGGTGATGGTGGCGGGAAGATGGGCCGTGATCGATGGCGCCATCCCGGGCCTCGACGTGGCAGCCCTCATCCGCCGCCACAGTTCAGTGGCGCAGGCCATGCGGGTGGGATGAAAGAGGGGGCGACCACAAGTGCCGGGTGCTTCTGGCCACCCCCTCCGAACCTCCTCCGGGAGGAGCAGGTAATTTGGGTAAAGCAAGAAGCGTGCTACTTGCCCGGAAGCTTGTCGTCGATGCCCTTCACGTAGAAATTCATACCGAGAATCTGGCTGTCGTTGAGGTGATCGCCGCCTTTGCACTCGACCGGCTTGCCGTCCTGCCCAACGATCGGGCACTTGAACGGATGTAGCTTGCCAGCGGTGATTGCGGCCTGGGCATCCTCAGCCATTTTTTTCACGTCGTCAGGCATGTTGGTGTAGGGCGCCATCGCGAACATGTGGCTGTCGAGCCCGCCCCAGCTGTCCTGGGACTTCCAGGTGCCGGCGAGCTCGGCCTTGACCCGCTCGATGTAATAGGGGCCCCAGGTGTCGAGGATCGAGGTCAGCTGGGTCTTGGGCCCGAACTTGATCATCTCGGAGTCCTGGCCGAAGGCGAGCTTGCCGCGTTCGCTGGCGATCTGCATCGCGGCTGGCGAATCCGTGTGCTGCATGATGACGTCGGCACCCTGGTCGATCAGCGCCTTGGCGGCATCGGCCTCCTTGCCGGGGTCGAACCAGGTGTTGGCCCAGATGATCTTGACCTTGATGTCAGGCTTGATGGTCTGCGCCGCCAGCATCGTCGCGTTGATGCCGGAGACGACCTCCGGAATCGGAAACGAGCCGATATAGCCGAGCACGCCTGACTTCGACATCTTGGCGGCGATCAGCCCCTGGATGTAGCGGCCCTGAAACCATTTCGCCGAATAGGTCGACATGTTCGGGGCGCGCTTGTAGCCGGTGGCGTGCTCGAAATGGACGTTCGGATATTTTTTCGCGACCTTCAGCGTCGGATCCATGTAGCCGAACGACGTCGTGAAGATCAGCTTGTTGCCGGCGCGGACGAGTTGCTCGATGGAGCGCTCGGCGTCGGGGCCTTCGGGCACGTTCTCCAGATAGGTGGTCTCGATCTGGTCGCCCAGTTCCTTGACCAGCGCCTGCCGCGCGAGATCGTGCTGATAGGTCCAGCCCAAATCTCCGATCGGACCCAGATAGATGAAGCCGACCTTGAGCTTGTCGGCGGCGGAGGCTGCACTGACGCTGCCGGCAAGCAGAAGTCCGGTGGCCAGCGCAAGAAGTGATTTCCTCATCATCGATCTCCAAACATCAGGGGAAAGCCACGATCCGCAATCTGCGCGCCCCATCGCGCCGTTGCGGAAATGCAATTCAGCGGTCCGGCACGAACACGGTGCCGAGCGCGGCCGGTGCGGTCGAGCCGCCGTTGCGCGCGCGGGAGAGCAGCACCAGCACGATGATTGTCGCGAGATAAGGCAGCGCCGACATGAATTGCGAGGGAATGCCGATGCCCCAGCCTTGCGCGTGCAACTGCAGGATGGTCACGGCCCCGAAGAGATAGGCGCCGATCACGAGTCGGCCCGGCCGCCACGACGAGAACACCACCAGCGCCAGTGCGATCCAGCCGCGCCCCGCGGTCATGCCGGGAATGAAGAACGGCGTGTAGGCGAGCGGCAGATAAGCGCCGGCAAGGCCCGCGCAGGCACCGCCGAACATCACGGCGAAGGTGCGGATGCGCAGCACGGGATAGCCGAGCGCGTGCGCGGAGACGTGATTGTCGCCGCAGGCGCGCAGGATCAATCCCGCCCGCGTGCGATACAGGAACCACCAGACGCCAATCACGAGGGCAATGGAGACGTAGACGAAGCCATCCTCTCCGAACAGCACGCGCCCGACCAGCGGGATGTCGGTAAGGCCGGGAATGGCGAGATGGACTGCCGGCGTGATGCGCTCGCCGACGAAGCCCGCGCCGATCAGTCCGGACAGTCCGACGCCGAGGATGGTCAGCGCGAGACCCGTCGCGACCTGGTTGACGGCGAGCCCAAGCGCCATCAGTGCGAAGATCAGCGACATCATCGTGCCCGCGACGATGCCGCACAGCGCGCCGACGAACACCGATCCGGTGAGCCAGGCGCCTGCAAAGCCGCAGGCCGCGCCGACGATCATCATGCCCTCGACGCCGAGATTGAGGACGCCGGAGCGCTCGGTCACGAGTTCGCCGGTCGCGGCGATCAGCAGCGGCGTCGATGCGGCCAGCACGGCGAGGATGATGGCTTCAATGAGTTCCACGGGCCACCTGACGATTCGGAAAACTCAGTTTGAAGCGGTAGAGGATCAGGGAATCACAGGCGAGCACATAGAACAGCAGAATGCCCTGAAAGACCTTGGTGACATCCAATGGGATCTTCATCGCGATCTGCGCCTGCTCGCCGCCGATAAAGGTCAGTGCAAGGAAAACTCCTGCAATTAATATTCCAAGCGGGTTCAACCGGCCGAGGAAGGCGACGATGATCGCAGTGAAACCGTAGCCTGGAGAAATGCCGGGCTGGAGATGCCCGACCGGACCTGCGACCTCGATGATGCCGGCAAGCCCTGCGAGCGCGCCTGACACCGCGAAGGTCAGGATGGTCAGCTGGTTGGCATTGAAGCCGCCGAACCGTGCCGCGCGGGGCGCTGCGCCGACCACGCGGATTTCGAACCCCTTGATGGTGCGCCCGAGCAGGATCGCTGCGGCCGCGACGACAAGAAGCGCGATGATCGAGCCGAGATGCAGCCGGCCTCCCTCGATCAGCAACGGGACGGTTGCGACGGGATCGAACTCCGCCGTGGTCGGGAAGTTGAAGCCGTTGGGATCGCGCCAGGGTCCGCGCACGAGATAGTCGAGGAAGAGGTCGGCGACATAGACCAGCATCAGGCTGGTCAGGATCTCACTGGCGCCGAACTTCACCTTGCAGATCGCGGGGATCAGCGCATAGAGCGCGCCTGCCGCGGCGGCGAGGACGAGCATGGCCGGCAGCACCCAGGCGCCGGCGTCGGTGCCTTGCGTCTTCACCGCGATCCAGCTTCCGGCAACCGCGCCGATCAGGAATTGTCCCTCGGCGCCGATGTTCCAGGCATTGGCGAGATAGCAGAGCGACAGCCCGATCGCGATCATCACAAGTGGCGTCGCCTTGACCGCGATCTCCTGAAGAGAATAGCCGTCGGTCAGGGGAGCGATGAAATAGGCTTGCAGGGCGAGCAGCGGATTCTTGCCGAGGATCGCGAACAGGATGACCATGGTCACGATGGTGAGGCCGATTGCGATCAGCGGCGAGACCAGCGCGATCGCGCCAGAGCGTTCGGCGCGCTTCTCAAGCACCAACTGCATGCGAGGCCTCCTTCGGCTCGAGGCTGCTGCCGCCCATGAGCAGGCCGAGCTTTTCGCGGCTGGCCTCGCGGGTGGCGAGCGGTGCCGACAGCTTGCCGTGAAACATCACGGCGATGCGGTCGGCGATCTCGGTGAGCTCGTCGAGATCCTGGCTGGTCACGAGCACGGCGGCGCCTGCGGTTGCGAGATCGAGCAGCGCCTGGCGAATCACGGCGGCGGCGCCGGCATCGACGCCCCAGGTCGGCTGGCTCACCACCAGCACCGCAGGGTTGCGCAGGATTTCGCGTCCCACGATGAATTTTTGCAGATTGCCGCCGGAGAGGCTGGCAGCCTCGGGATCCCGCTTGGCCTTGCGGACGTCGAAGGTTTCGGTCGCACGGTCGACCGTCTTCAGCGTCGCCGCGGTGTCGATGAAGCCGTGATGGACCATGCCACTGGCGGCATGCCCGGTCAGCAGCGCGTTCTCCGAAAGCTTCATGCGAGGCGCGGTACCATGGCCGAGCCGCTCTTCGGGAACGAAGGCTGCTCCCAGCTTGCGCCGCTGCGTGATCGAGAGATGGCCGGCGGCGATGCCTTCGATCACGATCGTGCCTGGATCCTTCGAGAGACGCTCGCCGGACAGCGCGGCGAACAATTCGTCCTGCCCATTGCCGGCGACGCCGGCGATGCCCAGGATCTCGCCGCCCTTCAGCTCGAACGAGATGTGCTCGAGCCGCACGCCATGCGCCTCGGCTGGCGCAAGCGAGAGATCGTTGACGACGAGCCGTGGCACGGTGGTCTTCCGGCCGGATGCCGCCTTCACTTCCTTGATGTCGCCGCCGACCATCATGCGTGCGAGCGAAGCGGCGGTCTCGCGCCGGGGATTGCAGGTCTCGACCTTCCTGCCGCCGCGCAGGATCGTGGCGGTGTCGCAGAGCCGTTTCACCTCCTCGAGCTTATGGCTGATGTAGAGGACAGCGCGACCTTCGGCCTTGAGTCGCTCCAGCACGATGAAAAGCTGATCGGCCTCCTGCGGCGTCAGGACGGCAGTGGGCTCGTCCAGGATCAGGAATTTTGGATCCTGCATCAGCGCGCGGACGATCTCGATGCGCTGGCGCTCGCCGACCGACAATTGCCAGACCTCGCGTCTGGGATCGAGCGGCAGGCCATAGGTCTTCGACACCTGCTCCAGCCGCGCCGACATGTCCTTGAAGGACTCTTTCCCGTCGAGGCCGAGCGCGACGTTCTCGGCGACGGTGAGATTATCGAACAG
>JAESGJ010000595.1_pt1 | contig 12721 bp, 11 predicted proteins | sample 9266241 | NCBI WGS metagenome assembly JAESGJ01 (sample SAMN14514841, study PRJNA621669) | algae metagenome | isolation source: Brasilonema octagenarum HA4186-MV1 and co-occurring heterotrophs from wet... | place: USA: Manoa Valley, Hawaii | collected 2009-07-20 | reverse complement strand
CCGCCTCTCGTGGCCGCCGAAGCGGCCGGATCGTCGGAGCAGACACCCTCAGCCGACAAGACAGCGGACCACCCGGCTCGCGCCAGATCGTCTGCCTGAACTGTCGGAAGAAGCGTCGGCGCCCGGGTCGCTCTCGCGGCCGGCGCCGATGGACAGGGATATACGGGTCCGCCCCGCCGTCGTCAACACCCAAATCGCGGAGGCTGGCAAAAATCCGCGACGGCCGCGTGACAGGCGTCCTCCGGCATGGGCCGGATTCGGCGAATCGAACGCGCCCGATCAGAGATCGACGTCGAGGCTCAGGCCGTCATGGGCCGGCACCACGCCGGCGGGTAGGCGGGCCGCGAGCGTCCGGTAGTCGAGATCCGTGTGCAGGTTCGTGAGCACGGCCCGGCGCGGGCGCACCCGCTCGATCAACGCGAGGGCGTCCGTGACCGAGTAGTGCGTCGGGTGCGGGGTCTCCCGCAGGGCGTCGATGATCAGCAGGTCGAGCCCGCGCAGCCGCGCCTCGACCGGCTCGGGGATCAGGCTGACATCGGGCATGTAGGCGGCCGGGCCGAAGCGGAAGCCGAGCGCCGCCTCGTTGCCGTGCTCCACCGGCAGGGCCTCGGCGGCAAGCCGTCCCCCCTCCCCCGCGATCGCCGTCTCGGCCCGCTCGTCGAGCGGGCGCACGCGCTCGTCGAGCGGGCGCAGGTCGAGGATCGGCGGGTAGGCGCTGCCGGGCGGCGTCTCGAAGCAGTAGCCGAAGCGCGCGGTGAGCAGCGCCCGGGTGATCGCGTCGGCGTAGACCGGGATGCGCGCCCGCATCTGGATCACCAGCGGGCGCAGGTCGTCGATGCCGTGGGTGTGGTCGGCGTGCGCGTGGGTGAACAGCACCGCGTCGAGCCGCCGGACCTCGGCGTCGAGGAGCTGCTCGCGCAGGTCCGGCGAGGTGTCGACCAAGACCCGGGTGGTGCCCCCCGCCTCCCGGCGCTCGGCCAGGATCGAGCAGCGGCGGCGCCGGTTGCGCGGGTCGGCCGGATCGCAGGCGCCCCAGCCGTAGCCGACGCGCGGCACGCCGCCGGACGAGCCGCAGCCGAGGATACGCAGGGTCAGCGACGCCATTCGGACCTCCCTCGGAGGTGGTATCCGAGGGGGGCGGCGCCTGTCACGCCCCGGCCTCCGTCCGGCGCGCCTTCGCGAACAGGTGGAAGAAGTTTTCCGTGGTGCGGCGGGCGAAGTCGTCGGGCTCCAGGCCGAGGGTCGCGGCGAGCGAGCGGGCGGTGTCGGCCGTGTAGGCCGGCTCGTTGGTGCGACCGCGGTGCGGCTCGGGCGCGAGGAACGGCGCGTCGGTCTCGACGAGGATCCGGTCGAGGGGAACGGCCTTCGCGATATCGCGCAATTCGTGCGAGCGCCGGAAGGTGACGATGCCGGAGAACGATACGAACAGGCCGAGTTCCACCCCGGCCTCGGCCAGCCGCGCCCCAGAGGAGAAGCAGTGCAGCACCGCCCGGAAGGGTCTTTGCGCCATCTCGTCGGCGAGCACCCGCTCCATGTGGGCGTCGGCGTCGCGGGCGTGGATGACGAGCGGCAGGTCGGCGAGGCGGGCGGCCTCGATATGGGCGCGCAGCACCCGCTCCTGCACGGCCTCCGGCGCCGCGTCGGCATAGTGGTAGTCGAGCCCCGCCTCGCCGATGCCGACGCAGCGGGGGTGCGCGGCCAGCCCCGCGATGGTCTCCGGCGCCACGTCGGGCTCCTCGGCCGCGCCGTGCGGGTGGGTGCCGACCGTGAACCAGATTTCAGGGTGCGCCTCGGCGATCGCCCGGTAGGTGTCGGCCTTGGCGACGCGGGTCGAGATGGTGAGCATCCGCCCGACGCCCGCCGCCGCGGCGCGGGCGATCACGCCGGGCAGGTCGGCGGCGAATTCGGGGAAGTCGAGATGGCAGTGGCTGTCGATCAGCATGGGTCGCTATCGTGAACGGTGACTCAGAGTCCTGGGATCCCAAAGGGTCGTGACCCTTTGGCGGGGTCCGGGGCGCGCAGCCCCGGGATTGGTCTCCCCGACCCGGCAGAGCCGGGACGGGGAGACCAAATGCAGGGCTCTGCCCTGCACCCGCGAAAGGTCTTGACCTTTCGAAACCATGACTTCCGCGGCTCAGGCGGCGGGCGCTTCCGGCTTCTCGAAGCGCGGGAAGATCGGGGCGGGCGCGGGCAGGGGCGTGCCGGGGACGAGATCACCGCCCTCCCCCACATCCTTGAGCATCCGCCGGTCGGCCGGCACGGCGAGCAGGTCGAGGAGCCTCGCCGCCGCGGAGGGCACGAAGGGCTGGACCAGCAGGCCGACACGGCGCAGCGTCTCCAGCGTCACGTACAGCACCGTGTTCATCCGGGCCGGGTCGCTCTTGCGGAGCTTCCACGGCTCCTCGCCCGCGAAGTAGCGGTTGGCCTCCGCCACCACGGCCCAGATCTCGGCGAGCGCCGTGTGGGGCGCCGGCACGTCCATGGCGGCGCGGGCCTTCTCGGGGAGCGCGCCTGCGGCGTCGAGCAGCGCGCGGTCGGCCTCCGTGAGGGCGCCGGGCTCGGGCACCGCGGCTTCGCAGTTCTTGGCCACCATCGAGAGCGAGCGCTGGGCGAGGTTGCCGAGATCGTTGGCGAGGTCCGCGTTGATGCGGTTGATGATGCCGTCGTGGCTGTAGTTGCCGTCGCCGCCGAAGGGCACCTCGCGCAGCACGAAGTAGCGCACCGGATCGACCCCGTAGGTCTCGGCGAGGTCGAGGGGGTCGACCACGTTGCCGAGCGACTTCGACATCTTCTCGCCCCGCGAGAGCAGGAAGCCGTGGCCGAAGACGCGTTTGGGCAGCGGCAGCCCGGCCGACATCAGGAAGGCCGGCCAGTACACCGCGTGGAAGCGCACGATGTCCTTGCCGATGACGTGCAGGTCCATCGGCCAGTATTTTTTCCGCGCGTCCTGCGCGTCGGGGAAGCCTGTGACCGTGAGGTAGTTCGTCAGGGCATCGACCCAGACGTACATGACGTGGCCCGGATGGCCCGGCACCGGCACGCCCCAGTCGAAGGTGGTGCGGCTGATCGAGAGGTCGTTGAGGCCGCCGCGCACGAAGCTCGCCACCTCGTTCATGCGGGTGTCGGGCCCGAGGAAATCGGGCCGCTCGGCGTAGAGCGTCAGCAGCCGGTCCTGGTAGGCCGAGAGGCGGAAGAGGAAGTTCTCCTCCTCCATCCACTCGACGGGCGTGTCGGTCTTGGCCGAGCGGCGGCTGCCGTCGGCTTGCAGCACCGTCTCGGCCTCGTCGTAGTAGGCCTCGTCGCGGACCGAGTACCAGCCGGCGTACTTGGCGAGGTAGATGTCGCCGTTGGCTTCCATGCGGCGCCACAGCTCCTGGGCGGCGGCGTAGTGCTCGGGCTCGGTGGTGCGGATGAAGCGGTCGTAGGCGCAGTCGAGCCGGTCGGCCATGGCGCGGAACGGGGCGGCGGTGCCCTCGACGTACTGGCGCGGGCTGACGCCGGCCCGCGTCGCGGCCTGCTGGATCTTCAGCCCGTGCTCGTCGGTGCCGGTGGAGAACAGCACGTCGTAGCCGTCGAGGCGCTTGAAGCGCGCGATGGCGTCGGTGGCGATCACCTCGTAGGCGTGGCCGATATGCGGCGCGCCGTTCGGGTAGGAGATCGCCGTCGAGATGCTGAAGGTCTTGCTGTCCGTCACGTCAGGTCCGTTCCCGCTGCGGGCGTGCCGGGCCGGTCAGGCGCGGGCCGTGCCCGCGGAGATGGTGCCCGCGAGATCGGTGAACAGCGCGAGGACGACGGGGCGGCGATCGAGATTGTAGATCGCGGCCTCCCGGGCGGCGCGGGCGAACTTGTCACACACCTCGACCAGGGCCGCAAGGCGGGCCGGGGACTCGTGGCGGCGGGCGTCGAGCTCGGCCGAGACGAAGCGCGAGACGGTCTCGCAGGCCGCCTCGAACAGGGGCTCGGCCTCGCGGCCCGCGAGCTTCTCCGCGAGCGCCAGGATGCGGCGCCAGTCCGGATGGTCGAGCCGGGCGAGCAGCGTCTCGGTCTCGGCGACGATGCCGGCCCGGGCCGGATCGAGCATCGCCACCGCGCGGGCGACCGAGCCCTCGGAGAGAGCGGCGGCGCGGGCGAGCGTCTCGGCGTCTGGCGCGCCGAAGGGCGGGGGGAAGCACGCGAGCACCTCCGCCACCTCGGCCTCGGCGAGCGGGCGGAGCGTCAGCATGCGGCAGCGCGAGCGGATCGTCGGCAGGAGCCGGCCGGGCGCGTGGGCGACGATCAGGAACAGGGCGCGGGGCGGCGGCTCCTCCAGCATCTTCAGGAGGGCGTTGGCGCTGTTGGCGTTGAGATCCTCGGCGCTGTCCACGAGGCAGATCCGCCAGCCCTCGGTGCCGGCGGTCGAGCCGAAGAGATCGAGGGCGCGGCGCACCGCATCGACCGGGATCCGGGTCGGCAGGGTCTTGGCGCCGGGCGCCCGGTGGCGGCGGAGCGCCACGAGGTTCGGGTGCGAGAGCGCCGCGACCTTGCGGGCGGTCGGGTGCTCGGCCGGCACGTCGGTGAAGCCCGCCGGGTCGGCGAGCAGGCGCCGCGCCACCCGGTAGGCCAGCGTCGCCTTGCCGATGCCGGGCGGGCCGGCGATCAGCCAGGCGTGGTGCAGCCGGCCCGCCGCGTGGGCCTGGGCGAAGGCGGCCTCGGCCGCCGCGTGGCCGACGAGGCGGGTGTGCTCGCGCGGGCGGGGCAGGCCCGCGAGATCGCCCGCCTCGGCGTCGTCGGGCGCGCGCTCAGGCGGCATCGAGGCCCTCCCCGCGCAAGGCCGGCAGGCGCGCCGCGACGACCGAGCGGATCGCGGCCTCGACGGCATCGGGCTCCTGGCCCGCATCGATCACGGCGCAGCGCTCCGGCTCGGCCGCGGCGATCGCCCGGAAGGCGTCGCGCAGGCGGCGGTGGAACTCGACGGTCTCGGCCTCGAAGCGGTCGGCGGTGCTGGCCCGGGCGCGGGCCCGGGCGAGACCCTGCTCCGGATCGAGGTCGAGGATCAGGGTGAGGTCGGGTCGGGTGCGGCCGACGACGACCCGCTCCAGCGCCGCGACGGTACCGGCGGGCAGGCCGCCCGCCGCGCCCTGGTAGGCACGGGTGGAATCCATGAAGCGGTCGCACAGCACCACCTCGCCGCGGGCGAGCGCCGGGCGGATCAGCCGGTCGAGATGGTCGAGGCGGGCGGCGGAGAACAGCAGCGCCTCGGCGAAGGGGCCGTGCTCGCGCGCCCGGCCCTCGAGCAGGGCGGCGCGGATCTCCTCGGCGCGCGGCGTGCCGCCGGGCTCGCGGGTGACCACGACGGTGCGGGCCGCCCGCAGACGGCGGGCGAGGCGCTCGACCTGGGTCGACTTGCCGGCCCCCTCCCCGCCCTCGAAGGTGATGAACGCGCCGGGGGTCACGGACAGGCCCGCGCGTTCTCCCTCCCCCCTCTGCGGGGGAGGGTGGCCCGGCCGTCAGGCCGGGTCGGGTGAGGGGTGCGACAGTGCCGGATGGGGCGCCGCCCTGCATGAAGGCTGCGCCTCCACCGGAAGCCGGGTTCCCCTCTCTCCCCCTGCTTCGCAGGGTACCCTCCCCCGCAGAGGGGGGAGGGAGAGCGCGGTTGCGTTGGTCCCAAAAAACTCACGACGGGTTGGCCGCCTTCTCGACCGTCGCCTCGCCCTTGGTCTCCCCCTTGCCGGCGGCCTTGTCGAAGGCGCGGCGCATCAGGTCGGTGCCGAATTCGAGCGCGCCGTCCATCGCCCGCTGCGACAGGGTGCCGGTGCCGACCGCCTCGCCCGCGTAGACGGGTTGGTCGAGGGCGACCACGTCGCCGCGCATCACCCGGAGCCGCCCGACCTCGCTGCCCGCCTCGACGGGGGCGGTGAGCGGGCCCTGGTAGACCACCCGGGCCGTGACCCGGTCGGCGGAGCCCCGCGGCATCAGCACCCGCACGGGCTTCTTGGCCACCAGCGGCACCGCGCCGCGCTCGCCGCCGTAGACCGAGGCCTCCGCCACCGTCTCGCCGGGCGCGAAGACCTGGCGCGGCTCGAAGGCGCGGAAACCCCACTCCATCAGCTTGCGGCTCTCGGCGGCGCGGTCGCGCGCGGTCTTCAGGCCCGACACGACCAGGATCAGGCGCTGGCCGTTCTGCACGGCGGAGGCCGTCAGCGCGTAGCCCGATTCCTCGAGGTAGCCGGTCTTCAGCCCGTCGGCGCCGATGTCGAGCGTGAGAAGCGGGTTGCGGTTCTGCTGCTTGATCTTGTTCCAGGTGAACTCACGCTCGGCGTAGATCTTGTAGTATTCCGGGTAGGTCTCGATGATGTGCAGCGCGAGCTTGGCCATGTCGCGCGCGGTGACGCGCTGGTCGGGGGCCGAGTAGCCGGTGGCGTTGCGGAAGTTCGAGCGGGTGAGCCCGATCTCCCGCGCCCGCTGGTTCATCAGGTTGGCGAAGGCGGGCTCGGACCCTGCCATGTTCTCCGCGATGGTGATGGCGGCGTCGTTGCCCGACTGCACGATCAGGCCGCGCAGGAGGTCCGAGAGCTTGATGCGGCTGTTGACCTGCGCGAACATCGACGAGCCGCCGCCCCCTGCCCCGCCCCGGCGCCACGCGTCCTCGGTGACCGTGAACTCGGTGTCCATCGTGTAGCGACCGCTCTTCAGGGCCTCGAACACGATGTCGGCGGTCAGGAGCTTGGCCATGCTGGCCGGTGCGAAGGGCTCGTCGGCGGCCTTCTCGAACAGGGTCGAGCCGGAATCGACATCGACCAGGATCGCGTGCTGGGCCGCGGTCTGGAAGCTTTGGGCCCGTGCGGCGGGGGCCGGCGCCAGCGCGCAGGCCGCCGCCAGGCAGGCACGCGCCAGGATCGTCCAGAGGGAAGTGCGCATCACCGTCTCCCGCGCGCCGGCCGGGGCACGCCCGCCCCGGGCATGGATCACGCCCCCATCGATAACAAGCGTGACCATATCGCGGTTTCAACGCGGATCGAACGGGAAATCGCTTGGGTGGGAGCTTCCCTTCCCTGCGCGCCATCCAGATCGCACACGCGTGCGGCCCCACCACGCTCTCCCTCCCCCGCAGAGGCAGGGCGATCGCATATGCCGAGCGAGCCTAGCCCCGGTCAGGCGCGGGTCCCCTCTCCCATAGGGAGAGGTCTGCTTTCGCAGAAAGCCGGGTGAGGGGTATGACGTTCCCGAATGAGGCGAGGGCCTGAACGCGCGTCGATGGCGTGCTCAGCTCTGAAAGGTCATACCCCTCACCCCAACCCTCTCCCTATGGGAGAGGGGGCGCGGCGCGGTTCCAGTGGCGATCGAGGAGACGACCCCCGCCATATGCGATCGCCCTGCCCGCACCCGGGGAGGGATCCGCGTACAGCGGAGCGTCCGACCGGACGCCGCGTCAGTAGATCGCCGCCACCCGGTCGCCGCGGTGGGGCTTGCCGGCGACCTGCGCCTTGGCCGGGACGGCCGCTGCCTTGGCGGCGACCGCGGAGGGCTTGGCGCCGGCGGGGGCCGGCTTCGCCTGGGCCACGACTGCAGCGGACTTGGCCGCCGCGGGCTTGGCCGCCTGGGGCGCCCCGGCCTGGGGCTTGGCAACGAGGGGCGCGACCGCGAGGCGGGTCGTCGCGGGCTTCGCGGCGGACACGGCCTTCGCGCCGGCCTTGGCCGGTGCCACCATCGCGGCGCCGCGCAGGGCGGGTTCCGCCGCCGCGAGCCGGGCGCTGGGCTGGGCCTTCGCCTGTCCCCTCGCCTCGCCCTTCGGGTGCTCCTTGCCCGCGGGCCGGGCGTCGAGGGCGGGGTTCAGCCCGGCCACCGCGACCGGCCTGAAGGCGGCCCCGCGCGGCGCGGTCGGCTGGAGCGCGGGCGGCACGCCGACCGAGGCGCGGGCGACGAGGACCGGCGCGGGCCGCGCGGCGGGGCGGGGCTCCTCCGCCTCCCGCTCGGGCGCGGGCTTGAAGGCGAGCGGCGCGCGCGCGGGTTTCGCCAGATCGCGCGCCAGCGCCTCCGGCTCCTCCGAGGGGCCGAGGTCGGCGAGCATCACGGAGCCGCCGCGCAGGCCGGCCGGGCGGCCGTCGGTGCGCAGCGTCGCCATCAGCTTGCGGTCGTCGCTGCCGGCGACCGAGGCCTTGCCGATATACTCGACCCGCACGTGGGTGGTGCCCTTGCGGTGGAATTCCAGCGCCTGGGCGACCTCCTCGGACACGTCCATCACCCGGTCGGCGTGGTAGGGGCCGCGGTCGTTGACGCGCACCACCATCGAGCGGCCGTTGGTGGTGTTGGTGACGCGGGCGTAGCTCGGCAGCGGCAGGGTCGGGTGGGCGGCCACGACCGCGTGGCGGTCGAACACCTCGCCGTTGGCGGTCTGGCGGCCGTGGAAGGCCGCGCCGTACCACGAGGCCATGCCCTCGCGGACGTAGCCGCGCGCGTCCTCGCGCGGCACGTAGGTGCGGCCGGCCACCACGTAGGGCTTGCCCGAGAAGCGGCGTCCGCCGCCCTTCGGGATCACGTCGCCCTCGTTGTAGAGGCGCGGGCTCGCCCGGACCCCGTATTTCGGGTCGATGCCGTTGCCGGCACCCGGGCCGGCGGCGAGCTTCTGGGGATTGGTGCTGCAATTGGCCGCGAGCAGCGCCACCGCGGAGACGGCGGCGAGGCGCAAGGATATCGTCCGGAGGGCGGTGCCGCGCGGGCGGTCCGGTGCCGCCACCCGCGAGAGCGTCTCCGCGAGAGTCTTGCGCGCCATGCCACCCACTCGGCCAACTCCCGATACGCCACGCGGGAGCCCGATACGCCGGCTCCCGGTCCGGCGGGCCGCGAGGCGGGCCGGCACCGGACAGGGCGAGATTTGGCCGAACGCCGTAAAGGAAGCCTGAACGGCGCCGGCGACGGCCGTTCAGGGGGCCCGGCCCCGGCCCGGTCTCAGCTGGGCCCAGCCGGGCCCAGCCGGGCCTCAGCCCTCCTCCGGCTCCGTGAGCTGCGCGATCGAGCGCGCGCCGCGCTGGCGGAAGAGCAGGTCGAGGCCCTCGAGCATCAGGGCATGCATCTTGGTGCGCTCGGCATGCGCGAGGTCGCGGAGCTGGTCGTAGACCGGCGGCTCCAGGTAGACCGACATCTGCCGCGCCCGCTCCTTCAGGGTGGCGGCGGCGCGGCGCGGGGACGGGTCTGAAGGCAGGTGCTGGGGCAGGTTCCGGGGCAGGTTCTGGGACAGGTCGAGGCGCACGATGTCGGCGCCGCCCTCGGCCGTCCTGGCGGCGGCCTTCGCCTTCGGGGACGCCCTCCGAGACGACTTCGCCGGCGTCGCCGAGGCGACGATCGCCGCGAGGCTGAGCTTAGGCGGCTTCGACATGCTTCATCCTGCCGCGCGTGCCGGCCTGGGCGCGCCGCTCGATCCAGGTCCAGAGCCGGCGCACCTCGTCGGCGGCCTGGCCCTTCGGGTTGAACTCGGTGACGCCCTGGCCGAGGCCGATCGCGTCCTGGTGGTCCGTGCGGGCCACGATGTTGACGTCGGGCAGGATGCCCAGCACCGCGAGCCCGTCCGCCGCGTCGCGGATGCGGTAGGAGCGCGGCGGGGTCTGGTTGAGCACGAAGGCGAAGCGCTTCTCCAGCCGGTAGACGGCGGCGAGCGTCGGCTTGAAGGCGCGCAGGTCCGCGGGCGTCGGCCGGCACGGGATGATGCAGAGGTCCGCCGCCCGGATCGCCGAGAGCGTGCCGGGCGAATCGACGCCGGGCGTGTCGATGAAGACGAAGTCGTAGGCCGATTCGGCCAGCCGCTCCATCACGGCCTCGATCTGGGTGGCGTCGATCTGGGCCACCTCGGGGCCCGGGGCCGTGCGGTGGTCGAGCCAGTCCGAGACGGTGGCCTGCCGGTCCATCTCCAGGATGCAGACCGTGTGGCCGGCCTCCTGCGCGGCGACCGCGAGCGAGATGCAGAGCGTGCTCTTGCCGCTCCCGCCCTTCTGGGTGACGAACGTGATCGCTTTCATGCCGGCAGCCCCCGTGTGCCGCCCGCGCGGCGGCTCCGGCATCCTCGGGGGCGCCGCGTCGCTCGCGCGGCCGTCCTGTGACCCAAGGATGCTCCGTTCGGCAGAAAGCGCGGAGTATGGTTAAAGGGAGGTTAAGGCCGCATCCGCGCACGGCCCCACGCCCGGCGGCGGCCGGCTCCGGCAGGCGGCCGTCAGGTCGATTTTCATAACCTCAGGTTAAGATTCACGCGGATCCCGCGGGGCGACCTTTTCTCGTTGATCTGATTGCTCTAAGTTTATCCGACTCCGGGCGGCACCCCCGTTCTGTTAACCTCAGGTTTATGAAGGCGGATGCGGCAGAGGAGATCCATGGCAGATCCCGGCGCGGACGATCCCCCGATCCCGCAGGCGATGCTCGACGCGGCCGGCATCGTGGGAAGCTGGACCCACGATCACTGGGCCGGCACCCTCATGCTCTCGGCGCCGCTGGCCACGCTGCTCGGCCTCGACCCCGCGGTCGCGGCGACGGGCCTGCCGCTCGCCGACTTCCTCGACCGGACACACCCGGAGGACCGCACCCGCATCGAGAGCTACCTGCACGCGGTCGGCGAGGCCGGCGGGCCGCTGGAGGCGGAGTTCCGCGCGGGCGGGCGGCGGCTGCTGATGCGCGGGCGGATCGAGCGCGACGCGGCGGGCCGGGTCGGACCGGGCCGTGGCATCGCGCTCGATCTCACCGAGACCGCGGCGGCCGGCCAGCATCAGGCCGAGCGGACCGTCAACCGCATGGCCGAGCACGCCATCGCCCTGCGCAACCTCTCCGAGGCCCTGCGCCGGCCCGACCTCACCGCCCGGATCGAGGGGCTGATGCTGGAGATCGGCTTCGAGCTCGCCCGGCACCTGCGCGATCCGGCCAGCCGGCCGCGGCACTGAAGGCCCCGCGACCGGCGGATTGATCGGCGCCGCGTCCGGGATAGTGTCGTGGCCGAGGGCCGCCCGGATGCCGTGCGACGAGCCCGGAGGGAGGGCCATGCGCCGCGACAGCATCTACGACCGCGACCTCGACCGGGTTCCGGCCAACCACCAGCCGCTGACCCCGCTGGGCTATCTCGAGCGGGCGGCCCGCACCTTCCCGGACCAGGTCGCGGTGATCCACGGGCCCCTGCGGCGCTCCTACGCCGAGCTCTACGCCCGCTGCCGCCGCCTCGCCGGAGCGCTGGCCGCCCGGGGGATCGGGCGCGGCGACACCGTGGCGGTGATGCTCGCCAACACGCCCGCGATGGTCGAGTGCCACTACGGCGTGCCGATGACGGGGGCGGTGCTCAACACCCTCAACACCCGCCTCGACGCGGCGGCGATCGCCTTCTGCCTCGGCCACGGCGAGGCGAAGGTGCTGGTCACCGACCGGGAATTCGCCCGCACGATCGCCCCGGCGCTGGCCCGGCTCGACGCCCCGCCCCTGGTGATCGACTACGACGACCCTGAGTACGACGGGCCGGGCGAGCGCCTGGGCGAGACCGAGTACGAGGCCTTCCTGGCGGAGGGCGACCCGGAGCACGAGGGGGTGTCGCCTGAGGACGAGTGGGACGCGATCAGCCTGAACTACACGTCCGGCACCACGGGCGACCCGAAGGGCGTGGTCTACCACCACCGCGGCGCGGCGCTGCTGGCGCTCGGCAACGTGGTCACCTGCAACCTCGGCCAGCACCCGGTCTATCTCTGGACCCTGCCGATGTTCCACTGCAACGGCTGGTGCTTTCCCTGGACGCTCTCGGTGGTGGCGGGCACCCATGTCTGCCTGCGGCAGGTGCGGGCGGCGCAGATGTACGCGCTGATGGCCGAGCACGGGGTTACGCATCTGTGCGGCGCGCCGATCGTGATGCAGCTCCTGATCAACGCGCCGGAAGCGGAGCGGCGCCCCCTGCCCCGCCGGGTCGCCTTCTTCACGGCGGCCGCGCCCCCGCCCGAGGCGGTGCTCGCCGGCATGCGGGAGGCGGGCTTCGACGTCACGCATCTCTACGGGCTGACCGAGAGCTACGGGCCGGCGGTGGTCAACGCCTGGCACGCGGACTGGGACGCGCTCAGCGGCCCCGAGCAGGCGGCCAAGAAGGCGCGCCAGGGCGTGCGCTACCCGGTGCTCGAAGGGCTCGACGTGCGCGATCCCGAGACGATGGCGCCGGTGCCGGCCGACGGCGCCACGCTCGGCGAGGTGATGATGCGCGGCAACGTGGTGATGCGCGGCTACCTGAAGAACCCGGCCGCGACCGAGGCCGCCTTCCGGGGCGGCTGGTTCCGCACGGGCGACCTCGGGGTGCGCCACCCCGACGGCTACATCCAGCTGAAGGACCGCTCGAAGGACATCATCATCTCGGGGGGCGAGAACATCTCGTCGATCGAGGTGGAGGACGCCCTGTTCAAGCACCCGGCGGTGGCGGCCGCCGCCGTGGTGGCGCGGCCCGACCCGAAATGGGGCGAGAGCCCTTGCGCCTTCGTGGAGCTGAAGCCCGGCGCGGAGGCCGAGGCGGAGGCGCTGATCGCGTGGTGCCGCGAGCACCTCGCCCCCTACAAGCTGCCCCGCCACATCGTCTTCGGCGAGCTGCCGAAGACCTCCACCGGCAAGGTGCAGAAGTTCATCCTGCGCGCGCGCGCCCGGGAGGGCTGAGCGCCGGTCCCGGTTTCCAAAGGTCGAGACCTTTGGCGGGTGCAGGGCAGAGCCCTGCATTTGGCTCCTGCGACCCGGCCTTGCCGGGTCGCAG
>JAESGJ010000594.1_pt1 | contig 12751 bp, 12 predicted proteins | sample 9266241 | NCBI WGS metagenome assembly JAESGJ01 (sample SAMN14514841, study PRJNA621669) | algae metagenome | isolation source: Brasilonema octagenarum HA4186-MV1 and co-occurring heterotrophs from wet... | place: USA: Manoa Valley, Hawaii | collected 2009-07-20 | reverse complement strand
GCAAACACGGTGTGTCCGAGGCGACGATCTACAACTGGAAGGCCAGATTCGGCGGCATGGACGTCTCCGAGGCCAAGCGGCTGAAGGCACTGGAGGAGGAGAACGCGAAGCTGAAGAAGCTGTTGGCCGAGCAGATGCTCGATGCGGCGGCACTCCGCGAGCTTCTGTCAAAAAAATGGTAGGGCCCGCCTCCAAACGCGCCGCGGTGGCGCATCTGGAGGCCAAGTTGGGCCTGTCGGAGCGGCGGGCCTGTTCGATCGTGGGCGCGGATCGGAAGATGATCCGCTACCGCTCTCGGCGGCCGCCAGACACCGAGCTTCGCGCCCGACTGCGCGAACTGGCCAATCAACGCCGCCGGTTCGGCTATCGGCGGCTGTTCATCCTGCTGCGGCGGGAGGGCGAGTCGTCCGGGATAAACCGGATCCACCGACTATATCGGGAGGAAGGGCTCACTGTCCGCAAGCGTCGGGCACGCCGCAAGGCCACAGGCACCCGGGCGCAGATCCTGGTGGAAGCGAAGCCGAATGCACGCTAGTCGCTAGACTTCGTCTACGATCAGTTCGCCAACGGACGGCGCTTCCGCGTCCTCAATATCGTCGACGACGTCACCAAGGAATGCTTGGGCGACCCCGGACACGCCGATCTCCGGTCGGCGGGTGGCTCGGGAACTGACGACGATCGTCGAGCAACGTGGCAAGCCGGGCTCGATTGTCTCCGACAACGGCACCGAGTTCACCTGCAATGCAATGCTGGCCTGGTGCAAGGACACCGGCCTAGACTGGCACTTCATCGCACCGGGCAAACCAATCCAGAATGCCTTTGTCGAGAGCTTCAACGGGCGCATGCGCGACGAGTTGCTCAACGAGACCCTGTTCTTCAATCTCGACGACACCAGGACAAAGATTGCGGTGTGGGTTGCCGACTACAATGGTGACCTCGCTGAAATACCTCACCCCGGCGGCCTACGCTGCCACATTCACCGCAACGGGCGATCGGCTGCGCAATCCCGACCAGCTCCGCCGATCGCCCGTTGCTCCACCTGCGCCACTCGGCGTACAAAACCCCGAGACTCTAATTGCCACTGGATGAAAGTTCAGTGGCAGGTCAAAGGCACATAACGCGAGACGAATTGCTGGGGCTCGGAGTCGAGCTATGGAAAAAGTGACTACGCTCGCCATGTCCGGGAACCCGCCAGCATGTGCTAATTGCGGCTGTCTTGTTAGACAAGGATTCGAACACATGGGATTGAGGGCGATGTCCCCCATACATGATCCCCTATACACGATCACGCACCGCGCACTATTGATCGGATCTGCCCTCGAGAAGAAAGGCAGACATCAAACCTTAGCTATCGAACGCCAGGACCTTAGGCTTGCGCCGCGCGAAAAGAATGCCAGCAAAGCTGATCAACGCTAGCCCAAACAGGTAGGACGATGCCGGCAAGGGAACGGGTGAAAGAGACAGGGTGACAGTCGGATAACCGCCACTTGTGTTGGATATGTTGAAACTTGAGGCTGTCGTAAAGCTCGTGTCGATCGATATAACCTCACTGAGGCTTCCTGATCCGGTCAAGGTACCGCCAAGTGCCGTGGTGAAAGGCAAAAGGCCCACCAAAAGATTCCCGCCACCGTTGGTCACAGAGAGATTTGACAAGGTAAAGGAATCGCCCGGCGCGGTCGTGTACGAAAATACGAATTTTTCACTCAGAGTTGCGGCAGAAGCGGCGCCCGCAGACACGATCGTGATCGCGAGAGCGGCGAGAATTCTATTGAGAACCCGCATTGTCTCCACTCCTACAACATTTGAATGAACCAGCAGCAAATCATTAATTGACTGTAACCTAAACAGTTTCGAAAAAGAAGCTCGTTTTTTAACCATTCGGGGATGAGAGAATCCAGTGTTGATTCAGTGATTTAGGGGCGTGCCGCAGGGTGGCTAATTAAGGCATCCGACCGGGAACGAATGCAGGCAAGACGCTCGTGGTCTGGGCAATTAGCTGAGCCGCCTTCAAATCCGCGGCATGTTCGCCACTGCCATCAATTGGTGCTACGATCCGAACCAGGGCGCCGTCTGTCCGGTCATCGAGCAACATATCGCGAAGGGCGTAGTACTTAAGCCGGAATTCTTCCGCGATCTGGCGGCCTCGCTCCTCAAACCAATAATAAACGATCTGCCTAATTCCCTGCTTTTCGATCACGATCCGATTGACTCGAATCGAACGATCCTCGCCGAGGGGCACAGGGACTATCGAGTGATTTATGATATTCCAGCCGCCCCCGGGTATGCATAGTTGAGGGCTATGGGCGTGGACGCCCGCCCGCTGCGAAGCATAGTAGGCAATGTAAAAGTTTAGAGGCGCGGTATCTCCTTCGCTGGACGTGTAATCTGCCAGCAGATAGTCGGTCGCGCCGAGAGCATTTTGAAATTCACGGTCGAGTGGCTTGGCCGCGCCGCGCCATCCAGCCAACTGCATTGGGAAAATCACGAATGGTGAACGTTCCGGGATAATTTCGGAACGAGCGGGGATAGCTGCCAACGAGAGAGTTCCCAAAACGAGCAGCATCCCCGCAACGAGTGACGCCCCATGCGCTGGCCAGGAAAACAGTTGATGAATGCCTCTGACCAGCCCAGAGGTACTAATGCTAACGAAGCGGCCTCGATGCGGCCCCAGCCGAAATAAAGTCCGGACTTCGAGGAACAGAACGATCAAGCACATCAAGAATACCGCGAACCCCTCGAGCGCGTGAGATGTGCCGCCGGTCGTATCGATGCCAAGTTGCTCCAGAAGTATGGCAATCATCGCAATCCGAATTGCATTCAGGATGATCGCAATTGGGATGCTGGAAAAGAGAAGAATGGCTTTTTTCCAGAACCGATCCTCGATCATCATTGAAAGAAAATATGCGAAGCTAATCAGCGGAAACAAATAGCGCAGTCCACTGCAGGCTTCCGCTACCTCTAATCTCGCAGACGGCAGAACAATGATATTTCCGTCGAGAAAGCCGGAAATTCCGGAGAGCGAGATGAGGGCCATCCCGAGTTTCGAAGAGAGAAGCTGCATGTCGGCTGAGATGGAGATGTACAGCGCGACCGGAACGGGAACCATGAAGAAAAGATAGAGCAGCGGAGCCGCTAACCGCTTCATTGATTGCGTGCCAAACGAAGCCCAAACGAATCCAATAAGACCAGTCAAAGCGGCGTAAAGGGCTGCTGTGTAACTGCCGGTTGCCCACCCAAACGCCGCTAAACCAAGAGAAAAGGCCACGATCGCAATTCCCGGTCCTCGCGACCCGCGCGGAGATACGCCCCGGAGGCGATCCAAAAAGACGAACGAGCCGAGTGGCAAGATAAACCACGCGTGACTATACTCTTCTTTGCTCCATACGGCCAACAGAGGCGAGAGTGAAGGCCATGCGCCTGCTAGCAAGACGGCCCCGACGCAGAGTGCGAGCAGGCCACCAAAGTTTCGTCCGTCTGTGACTTCGTGATAAACTGCTTCCATGATCAGCCGGCTAAACCCGTGACAGGCCTCGTGATCGATTTTGTCGAATTGCCCCTTTTTGATATCACTTGGGCACTAAAAATCAAAGGGCTTGCAAAGCGATATCGCCTCACATGACGAGGCAGTGTACTATTAGGTGGCTTTTCTGCCACCAGCTCAACCAGTTTCTCCGAGAGATCTATAGGACTTCGATGCGACGTTGGCTCCTTTGCGGTGTGCTTATTTCGTTGTCATGCTGTGGTAAACCTGCAGATCCCAAAAGTGCGACTGCCGCCCTCGAGAACGCGAGCAAGCAGTTCGAGGCTGGGAATGTTGACGCTGCCAAGACCGAAGTAGAAACAGCCCTCAAAGCTGATGCCGGAATGAGTGAAGCTCATTTTTTGGCCGCCAAGATTGCAGAGCGACAGAATGACCTACAGAAGGCGCTGAATGAATATGTGAAGGCGGACGCTGCAGGGCCGGGTACGAACAAAGCTCGCCTGGCTGCTGCAGCATTGTTGCTTAAAGTGCGTTCCTACGACCTGGCGTCCGAGTGGATCGCAAGATGTCTTGCGGATCGGCCGAGCGATCGAGCAATGAGGTCCTATCGCGCCCTTCTGGCGCAGCGTCAGGGTGACTTCGCCAAAGCGCGCGCAGATGCTGAGGCGGTCCTGACTGAGGATCGCAACGATGGGATCGCGAACGCAGTTCTTGCGGAGCAGGCGCTGCGACGCAGAGATGTGTCTGGCGCGCTGGCTAAGATCGATGCTGGCCTATCTAAGGATGGGGCGGACAGAACGCTCCTGCTTTTGAAGGCTGACGCGTTTTCGGAACAGCAGCTTTTTGATAAGGCGATCGAGATATATAGGGCACTCGTCGATGTTGATCCAGCAATGGCCGAATATCGGCGCGGGCTAGCTGAGCTGATTGCAAAGAGTTCGGGGGTCGACCAAGGCGAACAGGTTCTTCGTTCTGGCGTCGCTGTCGCGCCGGACAATGTGGACATGCGTCTGCAACTGATCTCGTTTCTGGAGCGACATCGCACGGCAGCTGCCGTAGAAGAAGAGCTTATGTCGTCGACCAAGCGAGCGCCCCAAATGGCGGTCTATGACATTGCCTTGGCCGATCACTATAACAAAAGGGGGCAATACCAAACTGCTAAGCAAGTTCTTCAAGATACGATCAAGCGAGTCAGCTCAGAGGCCGCGAAAACCTCGGCCCAATTGGCTCTTGCCCGTATTTTGCTAAGCCATGATGAACTGCAGGCCGCTCGAGCAATCCTAGATACACTATCGAAGACCAAGCCCGAAAATGATGAGATTCTTGCGCTCCGTGGCCAGCTTAAGCTGAAGACTTTTGATTCGAGCTCAGCGGTCCAGGACTTTCTAACGCTCGCTGCGCATCAGCCAGGCAATGCGAATGCTTACCTGTTGTTGGCCGATGCCTATCTGGCCGAGGCAAAATACAAAGAATCTATTGCGGCGCTTCGTCGCGTCATGGTGCTTCGACCGGCCGACTTCGCACTAGTCGCACGGATCGTGGATGTGGCGGTTGCCTTTGGCGACTTCTCGGCGGCAAGCCGGACCATAGATGATTTTCTAGGACAAAATCCAGACTCCCTAGAAGCACGAGCACTGAGAGTGCGGGTCGCGGTTGCAGGTAAAGACTGGACTGCGGCCGCAACCCAGATGATCAATGTTCGTTCGCTCCCGGACTCCGCGCGGACGGCGGTTCAGTTGGATGCCGAAACCAAAGAGGCGCTCAAAGATTACGGTGTTGCCTCCGAACGCTATAATCGCCTGATTTTTTGGGGGGAGAGCCCGGCGTTTGATGGAAATGCAGCCCAATCATTCATTCGCGCGTCCATCTTGGCTGGGCGAGCCGTTTCTGCTCTGGATGAGCTCACGAGAATGCAACAGAGAATTTCGCAGGGCGATCAGCCTGTCTATAAGCTTCTATTGGCGCAACTATATGATAGCTCGCATCAGCCGAAACAAGCTTACGCCCTCGTAGCAGAAGCAATCGCACAGAATCCAAGGTCGGTGGCGCCCTATGTGCAACAGGCACAGGCGCTTGCCCGAAGAAGCCAAATCGACGACGCTTTGGCTTTTTTGCAACGAGGGCTGGATGCTGGCGCTCCAAATGAACCATTGCTACTGGCGCGAGCTCAGATCCAGAGATCGGCGGGGCAGGTCGACGAAGCAATCGAAACTTATCGCGAGGTCTTGCGAGTAAACCCGAGGTCGATCGTTGGGGCAAATGAGTATGCTAATTTGCTGGCCGACCAGCGACCGAAAGATCTCGAGATGCTCAGACAGGCGCGAGAACTTATCGAAAGAAATGCCGCTGTGAAGAACCAGGCGATCGTCGATACGATGGCCTGGCTGAGCTATCGTCTGGGCGACTATCAAAAAGCAAAGGATCTGCTTGGGCAAGCAAACAGCGAACAGTCTTCAGATCCCCTGTTGAAGTTTCACTATGGAGCCGTTCTGATCGCAACGGGTGAGCCCATGAAAGGGCGAAAGATGATCGATGAAACGCTGACGCAAAATTATCCGGGGCGCGATGAAGCCAAGAGGTTGGTGGAACGCTAAGGTCAGGAATGTCCAGGCTGGTCTGGTCCCTGATGCGTGCCGTTCTCACCGATTGTCTGGACTGGGGTGTTGCGGTGTTTTCGAAAGCGACGCAGTGGTAACCGCTGGATCAGTTTTCGATATGGGTCGAGAATAACGCCTATCAGTTTTTGAAAAGGGGGGAGGGAATCGAGCACCAGCGCATCTCGCGGGAGCCGATAGAGGTTCGCGACCGAGAATGGCTTTTCGTGTAGTCGAGATACTCTGAACGCGACCCACCCCGAGAATGATAAGGTCCGCCCGATCCCGATTGCCGTTCTTCCCTGTCGGGTGAGAGTGACGCCTTCGTGGGAAGGACCGCTCAGCCGGACAATCAGGCCGAGCTGCAGCGCTTGTTCCAGTCCCTCCAGTGCGGGCTGTCGAGCCTCCTTCCAGTACAAAGTTCCGCCAGCGCCCCGAAGCTTCGTCAAAAGCTCGAGCACAGCTGAATCTGTGAGAGAAGGCTCTTTGTTCTTCGGGGCGGCGGGAGCCAGTAGACGCCTGCGCCAAAGCAGCCTTTGATCATGAATAAAACGCCCGAAGCCCAAGTTAGAGACGCTACGGGGGGACGGGTTTGATCGCAAATCCTGCCCCTTCACAATAACCGGTAAGGGGTTTTGGATTCCGATTTCAGAGTTTGGAACTAAGGCAGCTTCTTGGCGGGCGGCGAGACGTCTGATCTCGGATGCAACCAAGTACATCGAGCCGTTCTTTTCGGCGGCGTCCTTTATTGTGCGTGCCGCTGCAGCGATATCGGGCGTTCCATACTCGGATTTCGGTGTTCGATCGATCAGCCACTTTAATGCATCGCGCAGCGTTTCAATCTGGCTCCCATCAGAAAGCCTGATTGGCTCATCGAAGCGTCGCAACCAGTTGGGAGGCGGGTTCATCCTGCTGACTTGGATCCGTACACGCGATACAAACGAACGAAGCTAAGTCCGAAAAAGAGACGGCATTGTCTCGAATTCACGAGCTCCTGTCTAAGAGTTCCCACCGCTCATAGAGGCCCCGAAGCGGCATGAAAGTGGGCTGGAGCATTAACCGCCTTCGGTTGCTGGGCGGGGCGCTAGGGACACAAGGGAAATGCCAAACCGGCAGAAGCGGTTCCACCCAAGAAATGCAGGCCGGCAAGCAATGCCGTACCAATGTAAACGCGACGTGTCCATGGCTGGCGCTCGTAGAACCTAGCATAAGGCATACGAACGGGCGCTCGGTCGAGTTCATCATTTGCCACGGAAAAATCCTGCAGCCGATTGGTCTTGAATATGAGACCTCTCATAGCATGCACAGATAAATCTACAGCAAAATCATTGTGTTAGGCTTAACTTCCGCTCGCCACCGAGATTTGGCCTTTTGCGAAGGTTAAACTAACCACATTGGTATTAGCGCTGCCTCAGACGGTGGCCGCTCGAGCCGATGAACCGAACCTCCAAACCCATTTGTTTTGCAGCTCGGTCTGGTGCGTTAGTCCAACGCATCTCAGAGGTTTTGAACGCTATCGCGGCACGAACTCCTTGAGTGTACGAAGCTGAACTGGTTCTGGACCGTTGGGGAATGGCCGTGGTTCTCCGAGGTACATGTAACTGTCCGGCCACCACGGGCCGTTGGCCCAATAAGTAAGTCCAATATAACCGCCGCCTCCCGAGGACGTCGTCGCAGCTCGCCAGTGATTGAGGAGAGCTTTTGCTTCGATCGTGCAAACTTCATTTGCAGCCCAACCGACTTCGCCGATTATGCCTTGCAACCCATATTTTCGAAGCCACGTTGTGAAGGGATCGAGGCGGGTCGACCCGGAACCCAGCACGCAGGTTGGAGACGTGCCCGATCCATCTCCGTCGAGATATTGATGCGCCTCAAAAGCGAAATTGTTGCCCGGATCGTAGGCCTTCAGCATATGCTCGGCATTTCCGCTCGAGGCCCACGTCCAAGCGCCATCCCAGGCCGTACCTTGGAAGACGATCTTGTTCGTCGCTCCGGTGGCTCGAATGGCGGCTGCGATTGCATTGCTGCTCTTGACCCATTCCAACGCGCTCTGCTTGTTGGGCTCGTTCATCAGATCGAACCAGACGAAGGAGTTGTCTTTGTAGCGTATAGCGATCTGTGACCACAGGTCCGCAAGTCGGGAGTTTGAAGTTCCAATCTGGCCGGGTAGCCCCGTGGACGTGGATTCATCAAGATAGTAAGCGCCGTAATTATGCATTTCCAAAAGGCAAATGACATGTAGCGCTGCGCAGTCGTTCATGACCTGATCCAGCGGTCGCATCGCGGCTTCGTTCAATTTTGCGGAAGATCTCGCCTGGATATTTTGAAATAGGAAAGGCACGCGGATTATCCCGAATCCTTGCGCCGCCGTCCAGCCGATGCGGTCCTTCCCAGGATAGGCATATTTGAAATTGAGAGCGCCAATGCCAAATTCGCCAGACGCTTGATTTACGCCAATCATGGCAGACATGGGCGGCATTGAAAGCGTCCCAAGCCTAACCCCGGCGCGCGGCACGTCAATCTCGCCAATCTGATTGTCGCTGATCTTGAGAACGTAGTCCTCATTCGCCCAAATTGATCCGGCCATCATCGTGAACTTGAAGGGGAAGACCGCTTTGGGCCCAAAGGTTAGATTTCCTGTCTGCTGATCATAGTTGATGTCGGACTGAAGAGCATTGGCAATCGACTTGTGCAGTCCGTCGACAAAATCGGAATCCGCGGCGGTGCTTGCAGCATCGACACTGAGCCGGATTGTCGCTGGCGACGTCAAGACGTGGTTAGTCAGGTCGAGTTCGAAAGTAACTTTATCCGAAGCCCCTATGTTTGAAACGGACCGCAACAACGACCAGCGCGCGTCTGAAGGAGAAGGCTGGGGTGCAGGTGCACCTCCCTGCTGTGAAGCGATCGAAGCCGAAGTTTGATATGTAATCCACTTTGAGTCCACGGCATGGCCGCTTTCGACGGGAGCTCCATTCGAAGGGGCACTGGACAAAATCCAGTCGACCTGAAGCTGCTTTCCAGGCGCCCATGGCGCGTCATCAATGGTCTCTGGAATATTTTCGGAAGTAACGGTCTGACTAATCGGGATCACGTAAGTCCCAGCAACCAGGGTAATCTCGAACTGCGACGCATTAACTTGTGTGAAGCTAACGCCAGGAACAGCAGCTATGGCTAATTTGACGGCTGTAGCGAAATCGGTCTTGAAGCGGTTAGCGCCGTGATTGCTATTTTGAATTCGAACCTTCAATCCCGCGATGCCATCGTGAACCTCTATAATGTTAACGATCGTATCACCTTGGTTTATCAAAGGGGTTGACCAGGAAGTGGAAATCCGCACGCGAGGCGAAGAAGCCTGCTCGGCCTTGGCCTCCTGCGCGAATCGCAATCCTATTCCGATATTTCCGATTACTTGGGATGTATGGCTAGATTGGCCGGAACGACCGAGGTGTTCTACCGTTGCGGTGGACGCAGCAGCTGCCACAAGTACTGCGGTGCAATAGGCACATATTCGATAAAGCATCGGAGACCTTAACGAGTTAGTGTAGAACCCTGGCTGACGATTCACACCGCTTTAGATGTGACCGGAGCTAGAGCGTCCTCCAGCATCTCGACGCAGAATGCGGCTTCAACCGTGGTCGAGACGTGCCACGACAGCACCCGGCGGCTGAACCAGCCGAGCACCACCGCGCGCTAGATGAAGCCGCGCGCCATCGGGATGTAGGTGATGTCCATCGCCCGAACCTGGTCCTGGCGTGTGATCTCCATCCCGCGCAGCAGATACGGATAGCTCTTGTGCCCGGGTTCGGGCTGGGTGGTACTCGGCCGGCGATAGAGCATTTCTATCCCCATCCGCCGCATTCCGTCGAAATGGTCCTTCTGCATATCTTCTTCGTTGGCGTGGGCTCATAGGATTTTTCGATCGATTGAGGACGACGCCAACTATACGCCACCTTTTCATGAGAGTGAATCGTCCTTGAGAGCAACGTTTCGTCATGAGAACCCGGGTAGCTCACGGTGATAGTCTCTGCAATTGACCTCAAAACTGAACCGGTTATTCTACTAGGCAAGAAACGTGATGGTGACGAGGTATCACGTATTGAGTTGGGAAAAACGTGGTGGATTTGAACAAGTTCTTCTGCCCCTATTGTAAGGGTAACTCCACTGATCATGTCAGCGCGCCTGACTTCAATCGAAACGTTTCAGATGTCATTTTCTACGTTCGGCGGTGTACGGATTGTGGTCTTGAGTTTTTGATCGATCCGCCCGCCGATTTGAGTCGATATTATGCATCCGATTATCATGCTCGAATTGATACAATCGGCGACATTGAGCCGCACCGTCCGTACCAAGAATATAAGCTCGAAATACTCAAGCGATTCAAGTCGTCTGGCCGGCTGCTCGAGATAGGACCATCGACCGGGATTTTCTGCTACATTGCAAAGCGGGCAGGTTTCGAAGTAAGTGCCATCGAATACGATGCCGAGTGTTCCCGTTTTCTGAATGACAAGTTGGGCGTTCGGACTGTCAATTCAGGTGATCCGGCAGCGGTCTTAGCCGCCGAGGGTCGCACGTATGATGTTATCGCTCTTTGGCACGCGATTGAACATATTCCTGAGCCATGGCGCGTCCTAGAACAAGCAGTTCGATGTCTCAACCCTGGGGGAGTACTCTTGATCTCCGCGCCCAACCCCGATGCCTGGCAGGCTTCCGTGTTAGGGCGGCGCTGGCCACACTATGATCTACCGCGCCACCTTTTTTTGCTTCCAATACCCTGGCTGGTCAGTTTTGGCGGAAAATTCGGGTTGACACCTGACCTGGTAACAACCCGCGATGCAGGAAGCCTTTATTGGAATAGATTTACGTGGGACAAATTGATCACCGCTTGGAGCGAAAACGGATTTATCAGAAAAGTTCTTCGCCGGGTGAGCTGGCTGGTAGGTGGAATGCTGAGCTTTATTGAGGGACGAGAGGGGCGCGGGGCCGGCTATACGGTCATCCTTCGCCGACCGATATGAGGGCGTTCGACGCTAGGCGATATTGAATCGTTTTCTCGCCAGCAGATTTACTATATCGGGCGGCATCGTTTGGAGAACCCATATTGCGCAACCAAAGCAAAGCACGCCCACGCCAGCATAATACTGGAGCAAGTCGGTTGGACCGAACGACGTCCATAAGAAGGCCGATATAACCCAAGCAAAGCCAATTTTTGCTACGAGAGTGTCTTTAAGAGACCGTACGCAGGAAAATAGAATGATAGCATCCATAATCACACGAAAGTCCCAAGCCCAGGCGGCTCCATTGATGCCCCAAAAGCTGACCCCAATCCATAAAGCGGGAAGATAGACGATAAGCTCTATTGTGTGCGCCTTTGCAGGAACGTCTGGTCTCCCTCGGCTCTGCAGCGAGGAATAGGGAACAAGCGCGAGCGCGTTGAACCATAAACCCAACAACAGGATCTCGCCGACCTGTTTGGTAGATGCGGCGAATCCCGCTCCAACCCAAGCCTGCAAAAAGGGTCTAATCATCAGAATTCCGAACAAGACAATTGGTGTCATCATCCACGCCTGCAAGCGGACACTTCTTAACAGCAGATGTCTGGATTCATCTTCCGATTTCATCGCATAACGCGGAAAAAGAGCACTTTGAACGCTTGTCGGAAAAAGGCCTAAGCGCACTACAATGTTGAACGGAACCGAATACGTGGCCACTGCACCCATTCCCGCAGTCGCACCAATAACGAGTCGGTCAAAGACTGTTAAGATAGGGCTGATTACTCCTGAGACAGTGGCCCATCCGCCATAGGCCAACATGTTGCGAATCTCCGATCGAGCAAATCTCGGTCGCAACGGAGACGGAATCTCGCGAAGGCAGGACGCCAAGAGCATTCCAGCCGTGACCAATCGCCCAGCGATCGCCGCTGCGACCAGCCACGGGATTGCTGTCGAAACGTACATGGCGACCGCAAGCGGGATGATTTGATAAAATATCATGCCGGTTGTTTGGCCGACGTTCATTGACACGAATGCTTGCCGTCCCTGCAAGGCGCCTGACAGGGCCGAAATTCCAGTGACCACCGGAAGTATAGCAGCGATCCATGGCAACGCGTCTTGCGATTCGGAACTCAATTCCGGGGATAGGTTGAGCACATCAGCGAACAGGAGGTGTCCCACCAAAAACAAGCACAGGCCGCCGATAGTTCCCGTCAGCAGACTCAACGAAGTCCCAGTCCAAAAGACGCGCGCGCGCGCATCGGGGGTGTCGTCATGCATCATTGCTATCCGACTTGCGATTGCTCGACCAAATCCCAGATCGAATAGCCCAAAATACCCAAGTATGAGCCAAACTAAGGTTAGGACTCCATAACGTTCGGCCCCAATTGTCTTGAGATAAAGCGGTACGGTGGCCAGCTGCAAAATCAGTGGAACAAGGGCTCCGACGATATTAGAGAAAGTCGAGTACAACAATCTATACTTACCGGCCTTTGGGTAGTCTGCTTGGGCCAACTTCTCGTCTTGAGTTCCAACCATACCTATTGAACCTTTCGCTGATATGAGCTGCTGCCGGTTTGATGGACACCCGGTTAAGCTAATCCCACCTTGCGCTCGAACTCAACGGGGCTGATGTACCCGATGGTCGAATGACGCCGGGTCGTATTGTAGAACCGCTCGATATAGTC